>Ga0308417_1000589_pt1 | contig 26183 bp, 17 predicted proteins | sample HotsprSampleOS65_FD_203528 | JGI IMG/M metagenome (GOLD analysis project Ga0308417, IMG submission 203528) | Hot spring phototrophic mat microbial communities from Octopus Spring, Yellowstone National Park, Wyoming, United States - 20090730_OS65 ...
CGCTTCGGCGGGCAGCGGCGCGGTCGATCCAGGCACCGGCTCGAATCCCTCGCGCCGCGCCAGTTCCAGGACGCTGCGCACCACCCACGGGCCGCCGTGAATGCTCAGATCGAGGGTCGATCCGCCCCCGTGCAGCACCGCCACGGCATCGTCGACGACGCGCTGAGCGTCGACGATGCGCCCATAGACGCATCGCCCCGGCCGCACCGGCCGCGAGAAGTGCGTTTGCAGGAACGGCCCCAACCCCGCGCCGCAAAGTCGAATGACGGCGATGGCGGCGGCACCGGTCGGTGTCAGCACAATCGCCTTGCCGGCTCGGACAGGAGCGGGGGCGACAAACTCGTGTGCGTCATCCCTCATGACGGTGGGTCATCACAGCGGATGGCGGATGTGGTGCTGGACGTATGCCAGGGCGATGCCGTAGAGCGTCAGATCGGGCGCGATCGCGTGGATCAGCTCCCAGCCATCGAATAGAGCCTGGGCATCGCCGCCGGTGGCGATGATCTCGGGCCAGCGGCCCAGCGCGGTGGCGTAATTCTCGACAAGCTCCTTGACCATGCCGCGCACGCCGTGATAGACACCGTGGAGAATGGCCTGTTCGGTGTTCGCCCCGAAGGGGTCTTTGGGGACGGCCATGGTCACCCGCGGCAGCGTCGCGGTGCGCTCGTGCAGGGCATCGAGCATCATCCCCACGCCTGGAGCGATGGCGCCTCCCAGGAAGTCACCGTTGTCGTTGCAGCAGTCGACGGTGATCGCGGTACCGGCGTCCACCACGACGCAGGCCTTCTCCATCTGCTCGTAGGCGGCCGCGATGTTGAGGATGCGGTCAACGCCGGTCTTCTCAGGCTGATCGGTCAGCACGCCGATGGGCAGCTCGATGTCGCTGCCTACCCAGGCCGGCCGCATGCCGGCGGCGTCGGCCACAGCCTCCTGCAGCGGGGCCACCAGTGCCGGGTTGACGCTCGCCGCCGCCACGGCGGCGTTGGGCCGCCCGGCGATCTGCCGCCACAAATCGGAGATGGCGGCCGGCCACTCGGATCGCTGCGCGTGCTCGATGCGCTTCACCGACGCAAGGCCACCGGCCACGAACACGCCCATGGCCAGCCGCGAATTGCCTACATTCAACACCAGCAGGTTGATCTCCATCGACACAGTATATCGCGGCCGACCGTATTTGCGGTAAGCTGTTGCCATGCAGAGCACTCGCGTGGCACTGGTCACGGGGGCGGCCCGCCGCGTCGGGCGAGCCATCGTGCAGCGCCTGGCCGAAGGGGGCTTCGACCTGGCCTTCACCTACCTCAACAGTCAGACCGCCGCCGACGAACTGGCCGGAATCGTGCGGGGCATGGGGCGGCGCATCGTGGCGATCCGCGCCGACTTTGCCGACCCTCCGGCCGCCAGCGCCGCCGTGGCGGATACGGTCATGGGCGAATTCGGCCGCCTCGACGTGCTCGTGAACAACGCGTCGGTGTACGAGCCGAGTTCGCTGGGCGATGCGACGCTGGAACAGGGCCGCCGCATGTGGGCGGTGCATGTGGAGACGCCGCTGCTGCTGGTTCGGCGGCTGGAGCCGGCGCTTCGCGCCAGCCGCGGACGGATCATCAACCTGACCGATCTGCTGGCCGAGCGGCCCTGGCCGGCATACCTGCTCTACAGCGTCACCAAGGCCGCTCTGCTTTCGCTGACGCTGGGACTGGCCAGAGCGCTGGCGCCCGAGGTGACGGTGAACGCGATCTCGCCCGGAGCGGTGCAGTGGCCGGACGACTATCCAGAGGAAGCGCGGCGGCGATACCTGTCGCGGGTGCCGCTGGGCCGGGCCGGCACGCCTCAGGACGTGGCGGCGATCGTCGATTTCCTGGCGACGGAAGGAAGCTATATCACCGGACAGGTTCTGCGCGTGGATGGGGGACGATCCATCGCGTAGCCGCGCCGCGCCAGCGCAAGAGCGGGAGTTCCACGGCCCTCCCCGATGCATTCCGCCGGCGACCGGCATGCCGCCTTGCCATCCGTTGCAGCGAAGGCTACGGTAGCGGTGGGCTGGTGAGCCACAGCCCTTCCCCGGCGGCCCGGTCGAGCCGGCCGGGGAATCGCCCCCGAGCCGGGTCTGAGCCGGCCGCGGATGACATGCCAGCCCCCCATACGGAAAGAGCACCATGTTCTGGTCACCCCGCCCCACAAGTTCGCAGCGGCGCGCAACAGCCCAGCGGCGTCGGCGAGAGGCCCATCGTGTCCTGGCCCAGGCCGTCGAGCCTCTGGAATCCAGGCTCCTGCTGGCCGGCGAGGTCTTCCTGCCGGGGGACACCATACCCATGGATTCGGACCTGCGCACGATTCTGGCCCGCCACAGCGACTTTGACGGCCCACTGCGACTGGTTGTGGGCGAGGGCGCCAGCGGAACGGTCCGCATTCTTGCCGGCGATGGCTATGGCGGCTTCGCCGTCATCGACACCCTGTTTGGCAGCGCCAACGGCAACAGCCGCGCCGACCATGTACTTTACGAGGACCTCGACGGCGACGGCTACCAGGACGTGGTCATCCTCAACGCGATCAACGGCGAACTGGACGTCTTCAGGGGTGACGGCTACGGCGGGTTCGATTTCCCGGACACGTTCTCCACCGGCGGCACAGCAACCTCGATGGCCTGGGGCTATTTCGGCGGCCAGGCGCCGGGGCGCGACCTGGTCGTGGCCAATCCGCTGACGGGCACGCTCACGATCCTCCAGCGCGACTTAGAGATGCTTTACGACCCGATCCAGGTGCCCGTGGGTGGGACGCCGGTCCTGGTGGCCGTGGGCGATCTCGATGGCGACGAACGGGATGACATTGTGGTGGGCGACGCCTCGGGCACGGTGCAGACGTTTTTTGGCGATGGCACCGGTGGGCTGACGCCCGGCGGCAGCGTGACGCCCGGCGTCGCGCCGACGGCCCTGGTCCTCTACGACCTCGTCGGCGACTCCAGCCCCGACGTGATCGTCGGCGGGCCAGGCGGCATCGCCATCCTCACCAACGACGGCGACGGCGCCTTCCAGCAGACCCACCTGTTGGCCGTCAACGGCACCGTCAGCGCCATCGAACTGGCCGATATCGACGGCAACGACCAGCGGGACATCCTCGCCAGCACCAGCGGCCCCGGCGGCGTCAGCCTCTTCTGGGGCCTTTCCGGCGGTCTGTACATCGGGCCCTTCGTGTTTTCTCAGGGCATCGGCGACCTCAGCGGCATCGCCCTGGCGCACCTGGACGAGGACGGCCTGATCGACTACGCCGTGGTCAGCCCCGACACCGGCGACATCTGCATCTTCCTTCAGCAGACGCCGCCGCCGTTGAACCTCAACGGCCTGCCCGTTGACCACGAAGGCAGGCTGCTGAGCAACGAGCCGGTCGCGGTCTTCACTGACCAGCTCAGCCCGCTGCCTTTCCTGGAATACAGCGCCACCATCGACTGGGGCGATGGGCAGCCGCCATCGGCGGGTACGTTCCAGAGCGGCATCGAGGGTGAAATCCTGGTCCTGGGCTCGCACCAGTATCAGCAGACTGGCGAGTACTTCGCCAAGGTCATCCTGACACACGTCGGCGGACGCTTCTCGACCACCACCCTCGATGTCAACATCACCGAGACGCAACTGACGATCAGCGGCATCGACGTCAGCGGCTTTGCGCAACAGCAGCTCCTGAATGTTCCCGTGGCCCTCATCAGCGAGCTCGCCGGGATTCCCCCCTCAGGCGACCTGCGGCGGTTCACCGAGACCACCGGCCCGGCCAGTTTCATCGCCAGCATCAACTGGGGCGATGGCACCACGAGCCCAGGAAACATCAGTGGCTCCAGCGGCCAGTTCCTCGTCACCGGCACCCACACCTATGCGGCCTCCGGCAGCTACCCCATCACCGTCACCGTCGATGTAGCCGGCCGCACGCCCCTGGTGGCCAACAGCACAGCTCGCATCGTCGATCGCCTGATCGGCACACCGGTGACGTTCGGCGGATTCAGCAGTGTGCCGCTTCAGGACGTGCCGGTGGGCTTCTTCTCCGACACGCTGGCCAACACCGTGCCCGCCGACTACACCGCCACCATCGACTGGGGCGATGCTCAGCCCTCCACCGCCGGACAGATCGTCGCCGTGGGCAATGCCTTCCAGGTGAACGGCTCGCATACCTACGCCCAGCCGGGCTTCTACCCCGTAGGCGTACGCATTCAGCACATCGCCAGCGGGCGTCAGACGGTCATCCCATCCCGCGCGGACATCGCTCTGGGAACGCTAGATGCCGTCGGCCGGGATATCGCCGGAATTGCCACCGTAACCCTGACCGATGTGGTCGTCGCCCGAATCAGCGACGCCTTTGCCTCGGCCGCCCAATTCACCGCCACCATCAACTGGGGCGATGGCAGCCAATCGCCCGGCTCGGTCGTGCCCTCCGGTGGCGGCGTCTTCGAAGTGCGCGGCATCCACACCTATGCCACCGCCGGCTCCTTCAACCTAAGCGTTCACATCACGCACACCGACGGGCGCAGCTCCACCACCGCCAGCATCGCCCAGATCGCCAGCAACGCGCTGGTGGCCACGGCCGTGCCCATTCACGCGACGGCCGGCGAGCCGCTTGGCAGCGTGCTCGCCGGAGTCTTCTTCGATCCGGTTCCCACCTCGACGGCGGCCAACTTCACCGTCAGCATCGCCTGGGGCGACGGCAGCGCCCCGACCGCCGGCACGGTCCAGGCAGTGGGCGAGGGCGTCTTCAATATCCTCGGGTCACACAACTACCTCAATCCGGGCCTTCTGAGCACCGCCATTCAGATCACTCACACCGACGGCCGAACCGCCAGCGCCGCGGGCGTGGCAAGCGTGCTGGATGGACCGATCAGCGCCTTCGGCATCGACGTCGACGGCATCCAGACTCTGCCGCTTGCGAACGTGCCCGTGGCCGGGTTTACGGTGTTCGATGACGCGGCCGTTGCGGGCCAGTTCACCGCCACGATCGACTGGGGCGACTCGACACAGTCGGCCGGTACGATCGTTCAGCTCGCGCCCGGAGTGTTTCAGGTTCAGGGCTCGCACACCTACGCTTTGGCCGGCGAGTTCCCCATCGCCGTATCCATCCTGGCGCAGGATGGCCGCACCGCCAGCGCCTCTTCGACGGCGTTCATGGACGAGAACACGATCATCGCCACCGGCGGCGCGTTCAGCGCGGCGGCCGGGGTGGCGGTGGTCGATGTGCCGGTGGCATCGTTCATCGATCCGATACCATCAGCGCCGGGCAACTATACGGTGAGCATCGTCTGGGGCGACGGCAGCGCGCCCAGCGCCGGCACTGTGACCCCTTCGGGCGGCGGATTCATCGTCACCGGCACGCACACCTACGCGGCCGGCGGCATCTTCACCGTCAACATTCTCATCACTCACAATGACGGACGTTCGGCGTCGGCGACGACGGTGGCCGATGTGCAGGCCGGGGAGTTGATTACGACCGGGTTCAACTTCGCCGGGCAAACGCTCGTGCCGTTCAGCGGAACGGTGGCGACCGTGCTTGACATGCAGGGCGGCTCCGTTGCCGGCGACTTCACGGCCACAATCGACTGGCGCGACAACACGCCGCCCACCGCGGGCACCGTGAGCCTGATCTCCGGCAGCACCTTCGCTATCGACGCCGCCCACACCTACACCCAGGCCGGACTATACCAGATCACCGTCCTGATCGAGCATGCGGACGGCCGCTCGGCGACTGCGCACAGCGACATCGTGATCGTCGATCCGGTGCTGACGGCCAGCGGCGTGGATTTGGCGGCGGTGGCGGGCGTGCCGCTGGTGAACGTGATCGTGGCCACCTTCGACGACGACAAGCTCACGTCGGTGGTGGGTGACTTCAGCGCGAGCATTGACTGGGGCGACGGCACCATCACCTCTGGCACGGTGCTGGCGCTGGGCGGCGGCGCGTTCGTCGTGCGCGGCTCGCACACCTACCAGGATGCCTTCGTCGGCAGCGTCAGCATCGTCATCGACCACACCGATGGCCGCTCGGCCACGGCAACCAGCCCCATCGTCGTGGGCCTGCCGGCGCTGTCGGGCCAGGGGCTAAGCATCAATGCCGCGGTCGGCGTGGACACGGGCCTGGTCAACGTGGCCACGTTCAGCGACGCCAAGCCGCTCTCGGCCGCGGGCGACTTCACGGCCACCATCAACTGGGGCGATGGCTCATCGAGCTCCGGCATCGTGACGGCCGGCGCCGCTGGTCAGTTCTTCGTGTCGGGCTCACACACCTACGCGCAGGCCGGCGGGTTCACCATCACCGTCTCCATCGCCAACACGGTGGACAGCCGCGTGCTGGTGGTGCAGGGCCAGGCGACCGTGGTCCAGCGCCCGCTGACGACCAACGCCATCAACGTGGCCGCCGTCACAGGCATCGCGGCGCGGCAGGTGCGCGTGGCCAGCTTCCGCGATCCCCTGGGCGGCACGTCGCCGGGCGACTTCGCCGCCCTGATCGACTGGGGCGATGGCACCAGCTCGGCGGGCACTATCAGCGTGAATCCCAACGGCACGTTCATCGTCCGCGGCAGCAACACTTACGCGCGGCCAGGGCAATTCGTGGTGCGGGTGCAGATTCGCCAGGGCCAGGAGCTTCGCGGCGCCACCCAGAGCGTCGCCCGCGTGGTGCGGGCGGCCAAGATCGCCCTGCCGCGCCCGCTCAGCCCCCTGGTCAACCGGCCGTTGCGCGGCGTGGTCTTCGCCTTCCAGGACGCCAACCCGCTGGCCCGGCCGCAGGATTACACAGCGCGAATCAACTGGGGCGACGGCAGCAGTTCCGACGGCCGCATCAGGCTCCGCGGCGAGACGTTCGAGGTGCTGGCGCAGCACACATATGGGCGGCGCGGCGCGTTCACCATCGTCTTCAGCATCATCGACGAAGCCGGCGTGGGCTTCAGCTTCCGCCAGCGGATCACCGTGCGGTGAACTGGCGAAGGGGGGCGGATTGCGATATCTCTGGCGTCGTGAAGGCGGCCATCAAGAGCGATGAGCAACTGGCACGACACACCGGCGTGCGGCTGTGCCGCTGGCTGGTGCGGCAGTATGTGCAGACATACCACGATGTGAGCGTGCCGGAGGTCTGCCCCCTGCCCCAGCGCGGGCCCGCCATTATCGTGTGCAATCACGTCAGCTCGCTGGACCCGGTGCTCGTGCAGTATGCCTGCCCGCGGGTGATTGTGTGGATGATGGCCCGCGAGTTCTATGAGATGCGCGCCCTGCGATGGTTCTACCGGATGATCGATGCGATACCGGTGGATCGCAGCGGCCGCGATCTGGGGGCCACGCGGGCGGCGCTGAGGGCGCTGGAGGCCGGGCGCGTGTTGGGTGTGTTTCCCGAAGGGCGTATCTCCGAGGATGGCCGCATCCAGCCGCTGCAGACGGGTGTGGCGTTGCTGGCGATCAGAAGCGGCGCGGCGGTGTTCCCGATGCACCTGAGTGGTTCGCTGTGGGGGCGCGGCATGCTCGAAGCGTATCTGCTGCCAGTGCGGGCAAGAGTAACTTTCGGGCAGCCTTTGAGCTGGCAGGCGGGCGATGGAGCGCGTCAAACCCTTGATGCAGCTACACTTGCGATCCGAAACGGGCTTCTGGCGCTCCAGGAACGGGCCACAGAAGTCCCATAAAAAAAACGATATTCCGCTTCCATTTAGACAGATTTCGTGTACTTTTATACTGGCGCGGATTGGTTCATGGGTGTGTTGCGGTGAACCTGTCTCGGTCTTGTGGCGCTCTGGAACGTTCGGGTAAGATGGGATAAACGGCAAGCGAACGCGCTTCGGCGCATTTTCTCCCCTCCGGAGGACAGCGTGAGTAACATCCGCTGTCCCCTTTTCTTGAGTTGTCCGGCCCGCCAATGGCGTTGCATCGACTGCGGACGCAGGGCATGGCCGCCACGCCGCGGTGGCACTTACCCCTTCCAGTCCTTAAGCTGCTCCAGCAGCTTCAGCATCTCCATTCGCTTCTTCTCGAACATCGCCAGGATCACGAAGATACCCGCGGCCACCACCACGCCGGCGACCAGCCACGGCCAAACGCCGCCCACGCGAAGCTGGGCGAGGCGGATCATGGCCGCGATCGCCACGAGCAGAAAGGCCGTCCCCAGAAACAAAAACGAGCGGATGCGCAGGGCGATTCCGGCCAGCACGCCGGCGATCGACAGTCCCGCCAGCACCATCGGCAGCCACGGTGCGCGGTCCAGTCCGTTGATCCACACGTCCGCCGTCGACGACACGTAGATCACCAGCATGCATGCGTAACGGATGGCCTGGCTCTGCTGGGCCGAGAGGCGGTCGCGGTTGAGCCACGCCGCCACCAGCACCGACAACGCCGCGGGGATCAGCCAGAGCTGCGGGTGCTGCGCGAAGCCCAGCCCGTCGATCCGGTGCAGCATGTACCACAGGCCCGCGTTGCCGACCAGCGCCGAGAGCAGCCCGAAGGCGAACGAGCGCCGCTGCCAGGCGAGACTGGCGTAGACCGCCGCCGCAATGAAGAGCACGGCCGCGTACGGCACGAACTCCTGATGCTTCCATGTGCCGCTGAGGAGGAAGAACGTGGCGATGGGCAGCAGCGGCATGAACGCGGCCGTGTTGCCCAGCGGCTCGGCCAGTACCTGGCGCCCCTGGCGGCGGAACAGCTCGCTGAGACCCACGCCCGCGAACGCCAGGCCCAGGAGGATCAGCGGCCAGAACCTGGTCCAGACCCCGATGTTCAGCAGGTCGGGCACGCACACCTTCGTGTGGACGAACAGCAACACCAGCATCAGCTCCGCGCCGTAGACGTACGCCGTGCGCTTGCGATCGGGCAGATTCAGCGGATCGCGCCCCGGCCCCGCGGCACATACAATCCCGGCGGCCGCCAGAAGCACCAGCGCTGCGGCCACAATGCTGATGGAAAGCCAGCTCATGGGGACGGCGCGGCGGGTGGCTTCCACGAGCCTCGGATCGTAGTGACCGACCTCGGCGGCAAGCACAACGACAAGGGTGAGGGCGGTGGCGATCCCCATCAGCGGGACGAGCCCGCGGGCCTCATCGGTCCAGGCGCTGTGGCCTTTGAGCAGCTTGACCATGCCGACGGCGAAGAACGTGGTCACGGCGGCCAGCACGAGCATCAGGACCACGGTTCGATCCAACATCGGCGTCGTCCCGGGCGCCAGCGGCGACCAGCCCCAGAGCACGATGCTGGCCGCTCCCGCCAGCAGCGCGGCACGCTTGAGGCGCCTCTCCAGCGGACCGGCCGCCACCAGCCCCAGCGCCACCGACGCGGCCACGGCCGCGACCGCGACGCCCAGCCGCCACGGGGCCTCGCGCACCGTCACCACAAGCACCAGTCCCAGCAGCATCAGCATCGCCGTCTGCGCGCCAAGCACGATGCCGAGCCATCCCGGCCGCGGCGTGGGCCAGATCTCGCGCACTGGTATGCCCGCCGCCGGCAGCGCCGCGACGATGGCCGCCCGCCGGCTGAACACAAACGCCGCGACCAGCGCGTGAGCGCCGGCCGCGATGGCCAGCGAGCACAGCAGCCGCGCAGCGGGGAGGTTCATCGCATCGATCACGTTGACGACCGCGAGCAACCCTGCCAGGTAGATCGCCGCCACAGCGCTGCGCGAGTCGATGTCCCACAGGCTCGCTACAGCCAGGACCAGGACCGCAGCCATAGCGCCCCACAGCGGCCAGGTGATCGGCGTGGTGCCTGACGCCAGGTCGGCGAGAATCGCCAGCCCGCTGACGCCCATCAGCACCAGCAGGCAGACCCCCAGGGCCAGATGGTGAACGGACCAGCGCCCGCCGCCGTGGGCCTGTTCGCGCATCGCGCGCAGCACCCACACCTCCAGCGCCAACAGCGCCGTCGCCGCTGCCCCCAGCGTGGCGATGTTGATGCGCGGCAGGTCCATCGGTCCGCCGCCGCCGAACAGCCCGATGTTCGAAGCCCACCATTGGGTTGCCGCGATGCACGGCAGAATGGCCGCCGCGTAAAGCCACGCGCTGGAGAGTGTCCACAGCGACATCCCAACCGCCAGCAGGGATAGGGCCGCCAGCCCCGCGATCGACCACGCCGGGCGGTCAGGATCGTCCAGCATCAGCCGCAGCGACAGCAGCAGCGCGATGCCCCCGAGCAGTGCGGTCCAGCGCGTGATCGCCGGTCCGGCCGATTCCCATCCCAGCAGCCGGCCCAGCGCGCCCGGCGGGCGCGAGGCTTGCTTCGCGTCGGCGGACAGGGCGGAGGTCTGGTCATTGCCCAGGAATGACGGACGGAAGCTCGCGCCCCAGCCGATCAGCAGGACCGCCCACGCCGCCATCGCCACCGCCACGAGCATCGCGTGCAGCGTCAGCCACGCGGTGTCGGCGTTGGTCTGCCCCACGGCGAAGGCGCTCAGCAGGCCGCCGCCGGCAAGCGTCGCCACCAGCGCCGCGGGCGGGAGCCGTCCCAGTGCGCGGGCCGTGAGCCACAGCGCCGCGGCCGCGCTTGCCGCCCACGCCAGCCAGCCCCAGCCCCCTCCCAGCGCGGCGAATCCGCCGGGCGGATCCCACGGCTGGAATACAGTTCGCAACGCGGCGGCCAGCATCGCCGCTCCCAGCGGCGTCAGCACGATGCCCAGATATGCCGCCAGCAGTCCGTGGGATGATGTACTTCTTCCGATGGCCGCCGCGCCTCGTGCCAGCCGCAACGCCGTCAGCCACAGTATGGCGAAGCCCCCGGCCGCCAGCGCATTCAGTTGCAGCAGCCGAACCCACTGCTCGGTGTACATGCTCCCACCGGCGGTGACGATGGACAGCGCGTAGCCGAGGGAGACGGCCAGATTCAGCGTCAGCCCGCCCCAGAACGCGTAGGCCGGCCGCCGCTCGCGCCACGCGTGGCCGACCAATGTGCCGGCGATCAACAGCAGCGGCACCAGGTAGTTGGCCGCGGACCCGATCCGCGCGAACCACGACTGGGCATACGGCCCGGCGATTGTCCCCCCGGCCAGGGCCACCGCCGCCGAGTAGAGCGTGACCAGCAGGATCGGCGCAATCGTGACGCCAAACAGCACCCCCCGCGCGATTGGCGCCATCTCGGGTATGACCTGGTCGACGTCGCGCATGCCGATGCGCCCGGCGAGCGGCTCGAGCCAATGCCGGCACCACAGCTTGATCGATCCACCCACCAGCACGATGGCGCACGCCCAGCGCCACGCCGATGCGGCCGCCCGCTGGGTCTCCCAGGGCGCGGCCGCCATCGCCACGATGCAGCCCGCCAGGACGGTGAGCGCGGCTGCTGCGCCCAGCTCGACCCGATACCACAGGCCCGCGATCAGCGCAAGCGCCACCGTTCCGATCAGCGCCCACGCTCCCGGTCCGTATTGCGCCTGGCGCGCCGCGTCGGGCACGGCCAGCTCCACCGCAACCGAACCCAACTCCGCGCGCACACCGGGGGCCAGCGCCAACACGGTCAGAAACGCCACGACGACGACGAGAATGTACGGCAGGATTTGATCGAAGCCGCGCCAGGGCGTTTCCAGCACCTCTTCGGCCAATTTGCGCCAGCGCGGTGGCAACTTCTCGCCATCGGCCGCCGCGCGCGGCCGCAGCGCCAGCCGCACCATCAGCCACAGCAGACTCACGGCGGTCACCGCCAGTCCCTGCGCCTGGATCGTTCGCGCATCGTGCCACGGATAGCGAGCGGCCGCGAACCAGGGCGACGTCTCAACGGCGGCCGTCGCGGCGATCGCCGCGCCGGCGGCCATGGCGACCTGGCAGGCCGTCAGCAGTCCCGCGGAGCTTCGCAGCAGCGACAGGGCCAGCCACAGGCCGCTGATCCAGAAGACCCGCAGCGCCAGCCCGGCAAGCCCGCCGGCCACGTCCTGCCGGGCGATCAGACCCGCGGCCAGCACCATCACCGCCAGCGCGACTGCGACCAGCGATGCCTCCTGAAGGGTTGGTGTGAAGAGGTCGCGCACGGACATCGCCCCCAGCGTCGCCCCGCGCGGCCGCTTCGCGTCATGCGCAATACCTTCCGCTGTAGGGGCGGCCCTATGTGGTCGCCCCGCATCGTTCGCCATATCCGCCGCCTCATCCCGCCATCTTCCCAGTGCCTGAAACGCCACCGACGCCGCCAGCGCCACGCTCGCCAACGTCAGCAGCGCCAGCGCGCTTCCCGCGAAGTAGACCGGAGGCGTCCGGTGGAACACGAACCACTGCACCATCGCCAGCAACAGCAACAGCGCACCGGTCCAGATGAACGCTACCTGCCGGCCGCGCCACGCCGCCACGCCCGCGGCCAGCGCGTAGGCCGTCAGCATCCACGCCAGCGACTGATGGGCCGCGCGGCCGAAGCCGTGGTAAAGGCCCAGGACAATGCTCAGCAGTGCGACGCCGCCGCAGGCGATCAGACAGTAGTGCAGGTCGTCGCGACGCCGCCGCAGCAGCAGCTCGGATGCGCCCCACAGGGCAGCGCCGAAGGGCATGAGGGCGATGGCCGTCGTGCCCGAGAACATGGCGCGGGCCAGCGCCCCGGACTGCTCGATCCATCCCATGCCTTCGCCGCCGCCCAGCCCCAGCAGGTGTACGGCCATGACGTAGGCCATGGTCAGACAACCCAGGGCAACGACGTGAAGCGGCGGCACGGCGAAGATCAGTGCCACCGCCGTCAATGCCGCGAAATCCAGCAGTGCCACCGGCAACAGCGCCGCAGGGTGCGGCCAGCCCACCACCAGCCCCCCGAGCATGATGGCCGCCCCGCCCACGCCCACGGCCGTGCCGGCGGTGCGCAGGGCCGCCGTGGCCGGATCGCTCAGCCGGCGCCAGAGCATCGCCCCGCTGACCAGGGCCGGCGCGCCGAAGAGGCTCACCAGCGGGGCCAGGCGCTGAAGTATCGCACTCCAGTCGTCGTCGCCGATGATCACCAGCCCCAGCGGCAGCGCCGCCGCCAGCGCCGCCGCGGCGGCCCAGGTGAGCAACTGCGCCGCCGTGGATGCGGCGATCTGGCCGCGCCCGCTGCGCAACAGTGCCCAGGCGGCCGCCGCGCAGTACACAACCAGCGGCACGCCGCCCAGCAGCAGCCCCCGGCTGGCATCGCCGCCGACGCCCACGTGTGCGATGAGTATCTGGCAGGCCGATCCGCCCGCCACCGCCAGCACGAGTGGCGCCGGCAGCAGCGGCGTCAGCACGCGCCCCGCCAGAAGCACCAGCCATCCCAGCCAGAGGATGATGGCCAGCTCGCAGACAACGCCAAACAGGTCGCCCGTGCCGCCCAGCAGGGCCATCACCAGAAAGTGCATCGGCACCAGCAGTACGGCCACCAGCAGCGCGCCGCGGCTGGTGGTGGGCAGCTTCCACTTGCGCTCGGTGTAGAGTCCGATGCCGAACACCGCGCTGACGATGGCGCTGAAGACCCCAAAGCGAATCCACCACACGCGGGCGATGCTCTCCCAGAATGTGACGACCAGCGCCACCGAACAGCCCACCATCAGCAGCCCAGCGGCCAGCTCGCCCCAGCGAATGCTGCTCTCCTGCATGAAGGCGGCCACCAGCTCGCCCATGCGCTTGCGCGGCGGGGCCGGCGCGCGTGGCGGCGCGGGGGCGAGCCTTCGCGGGGTCGCCTCCACCGGCATCACGCGCTGGGGCGCTGGCAGGGGAGGGGGCATGCTCAGCGGCAGCGCCGGCGTTGTCACGGGCGCTGGTCCCGATGGCGGCGTCGGCGCGGGGGCCATGGTCGGCGGCGCCGATGAAAGGGGCGTGGCCGCGGGGGCGGGCGCCACCGTGGGGGTGGTCCGCACCTGTGCCGCGGCGATGGCCCGCTGAACCTGTAGGAACGTGGCTGGATCCAGAAGCCCCCGGTCGCGCAGCTCGATCATCTGGCGCAGGGCGATGGTCATCTCCTCGCTGCGAGGCATGAGGATGGGCGCTGCGCGCACCCAGCCGCAGTTGCCGCACCGCGACGGATCGGCCGACTTCATGCCACAGCGCGGGCAGACCGCCACCATGCGCTGTGTCGTTCCCCGCAGCGAACGGACGATGGCCGCCAGCAGCAGCCAGATGCCGTGGCCAAGGAGCGTGACCAGGCCCAGCACGAACAGAAGGGTCGTGAGGATGGCGCAGGCTTCCATGGGCGTGCCCGATGCCTCGCCGGCTGCGCGGCCGGCATGGCGAACAATCCGTCGGTATCCCGTCGCCACAAGGCGCGGATGCGCAGTCGGGCTGTGATGAGCGTAACAAAGACCCCTCGCCAACCGACCGATCCCTACGCTCATGCGCCAGGCCAAGGTCGGACACGGGGGTTACTGCACGATTCCAAGCTGCGGCAGCAGGGCCCGCACGGCCGCGACCAGCTCCCCGCGCTGTGCCTGCTGCGCGGACGAAAGCGGCTGGCGGCCGGCGCCCACGCTCAGCCCCCGTGCTTCGGCGCCGGCGCGGAAGTTTTCGGGGAACTCCAGCGACGACAGCAGCGCCAGCAGATGACGCAACATCGCCTGCTGCCGCCGCGCCTCGGCCACGTCGTCACCGCGCGCGGCGTCGTAAAGCCGCCGCAGCAATTCGGGGGCCACGTTGGCCGTCGAGTTCACGCCGCCGTCGGCTCCCATCAGCAGCGCCGGCGCCAGCGTCGCGTCCGAGCCGCACAGGAAGCGAAAGTCCGCCCGCGAGGGTCTGATCCGGGCGATCATCTCCATGAGGAGCGGCAGATCACCGGACGAATCCTTGATGGCCACGATCCGCGGTTGCCGCGCCAGGGCAACCACGGTGTCGGCCTCCATGGAGCTGGCGAAAGCGGGGATGTTGTACAGCACCACGTCGATGGCCACGCGCCGCGCGATCTCCTCGAAGTAAGCCCGGATCGTCTCCTGACCCACGCGATAGTAGTAGGGGGGTGTCAGCGCCACGGCGCAGGCGCCCATGGCGGCGTAATCCGCGGCGGCCGACACGGTGTCGCCGACGTTGGCCTCGGAGGCCCCGGCGATGACCGGCACGCGGCCGGCGGCCTGATCGCAGACGATGTGTACGATGCGCCGCCGCTCTTCGCCGCCGAAGCGCACGAACTCGCCGGTGGAGCCATTGGCAAACAGGCCGTGTACGCCGCGGTCGATCAGCCAGTCGACCAGACGGCGCAGGGCGGTCTGGTCGATGGCGCCGCCCTCGGTCAGAGGGACAACCAGGGGTGCGAAGATGCCTTCAAATCGCATTTTACCTGACATTGTTCCTCTTGCGCGGCGGGGCGCTTACGCCTCGCGCACCAGCCGGTGAAAGGCGTCGTGAAGCTGCCGGGTGATGGGACCGGGCACGCCCTGGCCGATCGGCCGTCCGTCGATGGTCGTCACCGGCACCACCTCGGCCGCCGTGCCCGTCAGGAAACACTCATCGGCGGCGTACAAATCCTGGCGTTCGAGCGTTTTCTCGACGCAGGGAATCTTCATTCGTCCGCACAGGTCGATGATGACCTGGCGCGTGATGCCCTCGAGGATGCCGTCGGCCGTTGTCGGCGTCTGCACGACGCCGTTGCGCACGATGAAGATGTTGTCGCCGGTGCACTCGGCCACGTTGCCCTCGTGGTTGAGCATGATGGCCTCGGGCACGCCGGCGTCGATGGCCTCGATCTTGGCCAGGATGTTGTTCAGATAGTTGAGGCTCTTGATGCGCGGCGAGAGGGCATTGGGGTGGGTGCGCGTGACCGACGCGGTGATAACGGCCATGCCCTTCTGGTACATCTCCGGGGGATAGAGGGCGATGGTGTCGGAGATGATGATGATCGAGGGGTTGGAGCACTTGGTGGGGCTGAGCCCCAGATAGCCGGTGCCCCGGGTGACAATCAGCCGGATGTAGCAGTCGCTGAAACCGTTGGTCTTGTAGGTCTGCTCGATGGCCGCCAGGAGCTGCTCGGGCGTGGAGGGGATGGTCAGCCGGATGGCCCGGGCCGATGCGAACAGCCGCCGCAGGTGGGCCTCGGCCTGGAAGATTCGGCCGTTGTAGACGCGGATGCCCTCGAAGACGCCGTCGCCGTAAAGCAGGCCGTGATCGTAGACGCTGATTTTGGCGTCGGCCTTGTCGTAGAACCTGCCGTCGATCCACACTTTCAATGCCATGTGAACTCCGAACCTCGTGCAAAACCGGTCGCTGAGAGCCGAGAGATTATCCCACGGCGGGGCGTTCGTCCATCGCCTCAGAGGTGGGGGCGCGACGTGGTTGGTCAGGCGAGGACGCCCGCGCCACATCGCGCGGCGGGGCCATCCCAGATGCCGCCCGCATCAACTGTCATGCCCCGAGCCCGGCCGGCTCGCCTTGCCCGCCCCATTTTCATGGCGGCGCTTCGGGCCTAATATGCGCTGGTTCACAGCCACGCAGGAGCCCTCTGATGCAGCGCCGCAAGTTTGGAAACACCGACCTCCAGGTCTCCGCCATCTCACTGGGCTGCTGGATATTCGGCGTCGACTGGTGGGGGCACTACAGCCAGGAGCAGGGCGTGCGCCTGTGCAAGTTCGCCTACGACCTGGGCATCACCTTTTTCGACAACGGCGACGCCTACGGCAACGGCCGCGCGGAGAGCATCTTCGGGCAGTTCCTTCGCACCGTCCCGCGCGACCGGGTCGAGATCGGAGGCAAGTTCGGCTACGACTTCTACTGCGACCCCGGCACCCCCGGATCGCACCGCGAGCGCAAGCAGGACTTTTCTCCTCAGTTCCTTCGCCTGGCCCTGGAGCGATCGCTGCAACGGCTGGGCACCGACTACCTCGACCTGTACATGGCCCACAACATCAAGCTGCCGCAGTTCCGCGACGACCTCTTCGCCGAGCTTGGCAAACTTCGCGAGGAAGGGAAGATCAGGGTCTGGGGCGTCTCCCTCGGCCCGGCCATCGGCTGGCGCGAAGAGGGCATCGAAGCCATCATGCACAGGGGCGCCAAGGCCGTGCAGACGGTCTTCAATCTCTTCGAACAGGATCCCGGGCGCGAGTTCTGCCAGGTCGCCCACGCCTTCAAGGCCGGCGTGCTGGCGCGCGTTCACGACAACAGCGGCATTCTCAAGGGCCGGATGAAAGAATCCGATGTGATAGGTCCCGACGACCACCGCAAGTTCCGCGATGAGGCGTGGAAGGTCTTCGGCCTGAAAAAGCTGGAAAAGGTCCGCCGCTACGCCGACGCCCACGGGATGACGGTTCATCAGCTCGCCTGCAAGTGGCTCCTGCAGCAGCCGGCGCTCACCAGCATCACCGGCACATTGCTCAACGAAGAGGAAATCCGCGAGGCCGCCGAAGCGGTCGACAAGCCCGACCTGAGCGGGCGCGAGCTGGACGAGCTGGCCGACGCCTACTCGCGCGACTGGGACCTGGGCCCCGAGGCGCATCCGTGCGATCTCAAGAGCAGCGTTGATCCCAGCGGCCGCGTGCGCAGCCAGTATGTTCCCCCGCCCATCCTGATTGCCTGAAGATGCAGGAACTGCGATACGCCATTCTCTTTCACGACGGCATCGCACAGCCCCACTACGACCTGCTCTTTGAGATCGAGAGCGGCTCGGCGCTGGCCGCCTGGCGCAGCCCCGTGTGGCCCATCGCGGCCCCCACCGTCATCGAGAGGCTGCCCGACCATCGCCGCGAGTACCTCGACTACGAAGGCCCGATCTCCGGGGGGCGCGGGCACGTGCGCCGAGTGGCCGGGGGCCAATGCGCCATCGAGCGCTCGGCGCAGGACCCTGCGCGGTGGACGATCAGCGGCGTGGCGCCGGCGATGCGGCTGATACTGGAGCAGAGTGCGGGGCGCTGGGTCGCACGGACCGCGCCAGGCGGCTGAATGGGACAGTCGCGGGCACTCCTGCCGCGCCATGGCTTGCGCCGCGCCGCTACTGCTCCTTCTGGCGCCACTGCCCATCCTTCATCTTGAACCAATCGCCTTTCAGACCGTTGCGGTAGTTGCGCTGGGCGTTGCGCTGGGCGACGACCTCGGGGGTGGTCTTCTCGGCCTCGGCGAGCATGCGGTACAGCTCCCTGCGGTCGGCGTTCTCGGCGTCCACCAGCTTCTGCTGGGCCTCGGTCAGGTCAGCCTTGACCTTCTCCACCCAGCCATCCCACGTCTCGCCGATCGTGCCGGCACGCCGCAGCTTGTCCAGCTCGGGCAGACGCTCCTTGAAGCGGGCCTGAAGCTCCGAGCGGGCGTCGGCCGCCGGACTCTGCTGCGTTGCGGTGAACATGGCCCACACCGCCAGTATGCACAATGCGATTCGAAGTCTTGTCATATTCGTTCTCCAACGATCTTCCGCCTGTACACCCGCTTACTGGACCTGCACGTCCCCGCCACCCGCAGGGGGGGCCGACTGGGTCTGGCGGTACTGGTTCTCGAAGGCGAAGAACTCGTCGAGCTGCCGATCAACCCGGATGTTGACGTCGAGCGTCATGAAAATGGGGGCGACATTGACGTTGACGTCGTGCTGCGACCTGCAGGAGCCCACCCCCAGCGTCAGGACGGCGGCGGCCCCGAGCTTCAGCAGCCCGCTAGCGTGAGAAGAATGGTTGTCCATAGCCGATCGACCTGATGAGCACGTCATCAAAATTGTTGAAGTTGATGGTGATGCCGCCGAACTCCTGCGGCCGCGGACCACGCCGGCCTCTGCCGGCGATGAATACCCTGGCCCGCAGATGTTCCTCGAATCCGTCCTGATACTTCTCAAAATCAACCTTCAGGACCGTGTACGCCAGATCGCGCAGGGCGTCGAAGATGCCGGTTTTCACGGGCTCCAGATCGCCGCCTTTGCGAAAACGCGGGTCCTGTTCCAACTGTTGCGCCAGCAGCGCCTCGGGGTCGCGGATTTGGAGAAATCCGCCGCCGGGCGCGGCATACAGAAAGCCTTCGCCGAAATTCGGCTGCGGCTGCGACCAGTTTACCCGCAACTGCCCGCCGTCCATCACTCGCGGCCAGCGGATCGACAGCGGCAGCCGCCCGTAAAGCGCCCCTTCGCCGGCGAGCCGATCGCTTACGTGCCGCAACACCTGACCGAGCTGAAGCCTGTCGGCTGAGATCACCGTATCGAGGCGTCCGGCCGCCGGCAGCAGACGGAACGAGCTGGCGTAGATGCGCCCGCCGGCGAAATCAAAGCCGACGTCCTCGAAGAGCGTGGATTCGGCATCCTCGACTCTGAAGACAAAGACACCGTTGGCGAAGCTAAGTTGGCCCAGCGTGGCGCGCTCGATGGTGAGCTTCTGCCCCGGAGGCGTGGTCAGCGGAGCCAGGCCGTCCACCGTTAGCGAGCCGCTGATGCCCTCCACGGTGCGCTGGCTGGCGGCGTTGACCATGCTCAGATTGTGCGCGTGCAGGGTGAACCGCGGCCGAAACTGCGCGCCGGCGAACTCCAGCCGCCCGGTGGCTGCCAGCGCGCCGCTCACCTGCTCACCCTCAAGCACGGGGACGAGCCGCGCCATCGCATCGGCATCCGTCAGCTCGAAACGCGGCACGTCCAGATCAATCCTCCCGCGCACCTGGCCGGTCTCCAGAGCCGCCCAACCTTTCGCCGCCGCCTGGCCCATTCCCAGCACGCCAAGATGCGCATCGAACTGGGCGCGCCCGTCGCTGACTGTCACGCGCGCGGTGAGCGGTCCCAGGTCGGCCGCTCCCATCCGCAGCACCTCCGCGCGCACCTCGCCCGGCTCCGGCGCTTCGACCTTGAAATGAAACGGCACACGCGCCCAGACTTCTTCGGCCACCAGCCGCAGCCCAGGCGCCCGTGCCCACCCATCGCCCAGATCGACGATGAACCGCCCCGATAAACCCGCCGTTGCCTCAGCCGCCAGATCCATCTGCAAGCTCAGTTGCTGGGTGCCGGCGCTGAAATTCGCGGCGCCGAACTCTACCTTCCGTGTCGATTCCATCGCGCCGACCACGCCCAGGCGACGGCGAGACGGGTCGAACGACAGGCTGATCCCCGGTCCATCCGTGCCGCCGCGCGGCCGCAGTTCCATGCCGGCCACTCGGACCGGCTCGGCCGCTTTAACCCGCGCGGAGCCGAATGCCAGCACCGACTCGCCCAGGAGCCTGGCTGCGATGCCCGCGGGGCCGGCGCTGCCCTGCACGATCAGCTCCGCGCCCGCTCCGTTGATGGTGGCCGCACCGGTGGCAATGTCGCCCGGGCCGAAATTGACCAGCAGCCGCGGCACCTCCACGCGCCACTCTGGCGTCGATGAATGCAGTGAGAAATTCGCGCGGGCGCTGTCGCCGCGGACGAGCAGTTCCAGCAGTGAACGTCGCCCATCGTGCGCGATGGTCCAGGCGTCATGCAGCTTCAGCCCATCGGCGGCGATGCGCGAGCCGCTGAGCAACTCCACGGCCGCGTTGCGCGGGTCGATCTGCGCCTTCAGCAACAGCCGCGCGATCAGGCCGTTCAGGGCCGGGCCATCTTTCAGGGATAGCTGTCCGGGCGAGACCATCAGCTCCGCCGGTCCGGCCACGACCAGCCAGGGCGCTGTGGATGCGTCGGCGGCGGCCTCGGAAGCGGCGGCACCGGCCCAGTTGATAGTGAACGGCCCGACGAAGCTCAGCTCCCCCAGCCGCGAGACGTCAACCCCCGCGCCCGCCAGCGCCGTCCGCAGCTCGGCCGGCAGCGCACCTCGCGCCGTCGCACGACCGTCCGCCCTCTTGGGTCCGTCCAGCGGTTGGCCGATCACGCCGTCGATCAGCGCGGTCAGCTCGGCGAGCCGCCAGGATTCGCCCTCGGCCATGATGCGCAAGCCCAGCCGCCGGCCATCCTTGCCGGCCGTCAGCGCGACGTTGCGGAGCGACTGAGGCGGCAGACTCACACGCTCCGCGCGAAGGTCGGCCTGAATGTCGGAGAGGCGCAGCCGCTGGTCGATGCTCACGGTTAGATCGCCATCCACGCCTTCGGCCTCAAACGCATTCGCCCTCTGGGCGTAGGCGCTGTGCAGTGTCAGTGCGATCGAGGTATGAAGACCCTCGGCGCTCTGAACGTGTACGAGGCGCAGGTCGGCATGCCCGGCGAGGCGCGGCAGCAGCCGCTCCAGATCACCGCCGACCAGAGTGGGCGCGGCCGCCAGGGGCAGTTGCCGGCCACCGGCCGAGAGCGCCAGGTGGCCGTTGCTCGTGTTGAAAGTGCCGGAGTAGCTCAAGGTGGCGCCGTGGGCGTGAGCGCTGCCGTCGAACTTGACCTGCGGCGCCTGATCGAGCAGCGTGCCGTCGATGATGAGGCGGATGGGTCGGCCTTCCCAGTCGAGCATGACCACGGCCGGATCAATAACGACCCGCTCGGCTGGCAAGCCGCCCGGGCCGTCGGCGCCGGAGGGCAGCAGCGCCGACAGATCGAGCCTGCCGTCGCGGATGGCCAGGTTCGCCTGCGCCCCGGCGATGCGGATGGAATGGAATCGGCCGCGCAACAGAGATGCGGGCGAGTAGTCGGCGCTGATGCTGGCGATGCGCAGCGCCCCGCCGGCGAGTTGGACATCGGCCAGATCGGCACGCCAGAAGCTCACGTGGCGCAGGGTGAATCGGGCCTCGGCGTAGCCGGCATTGGCCAGTGCGGCGGCGATCTGCCATCGAGCCAGGGGCGGCAGCACCAGGGTGTGAACTGCCAGCAGCACTGCCAGCACGATCGCCACCGACTTCAGCAGCCGGCGGACCCACCGGCCCAGGCGGCCCTTGAGCATGGAAGGCATGGCCAGTCGCACGCCCCGATGGTATCGCCCTCGCGCCGTGGGGCCAATGACGCCTCGGGGCAGGCGGCGCGCATTATTCGCCGCGGCGACAGTTCGCGGACTTTGCCCCCGTGGGGGACGAAGGGTAAAAACACGCCGCGTTCATGATCAACAGCTACGACATCGGCTACGCGGCGGCACTCATGGCGGCGGCGCCCTACTGGCTGATCAGGCCGACGGCCCGCCGAAAGGTGCTGCGCGCGCTGGTCGACCGGATGGGCCGGGTGGGGGCGCGCGCTGACGGCCGACCGGCCGTCATGATCCACGCCGTATCGCTGGGCGAGATCAACGCCACGCGCGGGCTGATCGACCGATTGCTGGAGGCCCGCCCCGACCTTCACATCATCATCTCAACGACCACCGAAACCGGCATCGCCCGCGCCCTGGAACTGTACGGATCGCGCGTGCGTCCCGTGGGCGGGCCCGCTTCTGCGGCCGGCGCGTGGCCGGGGGTCAAGGCGCCGCCGGCGTTCACCATCATCCGCTATCCGCTGGACTTCAGCCCCGCCATCGAACGCGTGCTCGATGCCCTGCATCCCAACGTCGTCGTCCTGATGGAGCTGGAGGTCTGGCCCAATTTCATCTACCACTGCGCGTCGCGAAGTATCCCGGTTGTTCTGGTCAACGGCCGGATCACCCTCCCCAGCTTCCGGCGTTACCGGCTGGCGCGACCGCTGCTGCGGCGCACCTTTGCCCGGCTTGCGAGCGTCTGTGCCCAGGATGCGGTCTACGCCCGGCGATTCGAAGCGCTGGGAGTCGACCCAACCCGCATTCAGGTCACCGGCACCATGAAGTTCGACGCCGCCGCCGTGGCTTTGCGCGTCGAGGGCGATGCGGACCTGGCCGCGGCGCTGGAGCTGCGCCCGGCCGCGCTGGCCGGCAGCGACAGGGAGGCGATGTCCCGCGAGCGGGTGTGGGTCTGCGGTTCCACCGGTCCCGGCGAGGAGCCGATTATCCTCGAGCAGTATCGCCATCTGCTGGCCCGCCACGCCAGGCTGCGGCTGGTCATCGTGCCGCGCAAACCCGAGCGCTTCGATGAAGTCGCCCGGCTGATCGAGGCGGCCGGGTTTCAGGTCGTGCGCCGCTCGCAAACTCTCCCGGCCACGCGGAAGCAGCAGCTCATCGCTGCCGTGAGCGGCACGCGCCCCCCCGGCGGCCAGCATCCGGCGCCCGCCGCCACTCTGCTTCCACCGGTTATTCTCGGCGACACCATGGGCGAGCTGCGGCGTTTCTACAGCCTCGCCGATGTGGTCTTCGTCGGCCGGACTCTGGTCGATCTGGGGCCCAGGCAGCACGGCAGCGACATGATCGAGCCGGCGGCGCTGGGCAAGCCGATCATCGTCGGGCCATTCACCGCCAACTTCGCCGAGGCGATGTCGCGCTTTCGGGAGGCCGGCGCCATCCGCGAGGTCGCAAGCGCCGAGGCGCTGGGGCAGGCGGTCTCGGAATTGCTCTCATTGCCGGATGCGCAGCAGATGGGCCTGCGGGCCCAGCAGGTGGTGGTGCGCGAGAAGGGGGCGGCCCAGCGCCACGTGAAGGTGATCCTCGAACACCTGGATCGCACCCTCGGCGTTAACGAAGCGCCGGCGGAATCGTGAGCCGCCGATCAGCGCCGTCCCGAAATCAAACCCAGTCCTGCCGGTGGGGCTTGCGGCTTGCGGGTGAGGCAAACGCCCGCCCCGCCATGCGGTATCAGGGAATATGAGATACACCCTTCTCTCAGCCATCCTGGTGTCCACCATGACACTCTCCGCCATGGCTCAGAGCGGCATCATCCGCAACGGCGTGGTCTGGCGCGACACCAGCGGCAACGAAATCTGGTGCAACGGCGGGCACATGATCCGCGAAGGCGACACCTTCTACTGGGTCGGTTACGACACGGGACCCGGCCGCTGGCCCTGGAAGATTCACCTGTATTCCTCGAAGAACCTGGCCGACTGGAAGTTCGAGCGCACCATCATCCAGCGCAGCGGCAAGTTCGGCGACATCAACTGGGCGGGTCGGCCGGGCATCCTGTACAACGCCGCAACGAAGAAGTACGTGATTCTCTTTGAACACAACAGTCCCCAATATCAGCGGCACCGCATCGGGTTCGCCGCGGCCGACCGCATCGACGGTCCTTACGAGCTGGTCAACGTTCAGCCCGCCGAGCCGGGCCGCTCCAGCGGCGATCAGTCGGTCTACCAGGAGGGGGACAAGGGATATCTGGTGGTGACGATGGACAGCGACGTGGGCGGACGCAAGTACCTGAACACGAGCCTGGCCATTTTCGAACTGTCGGCCGATTTTCAGCGGATCGAGCGCAAGATATTCGAGGGATTCGAGAACGTCAGCGGCGACCGCCGGGTGGTCCCGCGCGACCAGTCCTCGCGCGAGGCCTCGCACATCATCAAGGTGGGCGGCACCTATTACTGGTTCACCTCGGCTCTGGTGGGCTGGAACTCCAGCGCCACCATGTGGGCCAGCGCCACCGACCTGGCCGGGCCGTGGACCCACCTGCGCCCGGTGCGCACGATTCCGCCCTCCAATGACTCCTACAACACGCAGCACGACTTCGTCATCCCCATCGTCGGCAGCGAGACCACCACGTACCTTTACGCCGGCGACCGCTACAGCCAGTACACCAAGGTCGGCACCGGGCGCAACATCTTCCTGCCCCTGACCATCGAGGATGGCGAGCCGACCCTCCGATGGTACGAGCAGTGGCGCATCGACGTGGCCACCGGAAGGACCATCACGGAATGACCCGCCGCAGGTGAGCGCGGCGCGGCCGCTGGTTACGCGATCCAGCCGGCCATGGTCCGGCGCAGCTCCTCAAGCCGCCGCTCGCACAGGACCATGGGGTGCCGTCGGGCCTCCTCCCACAGGCGCTTGAGCGTGGGCAGGCCCTTTTCCTGCTCGGCCGTCCATTCGTCGCGGAAGGCCCCGCTCTGGATTTCCTCCATCGCCAGGTCCACCGCGTCGATTACCGCCCGCGGGGCCATGCGCTCCATGCGCGAGAGCTGCCCGTACTGGCTCGTGTGCGAATGCAGCTTGAGCTGCTCGAAGAAGCCGCTGGTGATCATCGACTTGGCGATCTCGACGAACTCGCCGGAGAGATACAGCTCGGTTGTCACCACCTCGGGATCGCACCCCGCCGCCACCAATTTCTCGAAGTAGAGCAGGCACAGCTTGTTGATCCCGGGCCAGAGCATCTGCTCGGCCAGCAGGTCGACAAGGGTCTCCTCCCGGAAGGATGACTCAAATGCGCCCAGACGGGTGGCGCCGATGGCTTTGGCGATGGCCAGGGCAGTCTTCAGGGCCTGCCCCGAGGCGTCCTGGTGCGTGGCGAGCAGACAGGGATAGCCGGCTCCGCGTGTGAACATGTTGCGCACGCCCTGGCCGATCATGCGCGGGGCGACGAGGATCACGTCGACGGTGCCTGGGGGGACGATGCGTCGGAAGTGGATGTTGTAGCCGCTGGCGAAGCACAGGACCTTGCCGGGAACAAGGTGCGGCGCGATCTGCTGCGAGTACACGGCCGGCTGCACCTCATCGGGCAGCAACAGAAGAAGAATGTCGGCCGCCGCCGCCACTTGCGCGATGGGCCGCACGTCAAAGCCGTCGCTGAGGGCCGTGGCCTTGTACTCATCATCGGGGTTGCCGACCAGTGGCCCAAGGCCCGAGTCGCGCATGTTCAAGGCCTGGGCGCGGCCCTGGTTGCCATAGCCGATGATGCCGATGGTCCGTCCGTTCAGAACCGCCAGGTCCGCATCGCCGTCGTGGTAGATCTTCGCCATTTGAACTGCCTCCTCGTCTTATGGGTTGCGGTTGCACCGTAAAGCGGGCCAAGGTCTCTGACATGCGTCAGAGCAGCCTGCGCCGATTGGCCCGATTGCACCCGAGATGTCCTGGCGGAGCGCATCATCGCGATTGCGCGGAATGGTTCAAGGCATCCGCCGGATCCGCCGCGGTGCGTGACAGTCTCTGCGTCGGATGGGGGCTGTGGCACCAGGGCCGGGCCTCGCGGTCCGGCCTTTTTCTGCATGACCGGGTGTCCACAAAGCGATAAATCCACAACGCAGCGACAACCAGCGGCGGTCTTTGCGCGTGGCACCTGGTGACGGCGCCAGCCGTATGCCAAAACCCGCCGTGGCGCTGACCGCGGCCGCTTCCCCCCCGCGCGATCAACTGACGAATGCTGCGCAGGTGATAGGCGCCATGGCCCTGGGCCACTTCACACGCCCGTTCGATCTGAGCCTCCGCATGTCGGTTGGACAGGCTCAGCAGCCCCATCACCACGCGCACCCCCTGGACTCCCCGCGCCGCCAATGTCGCCTCGGCCCACGCCCGGGCGCGCGGGCCGATCCGATCCACCTGCCCCAGCAGCCACGTCGCGCCTTTGGGCACGGGCGGGACGGCCAATGCCATCAACTTAAGATTGTTCGTAAGTCATTGTCACAGCGCGCTTTATGGCGCTAGCGCGAGCGAAGGCCTCCTGGCACAATGGTGTGATCTGAACAGCTTGCAACAGGAGGCCACGG
>Ga0308417_1000590_pt1 | contig 26171 bp, 32 predicted proteins | sample HotsprSampleOS65_FD_203528 | JGI IMG/M metagenome (GOLD analysis project Ga0308417, IMG submission 203528) | Hot spring phototrophic mat microbial communities from Octopus Spring, Yellowstone National Park, Wyoming, United States - 20090730_OS65 ...
CGCATCTGCGCCTCGCTCAGCCAGAACAGATCGCTCATCCCGGTTCCCTTCATCACCGCCAAGGGAACCACTCCGAATCACATCATCCCGCGTCGCTCAAAGAACTTTATGGGTCCGAACCCTAGCTGAAGGCCGCCCATCGTCCGGTGTCGACCGTCATCGAGGCGGCGAGGCTCCTTTTCGTACAGCACAGTGTAGAGGAGCTTGCCACAGCACGGGCGGATCACCGCGACCTCACCTGCGCCGCGCAAGCGATCGAGCGCGCGATCGACGCGGCGTAGCACCGCTCCGCACGCACCGTTGTGTTCGTCACCGGGATCCCGGGCTCCGGCAAAACACTCTGCGGCCTCAACGTCGCGTTCAGGCGCGCGCGGACAGAAGGTGCCGCCTTCCTGTCTGGCAACGCGCCCTTGGTCGCCGTGCTGCGCGAGGCCTTCGCGCGATGGCGCTGCCCGCGGTATTCCCATGACGGAAGCGAAGCGCAGACCAAGGGCGGCGATTTAGAATTTCCACCGCTTCCTCGAAGACCATGCCACCCACCCTTATCGCTGGCCGCCTGAGCGGGTCACCGCATTCGACGAGGCACAACGCGCCTGGGACGAGGCCAAGGCGCGGCGCGGGACGCAACACAGGCCCGGGCGGCTCTCGCTGAGCGAGGCTGCGCACACCCTCGAGATCATGAGCCGGGTCGAGGGCTGGTCGGCAATCGTCGCGCTGATCGGCAACGGGCAGGAGAACGACACCACGGAAGCGGGGCTTGCTGAATGCGGCGGGGCAATCGCTGCCCACGGCGGCTGGCGTGCCGTCGCTCCGCTGCAGGCTTTACAGGCAGCCGACGCCGTGCAGCGCCTTGCCGAAGTGTTGCCACCTTAGCTCGAGATCGATCCTGATCTGCATCTCGACGTTGCAATCCGGTCCGTCCGCGCTGTTGCCGCATTGGCTTGGGTCGATGCGCTGCTCGATGGTCGGACGGCCGAGGCCCGGCGGATCGCAACTGAGGCGGGCGGCGTGCCGTTCTGTGTCAGCCGGGATCCGGGCGGCTTTTGTGCCGCGCTGCGCGCCTTGGCGCGCGGCAACCGGCGGGCAGGGCTGGTCCGCGCCTCCCCCGCCAAGCGCTTGCGGGCTCGGCTTCGGGCCGGAGCTGGCGGGCGAGGAGGTCGCGGACTGGTTCCTCTACCGCTGGCCGGATCGCTGGCCGGATGTTCGAGCCTCCGACGCGCTTGAGGTCTGTGCGACGGAATACGCCTGCCACGGGCTCGAACTCGACGTGGTCGGGCTGATCTGGGGAAGCGATTTTCTTCCCCACCCGCACGGCGGCTGGTGTGCACGAAGCTTCGCCGGCACGCGCTGGCACCGGGTTGGGCGCGAATTCGCCTTCTACCGCAACACCTACCGCGTGCAGCTGACCCGCGCCTGGTATGAGACCGTGATCCTTGTCCCTCGCGGCGATGCGAACGACCCCACACGAACCCCCCCGCCGCGTTCAATTCGATCGCGAGGCGCCTGCTTGAGGCCGGGGCGACCCCGCTCGATTGCCACCTCGCCGCTACGACCGAGCCAGCGGTGCCGCTGCGCCAGCGGGGCGACCTCGCGTCCAGCGACCTCAGAGCGTGACAGCGGGTCTCGCTGCGCGAGGCTCCGTGCACGATCGAACGACCCCCGATCGGGCAGGCGCGCTCAGCATCGCCCCGTTCCGCTGGCAGCGGGACGGGCGGATCGCGATCGTTGCGGAGGTTGCGGGCGTGTTGTCCGGTCCTCGGGCAGTGGATGAGTATGGTGGTCGCGCACGCCGTCGCGCTGACAGGGTGCGGCTGAGAACCCGCCTGCCTTGCCGCGTTCGAGGCGCGCGTTCGGTCGCACCAAAACCGGGGGCGACGCTCCGGTCGGCGGTCAGCTCGCCACCGCGGCTCGGCAGCGGCAGAGGTGGCCCGGCGGGCAGGGGGTCGCGTAGACTTTGGTCTTGGGGCCGTAAGAGCCCGAGCCAAGGCGGGAGAGAACGTCATGCTGGTCGAGTCGATCCTGAGGGAGAAGGGGCCGGAGGTCGTCGCCGTTGCGCCGCAGACGACGACGGTCGAGGCAGCGAGGGTCCTCACCGAACGGCGGATTGGTTCGGTCGTCGTCCGTGATGAGAGCGGCGCGGTCGCGGGCATCCTCTCGGAGCGAGATGTCGTGCGCGGGCTTGCCGAGCACGGCGCGGCTGTCGTCGTCATGCCGGTGAGCGCGTTGATGACGAAGGAGGTCATCTACGCCGCGCCGACCGATACACTCGATGCCGTACTCGCGGTGATGACGGAACGGCGCTTCCGCCACCTGCCGGTGACGGAGGAGGGTCGACTCGTCGGCCTCGTCTCTATCGGCGATGTGGTCAAGCGCAAGATTGAGGAGGTGACGGAGGAGGCCGAGGGCCTGAGAGCCTTCGTTCAGGGCGCGGGCTGACCTTTGCCCATCACAGCTGGTGCCTGTCGGGGCTGGCATGTTGCGCTGGCCGCGCTAGGTTCGGCGATGTGGAGACGCTCGGCAATTGCCTGCACGACCTGACGGCGCTGGGTGCGGGAGGCATGGCCGCTCTTGCCGGCGCGCTGTTCCTTGCTGGCCTGGTTGGCAGTGCGACCCATTGCACGGGCATGTGTGGGCCTTTCGTCGCTGCGCAGGTGACGGCGCGCTTCGCCGTCCGCCCCTCCCTGTCTCGTCTCGCGGCCGGTGCCCTTCTCCCATACCATTTGGGGCGGCTGCTCACCTACACGCTGCTCGGCGCGGCTGCGGGGTTCCTCTCCGGCACGGTCGTGCACGCTGCCGGGTTTCGGCCCGTGCTGGTCGGTCTGCTCGCGCTCGGGGCACTCCTCATGCTCGCCCACGCCGTGGTGCAGATCGCCGCTGCCCTTCCCTCCATTCCCGCCGGGGTCGCCGACCGGGTGGTCCGTATCGCCTCGCCTTTGCTCACCGATCCTCGAGGGTGGCGCCGTTTTTTGCTCGGCGTGGTGCTCGGCTTCCTGCCATGCGGGTTGCTCTACGGCGCGCTTGCCGCGTCCGCAGCTTTGGCAAGCGCACTCGGCGGAGCGATCGGCATGGCCGCCTTCGCGTTCGGGACAGTGCCGGCGTTGCTTGGGGTCGGGCTCGCGGGCGCCTTCTTCGGCCGCCGTTTCCAGCCGTTCGCGCGGGCTCTGGCCGCTCCGCTTCTGCTGCTCAACGCTGCCGTGCTCGGTGCGCTCGCGCTGCGCGCCGCGGGATGGGCCTGACCAGCGTCATTCGACCACGTCCCTGTAAGCGTGCCATGTCGCGTGGCCAATCAGCGGCATGGTCACCGCCAGGCCAAGGAAGCCCGGAATGATGCCGAACGCGGTGAAGGCGACGATCAGCCCTGCCCAGAGCGTCATTCCTGACCAGTTTAGCCGCACCGCGGCAAAGCTCGTGGCGACCGCGACGAACATGTTGGTGTCGCGATCGATCAGCATCGGGATCGAGACGGCGCTGATGGCAAAGACGAGGGCGGCAAACACGGCACCGACGACCGTGCCAACGGCCCAGAACGGGATTGCCGACGCCTGCGCCAGCTTGGCGACGATCGTCTCCCAGGTGGGGGTGAAGCCGATGCCGAAGAACAGCGCGAAGATCAAAAGCGCGATCCGGATCCAGCCCAGGTGAAACAGGCCGAGCAGCACGCCCATGTATGAGAGTTGCGTCGGGTTTCGCCGGAAGCCCGACAGCGCCGCAGCAATGGACACTGGCTCGCCGACCTCGAGGCGTCGGCTTGTCTCGTAGAGACCGGCGGCCAGGAGAGGGGCGATGAAAAAGAAGCCCGCGGTCATTGGCAGCACGAGCCAAAACGACTCGAACTGCCACAGCACGAGGAGGAGCGAGTAGGTGAGGGCCACGATGGTCCCGCCATAGGCGAGACTAACCCCCGGCGCGGCCATCATGTCCTTCCAACCGGCGCTGAGCCACGCCCAGGGCCGATCAACGGCGACGCGCCGCACGCGTGGGCTGTCGCCGTAGAAGACGGGAACTGCCCCGCTGTCTACTTGTGCCATAGCGCCCTCCCCGTCTGCCGCGGCACCGAAACGGTGCTGCGGCGGAGTCTCGCCAAATCATGCCATGTTGGCCGACCCGCGTCGACGTTGACGCACGTCAATGCCGCAGTAGCTTATTTTCTGGAATGTGAAGGTAAGCCCAGGAGACCTGGGACGTGGTCGCGTGTGAGAGGAACGCATGGGGGAGAGCATCGCGGCTTCGGCCGGCACAGTAGCGGTTGCGCGGACGCAACCGGACTATGTCGAGGACGTCGTCCGTGCGTTCGTCATTGCCACCGTGTTCTGGGGCGTGGTCGGCTTCCTGATGGGGACGATCATCGCCTGGCAGCTCGCATTCCCACTCCTCAACCTCGACCTCGAGTGGACGACGTTCGGTCGCCTGCGCCCGGTGCACACATCGGCGGTGATCTTTGCCTTCGGCGGCAATGCCCTGCTTGGTACCTCGCTCTATGTCGTGCAACGCACCTGCCGCGCCCGTCTGTTCGGCGGCAACGATGCGGGTTGGTTCCTGTTCTGGGGCTACCAGACCTTCATCGTGCTGGCGGCCATCGGCTACGTGACCGGCGTCACCCAGGGCAAGGAATATGCCGAGCCCGAGTGGTACGTTGACCTTTTCCTCACGGTCGTCTGGGTCATCTATCTTGTGGTCTTCGTCGGCACGATCATGAAGCGCGAGGAGCCGCACATTTATGTGGCGAACTGGTTCTACCTTGCCTTCATCGTAACAATCGCCATGCTGCATATCGGCAACAACTTGGTGCTGCCGATCGACTTGGGTTCGGCGAAGTCATACCAGCTCTCCGCCGGCGTACAGGATGCGATGATCCAGTGGTGGTACGGCCATAACGCGGTCGGGTTTTTTCTCACCGCCGGCTTCCTTGGGATGATGTACTACTTCATCCCCAAGCGCGCGGAGCGCCCGGTCTATTCGTACCGGCTGAGCATCGTCCACTTCTGGAGCCTGATTTTTCTCTATATCTGGGCCGGGCCGCACCACCTGCACTATACCGCCCTGCCCGATTGGGCGCAGACGCTCGGCATGATCTTTAGCGTGATGCTCTGGATGCCGTCCTGGGGCGGCATGGTCAACGGCATCATGACGCTCTCGGGGGCTTGGGACAAACTGCGCACCGACCCTGGGCTTCGCTTTAGCGTCACCGCGGTTGCATTCTACGGCATGAGCACCTTCGAAGGGCCGGTGATGAGCATCAAGGCCGTCAACGCGCTCAGCCACTACACTGACTGGACTGTCGGCCACGTGCATTCGGGCGCCATGGGCTGGGTCGGCTTCATTACGTTTGGCGCAGTCTACTACCTCATGCCCGTGCTGTGGCGAAAGCGCGAGCTCTACAGCCAGCGTCTGGTCTCCTGGCACTTCTGGATCGCAACGCTCGGCATCGTCTTTTACATCACGGCGATGTGGGTGTCCGGCATCATGCAGGGCCTCATGTGGCGCGCCTACGACGAACTCGGCTTCCTGCAGTACAGCTTCATCGAGACCGTGGCCGCGATGCACCCCTATTACGTGATCCGCGCGCTCGGCGGCGTCTTGTACGTCGCGGGAGCCCTGATCATGGTTTACAACCTCTACAAGACTGTGACGGAGTCGGAACCGTTGCCGGCACCCGCGCCGGCTTGGCGTCCGCAGGCGGCGGAGTGAGGGAGGGGCCGCCATGATCCGGCACGAGACGATCGAGAAGAACGTCATCCTGCTCGCCGTGCTGACCCTGATCACGGTCTCGATCGGGGGGCTTGTTCAGATCATTCCCCTTTTCACCATCGAGACGACGATCGAACGGGCCGAGGGTGTGCGGCCATACTCGCCGCTCGAGCTGGCCGGGCGACAGATCTACATCCGCGAAGGCTGCTACACCTGCCACAGTCAAATGATCCGCCCGTTCCGCGACGAGCTCGAGCGCTATGGGCACTACAGTCTGGCGGCGGAGAGCATGTACGACCGTCCCTTCCAGTGGGGGTCGAAGCGCACCGGGCCAGACCTTGCGCGGGTCGGCGGCAAGTACTCGAACGAGTGGCACTACCAGCACCTCGTCGATCCGCGCAGCGTTGTGCCCGAAAGCATTATGCCTTCCTACGGCTTCCTCGTTCGCCCCCTGAAGTTTGACGACATCGAGAAGCATATGCGCGCGCTACAGCGGCTCGGCGTTCCCTACACGGACGAAATGATCGCGAATGCGCGCGACGACCTCCTGGCGCAGGCGAACCCAAATGCGGATACCTCCGGGCTGCTCGCGCGCTACCCCAAGGCCGTGACCGGCGACTTCGACCGCGACGTGCGGCGCGTGACCGAGATGGACGCTCTGATCGCCTATCTGCAGATGCTCGGGACGCTCGTGAACTTCGCTGAGGTGACGCCGCAACAGCTGCGTCAATAGGGGCGCGCGATGCTCGATTGGCTTCAGCAGCACTACGACACGCTGCGGGAGATGTGGGTCGTGTGGTTCATGCTGCTGTTTGTCGGCATTGTCGCCTGGGCGTTCTGGCCGTCTAACAAGGAGCGGCTGGAACGCCAGGGGCGCATTCCGCTCGACGACGAGAAGTGACAGAGGGGAACGTTTCGTGCCGACCAAGATTGAAAAAGACGCGCTGACCGGCAGGACCACGACCGGGCACGAGTGGGACGGCATCAAGGAGCTGAACACGCCACTGCCCAAATGGTGGCTCTACCTCCTCTATGCCACGATCGTCTGGTCAGCGGTCTGGGCGCTTCTTTTCCCCTCATTTCCTGGCCTTTCGGGGCACTTTGGCGGGGTGCTCGGTTGGACCAAGCGTGAGGACATCTCCCGGGAGATGGCGCAGGTGGCGGAGAGCCGTGCGCCCATGTTCGCGCGCATCACGGCTGCCGACCTTGAGGAGATCCGGCGCGACCCCACGCTCTTGCGCTTCGCCATGGCGGGCGGTCGCGTGGCCTTCGCCGACAACTGCGCACCCTGCCACGGCTCGGGTGGTGAGGGGCGGCCGGGCGGGTTTCCTGCCCTGGTCGATGACGAGTGGATCTGGGGCGGCACCCTGGACGAGATCGCGTTCACCATCCGCCACGGCATCCGCAACGCGGCCGACGAGGACGCGCGCCAGAGCCAAATGCCGGCCTACGCCCAGATCCTGTCCTGGCGGGAGATCGAGGATGTCGCCGAATATGTCCTGTCGTTCTCCGGTCGCAGCACGAACGCTGCAGCGGCACAGCGCGGCGAAACCCTCTATGCCGAGAACTGCGTTCCCTGCCACGGCGAACGGGGCGAGGGCGTGCGCGCGGTCGGCGGGCCGGCGCTGAACGACGCGATCTGGCTGTATGGAGGGACGAAGGAGCAGGTGGTCGCCCAGATCGCGAACCCGCGTCTCGGCGTCATGCCGCCCTGGCAGGGCCGGCTCGATGAGGCAACGATCCGCATGCTCGCTGTTTACGTGCACACGCTGGGCGGCGGCGAGTAGCGGGCGGAGCCGAGGCGGGGCCGATGCGGGTGGAGCGGAAGATCGACCTCGCCGAGGCGCCGGCGACGGCCGCCCCCCCGCCGACGCGACTCTATGCCGACCGCGTCAAGGTTTATCCCGCGCGCGTGCACGGCAGGTTCCGGACCGCCAAATACGCGGTTCTCAGCGTCTCCCTGGCCATTTACTACGCGTTGCCCTGGATCCGCTGGCCGCGCGGCGAGGGCGCGCCGGACCAGATGATCCTGCTCGACTTCGCGGGGCGCCGCTTCTATCTCGGGCCGATCGAGATCTGGCCGCAGGAGATCTACCTCGTCACTGGTCTCCTGATCCTATCCGCGGTTGGGCTCTTCCTCGTCTCCTCCCTCTTCGGTCGCGTCTGGTGCGGCTATGCCTGCCCGCAGACGGTCTGGACGGACCTCTATATGTGGGTCGAACGCCGCATCGAAGGCGACCGCAATGCGCGCATGAGACTCGACCAGGGGCCACGCGATTCCGCCTACTGGCGCAAGAAGGTGCTGAAACACGCGATCTGGCTAGCCATCGCTGCCGCCACGGGCGGCTCCTTCGTCCTCTACGTCCAGGACGCGCCGACAGCCATGCGCGAGATCTTCACCGGGGAAGCAGGCGCCTGGACCTACACCTTCGTCGGCCTCCTCACCTTCACCACCTACGCGCTTGCCGGCTGGGCCCGCGAACAGGTGTGCACCTACATGTGCCCGTGGCCGCGGTTCCAGGCCGCCATGCTGGATGAGCAATCGCTGGTCGTTTCCTACCGGGCTTGGCGCGGCGAACCGCGCGGCAAGCACAAGCAGGGCGACCCCTGGGATGGTCGTGGCGACTGCATCGATTGCCGCCAGTGCGTGAATGTCTGCCCGACGGGAATCGACATTCGCGATGGCCAGCAGCTCGAATGCATCGGCTGCGGGCTGTGCATCGATGCCTGCAATGCGGTGATGGACAAGGTGGGCCGGCCGCGGGGGCTGATCGCGCTCGACACGCTTGCCGACTTGGAGGCCTGCGAGCGGGCGACCGCAGCCATCCCGCCCGGGCCTGAGCGCGTTTCCACCGCGGCCGCCGCGCATGCGCCGATGAAGCTCATCCGCCCGCGGACGATGATCTATGCCGGCGTACTCGGCCTTGTTGCAGCCGTGATGCTGTTCGCGCTTGCCACCCGCAGCGTGACTGACCTCTCCGTCCTGCGCGACCGCGCGCCGGTCTTTGTCGTCCTCTCCGACGGCGCGGTTCGCAACGCCTATACCGTGAAGATCGTCAACAAGACGCACGAGCCTCGCGTGTTCACGCTCCGGCTCGACGGGCTCGCGGGCGCAACCCTGGCCGCGGTCGGAACTGAGGATCTGGTCGGCGAGACGATCCCGCTCATGGCACGGGCCGATGGCGTCGAGGCGCACCGGGTCTATGTCACGGCGCCCGCCTCCGCCTCTCTGCCAGAGAGCACCGCAGTGACGTTCCGCCTGATCGATGGTTCCGGTCGCGACGCGGCGCGGCAGGAGAGCGTGTTCCTCGCCCCCAGGCGATGACGGCAATGACGCCCGAACGCGATCGCCGAAGCGCCTGGATCCCTTGGGCCTTTGTCGGCTTCATGGCCGTCGTGTTCGCCGTCAATGGCGTTTTCGTCTGGCTCGCCCTCTCGACCTTCACCGGCACCACGATCGATCGCGCCTACGAGCGCGGACGGCTCTACAACCAGGTGCTGGCTGAGGCCGACCGCCAGCGGGCAATCGGCTGGCGCTTTGACGTGTCGTTCCGGCCTGAGGCCGAGGCGCGCGGGACGCTGGTGGTGCAGGCGCGCGACGAAGGAGGGGCGCCGGTCGATCGCCTCGAGTTCGACGCGGTCGCCCTGCGCCCCCTGGAACGCCCGGAGCCGATCCCGCTCGCGCTAGTCGAGACCTCGCGCGGCCGCTACGTGGCTGCGCTGGACTTGCCGAAACGCGGTCAGTGGGAGGTGCGGCTCGCCGCCCGTCGTGGCGGGGTCGGGCCGGTCGAGGTGCGCGAGCGGATCATCGTGCCGTGACCGCGCTTGGCTCAACCCAGCCCGCCGCCTTTGCCGGCACGGCGGCCTGCGCGCATTGCGGCGCCCCCTGCCCGGACGGCAAACGCTTCTGCTGCTCCGGCTGCGCTGGCGCGCACGCCCTGATCACAGGCCTTGGCCTCGACCGCTTCTACGAACGCCTGGAAGGAGCCGCGCCACGCCCAGACCCCGAGGCGCCGCGTCATGACTTTGCTGCCCGCGCACGCCCCGAGGGCGAGGCCGGCTTCGCGCTCGACCTGCTGGTCGGCGGGCTCTCCTGTGCGGCCTGCGTGTGGCTGATCGAGCAGGTGCTTGCGCGTGAGCCGGACGTCGTTTGGGCGCGAGTCGCCCTCTCCACGCGGCGGCTGAGCGTGCGCTGGCGCGGGGCGAGAGAACGCGCAAACGATTTCGCCGACCGCCTGGCGCAGCTCGGCTTCGCCGCTGCGCCATGGGACACGTCCTGCCTTGCCGCTGCCGACGATCTGGAGGCGAGACGGCTTCTCCGCGCCATGGGCATCGCCGCCTTTGCCTCGATGAACGTGATGCTCGTCTCGGTCGCGGTCTGGGTTGGCCACGGCGAGGGCGACATGGGCGAGGCGACCCGTGCGCTCATGCACTGGCTCGCTGCCCTGATTGCCCTGCCAGCGATCGCGGTCGCGGGCCTGCCGTTCTTCCGCTCCGCCCTTGCTGGTCTGGCCCGGGGGCGGGCCAACCTCGACGTTCCGATCAGCCTTGCCGTGGTGCTGACCGCGGCGATGAGCCTGTCGGAGACGATTCGCGGCGGCCCCTACGCCTATTTCGACTCGGCCGTCACCTTGCTGTTCCTCCTGTTGGTCGGCCGCTACCTCGATCGCCGTGCACGCGGCCGCGCGCGCGAGGCGGTCGCACGCTTGGCCGCTCTCAACCGAGCGCCCGTCGGCGTGCTCGGCGAGGACGGCACGGCATCGCCGCGGATGCCCGAGGATGTCCATCCGGGGGAGAGGGTGCTGGTCGCTGCCGGCGAGCGCATCGGCGTGGACGGGGTCGTCGTCTCTGGCGTCTCCACCCTCGACGCCAGCCTGCTGACGGGCGAGAGCCTGCCGCGCAGCGTGGGGCCGGGGGATCGGGTGCACGCCGGGACGCTGAACCGGGATGCAGCCCTGATCGTGCGCGCCACCTCTTCGGGTGAGGGCACGCTGCTTGCCGCCATCGTGCGGCTGATGGAACGGGCGGAACAGTCGCGCGCTCGGTTCACGTCGATCGCTGACCGCGTGTCGCGTCTCTATACGCCAACGGTCCATCTGCTCGCTGCGGCCACCTTCCTCCTGTGGTGGGGCGTGTTCGAGGTCGCCTGGCAGCAGGCCCTGGTTTATGCGGTCACGGTTCTGATCATCACCTGCCCGTGTGCGCTGGGCATCGCCGTTCCCGTGGTCCAGGTCGTCGCGGCTGGACACCTGCTGAGGCGAGGCATCCTGGTCACCTCCGGCACCGCCTTCGAGCGTCTCGCCGCGGTCGACACCGTGGTGTTTGACAAGACCGGCACGCTCACGGAAGGCCGGCCCTCGCTCCTGCCAGGAGCCTGGACGGAAGAGGAGCTGCGGGCGGCGGCCGCCCTTGCTGTCGCCTCACGCCACCCCCTGGCGCGGGCACTGGTTGCCGCGTCTCCGCCTGTCGCCCCGGCCGAGGGCGTGGTCGAGCATCCCGGCCGGGGGCTCGAGCGAACCACAGCGGAGGGTTCGGTCCGGCTCGGTTCGGCCGCCTTCGCGGGCGCTCCCGCTGGCCAGGGCATGGAACTCTGGCTGTCCCGCCCGGGCTGCCCCCCTGTCCGCTTCGCCTTCGCCGATGCGCTGCGCGCCGATGCCGCCGAAACCGTCGGCGCGCTGGCCGCAAGAGGACTCGAGGTCGAACTCCTCTCCGGCGACCGCGCCCCTGCCGTCGCCGAAGCCGCAGGTGCCTGCGGGATCGGGCGCTGGACGGCAGAAGTTGCGCCTGAAGGCAAAATCGCCCGGCTCGAGGCTCTCCGCGCTTCCGGGCGCCGGCCGCTCATGGTCGGTGACGGCCTGAACGACGCCCCTGCCCTTGCCGCGGCGGAAGCGTCGATCGCCTTCGCCTCCGGCTCCGATGTCGCGCAAGCCGCAGCCGATGTCGTCGTGCAGGGGCGGGGGCTTGCGGGCGTGGTGGAGACGATCGAGACCGCCCATCGCGCCCAGGCGGCGATACGGCAGAACATCGGGCTCAGCATCGCCTACAATGTGCTTGCCGTCCCGCTCGCCGTCGCCGGCATGGCAACACCGCTGATCGCCGCCATCGCCATGGCGGCCTCGTCGCTCACCGTCATCCTGAACGCTTTGCGGGTGGAACGAGGGCAAGGATGGACGCCTTGATGCTCCTCGTCCCACTCTCCCTGCTCCTCGGTGCGGTCGCCCTCGGCCTGTTTCTCTGGGCCTTGCGCTCCGGCCAATTCGAGGACCTCGACGGCGCTGCGCGCCGCATCCTGTTTGACGACGATCCGCCGCGCGTCAACCCTGCCCCGTCCCCACCGACCCGGAAGGAGGACCTCCGATGACCCCGCAAATGATCGTCTTCGGTTTGATCGGCGCGCTCGTCGCCCTTGTCGGTCTCGTCATGATGGCGGCGGCGAAGGACGACGCCTTCTATCTCGCCGGGCTGATCCTGTTCGTCTCCTTCGTTCTCTACCTGTTCAAGCTCGTGCGGCTGCACTTCGACCGCGAGGAGGCGGCGCGCCGCCGCTGACCGCGGACGCGCCAGAACCCAGGCCGGAAACCTCTTGCGAAGGCGGGGTGGAGACGGTGTGATGTCGGAAGAGCGTTAGGGGCTAAAACTCGGGAGACGCACGATGGACCGTCGCTCGTTCCTGCGCGCCGCTCTGCCGGCCGCCATTGCCACTTCCGCCCTGCCTGCGGCACCCCTGTCCGCTCAGCAGCGCCGCTGGCAGATGGCCACACCCTATCCGGACGGCAACTTCCATACCGTCAACATTCGATCCTTCCTCAAGGAGATCGAGGAGGGGTCAGGAGGGCGGCTGGCCATAACCCTGCACAGCAACGCCTCGCTCCTGCGCATGCCCGAGATCAAGCGCGGCGTGCAGACGGGGCAGGTGCAGATGGGCGAAATCCTGCTGTCGGCCTACGCGAACGAGGACCCGATGTTCGAGGTCGACGGCATCCCAATGCTGGTGACCAACTTTACCCAGGCGCGCATACTGGCCGGCTTGCAGCGGCCCTTCGTTCAGGCGCGGTTCGAACGCCAGGGGTTAACCCTCCTATACATGGTCCCCTGGCCGCAATCAGGCTTCTATACCAACATTCCCGTCGCCTCAGTCGAGACCCTTCGCGGTACGCGCTTCCGCACCTTCAATGCAGCGACCCAACGCTTCGCGCAGCTCGTCGGCGCAACCCCCACCACCGTGCAGGTGCCGGAAATCCCACAGGCCTTCGCCACCGGTGTCGTGAATGCGATGGTGACCTCGGCTGCGACAGGCGTGGACACGCAGGCCTGGGACTTCGCCAAGCACTTCACCCCAGTCGGGTTCACGCGCACCAAGAACGCCGTGTTCTGCTCGACCCGCGCGCTGCAGCAGCTGCCTGCCGATTTGCAGAAGCTGATCCGCGACGCCGCAGAACGTGCCGAACAGCGCGGCTGGGACCTGTCGCAGCAGCAGGAGAGGACGCGGCAGGAGGAGCTCGCCCGGCGCGGCATGATCATTGCCGACCCTCCGCCCGAACGCCTCATGCGCGAACTCGTTCAGATCGGCGAGACCATGACCAACGAGTGGCTGGCCAAAGCCGGAGAGGACGGGCGGAAGTTGATCGAGGCCTATCGCGCCGCGATCGCCCGCGTCTGACGCCGGCGAACGCGTGCCGCGAGCGAGGAGAGTCCTCGAGACGCTCTACCTGGCCGGAGGTGTCGCCGGGGCGGTGGCCATCATCGCCATCGCAGCCCTCGTCCTTGTCCAGGTCTTCGGTCGGCAGTTCGGCTTTTACCTCCCGGGCTCGGACGATCTGACCGCCTACGCCGTCGCCGCCTCGGCCACGCTTCCGCTCGCCTACACGTTCCGCCACGCCGCACACATCCGCGTCGATATTGTCATCGGCCGCATCTCGGGCCGTCCCCGCCATATCCTGGAGGTGGTCGTGCTCGGCATTGCCGGGACTGCCGCTCTGCTGTTCGCCTATTCCTGCCTCGATACGCTGATCGATTACTGGACCTTTGAGGAGGTCGCACAGGGCATGCTCGCCGTGCCGATCTGGATTCCCCAGCTCGCCCTCGTCATCGGCAGCGGGCTATTCGCTCTCGCTCTGATTGACGACCTGCTCGTCGCCCTTTCGGGAGGAGAGCCCTCATACCGGCGCGCGGCTCACCGCAGCGCGGCGGAGGACATCTGAGGTGGACGCGCATCTGGCCGACGGCGCCATCGTTCTGATCGCCGCCTTGTTCGCGCTCCTCGCCCTCGGGGTGTGGATCGGTGCCGCCCTGATGCTGACCGGCGTGGTCGGCATTGTCGTCCTGCCGATGTTGTTTCCCTCCTTCGCCGAGTTCCCGCTCGAAAAGGTGATGGGCACGGCAGTGTGGCAAGCGATGGCCTCCTGGACCCTCGCCGCGCTACCGCTGTTCATCTGGATGGGCGAGATCCTGTTCCGCACCCGCCTGGCCGAGGATATGTTCCGAGGCCTCGCCCCCTGGGTGCAACGCCTGCCGGGGCGGCTGATGCACGTCAACGTCTTCGGCTGCGGCATCTTCGCCGCCGTATCTGGCTCATCCGCCGCGACCTGCGCAACCATCGGCAAGATGAGCCTGCCTGCACTGCTCGGCCGCGGCTACCATCGGCCGTTGGCGATCGGCAGCCTCGCGGGCTCGGGAACTCTGGGCCTGCTGATTCCTCCCTCGATCATCATGATCGTGTATGGAGTGGCGGCCGAGGTTTCGATCGTACGTCTGTTCATCGCCGGCGTGATTCCCGGGCTCGTGCTGATCATGCTGTTTTCCGGCTACATCGTCCTGTGGTCGATCCTGCACCCCTCTCGCACACCGCCGCGCGATCCGCCCACTCGGCTGGCCGAGAAGATCCGCGCCTCGGCTGGGCTGATCCCGGTGTTACTGCTTATTCTGACGGTGATCGGCTCGATCTACGGCGGGCTTGCCACCGCAACCGAAGCTGCCGTGATGGGCGTGGTCGGAGCGCTCGCGCTCTCCGCCTGGTCAGGCACGCTGAGCCGCGTAAGCTTTGTCGAGGCGCTGATGGGGGCGGTGCGGCTCTCCTGCATGATCAACTTCATCCTCGCCGGTGCCGCTTTCCTTACCCAGGCCATGGCCTATTCGCGCATCCCGGCCGCGATGGCAGCCTGGGTCGGCGCGCAGGGTTTCCACCCTTACGCTGTCATCGCCGCGCTGACGTCGCTCTACATCGTGCTCGGCTGCTTCATCGACGGAATCTCGATGATTGTGCTTACCGTCTCGGTCGCCTTGCCCGTGATCCAGGCCGCTGGCTTCGATCTCCTCTGGTTTGGCATCTTCGTTGTGCTGGTTGTGGAGATGGCGCAAATTACCCCTCCCGTGGGGTTCAACCTGTTCGTGCTCCAGGCGCTCACGGGCGAGAACATCTTCCGCATCGCCGCAGCGACGGCGCCGTTCTTCGGGCTGATGTGCGTCGCGGTCGCCCTGGTCACGGCGTTCCCGGGGCTCGTCACCTGGCTGCCGTCGACCATGCTCGGCGGCTGAAGCGCGATCGCCGCAGGGTTTGAGCGGCGTTCGATGAACGGGAACCGACTCCCGCTGTCCCTGCGCGCTTCGTGACGCGGAGGACGCATTCCGGCTATCAGCGATCCGCGTTAGCCTAGGAGGAACATCGCCTCAACCTCAGCTGCGGCGTCCGCCGGCAGGGATGCAACCCCAACCGTCGTCCGCGCATGCCGTCCGGCCTCGCCGAACACCGCGACGCAGAGGTCAGAGGCGCCATTCATCGCCTGCGCGTGCTCGGTGAACTCGGGCGTGCAGGCGAGGAAGCCGCCCAGCCTGACAACCCTCGCGATCCGGTCGAGATCGCCGCCGCACGCCAGCTTGGCTTGGGCGAGCACGTTGAGGAACGCGATGCGACAGGCCTCGCGCGCCTGTTCGATCGTTACTGCCGCGCCGATCTTGCCTCTTACAGCCACAGTGCCGTCGCGCATCGGCAGCTGGCCGGAAACGACGAGCAAGCTTCCGGCCAGGGCGAACGGGACATAGTTGGCGACTGGAGCGGAGGGCCGGGGCAACGCGAGCCCGAGTTCGACCAGCCGCGTCTCGATCCGTCCCGCCATGGCCTTCGCTTCTCCCGCCCGCGCCGTTGCCCGAGGCACTCTACGCTCGCATGCGGTCGTGTCGAAACAGCTAGAGCAGATCGCACACGGCCGAGTGGGCCCTGTGCGTGAACAGGCCCGCCCGGAATGGCGAGAGTGGACCTAAGCCGTTCGGAAACCGCTCAGCGCGCCGTGGCGAGACCGGCGCGCGACCTGGGTCGGACCGCCCGCGCGACAGGGGGCTCAAGGCCAAGGCGCAGGAACGGCGCGACTGCCGCCTCCATCGCGGCGCGGGCGGCGTCGTCGGCGCCGTCGGCGAGTGCTGCGCGCGCGCGGGGGCCGAGATGGGGCGCCTCGTCCGCCGAGCCGGTACCGATCGCGTATCGTTCCAGTGCAAGAAGGAGGGGGTCATCTGCACGCAACTGCGCGTCAGGACGGGCGAGTGCTACCGCATGGGCGAGGGAGACCGCGCCGGCGAGGTGCGGAGCAAGGCAGTCTGGCGATATGCCGAAGGCGGCGAGCCGCGCGAGCCCGGCCGCCGGGCCCCCGACGAGGGTTGCGCGCCCGACGATGTGCGCCACGACCTCCTCTTCCTGTTCCGGCGCGAGACCAAGGGAAGCGATCAGACGTCGCGCCGGGCCAATCAGAGTCCGGCGCGGCCGCCCGGTCGCGTCCTCGTCGAAGCGAAGGAGGGAGGGGACGGCTGCGGCGCCGGCGCTGACCGCGCCGAGCAAACGCTCGACCAGGCACGGCGGACGGAGTGTGACAAGGCCGAGAAGCCGCAGCCCGGCCCGTCGCGCGGCGGCGAGGCCTCGCTCCAGCGCCGTGCGGGCGGCATGGTCAAGGTCCGGCTCCGCCCCCGGTTGCAGCGACGCCGCGCCGCCTCCAGCGCCCGCAGCACGGTGGATCGCCGCTCGCTCCACGCCGGACACGGCCCGAGCCGGACCGCGAGCGCGGCCGACCCCTCGGCAGCGGCCCCAAGCATGATCGCGAGCAAGGCAGCGGCGGTCGCGCGGCCCTCTGGCCAGCCGTACGGAACGCCCAAGGCCATCAGCGCACCCGCGAGGTCGGCAGCGATGACGCTGGCCACCCGGGTTGGGGGAAAAGCGCCTGCAAGGTCCAGCGCCGTGACCGCGCAAGCCACGGCGCGCGCCAGGGAGTCGGAGGCGAGCGTCCCGTCCGGCTCGACGAAGGCGGAAAGACAGAGCACCCAGGACCGGTCCCGTCCCCGCGGGCCGTGCCAGAGCGCCTCTGCCGGCAGGCCGCGCGCGCAGGCCATTTGGTGGCGTAGCATCGCTGCCCAGCCTCGCACCTCCTCCGGGCCGGCAAGCGTTCCCGACGCGAGGGCGGCGCGCTGGCAGTCCTGCAGCCAGGGCTCCATCGCTTCGGCCAGGGAGCTGTGCGGCGAGAGGGCACAGAACGCCTCGGCTGCCGCCGGGTCATAGGCGGCGGTCAGCTGAACTGTCCGCTCGCCCACGCTAAGCGCGAGCGGCGCGTAGAGGTTCCACAGTTCGGCGAGGTGGCGCGATGCGGTCCGGGCCATTTGTCGTTCCGCCTTCGCGAGCGAAAATACCGCGCAGCATAGGCCGAAGGAAAGCAGATCTTGTGGGCCACCGGGCAGAGGACCACGAGATCAAGTAAGGCTCCGAAGCTGGACGCCAACCCTTGCGCATGCGACAACCTAGGCGAATGCGAGATCGAGCCGCGAGCGGCGCGACGATGACGACGATCGGCACACGCCTGTTCACGTGGTTCCGTGGCCGAAAGGTGGGCCGCGATCGCTTCGGCAACACCTACTACGAGGAGCGCCGCGCGGCCCCCGGCGCGCGCCGCCGCCGCTGGGTGATCTACGCGGGCGAGGTCGAAGCAACCAAGGTTCCGCCTGAATGGCACGCTTGGCTGCACCACACGACGGACGCGCCCCTGCCCGAGGCCAAGCTCTACCCCTGGCAAAAGGAGCACGTGCCGAACTTGACCGGGACCCCCCAGGCCTACCGCCCGCCCGGGCACGAACTGTCGGGCGGGCGGAGGCCGCGCGCCACCGGCGACTACGAGGCCTGGACCCCGGAGTCCATGGAGCGCGAGCGGCCATGACCCGTCGCAGTCTGGCCGAAGTCCTCGCGGGCGCGATCGTGCTCGCGGTTGCCGCTGTGTTCCTGGTTTTCGCCATCACCCACACCGGCCGCTCGCTCGGCCCCGGCTACGACCTCGTCGCCAGGTTCGACCGGATCGATGGGCTCGGGCCCGGGGCGGACGTGAAGGTGTCCGGCGTGAAGGTCGGCTCCGTGGTGGCGCAGCGACTTGACCCTGAAACCTTCCTCGCGGTCGTCACCATGCGGATCGACCCCTCGGTTCGGCTTCCCGTAGACACCTCGGCCGAGATCACATCCGAGAGCCTGCTCGGCGGACGCTACATCGCGCTCGTTCCGGGCAGCTCGGAGCGCATGCTCCCTCCCGGCGGGGTGATCGAGGCCACGCAGTCGGCGGTCAGTCTTGAGGCCTTGCTCGGCCGCTTCATCTTCTCGGTGACTGATCTCGTCTCCGCTGCCGGCCGCGAGGCGCAGGGGGCGCGCGAAGCCCCCCAGCTACAGCGCCCCGGAGGCTAAGACGTGGCGGCAGGAGAGCCCCGCTGGCGCGCGCCGGACGGGACGCCGATCGGCTGTCGCGACAAGCTAAAGGTGCTCGAGGAGAACTGGGCGGAACTCGCCCAAGTTGTGCGCGACGCGTTCGAAGACGCTGTGCTGATGGGGGTCGATCCGGAGGCCATGCGGCGCGAGCTCGCCGCACTCGTCGAGTCGTTGCGCCCGCTCGGCAACCGGAGATGACCAAGGTGGCGTTCTCTGCTGCGCTCGCGTTCGCCGCCACCGTCGCTGCGGCCGAGACCCGCTGGATCGCTTCTGAAGTCGCGGTGCTGCAGGCGCTCGACAAAGTCACGGCGCGAACCACCGTGCTGGAGGCTAGACGGGGCGAGCGGGTGGCGTTCGGCACGCTTGAGATCGTGGTCGAGGCGTGTCACCGTCGACCGCCGGACGAACGTCCGGACGCGGCGGCATGGCTGAGCGTGGTCGATCGTCGTCTCGGGCCGAACGCCGTCTTCTCCGGCTGGATCTTTGCGGCCGCTCCGGCGGTGAACATGCTTGAGCACGCGGTCTACGACCTGCGCGTGCTCGCCTGCCGCTGAACGCCGCCGTCACGCCCGGCCGCGCAGGCGTTCGATCTCAGCGCGGAGCTGCTCTGCGGGCGGGCCCGGAATGAATTGCGCCGGCGCGGCAAGAGCGGCAGCGAGCAGGCGTCGGTACTCTCCGCGCGGGATCTCGATCGCGCCGAAGCGGGCGAGGTGGTCGGTCACGAACTGCGTGTCGAGCAAGCAAAAGCCGCCCAGCCGCAGCCGCGCCACGAGGTGGACGAGCGCCACCTTTGAGGCATCGCGGACAACGGAGAACATGCTCTCACCGAAGAAGGCGCCGCCCAGCGCAACGCCATACAGCCCGCCGACGAGCCGACCCTCGTGCCAGGACTCGACTGAGTGCGCATAGCCCATGCCGTGCAGGGCGTTGAACAGGCGCTCGATGTCGGCGTTGATCCAGGTCTCGGGGCGGTCCGCAGCCGGCGCGGCGCAGCCTTCGATCACTGCGGCGAAGGCCGTGTCGCAGCGGACCTCGAACACCCCGCTGAGCACGGTACGCGCAAGCCTTCGCGGCAGATGGAAACGATCCAGCGGCAGGATGCCACGCAGCTCGGGGTCCAGCCAATACAGCCGGTCGCCATCGCGGCGTTCCGCCATCGGAAAGAGCCCGGCGCGATAGGCGCGCAGGACGAGGTCGGGGGTGATCTCCGCGAGGCCTGCCCCGTGCCGTGTCATGCCGCAAGCGGCGCGGCCGTCTGCCGCACGAACCGCTCCAGCCAATGGATGGTGTAGGTTCCGGCCGCGAACTCGGCATCCTCCACGATGCGGCGGTGCAAGGGGAGCGTGGTCGCGATGCCGTCGATGACGAACTCCGCCAGCGCGCGCTTGAGGCGCGCCAGGGCAGTCGCGCGATCAGGCCCGTGCACGATCAGCTTCGCCACCAGGCTGTCGTAGTGAGGGGGCACGACATAGCCGGAGTAGAGCGCGGAATCGACCCGCACGCCGAGGCCCCCAGGCGGATGGTAGGTGGTCACGCCCCCTGGCGTGGGGAGGAAGGTTTCGGGGTCTTCGGCCGTGATTCGACACTCGATGGCGTGCCCGTGCAGCCGAATGTCCTGCTGGCCGTAGCCGAGCGGGGCCCCGGCGGCAATTCGGATCTGTTCCCGGACGAGATCCACGCCGCAGACCATCTCGGTGACCGGGTGTTCCACTTGCAGCCGGGTGTTCATCTCGATGAACGCGAACCGGCCATCCTGCCAGAGAAACTCGAGCGTGCCGGCATTGCGGTAGCCGAGAATGCGCAGGGCTTCGGTCACAATCGCGCCGAGCCGGTCGCGCTCGCCCGGATCGAGGGCAGGGCTAGCGGCCTCCTCGATGAGCTTCTGATGTCGCCGCTGGATTGAGCAGTCGCGCTCGCCGAAATGCACCACTGTGCCGTGGTGGTCGGCGAGCACCTGCAGTTCGATGTGGCGCGGGCGGTCGAGGTACTTCTCAAGATATACCGAATCGTTGCCGAAGGCGGCCTTGGCTTCGGCACGGGCGAGGGCGAAAGCCTCGCCGAGTTCGGCCGCGGCGCGGGCGACCTTCATCCCTCGTCCGCCGCCGCCGGCCGCCGCTTTGAACAGGACGGGGAAGCCGATGCGCCGGGCGATCACCTCGGCCTGCTCGACGCTTTCCACCGGACCGTCCGAGCCCGGAACCAGCGGCACGCCGAGGCGCTGCATGGTCCGCTTGGCCTCGATCTTGTTGCCCATCATACGGATATGGGCCGCCGAGGGGCCGATAAAGGCGATGCCGTGCGCCTCGACGATGGCGGCGAACTCAGCGTTCTCGGCCAGGAACCCGTAGCCTGGATGGATCGCGTCTGCCCCCGTGATCGAGGCCGCGGACAGGATCGCCGGGATGTTGAGATAGCTATCCTTGGCAGGGGGTGGCCCAATACAAACGCTCTCGTCGGCGAGCCGGACGTGCATCGCGGTCGCATCCGCTGTCGAATGCACCGCCACCGTGCGGATGCCCATCTCCTGACACGCGCGATGGATCCTCAGTGCAATCTCGCCACGGTTCGCGATCAGCACCTTGCGGAACATGCTCCGCCTTCCGTTGTCCTCGTCATCTCGTTCGCCCCCGTTCGGGCGTGGTCCGCGCTACTCAATAATCATCAAGACGTCGCCGTATTCCACCGGCGAGCCGCTTTCCACCAGAATCCGTCGCACGGCCCCCGCGCGTGGCGCTTTGATCTGGTTGAAGGTCTTCATCGCCTCGATCAAGAGCAGCGTCTGGCCCTGCGCCACCGTGTTGCCAAGCTTGACGAAGGGCGGGGCGCCCGGTTCAGGCGAGAGATACGCCACACCGACCATGGGCGAGAGCACTGCGCCGGGGTGCGAGGCGTCGGCCGGCGCGTCGGCGGGGGCGGGGGGCGAAGCCGGGAGTGCCGGCGGGAGGGCAGGACCCGCTTGGTGGACGGCAACAGCCTGGGTCGCGGCGCGCGCGACCCGAAGCCGAGACTCGCCTTCTGCGATCTCGATCTCGGCGAGCCCCGTCTCCTCGAGAAGCGCGGCAAGGCGCCGAATCACCTCCTCGTCGATCGCGATCCGGCTCATGCCGCCTCCGTCGCGGCCGCGTCAGGGGCGATCAGCGCGGCGAGGGCCTCGAGCGCAAGCCCGTAACCGCCGGCGCCGAGCCCCGCGATCACCCCCGTCGCCGCCTTGGCGGTGAGGCTCCGCTCGCGGAACGCCTCGCGGCGGTAAATGTTAGAGAGGTGAACTTCGATCACTGGCAATTCGGCCGCGATCAGGGCGTCGAGCAGAGCGACGGAGGTGTGGCTCAGGCCTCCGGGATTGATGACGATCCCTCGCGCCCGCCCCCGACAGGCCTGGACCCAGTCGATCAGCACGCCTTCGTGGTTCGACTGCCGGAACTCGATTGCGAGCTTAAGACGGGCGGCCCGGTCGCGGCAGAGCGCCTCGATGTCGGCCAGCGTGGCGCGGCCATACAGGGCAGGCTCGCGCACGCCGAGCAGGTTGAGGTTCGGGCCGTTGAGGACGGCGACCAGAGGGTCGGCCACGGCGAGGGTCCGGCAGTCTGTTTCGGGGTGGCGCGGCTTAGCACGCGGGGAGGGGGTCGACAACGCGGCGCCCGGCAGCGCTCGCGGGCAGGCCGCATCCCGGGCTAGGGATAGAGGATGTCCGTTCTCGACCTCGCCACCTTGGCCGCGATCGCCGGCTTGCTCGTCCTTTCGGCGCTGTTCTCGGGCGCGGAAACGGCGTTCACTGGGGCTTCGCGTGCCTTCATCACCCGCCGCGCGCGATCAGGCGACCCACGCGCGGGCGGGCTGGCCGCCCTGCGGGAGAGGAAGGACCGCCTGCTCGCCGCCCTGCTCCTCGGCAACAACCTAGTCAACACCACCGCGACCGCGTTGGCCGCCGGCCTGCTCATCGCCTGGTTCGGCGACCAGGGTGTGGCCTATGCCTCGGTGGCCATGACCCTCATCCTCGTCGTGCTTTCGGAGGTGCTGCCGAAGACCTGGGCGATCTCGCATCCCGACCGAGCGGCGCTGGCCGCCACACCGCTGCTGGCGGCGACGCTGCGGGTTTTCGGGCCGCCGGCCGCGGCGGTGAACGCCGCGGTGCGCTCGCTGCTCGCCCTGGGCGGAGTGCGGGTGGGGGGCGAGAGGGCACAGAGCGAGGAGGAGCTGATGGGTGCAATTGCGCTGCATGGCGAGGGCACGGACGAGGCGGCGGCGGTTGAGGAGCGGCGGATGCTGCGCGGCGTGCTCGCCCTCGACGACCTCACCGTCGCCGACGTGATGACGCATCGCAGCCGGATCGAGGCGCTGGATGCGGACTCGCCGCCATCCGAGGCCCTGCGCCGCCTGCTCTCCACGCGGCACGCCGTGCTGCCGCTTTGGCGCGACGGCGGTCGGGAGCTGGTTGGGCTGGTGGAGACCCGGTCCGCTCTCCGCGCCCTGCACGCGCTAGGCGGCAACGCTTCGCAGCTCGACCTGGTCGCCCTGGCCGAACCCGCCCCGCTCGCCCCGGAGACCCGTCCGCTGCTGGATCAGCTCCAGCTTTTCCGGCGCTCCAGGCGTCACCTCGCCCTCGTTGTCGACGAGTACGGTCAGATCGAAGGGCTAGTCACGCTGCACGACGTGATGGAGGTTGTGGTTGGGGAGATTACAGAAGCAGGCGAAACGATCCTTGCTGATGCGGTGCGGGGGACGGGAGAGGTCGAGGTGCCAGGCGAGACGCGCGTTCGCGATCTGAACCGGGAGTTGGACTGGGCCTTGCCCGAGGATCGGGCGATGACAGTGGCCGGGCTCCTGATGGCGGTCGCCGGGGGCCTGCTGCCCCGCGGCAAAGCTGTAGCGGTCGAGGGCTACCGGCTCGTCGCCTCAGACGTGCGCGGCCGGCGCATCGCCCGGGTTAAGATCATCGCGCCCGAACCTGCGCCGCCGCCCGCATGAGCGAGACCCTCGCCGCCGCTAGGCCTGCACCCCATATCGGGGGGGAGATGACGACTGCTGCAACAGCGGAGACGCTCACGATAACGGTCAACGGCGAGGCGCGCCGGATCCTCGCCCCCGCAACGGTCGCGAGCCTTCTGTCATCGCTTGGCATTGACCGACGGAAGGTGGCAGTGGAGCGGAACCTCGAAATCGTCCCCCGTTCGGCCTACGAGACGACGTCGCTCGGCGAAGGCGACCGGATCGAGATCGTGCATTTCATCGGCGGCGGCGATGTTGCTGCGGCGGAGGCGGGAGAGGATGAATGGCAGGTGGCAGGCCGGACATTCCGTTCGCGCCTGATCGTCGGCACCGGGCGCTACAAGACCTTGGAAGAGACCGCGGCCGCGATCGCCGCTTCAGGGGCCGAAATGGTTACCGTGGCGGTGCGGCGCGTGAACCTCTCCGATCCCTCCGCGCCCATGCTGCAGGATTACGTGCCGCCCTCGCGCTACACGTATCTGCCCAACACTGCCGGCTGCCACACGGCGGAGGAGGCAGTCCGCACACTGCGCCTCGCCCGCGAGGCCGGCGGGTGGAACCTGGTCAAGCTCGAAGTGCTCGGGCCGCCTCCCACCCTCTACCCTGACATGCAGGAGACGCATCGCGCGCTCGACGTTCTGGTGCGCGAGGGCTTCCAGGTCATGGTCTATTGCGTGGACGACCCTGTCGCGGCGAAGCGGCTCGAGGAGGCCGGCGCGGTCGCCATCATGCCGCTGGGAGCGCCGATCGGGTCTGGCCTGGGGATCCAGAACCGGGTGACGATCCGCCTGATCGTCGAGCAGGCGAAGGTGCCTGTGCTGGTGGATGCCGGCGTAGGCACTGCCTCTGACGCCACGATTGCAATGGAGCTGGGCTGCGACGCGGTGCTGATGAACTCCGCCATCGCCCACGCCAAGGACCCTGTGCGCATGGCGCGCGCGATGAGGGCGGCGGTCGAGGCTGGGCGTCAGGCCTATCTGGCCGGGCGGATGGAACGCAAGCTCTACGCCGACCCGTCGAGCCCGCTGGCCGGTTTGATCTAGGCGGGGCTCGCGTCGCGCTCCATCGACTGGGCGCTAGGCCACAGGGGCCTGCCCTCATTGCCGGAATTGGCGGACTGCGCGGCGCGCGGGTCTGATTATTCTTCCCTTCCTCGGCCTTCCGGCGTATATCGGAAGCAGACGCAGCAACGCACGTGCCTCTGGCCCCTCGGGGTTTACGCAACGACGTCAAGCGTTCTGGCCACTAACCGGGGTGCCTGCCCTGGGGTTGCTGGTTCGTTCGACCGTTCCGTTAACCTGGGGTGTCCCGTCTGGAGAGGTTCACCCCGGCGGAGTAAGGGGGAGGGCTCGTGCGATGACCCCGAAGATCGCGCGCTTTCTCGAGGATGTTCGTCCCGCGACGCCGTGCCTCGTGGTCGATGTTGACCGCGTGGAGGAGAACTATCGCGCGCTCGCCGCCGCCTTGCCGCTCGCGCGCATCTACTACGCGGTGAAGGCCAACCCTGCACGGCCGATCCTGGAGCGTCTTGTCGCTCTCGGCTCCGCCTTCGACGCCGCGTCTTGGGAGGAGATCGAGTTGCTGCTTGCGGCCGGGGCTGGCGCGGAGGCGATCAGCTTCGGCAACACGGTAAAGAAGGAGAGCGCGATCGCGCGCGCCTTCGCTGCCGGCATTCGCCTGTTCGCGTTCGACTCGGAGGAGGAGCTCGCGAAGCTGGCACGGTCCGCGCCGGGTGCGAAGGTCTATTGCCGGCTGCTGGTCGACAACGAGGGGGCCGACTGGCCGCTTAGCCGCAAGTTCGGCTGCTCGGTGGAGATGGCGCGCGAACTGATGAGTCTGGCCGGCGAGCTCGGCCTGGATCCGTACGGCTTGTCCTTCCATGTCGGCAGCCAGCAGCGCGACGCAGTGGCCTACGAGGCGGCGATCGCCAAGGTCGGGATGCTGTTCACGGACCTGACCGAGCGCGGGGTGAACCTGCGCATGGTGAATCTCGGCGGCGGCTTCCCTGTGCGCTACACGGAGGAGGTTCCCGGAATCGACCATTTCGCGCATGCGATCATGCGCGCGATGACCCGCGCGTTCGGCAATGCAATCCCCGATATGATCGTCGAGCCCGGCCGGTTCATCGTCGGCGACGCCGGGGTTGTGTATTCCGAGGTCGTCCTTGTCAGCCGCAAGGCGAAGGACGACCCTGTGCGGTGGGTTTATCTCGACATCGGTCGTTTTGGCGGGCTTGCCGAGACGGAGAGAGAGTCCATCCGCTATCGCGTGCGCACAAGCCGGGATGGTGGGGCTGTCGGCCCGGTCGCGATCGCGGGGCCCACCTGCGACGGGGCAGACATCCTCTACGAGCGCGCTCCGTATCGTCTACCTTTGGATTTGCGCGCAGGGGATCGGCTCGAGTTCCTTGCGGCGGGAGCTTACACCACAACCTACGCCTCACAGTCGTTCAACGGCTTCCGCCCACTTGCCGAACACTATCTCTAGGCTCGGGGCTCACTGATTGAGGCAGAATGTGACGGTTGCGGGGGGTGTGATGGCGGAGAGGAGGGTGTGTGCGCATCGGTCGTGGCGCATGGCGATGCGTCGCCAGTCCTTGAGTCTGCCGAACATGGTTTCGCTGCGGTGGCGCTGGCGGTAAAGCGTTGGGTGGTGCGGGATGGGCTGCTTGCGCGAGCGCGTTGAGGGGATACAGGCGGCGATGCCGCGCGCTGCGCGTTCGGCCCTGAAGCGGGCGCTGTCGTCCCCCCGGTCTGCGATCCGTTCCTTGGCAGGCGGG
>Ga0308417_1000592_pt1 | contig 25984 bp, 16 predicted proteins | sample HotsprSampleOS65_FD_203528 | JGI IMG/M metagenome (GOLD analysis project Ga0308417, IMG submission 203528) | Hot spring phototrophic mat microbial communities from Octopus Spring, Yellowstone National Park, Wyoming, United States - 20090730_OS65 ...
GGATTGACACGTTTCGACGATGACTTGTCCGATATGAACAAAAGAGTGTGTCTTTTCGTGGATTTCATCTCATTGCGTATACGCGTATCAATCTGCGTCATCTTGTGGCAAAAGTCTAACTGAGTTCAATGTATGGATAGCGCATCTCATGCAGCAGCAGGATCATGCACTTCTCGTCGTCGCAGGCTGGAGTCTTAAAAATGCCCAACCGCGTGTTTGGGACGCAAAATCACCCTTCTATCTGCCCAATCTCCGTGCCATTATGGTTTCGTACGCCGATTTCCATGCGATGCCGGCGCGGCGGCGCATGGCGATGGAACAGGGCTTACATGCCTGTCTGGGGGTACCTCAACATATTCAAATCTATCTGGACAATGGTGCTTTCTCTTTTTTATCGCGGAGCGGGTCAGTTCCGCAAGCAGACTATACCGAGTTTGTTCAGTATGCGCAACCGAACTGGTGGCCGGTTCCCCAGGATTTTATTCCTGCGCCCAAGATGACGCCCCGCGAGACATGGAATTGCTTCCAGCGCACGATGCGCGTTAATCGCGCCTACCAGCATGATGGGTTTGTGCCAATTATTCACATCAGCCCCTATCTGGCGCAGTATCTCACGCTCATTGAGCAGGACAATCCCCATGTGCTGCATACGAAGCCGGCAGTAGCGCTCGGTGGTATTGTTCCGAATCTTCTGCGCATGCCGAAGGCTATACCGTATCGTATGATACTGGAGAATCTGCAACGTGTTCGCCTGACGTTTGCTGATAAACATCTGCATGTGTTTGGGATCGGGGGAACCGCAACGTTACATCTCGCGGCCCTGCTGGGGATGGACTCCGTTGACTCAGGTGGATGGCGCAACCGGGCAGCGCGGGGAATTGTTCAGTTGCCGGGAAGCGGTGAGCGGAGTGTCGCCAATCTGGGGAATTGGAGGGGACGACAGCCGAGTGATGCAGAGTGGGAACGATTACGCAACTGCGTGTGCCCTGCCTGTCAACAGTATGGAATTGATGGGCTTAAGGCAAACCTGATTCATGGTTTTTGCTGTCGAGCGACGCATAATCTCTGGGTGTTGCTGGAAGAGGCACGGCTGATCGAGGAGCATTTGACCGCTGGAACGTATGGGAACTGGTATGACGATCATCTGGATAATTCGATCTATAAACCGCTGATAGACCACCTGGTCAGGTCGAATCACCATGAAGCTGATTAAACGCACGAAGAGCAGGAAGCGCGGAACGGGGAGCAAGGAGGAAGAAGTGCTTCCCTCTCCCTGCTTCCTGCTCGGCGCTCCTTGCCGCCTGGATACCAAACCAGGCGGACGATCTATAGAGAGGAATCGCATGCACACACATATCACGCTGGATACACCCCTACCGTATGATGGTCGTCAACTGACGCCGCACTGGATCTACCGCACCTTCGGGTTGCGGGGCGATGCGCTGGTGGCCTTTGCCGGGCCATGCCAGGTGGATCTCGCACACATGGTTGATCTCGAAGATGTCCAGGCACAGGCCCCGATCTTCAGCCCACACATGCTGCATATCATCGCCGAGTTCTTTCAGGGCGACCTGCATCTCACCGTCTATCGCCAGCGGTTGCTGATCATCATCGCGGGTGAGATGCTGGCGTCAGCGCTGGCTCGACCGGTACACCGACGGGGTGACGACCTGTATCTTGACCGGGCGGATGGAACCCCTGGCAAACTCTCGGTCTCCATCGCCACCACCAGTCCCACCTCAACCCTGATTCACGCCGGGTTCAATATCACCACGACCGGCACGCCCGTACCCACGGTGGGCCTGGCCGACCTGGGGATCGACGTGGCATCGTTTGCGCGTGACCTCGTGCAGCGCTATGTCGATGAGGTGCAGGATATCTGGCTGGCCCGCTGCAAGGTGCGGGCCGTAGGGTAAACAGGATAACGTGATACGAACGAAAGGGTTTTCCGATGCATCGTCTGGCTGCGCACCACTATTCCGGCTACTTTGTGATCGTCGTCGCGGTCTTTCTTACCTCCCTGCTGATCGCCAACATCATTGCGGTTAAACTGATCGACCTGGGTGGCTTGATTATTCCAGCGGGCACGATCATCTTTCCGATCAGCTACATCTGTGGCGACGTGCTGACCGAGGTGTATGGCTATCGGCGGGCGCGGCAGGTGATCTGGCTGGGCTTCGCCTGTAATCTGCTGGCGGTGGCGGCGATCTGGGCTGGCCAGGTGCTGCCCGCGGCAGCCTTCTGGGAGGGGCAGGCGGCCTATGAGCAGATTCTGGGCTTTGCGCCCCGGCTGCTGGTAGCCTCGTTCTGTGCCTATCTGGTAGGGGAGTTTGCCAACTCGATGGTGATGGCGAAGATGAAGATCTGGACGCAGGGACGCATGCTGTGGACGCGCACGATTGGCTCGACGATCGTGGGGCAGGGGTTGGACTCGCTGATCTTTGTCGCTATCGCCTTCCTGGGGATTATTCCGCTGGCCGGGATCATGGCTGCGATAGGCACCCAGTGGCTGCTGAAGGTGGTCTACGAAGCACTGGTCACACCGCTGACCTACGTGGTCGTGAACTTCCTAAAACAGCAGGAAGGCCTGGATGTGTTTGATGAGGACACCCCCCTCAATCCGCTCATCTGGTGGGATGAGCGGACACGGGGCGAAGAAGCACCGCCCCCCTGATTAGCGCCTGGTCGAACGGAAGCGCAAAGCGGCCTGAGCGTTCGAGTGGTTGAGCGGGCGGTGCGCTTGAACGTTCCAACGCTTGAACGCTCCAACGCTTGCAGGTACCCGGCATACGCTGCCCTGCTCTCCATGTTATGCTTACGGATAGAACGCACGCGGTTGCACAGTATATCAAAAAACAAGGTCAACGACTACGTTGGCCCGAACAACGGGGTGATATATGTTTTTGCCCGCGCTGCCGCTCAACGTCCATGCCCAGAGCAGTTAAAGCGTCTACCTTGCCGTTTCGTCATAGGGCCTACCATCGTGTGGGAACCTATCGTCAGCATGCCACCCCCCTTTTTTTGCGCAAAAGTAGGGTGGCATGCTGACGATAGGCAGCATCTCGCGGTACAGCATCGCCACAACGCTCCTCCACGGCATACTGACGCAGGAAGCATCGCACCGCAGAGCAATGCACCATCAGATGATACGTTGGTTATAATAGACCTGGACAGAAGTTCGACCACTATCAGGCGAGGCCGCGATGAACGAGCAACCCGACGATCAGCCACCAGCGACGTTTGACCAGCAAGGACAGGCGGTGCAGCAGGATCAATACAATGCCGCGGGCGATATTATCCATATCACCGGAGATGGCAAGATCGTCGTGCCAGACCGCGCTCAGGAGCCTGCTCAGGCGCTACACCAGCTTCGGGCACCGCTCGCCGATTTCGTGGGGCGCGGGCACGAGATAGACCGGCTGGTGCAGGCGCTTACGGAGACCGATGCTCAGGGTGAGTTTACTCCGCGCAGTTGTATTATTCACGGCATGGCCGGCATTGGCAAGACCGAACTGGCGTTTGTGGTGGCCGACCGCGTACGTGCGGCGTTTCCCGATGGACAGATTGTGCTGGATATGCTTGGCTCCAGTCCGCGCCCGCTCCCGCCTGCGCAAGCCCTGCTGATCGTCATTCGCGCTTTCATCCCGGCCCATCCCGCCTCCGAGGATATCCCATCCCTACAGGCGCTCTATCGCTCCCTGCTGCATAACCGGCGTGTGCTGCTGCTGCTCGACAACGCGGCCAACACGCCCCAGGTCGAGCCACTGCTCGCGCCGCGTGGAAGTGTGCTGCTGATTACAACCCGCACCGACTTTCGCCCGGCTGGAATACGCACAGTGCGACTTGATACGCTCTCGCGGGACCAGGCGATGACGCTTGTTACGGACATTTGCGAGCGCATCACGCCCGAAATGGCCTGGCGTCTAGCGGATCTGTGCGATGGCCTGCCGCTCGCACTACGTTTGAGTGCCAGTTTCCTGGCGAGCGATGCCACCCGCGATGTTGCCGACTATGTGCAGCGGCTACAGCATACTCGGCTGGACGCGCTGCATATACCCGGTGCCGACCCGGACGATCCCTATGAGAGTGTGACTGCCTCGCTCAACCTGAGCTACGTGGCCCTCGCTGCCACCGATCAGTGGGTGCTGCGTAACCTGAGCGTCTTTCCGGTAGACTTTGATGCCGTCGCCGTGACAGCCGTCCTCGCCACACCTGGCATGAATGCGGCAGCGCGGCTGGGCTATCTCTACCAACAATCGCTGGTAGAGTATGACCCGCAGCAGCAGCGCTACGATCTGCATGGACTGGTGCGTGAGTATGCGCTGGAAAAACTGCGCGACCACGGCGAAGAGACGACGCGTCGATTGCACCACGCTCAGTATTATGCGCAGGTTGCCAGCGACATCCGCCGCCACTACGATCAGGGCGGCGAGCAGATGATCGAGGCGCTACGGCGCTTTGACCAGGAATATGTACAAATCGGGGCCGGATGGCGTTGGGCACGCGAGCTTGACCCGCCAACGCCGGAGAGCGACGAGTTATTGCTGACCTATGGCTTTGCAACGATGAGCATTGGCTGGCTACGTTACCATCCCCGCCACGACCGCATTCCGCAGTACGAGGCGATGCTGGCAGCAGCCCAACGCCGCGAACGCCGCAACCGGGCGGGTATTGCCTATACCAATCTGGGCCATGCCTATGCATCACTGGGAGAATATCGGCGGGCGATTGAGCTCCACGAGCAAAATCTGGCGATTACCCGTGCGATTCAAAACCGCAAAGGCGAAGGCATTGCCCTCGGCCATTTAGGGCTGATGTATGCCGAACTGGGCGACTACCGGCAGGCAATTGCGCTCCACCAGCAGAATGTAGTGATTGCCCGTGAAGTGGCGAACCACAAAGGCGAGAGCATTGCCCTGGGCAATCTAGGCTATGCGCTGACGCTGGCTGGTGAACCAGCGCTGGCAGTGACGCATCACACGCAGCAACTGGCAATGGCCCGCGAACGCAGCGACCGCTATGGCGAAGCCGTGGCCCTCAGCCATCTGGGGCTGGCATACCTGAAGCTGCAACAGGTAGCCGAGTCGCAGGCGGTTCTGCGTGAGGCGCTGGTTATTGCGCGGCAACTGGGAGCCTGGAGCATTGGCGGGCGCGTGCTTGACCGCCTCGGTCAGGCGTATGCGCTGCAAGGCGACGTGCGGCGAGCGCATGGCTGCTTCGACCAGAGTATTCAGATCGCCCGCGAAGTGGGCGATCTGGCGGGCGAGGTACGCACCAACTGGCGCAAAGGCGAGTTGCTGATGGCGGCGGGGCAGCTTGCCGAGGGCATCGCGCTGATGCAGAAGCGTATTGTCTACGAAGAAAAGATCGGCCATCACGATGCGGCCAGGCATGCACAACAACTGGCCGCTCTGCTAGATGGGAGCCGCAGGTAAATACTCCACAGAGATTTCTTAGCGCAGAGGATGGAGAGGGACGCAGGAGGGAGCAGATAGGGATAGTGAATAGGGAACAGGGCATAGGAGACAGGGAACAGGAAACCGTGCCAACCAGATTGGGGGTGATGCTAACACATTTCCTGTACTACCAGATGCCCGCACGTTCGGCATTGTAGGCATCAATGACGAAACCGAATTGCGCTATTTGAATCAATACACTACCAGGTGCATTGATGATTATGAAAGTATTGTTTGATAATCCGATTACGGTGAAAAGTTATCTCTGGATGGACGACATGAATTTGATTACCAAGCTCGACAATAATGGTGCCAGCACATGGACAACCTTGAGATGTGCGTATAAACGGAACTTGACACACATTGGTCTCTTTCTCAAATTCTGCAATAACCTGATCTTTCACCCGCAACACATCATGTCCACAGCGGTTTGTTACTTGAGTGCAGAGAAGGCGTAGATGGGGATGATAGGCAAAAGCCTGGAAAACATGTTCATTCGGGTGACCATACCTTATACCATCTGAGCCAACAGAAATAATGACTACAGATGGCTGAACAGCATCCAGAACCTCATCGGGATTGGCATCGCGCCAGGCACCGTGATGCGGAAATTTGAGAATGTCGTTGCGCAGGTTGTCGTAACGCCCTTGCAGTTCCTGCCACCCGGCTGGCTCAAGATCAGCCATGAGCAGAGCCGATGTGCCTGACCCCTGAATGCGTAGTATGGCTGACGAATTGTTTAATCCTGTTCCTAAAAGGGTACCGATCTGACCATGTGAAGGCTGTAACGTTTGAATGACATGCGCCAGATACCCAGTCCATAGTGTCTGCCCCTGTCCGCGCAATAAGAGCCAACACTGATCTTCGTGCATATTAGCCCAGGATTTTAATTCCTGATAGGCTATGCGTCTCTGGCGTGAATTTCGCTGACCGCTAGATGGCTCACTATGCCCATCGGCATCTGGTTCAGGAAGCCTGTTACTCTGCGGCCAGTTGAAAATCAGGCGCTCACATGCGATTCCCAGTTGAGAATTACAGTTTTCCAGAAATTCAACAGTTGCCCTGAAATGATCAAGATGAAGATGTGTTATCAACAAACCTCGAATATGTTGTATGTCCTGAGTATGGAGATACTCAAAGACCGTATCAGCTTCGGGACAATCTACAACAACTGCTTCTTGTGTCTCTGGTATCGAAATGACAATGCTGTCGCCCTGACCAACATCAAGAAAAGCTATTCTGACCGGATATGGATGTGTCATGGATGGCAGGTTCCCTCTGGATAGAACACGTTCGTCAGACTCTCAACCAGTGCTTCTTCGTCCAGATATGTATACTGCTGGGGAACAATGCGTCCCCAGACTACACCGGCAAGGTTACGGTTGCGCTTACATGCATAGGGTATGTACGCTCGAAATGCTGCCTCTGGACGCAGCATCCATCCGGGCATACGCGGATCAATCGGTACGGTCTGAAGTTCATCAAAGCCATTCATCCAGAGCGTGATCGTTCCTTGTTCAGCATCAACCTGCTCAACTACACCACTCATAAGGTAATCAGCTAACGCAATGTCTGGTTGCGGATCAAGTGTTGTCTGGGGATGTTGATCCCACTCGGCAATCAACTGCAGGCGCTCAAACGTTGCGTCATCAAGCCCATAGGCTGTTTTCAAAATAGCATCAATCGTGGTTGTTGCATCCAATGGCTCATGTTGACCCGCATATGCCGCCGTTTCTAGTTGATGTACAGCCTGCGTTAACATATCACAATCTGTTTTACTAAAGTTTTTAGGAAAAGGAATATTTTGTATGGCACGACTGACAATCCATGGATACTTTAGATGCTCGACGATGAAAGCATTGCTAACATACCAATTTAATACAGCCGCGAGAACTTCATAAGTAATAAAAGAAGCTACAGAAGGTTGAGGAACAATAACCCAAAAGCTATGAGAAACATAGTATCCCCTGCGCTCTATGGCAACCTTGACTCGTTTGCCCCAGCTTGGATTAGGATCTGACACAAGTAAAACCTTTGTTCCTTCGAAAAAGCGTTCTTTGTCTTTTTCTCTTTGAGACTCTCTGCTGTATTTTCGGGGTTTTTCTAATTCATTGGGGTATAGAATCGTGGTTTCATTTGTATATGAAACGACAAAAGGCCGTGGTAACACATCTTTGGCACCAGTAAGCCAGGGTACTCTCTTTGGATCAGGATAATTCCTCCAGCGTTTGCGCGCTACATTTTTGCCTTCTATAGCACCAGAAAATAGAATAGCACAACTTGATAATGGCACAGAATAAAGCCGTATATTATTCCATATAAACTCTGGTAATATAAGCCGATAATCAATAATATGTGTGTTTTCAGAACCTGTTGACTTGCGCGAAGTTGCGTCCCATCTGTCCTGGTTACTTGCGACACTAGACGCCGTAAATATACCCTCAGCCACAAATTGCTGAAGTGTGTGCTTCTGCACCGTACGCAATCGCACTGGATACAATAATTTGCCCTCTTTCGCTTTCTTTTGAGCAAATATCACCATAGTGCTTGCTGTTGCATCAGGAAATACTTCCAGAGGCAATTCCCAGATTTCCAGCATATCACAGAACCGTAGCAATTTTTTGCGGAGTTGAGGCGAAGATTCAGCGCCAACAAAAGAAAGAGGCATCACGAAAGCCAGGTAGCCACCGAGCGCTAGATGCTCAATCGCATGCGCCAGATATTGATCGGCAGTCTGGTAACGCTTACGATCTGCTGATGAGATCGTCGACTCTGTTCGGGGTGTTTTGCGATCGCCAACAAAGGGTGAATTACCAACTATAATGCCTGGTTGATGCGTGTTGAGCCAGTTCCATGTGAGCGCATCCTGGTTATCAACAAACCAGTGATCTGCCGATGTGGAGAGCAGCAACCCCAGACCAGCCAGACGCGCCGCGAACCGATCACTATCATTGCCATAGAGGTAATCACGCAACGGATATGAGCGCATATCGCTGATTTGAGATAAACGGTCGTAGCCAGCAATCAAAAAACTGCCCCAGCCACAGGTCATATCCACGGTAATGCGTTGCTCCGGCGGCAAAAACTCAACAGGGATCGTATCCCAGATACGGCGCGTGAGATATAGAGGCGTATCAAAGCGTCCCAACCGCTTGCGCTGTTTGTGATCATAGGCCGTGCGGTAGAGTTGACTGAGCATGTCTGGTGCGAAACCGGCGTAACATATCTGACGTAACGCGTAAAATGCCTGTGCCGCAGGATCAGCATATTGCCTAAACAAATCTTGCTGGAAGTACGCTGGATACTCACGATAGGCTGCCGCGATGAGATCTTGAAGCGACAGTTGGTTACCCTGGAGTCGTATGTCCGTCCCAAGACCGCCCGTATCAGCTAAAATGACCGCACCTAACAGTTGGATGGATAGATCAACAACTATTTGCTCGGTGTATATTGCATCCAGATGGTCATCTACTGGATAGTTGCGCAGTGCTGCAACCGCATGACCAAAATGCTGAACCAGTAAATCCCGGGTTACATTAAAAGCCCATAGTGTAAGCTGGTGCGTTTCAATGTTGTCACGAAAAAAGGGAATAGAGAATTGCGCACGTCCTTGCTTTATATCAAGGATTCGTTGAGGTTGGAGATCAATCGCATATCTTGTCAGTACCGGATCGAGATGATCATAGGCGATATTCGTCTCTATGGGAACTGGCCGTACTAGCGCATCCTGCACAGTACTGGCCCAAAAAGCGAAGCGATCACCACGATGAATCACATGAAAAGGTGCAGCAGTCTGTGCCAGAATCGGAACAATCTGCTCGTCGGGAGTACCATTGAGCGCATTATAGAGAGTAATACCCGCATATTCATCCGGAGTGCGTCGTCTGGGGTCATTGAAGGCAAGTGCGTTTAGCGTGAAAGAACCGTCCCGACTGGTATAGCGATAGGTTTCGAGGATTGCTGCAGCAGCAAAGCCTCGGTTTTGAAGACTCGCGTAGGCAGCGCGTGAGGCATTCTCGGGCAGAGGCGCGAAAGGCAGTACTTCCCCCATATGTGGTGGTAGGAAAACCATAGCCTCTCTTGTACTGGTTAGCAGACTGTGTGTAAAAACAAAAATGGTACCCCCAGCGGGATTCGAACCCGCGATCTTCACCTTGAAAGGGTGACGTCCTGGGCCACTAGACTATGGGGGCACGCACGTTGGCTATTATAACAGGGAATGCCGGTTTTTGGCAAGTATGTGTACAGTTGGCACGCGCTTGACGCCAGGCAATCGCTGACCTATACTGGGATTATCAGGCGTGTCTGAGCACAATTGTGCCAGCACACATAATAGACGTAGCGCCACTCTCCCTGAACGCGCTACTCAACACTTTCTCAGCAGCGTCGATAGTGAGACAAAACGCGATACGTCCTGAACACACTTGCTCGGAGGTGCCAACAACACTATGCCCACACTCAACGAGCGGATCGGCGAGGTGATCAAACGCCAGCGCGACCGACGAACGCAGAATACGCTCGGAGCGCGTATTGGGGTTAGCGGCTCCTATATCAGTAGTGTTGAGTCTGGTCAGACCCGGGTGCGCATTACCGAACTGGAAAGTCTGGCGACTCAATTTCGTACCACGGCGATCGAGTTGATCAACGAGGCGGCTGGGCGCGATGCGTATACCTTTACCGCCGCGAACCGCAAACGTGATGCCTTTTTGTCATTGTATGATGCCCTGACGCCAGAGCAACGCACGCTGGCGCGAACATTCCTGCTCTTTCTACGGGAGCACCAGGAGCGTGAGCGCTACGAAGCAGCGGAGTAGCCTATGTTGCCAGTACATATCGTGATCGTCGGCGGTGCTGACACTGGTCGTGCACCGGTAACGGCGGCGCTTTTGCGGCGATTGCTGGCAACCCGCAATCTGGACTGGGTCGTTGAGTCGGCGGGTGTGCTGGGCCACGATAATGATGTAGCCCAACCTGAAGCCCGTGACGCACTGGCGGTGATCGGGCTGGATCTCAGTGATCACCGGGCGCGTTCGCTGACGGACGAACTGGTTGCAAGCGCCACTGTGTTGCTCGCTGTGGATAGCGGTATTGCTCGTGTGTTGCACCTGCGCTATCCTGCTGCTCTGCCGCGCATTACCACACTGGGCGCACTGGCCGGCCGCCAGCGTGATATTCCTGACCCTTTCCGAATGCAGGTAGGGGTGTGGCTGGGTTATGCGCGTGAAATCGAAGCGCTGCTCGAGGCTGGTCTGGAGTCCCTGCTGGCACTCGTTGGATCGCCGGATCTATTGCAGGCGGCATCGAAGGACGATAGCAGTCAACCACAGCCCATCGGTTCGGGTGCCGATGATGAACCAGGTATGGCGGTCACAACGCCGCCGGATACCGCCAGTGCTGCTGACGTTACCGTGCCGCCCCTCACTACCCCGTTGCCAGCCGGCGAGCCAGCGCCCGCTCCTGATCGCAGTCAGGCCGTCGCCCGCTGTGAGCGTCTGCTGGCGCTGCTGGCCGAGATTCCCGATCTGATGAGTTGGGATAATGTGCGCCGCCAGCTTGAAGCTGAGATCCGTAGCATTGGTATGATACCCCAACCAGCAAATGACCTGAGTCAGCCCTATACGGCTATGCTGCTAGCGTTGCTGGGCATCAGTACCACGATGCCTGGTGCTGCGCAGCGCGCGCTGCTCAGCACGGCCATCGGACGGCTTCAAGGAATTATCGACGCGCAGGCGATTGCGGCTCTGTCAGCAGAAATGGTGCGATGGGCTGATGGATAAATAGTGTGTGTATATCGGCTAAAGAGAGCGGTTTGTTTATGCCAGATGAGCGGCACAACCTGCTGCGTGAGATACTATAGCCAATCTGCATACGTTGTGAACCACTGGAGTCCCGGCTCTGGTCAGGACGGATCTCGCCTCAACAATTGTTCAGGGGGGTTGGAGCCTGTGTATCCCTCCCGGCGTTTCTTTTTGGGCCTGTTGTGGCGACTTTGCCGCCATAACGGGCCCAAAAGAGGGATACGTGAGGCCCTGTGTACCTTCGGCTGGCGAACGTTTCCCCGGGATGGGGGAGGTACGTCACACGATAGTACTAGTATTATCCTCAACAAGAAGTCCTTTTTCCATCCATTGACGCCTGTTACTCCATCGTGTACAATAAGAGCCAGTAGAATGCATTACTTTTTACAATCAGTGTAATCCCTGTGTAATCTCAGATGGTTGTGCTACCTTATCCCTATGGTGTATAGTAGATTTAAGCTCAATAAAGAAGAATATGAGTGAAGTTTTTGAGTATTTCTGGTCTAAAGAAAGGGATGTATTATAATGAAACGGGTAATTATTCGTGAGCCTACTCATATTCCTCCCTTTGGCGAACCAGCGCGTGATCTGCGCATTCTTAACAAGCCACTCTGGTTATGGCAACGTGATTTATTGATGCGGTACTGTAAGGGTACGATAGAAGTAGATGCTCTCGATGATATCCCAGAAACAACAGATGAAGAACTGTTAGTCTATAAGGATAACCTTTTTTTTAACAAAGATCTTATTGACACGTTTATTTCTCATGCTCAAGCCAGAAAAACTCCGGCGCAGATTGCCTTCAAAAAAGGTGATCGCACGATTGAAGCCCATGCCCTTCGTTTACAATCAGGTATTCGTGATGTGGGAGATGTATATGTAGCCGATCTGTATTATTATCCTGCCGGAACATGTTGTGTGAATCCACAACCGCTGATTATCGACACCGCAGGCAGTGAAATGGGCTATTATCATATCCCTCGTTATATGGCTCCTGTTCAGGGTGATCTGGTCTTTCAAGTACCACTGCGGGTCTTCCTCTCGATTGAGAACTGGGTGCATGTTTTTCTGGCAAATATTCCTCTCGGTGTTTTTCACTGGGCACGTTCACGTGAAGAAGTGATGAACAAAGGTCGTATCAAGCATATACGGCGCTGGCGAAAGGAAGATCTGCACGCGTTCTGGGTTAAAATAGGGTTTGTCCTCAATACATTCTGGGAGCGACTCAATCCGTTTGAGGATCACTGGCGTAACCATTTTCTCGCTTCCAGACAGATGGTCAGGGTAGGGAAAAATTGTTCGATCGATCCCACGGCAATTATTCATGGCCCCACCGAGATCGGGGATAATGTCTATATTGGGCCTGGAACCGTGATTACCAACAGTTTGATAGGGAGTAACGTGAATATTATGCAAGGGAGCCAGGTCATGCTGAGTGTGATCAGCGATCGCTGCTTCTTGCCCTTCAATGCTGCGCTGTTTATGAGCAGTATGATGGAAAATTGTATGGTCGCGCAAAATACCACGTTACAACTTTGCGTCATTGGTCGTAATACGTTTATTGGTGCCAATAACGTTTTTACCGATTTTCATCTATGCACCGAACTCGGTCATGAGATAAAAACCTATCATAAAGGTCAATTAGAAGCGGTTGGCCTGTCAGTACTTGGATCGGCAGTCGGGCATAACTGTAAAATAGGCAGCGGCTTTGTGATCTACCCGGCACGCATCATTGGTTCTAACACAACCTTAATTTTTAATGAAGATGATCACTTGATCCGTCGCAACATTCCTGGTCTCAGTCCCGATGATGTGGATGAGGAGACGGGAGAGGCGCGCCGTATTATTTATCGTTGGCCACACATCTATGATCCTGATGGGAGTATGACTCGCTCACTTTCGCAAGAAATCGCAGGGATTGATTCGAAATGTCCCCAGGCTTTACAGATGTCATCGGCTAATCATGCCACTAACCATGTTGTACCTTGATAGGAGGAGAGAGCTGTGAGCAAGGAAAGGATCCTTGTCGTTGAAGACGCTCCTGATATTTCGAGCCTTTTGAAAATTTATTTTACATCGCAGGGCTATGAGGTACTCACAGCAATGCGCGGTCAGGTGGCTCTGGACATTTGCCGCAAGACCCCCCCCAACCTCGCGCTTCTGGATGTGAATCTGCCTGATATGGAAGGCTATGATATTGGTAAGGCACTCCGTGCCAGTCCCCGTACACGCCATATCCCGATAATTTTTCTCACCGCTCGTGGTGAACGTCGGGATCGATTGATCGGTCTGGGTGAAGTACAGGCCCAGTATTATATCGTGAAACCCTTTGATATTGAAGAAGTCCATACCATTGTCAAGAATCAGCTTGATGATGCTCGCCGCAAAAATCAGTCACATCCTGTGACTAATTTACCGACCGCAGAGATTATCAATGAGGAATTGCGTAAGTTGCTGACCAGCGAAGGGTGGGCAATAGCGCTGGTACATATTAATGGGTTTGAAATCTTTACACAATCGTATGGTTCAGTCGTTGGTGAAGATGTTCTTAAATTTACAGCTTTACTACTAAGTGAGGTTGTAAATGAATTAGGTGGCCCGGAAGATTTTGTCGGCCATATGGTCGTTGGGCCTGATTTTGTTATAACTTCTACACCGGAAAAGGCAAAGGTTATCTGTGAGCAATTGATAGCCCGCTTTGATAACGAGATCGGATTGCACTATAACTATAAACATCGTAAGCAAGGCTATCTTGAGGTTCTAGATGATCAGGGTGTTATGCGCCAGGTTCCACTAATGTCTATTTCGATCGGGGTTTTGAGTAGTTACGATGGGCCTTTCTACGATATCCGCGAATTGAGTGAGACGGTCGAAGAAACTCGCCAGAAGGCCGTGATACTGGCGCGCGAACAAAACAGGCGCAGTATGGTCTACTATGGTCGTGCACGTTAAAGTGTCGCGCAGCGAGTGGTCACTCGATAAAGTTCCAAAAGCATGGTAGACTGGTAGCCTTGGATTGTCGGCTGGAACGTGATGACGAACCGTAGTATTATGTGCGTTTGATATGACGTGCTGTCAACGAAGTTATGGGCAGGTAGGGAGGAGGGACGTATGGCGTGCTTTGATGCATCCGCAACACCTCCTCCCTATGTGTCATTACCCGCTGTCTCGTCCATCCGACCTCGCATTTCCTCCGCGTTCTGTAGCGTCGCCGGATAGCAGAGCTTAAGATACGAAAGAACAATCGCCTGCTACGTTTATAAAGCACAGGACAGTCGGGGTTCGGTGGTAGATCAAGTTATAGACATGCAATGACGTAAATGCTGGCTTCAAGTAGTACCTGTATGAACGCTATTTTATAGATTATCATGGACGTTACAACCACCTCGCAACAGACCCATGAATATGACTTACTCGCACAACTTGCACTCTGTGGGCAGAATGGTGTTACCGATCTGGATCTGGCGTTGTTTACCCAATATGTGGTTGATCTGTTACAACGCTATGTCCCCTGTCCCTGGGGTCTCTTTGTGGTGGTCGAAAACGGAACCGTCCATACGCAGGCCAGCTGGGGGTTGAGCCACGAAGAAGAGGCGCAACTCCTTCAAGGTAATGGCAGCAAATCGTATACCGACGAGCAGTACTATCTGCTTCGAGTGGGAACCGAGGAGCTTGGTTATTTGCTGCTGGCAACGAACAACGAGCTGCCAGGAACGTTTTATAATGCACTGGCGGCGCAACTGAGTTTGTTGTTGTTTACCCAGCGCCACAGTGCAAAACGTCGCCAGGTTGCCGCTCCCATTGGTGCTCCGCCAGCCCGTCGCCAGGTTGATCTGAAACACCTCCTCGTGATGAGCCAGCAGTTGAGTACGAAGGTCTCGCTCTATGAGATTTTCGATACGCTGGTGGGTGTCGTCCAGAATCTGGTGGATTGTACGGGGATACAAATATGTACCTATGATCCATCGTCACAGGTGTTGTCGATGGTTCGCCAATTCGGCATGTATCGCACGGGGGAATGGTCTGGTCATACCCTGACTGCCTGGCTTGTGCAAGAACGCCACGTGTTACGTCTGAACGATGTTCACCACGATCATCTTCCCGGCTTTGACCTTCAGATGACCTTTTCTAAAGCTCCGGCAATCCGATCATACCTCGGATTGCCTTTCAGTGTCGATAATGAGCTTGCTTGTACCCTCGAACTGGTTAGTGATCAGCCGGATGTATTCTCGGCAGAACATGAGCAACTGCTGCTGATTGCCGGGTTCCTGGCCACACGAGTATTCGTCGGTACCCAACAGACCAGGCAAGCTGAGGAGCAACTACAGTTGCGTATTCAGCAACTCCGGGCGTTACAGCGGGTGAGTAGCCAGTTGACGATGACCCTATATCGGGATGAGATCCTGGCTTTTGTGCTGGAACAGGCGCTCCGCGCTACGCAGGCCAGCCACGGATTGATTGTCCTGCGTGAACTCGACTCCTCCCATGATAGCATCTGGCTCCAATCCTATATGATTGTTACGGCCGCTGGCTATAATGATGCAGACAGGGATCATCTGCTACATCGTCGGATTGATGAGCGCTTCATGACGATCCGTGCAGCGTTACAGCGTGGTGAACCAGAGGTAAGCACAACCCTATCCGGTGCAGAGCGAGCCGCAACCCGCTGTGTTGATGCCCAGACTGCTCTGTCCATGCCTATCTTCTATGAAGGTGGTGTCTTTGGAGCGGTTCTCTTACTGGCTCCCCAATCACCCGCATTTGATCCCGAGGTCATCGAGTTTATGCGTGCGCTGGCAAATCAGACAGCGCTGGCGATTGGTAATGCTCAACGCTATACTGAGCAGGTCAACCAGTTACGGCTGCTCCAGCAACGTGAGTCGATGCTGCGCAGTGTGTTGGAGATTGGTCAGGCCTTGCGGGCGGATCGTTCGCTGGGCGATTTGCTGGAGCAGATCGGCTATAGTGTGATTGAGACTGCGAATTTCCGCTCGGTTATCTTCCGGCTGATCGACCGTGAAAATCCGGAGGTACTCCACGTGGTGGCTGGCGCCGGTATACCGCTCAATGAACTGGATCGGATTGCTCAGACCACCTGTCCCATAGCGTTTGTGCAGCGCTGTCAAGATCCACGCTTTCGGATTGGCCGTAGCTTTTTTGTACCAACCGAAGTGGCTCCTCTGGTTGAGCAGGGCTTTGATGTCTCCGCCTTTAGCTATACCGGCTATGATCTGAGCCGAACGGTCGATGTCTCCGCCGCAACTGTTCCGGACATGATCGATCTCGATACCTACGATACCGAGTTGATCACCCGGAAAGACTGGCAACCGAAAGATCGCCTGCTGGTGCCGCTGAATAGCACGGACGATCGGCTCCTGGGCCTTATGGAAGTCAGTGACCCGATTAACCGCCAGCGGCCAACCATGCGCACCACCGAGTTGCTGGAAATCCTGGCGGATCAGGCTGCGATTGCGATTGAAAATAACTATCTGTTACGTGAGGCGCGTTCAACTGCCGAGCAAATGACCATTCTGTTCCAGGTGGGAGTGGCGGCGGCATCAACCGTTGATCTGGATATCCTGCTCAAGCGCGTCTATCAGCAGATAGTTAACTATAAGGGCACGCCCAGTTATTTTTTTGTGACGTCGTATCTGCCCCAACGTGATCAGATGCGGTTTGAGTTGTTTATGGAACACGGGAAAGTTGTCCAGCGTTTGCACAAGACCGTTGTTCCGAAAACTGGTATGACCGGCTGGATTATTGATCACAGGCAACCATTGCTGATCCGCGATCTAAACGTCGAGCAAGCAACTTTGCCAGTTACGCCCGTTTTTCGTGGGAAGCAAGAGATACGCTCATGGCTTGGAGTGCCGTTGCGTATCCAGAATCGGGTACTGGGTGTTCTCTCTGTTCAGGAAGTCGTTCCGAATGCTTTTTCCGAACGTGATACGCAGTTCTTTACTGTCCTGGCAAACCAGCTTGCGATTGCTATCGAAAACCTGGGCTTATTCCAGGAACGGGAACGACGCCTGGCAGAACTGGATGTGATCAATCAGATCGGAAGTATTACCAGTTCAACGCTGGATCTGACACAGATGTTGCGTCAGATTTATGATTGTCTCACAGCCTTTTTGCCTATCGACATTTTTCATGCCTATATCTATCACGCGGTGTCGAATGAAATTAGTCTGTTTCTGGAGGGATACCATGGTACCCATACCATTCATACCCGATCCCATCCACCAGTACCTAACAGCCTGGTCGAGCGCATTATCCAGATGCGCCAACCGCTGGTGTTCGAGAATCTCGTGGCTGAACAGCTGGATGCTGGCCTCAATCCATATCCGCTCGTTGGCAGTATTGAAATCCAGCCAGCGTCCTGGATGGGTGTGCCGCTCCTGGTTGGTGATGGCGAAGTCGTAGGCGCGATTGTCATCCAGAACTGTCTGCCGGATCTGTATGGTGAACGTGAGTTGGCATTCTTGAATACCGTGGCCAATCAGATAGCCCTGGGGGTACATAATGCGCGCCTGTTTGCTGAGAGCGAACAACAGGTATTAAAGCTCAAGTTGCTCAATCGAGTGTCATCGGTGGCAGCGGCTACATTGGAAATGGAGCGAATCCATGCGGCAATGATCGATGCGATGGTGCAAGTGACGGGTGCCGATCAGGCACGTATGGTGCTCTATGACCGCCAGCGTGGGGTGGCCTCGATCGTGGCTGAATACCAGCCCACGGACATACCCGCTTCGCTGACGATTCCGCTGGTCGATAATCCAGTGATAGACTGGCTCGATCAGCATCTCTGCCCACTGATGGCATTTGATGCCCAGGTTGATCCTCTATTTGTCCGCTCGCATGCGGTGTTCCGGGAACTTAATATCGTCTCGATTGCGTTAATTCCGTTGATCATGGGCGGTGAGGTAATTGGATGTGTCGGGTTGGATTTTGTGCAACAGCAGACCCATCTTAGCCCCCAGAATCTAGAATTGTGCCAGACGATTGCCAATCAGACGGTCACAGCCATCGAAAATGCACGCCTGTTTGCCGAAGCCCAGGCAAATGCTCGCGCGCTACAGGTGAAAGTTGGTGAACTTTCAACCCTGCTCGAAGCAGCACGTATTCTCAGTTCGCTCTTGCGACCGGATGAGGTGCTGCAAAACCTGATGGATCTGGTGCGGCGTCAACTCGATGTCACCACGGCTGCATTATGGTCTATTAGCAGTGATAATGTGTTAACGCCGACGGCTATGGATGGTATTCCGGCCGAGGTTGGGTATGTGATGCAGGTACCCATAGGTATGGGTATGACAGGGCAGGTCGCCGCAACAAAGATGCCGCTGGTGATCAATGACGTTGAAGCCTATGGGCATTCACTCTATCCTGAGTTCAATCGCAGTCACGGTTTGACCTCGTATATGGGTGTTCCGGTTGTCTCGCGTGAGCAGACGATCGGCGTGTTGAGTGTGATGACGACTGCCCATCGTACCTTTAGTGCCGATGAGGTGCGGTTGCTGTCTGGTCTGGCCGATCAAGCCGCCATTGCCCTGGAGAATGCGCGGCTGTTCCAGGATCGCGAGCGGCGCATTAGCGAGTTGATGTCGATTAATAAAACGAGTGCCGCCGTTACCGCCACGCTCAATCTCGATGACCTGTTGCTGGAACTCCATCGGGGTATTAGCGAGATTATTGATGTCAGCACCTCTTTTGTCGGCTTGTACGACGAGCAAACCCACATGCTGTCCTATCCGATAGCCTATGATCGCGGCTCTCAAGTTTATCTTGAGTCGATGCCGTTATCGCATGACCTGAGTGGCTGGGTTATTCGTCATCACCAGTCCCTCCTGCTGCATTCGGTTGAACAGGTGCGCACTATGGGCCTGGATGTGGAACGTGAGCGTATTGGTGGGGACAGCACGGGCCAATCGTTCTTGATCGTACCGATTATTTCCAGTGATCGGGTGCTGGGCGTGATTAACATTCAGAGTTATGAACCGCACGCCTTTGACGAGGATGATCTCCGCTTTGTGCATACCATTGCCAACCAGGCTGCCGTTGCCATTAATAATGCGCGGCTGTTCTCTGAGCGTGGACGGCGCATTCAGGAACTGGCAACCTTCAACGAAATCGGCCAGGCATTGAGTGCAACGGTGAGTTTTGAGGAATTGACTACGCTGATCTATCGTCAAACCAGTCGCTTGCTCGATACGACTAATTTCTATATGGCCTTGCTTGATGAAGTCCATCATGAAATTACGTTTCCGTTGTTCTACGAAGAGGGACAGAGTCGCCAGATTCCTCCCAGTCGGGATGACAACAGCCTTACCCGCTATGTTATTCGTACGCGTGAGACCCTGTTACTGCAAGAGCCGGGGTTGCATGCCCAGTTAGCGGCTCTCAATATCGATCCGCTGGATACCGAGCGGATACCACGAGCCTGGCTGGGGGTGCCGATGATTGTGGCTGACAAGGTCGTGGGGGTTATTAGTATCCAGGATTATGAACACGAGCATGCCTATGGCCCGGAGGATATCCGCCTGCTGGCGACCATTGCGTCATGGGCCGCGATTGCGATCGAGAATGCGCGCCTGATTGCCGAATCGCGCCAGAATGTACGTGAGTTGACGGCGCTGTATGATGTCAGTGTCAAGCTGTCGGGTACCCTGGACGCCGAGACGATCCAGCACATGGTAGCTCAGGCGGCACTGGATCTGCTCGATGTTGAGGTATCGGCGGTGGTGAGCTATGATACTATGGGGCGGATTCTCGATCCAGTCCTGGCGTATCGGACAATGCCCGATACGTCCTGGTATCAGACGGTCATTCATGATCACCTGACAATGCAGTTGCTCCAGACCGAGCAACCGCTGGCGATCAGCGATCTCGGCCAAACGGATCTGCGCCTGGTTGCGGAGCAATGTGATATTCGGGGCGTGTTAGGTGTGGCGCTGGGCACCCGTGATATACGGATTGGGGCGATCTGGGTGGGTACCCGTATGCCGCATGAATGGATCGATCATCAGATATCGCTGTTGTTGATACTGGCTAATCAGGCCGGGCAGGCGCTGAAGAGTGCCCAGCTTTTTGATCAGGTCAGCAACCTAGCAGCGGATCTGGAGCGGCGCGTGGTAGAGCGTACGGCTGCGCTTGAAGCTGCGAACAATCAGATTATTCAAGAAAAAGAGCGTCTGGAAGTTGTTCACGAAATTACCCTGGCACTCACGGAAACGCTCGACCTGACCGAAATTATTAATCGTGCGCTGGAGATGTCCTCGATCTACCTGGGCGTGTCTCGCGGCTCAATTATGCTGCGCGAGCAGCAGAGTGGCGATCTGGTGTGCCGGGCTGTCCTCCAGGATCAAGGTGTTGTGCGGAGTGCGAGTCAGCTTATTACGTTTACAATGGGCGGCGGTCTTGCAGGGTGGGTGATGCGCAACCAGGAACCGGCCCATATTGATGATGTACGCCTGGATAAGCGCTGGATCGTTGAAGAAGGACGGGCCGATGATGTGCGCTCGGTCGTCGCTGTACCACTGATGACCCGCGATGTGACCCTGGGGGTGCTTATTCTGACCAGTCCGGTGATTGGCTATTTTACCGAAGGCCAGGTGCGCCTGTTGGGAACGATTGCCAACGAGGTGGCGATTGCGATTAACAATGCCACGTTGTATGGCTATATTACCGAAATGGCATCGCGCCTGGCTGATCTGTTAGAACAACAGCGTGAAGAGACCAGCAAGAGCCGTGCTATTCTCCAGAGTGTCAGTGAAGGAGTGATTGTCCTGGATGAAGATCAGCGGATTGCGCTCTTTAATCCAGCGGCCGAAAATGTGCTGGGGATTCCGGCCAGAGATGTCCTGGATCGCCCGATGGTGTTGTTGATGTCACACGGGCAGTCGGACGTCAAGCGCAAGCGTGCGCGTATGATTTACCAGGGATTGCAGGAAGGGTTGGCCAGGGCTGCCGAGCAGAAACAAGGTCTTTATAGTATGTCGCTGGAGTTGTCCGATCCCCAACAGACGATCGCAGTCAATTTTGCACCGGTCATCGGGCCAGATGAGCGGCGCTATGGCGATGTCGCCGTGTTACGCGATGTTACCCGCGAGATAGAAGCTGATCGTGCCAAGCGTGAATTTATCTCAAAGGTATCGCACGAGTTGCGCACGCCGCTTACGGCGATTAAAGGTCATGTAGATCTGTTGCTGCTAGGCACACTGGGCACATTAAATGAAAACCAGATAAGTTGTTTGACGGTTGCAAAAAATAACTCCAATCGCCTGCGTGATCTGATTGAAGATATTCTGGATATATCGCGCATTGAGTCAGGGAAGATTAAACTGCACTTCAAGCAGGTTGATCTCCGCCTGGTGATCAATGATGTGGTGCAATCCTTACAACTGGAGACAGAACGCCAGCAGATGACCGTGAAGATAGAGATCGAGGATCGGGTACCACTGGTGACAGCTGATCAGAAACGGTTGACACAGGTGGTATTCAATCTCTTCTCGAACGCGGTGAAGTACACCTATGCCCAGGGACAGATCTGGATTCGTGTCTTTCTGAACCCGGCCAATATGGTGCAGGTTGAGGTGGAGGATACCGGGGTCGGAATGTCCCCCGAACAGTGCGCCAAACTGTTCCGGCCATTCTACCGTGCCGATAATCCTCTACGCGATGCAGTCGGTGGTACCGGGTTGGGCCTCTCGATTGCCAAATCGCTGGTTGAGCAGCATGGTGGTCAGATGTGGGTGACGAGTGCGTTGGGGAAGGGCAGCACCTTTAGTTTCATCATTCCTCTTGAACAGCCCGAAATCGCTGACACCGGTGATGGAGATGACGTGTGAGCGCAATACATCTTGACAACCGGTTGGTTCACTATGAAGTCTTTGGCCGCGGCCAACCAATCATTTTTCTCCATAGCTGGCTAGGCTCTTGGCGCTATTGGGTACCAACTATGGATCTGGTATCGGAGCGGTATCGGGCGTATGCGCTCGATTTCTGGGGGTTTGGTGAGTCTGAGCGTAAAAATGCCAGTTTCACCATTCCCGCCTACGTGGATATGCTGTACCATTTTATGGACTTTATGGGGATTCAACGCGCCAGTCTGGTGGGCCATGGGATGGGGGGTATGGTAGCGATTCGCGCAGCGAAGGAACATCCAGAACGGTTTTTGCGCCTGATGGTTGTTTCCACTCCCCTGGAGGGGATCATCTTACATGAGTGGATCAAACCCGGTGCATTGTCCCGTCTCATAGGGCGTAACCATCCCACCAATATCTGGGCCAGATGGGTGCGTAGCATTCCGATTGATGATCCCGTAGTACAGCAGGAACTCTTTGAAGATACTGATAATTTGAGCGAGCAGGTGGTACAGAATATTCACCAGTCGATTCTCACGATGGATCTGCGTACCGATCTCGATGAACTCGAATGCATGCCGCTGCTGACCGTGTATGGCAAGAAAGATATGATTGTGCCGGCTGAACATGCCAGCCATTTTTTAAGCCGTGACACAGATCGTCCACATCAACTGATCGAATTACCACAGGCCAACCATTTTCCTTTCCTGGAGAAAACCAGTAGTTTTAATCGGTTGTTACTCGATTTTATGGTGAGTAAAGGCACCCCGGTCGAAATCAAAGAGGAATGGCGGCGACGGGTCACCCAGCGTGAGTACTTATGAAGAACGATCAGGCCAGCACAGCTACATCATGATACCCTGCTCGCTGTATGGCCTGAATGAGCCAGCTTACATGAGTGCCACCATCGTGGAGTACCCGTACCGTCCGGGCGCTCAGATTGATTTGTACAGCCTGCACTCCCGGTACGCGCTTGATAGCTTCCTCAATCGCCGGTAAACAGTGCACGCCGGTCATATCAGGCACATACAGTTGCTCTATAACCACCTGCGGTCTCCCTGGCTAGTATTCCGGATTACGTCTCGTGCGTTCACGTTCGGCCCACCACTGGGTAAAGGTCTGCCTGGCAATTGGCGGAAAGTCGCGCTGATGCGTCCAGGCGTTCAGTGGCGGTGGCAGATGGTGAAAGTTGCCAGACCCTCGCATGATCGTACTAAGTGCTGCCAGTTTGCCACTGGCCTGATAGAAGGTCGGATTGGACATCATTGTCTGCCAGATGCGGATGGCGAACGCTTCGGTACGGGTGGACTTGCCGGCTTTGACTGCATCGGCACGCAGGCGTAGCAGCATATCGGGAATGGCAATGCGTACCGGGCAAACGTCCTGACAGGCTCCACACAGGCTGCTGGCGTAGGGTAACTGATGTGAATCTGGCAGATCGGGTTGCAGCAGCGGCGTCAGTACCGCGCCGATCGGCCCGGAGTAGACCCCACCATATGCGTGTCCACCAATTGACTGGTACACCGGGCAAATATTGAGACAGGCACCACAGCGAATGCACATGAGCGACTCAACATGCTGGCTGCCCAGAATCTTCGAGCGTCCATTGTCAAGCAGTATCAGGTGAAATTCTTCCGGGCCATCTGGTTCACCAGGGCGAGCCGGGCCACTGACCATCGTCGTGTAGACCGAGAGCTTCTGTCCAGTGGCCGAACGTGCCAGCACCTGTAGGAGCACGGCCAGGTCATCGAGTGACTCCACGACGCGCTCAATACCCATAACGGCAACGTGAATGCGCGGTGTAGTGGTTGTCAACCGCCCGTTACCCTCGTTCGTTACCAGCACGATCGCACCACTGTTGGCAATGCCAAAGTTGACTCCACTGATGCCCATATCGGCCTGGAGAAAACGCTGACGCAGGGCCGTGCGGGCCGTGCGGGTCATGGTCGGGATGTCATCAGTGGGGGGCATACCCAGGTGCTGGTGAAACAGTTCGCTGACTTGCTCGCGGGTTTTGTGAATGGCGGGCGCGATGATGTGTGAGGGTGTTTCGCCAGCCAGCTGGATAATGTATTCACCCAGATCGGTTTCGGCAATCGTCAGCCCCGCTGCCTCTAGTGCCTGGTTGAGGTGGATTTCCTCGGAGGCCATCGACTTCGATTTGACAATGAGTTGGACAGCACGGGTGCGAGCCAGTTCAGCAATATAGCGACTAACGGCGTTGCCATCTTCGGCCCAGCACACATGGCCACCCCGGGCCTCCACATTGTCAGCCAGGCGGCACAATAGCTCATCGAGACGTGCCAGCGCATTGGCACGAATGGCACGCGCCTGATCGCGCAGCGCCGCTTCATCGGTGAGGGCACCTAGAGCATTGGTGCGATTCGCAATAAATCGTGCGGTCGAACGGCTGATCGCTGTCTGGAGCATATCATCATGGAGAGCAGCGGCTACGCGCTCGGCAAAAGGGGGTATCTGTGGCTGCATTATGTACCTCTTTAACTACGTGCTTCAACCATATTGGCCAGCACTTCAGCAATATGGCGTACCCGCGTTGGCGAGTTGATGCGGCTCAATCCACCAGCCATTTGCATCATACAACTGGCGTCGCCAGTAACGACGAGATCGGCCTGTGTGGCAGCAATGGCAGCTAATTTGCGGGTGAGCATTGCCTCGGAAAGTAACGATTGCTTGATAGCAAAGAGACCACCAAATCCACAACATTCTTCACAACCCGAAAGCGGCACAACCTCAGCCCCGTTGACCTGGTTGAGCAGGATGCGCCCCTGTTGCTTCAGGCCCAGGAACCGCAGGCCATGACATGCATCATGGAATGTCATTCGTCCAGCATAATGCGCACCCGTATCCGCCACTCCCAGCACATCAACCAGATATTCGGTCAGTTCATAGGTACGGCCGATCAGTTCCTCGGCTGCCGCTTGATGGGGGGTTCCATGGAATAATTCGGGATACAGATGGCGGATCATCGCACTACAGGAGCCAGAAGGCAAAACGACATCACCCTGCCCGCGTAGCACCTCGATGGTGCGTCCGGCTACTATATACGCTTCATCACGGTAGCCAGCATTAAAGGCCATTTGACCACAACAGGTCAGGCCATAGGGGACATGCACATGTACATGTTGTTGCTCAAGCAACACCACCGCCGCTTGCCCAATGGTAGGAAACAGGTTGTCAACCAGACAGGTGACAAAAAAGGCCACACGCCGACTGCTTTGTCGGTTTATCAATGGTGTCTCCTTCCAGTCAAAAGGTGGAATATCGAATATTATACCCCATTTTTGCATTGAAAATAGTCCGGTGCTTGAATGTCCGCAAACTGGTGAACCACGCCGGGCAGTCTGGAAGTGGACATATCTGGATCCATGGTATGATGTTTCGGTGATCCCACCCTGCAAAGCGGAAAGCGGAAAGCGGAAAGCGGGTGTGCCGCGCCCGCGTCCCGGAGGGACGCGGGCGACCATTGGGAACGTGGCGGGCGGAGATGGGAGGCCACCGGGCGGCGCCCCGCGTCCCGATCGGGCGGGGTACCCGGCACGACCGTGGGCACGCCGGAGCCGTGCCCTACAGCGGGCCGCGGGGCGCGGCGCGGTAGCGCGTCCCTCCGGGGCGCGGGCCGCGGGCGGGGAGGCATCCTCCTGACGGACGGCGTCTCCGCGTGCGGGGTACCCGGCCTGACCGTGGGCACGCCGGAGCCGTGCCCTACAGCGGGCGGCGCGGCGCGCGGGGCGCGGGCGCAAGACGACGGAGCGCGTCCCTCCGGGGCGCGGGCGGGGAGGCATCCTCGCGACGGACGGCGTCTCCGCGTGCGGGGTACCCGGCCTGACCGTGGGCACGCCGGAGCCGTGCC
>Ga0308417_1000593_pt1 | contig 25978 bp, 19 predicted proteins | sample HotsprSampleOS65_FD_203528 | JGI IMG/M metagenome (GOLD analysis project Ga0308417, IMG submission 203528) | Hot spring phototrophic mat microbial communities from Octopus Spring, Yellowstone National Park, Wyoming, United States - 20090730_OS65 ...
TAGTGATCAGCAGCAGCAACCGAGCAAACCCTGTCGTTATCTGAATATGTCGCATTCTTTCCCCGCGGCTATTATAGTCCGCAGATTACGCAGATTACGCAGATTGATTTTAACAAATCTACCTAATCTGCGGAATCTGTCGTTATCTGAATATGTCACATTCTTTCCCCGCGGCTGTTATCGTCAACAGATTACGCAGATTGATTTTAACAAATCTGCCTAATCTGCGGAATCTGCGGATAATACTCCTTGCGTTGGAACGTTGGCGCGTTGGAACGGGTCAATGGTTCAACGCGAACACGGCACGAACGCCATGACATGCGCCGGGCTACCCGTTCCCGCCTGGACTTTCAAGGCACCAATGACCACGGTCGTACCCGTTGCGGGCAATTGATCCAGCCCGGTCAGGTTGGACAGTAAAAGGACTGGCTGCTCGGTCTGCTTCCCGTCGTCAGTTGCCGCACGCGATGGTATCATGACGGCCGGGGTATCGCTGCCCAATCCCTGCACCTGACGCTGTGTGACCAGCCAGGTCGCTGCCTCGGTACTGAAGCCAGGTACCACTGGCACCTGGCGCTCGTCCCGGTTAAAATAACGCTCCGGCTCGTCCCAATGGCGATCCCAGCCAGTTGCCAGCAGCACCAGTGCACCGGCCGGAATACGTCTGTGCCGCCACTCCCAGGCGCGAATGTCGGCCACCTGCACCATATAGCGCGGATCGTCCTGTACCTGATCGCGCATATCCAGCACGACCGCTGCCTGTACCAGATCACGGGGCGACATATGCTCCACCGATACCAGTGGCTGCCCGGCGTGCGGCAGATCGAGATGTGTTGCCCGCCGCAGGTCGATCAGTAGCTCGCGCCGATCGTCGGGCGGCAGCACCAGCCGGGTCATGGTTGCCCCGTCTGACTGTGCCCCATCCGCCGGCAACACGTGGCTGAGTTCAACGATTTGCGAAAAGGTCAGCGTCTGCGGTGCCGGGCGCAACGACGGGCTACAGGCGAGGCAGAAGAGTAGCAAAGCTTTTAAGCGCAAAGCACAAAGCGCAAAGCGCAAAACAGGTCGCCATTCTCGCGCTGTGCGTTCCCTTTCTGCTCGAAACCCTATCACGCCTCCGGGAGGAAAGCGCAAAACAGGGGAGTACGGAAAGAACGTCCGCAGATTACGCAGATTTTTTTTAAAAACAGCGGGAGGCCAGCGACACGCACCTCGTTTAAGCGCAAAGCGCAAAGCGGAAAGCGCAAAACAGGTAGTTCTTTCTCGCTTTGCGCTTGTCCTTTTCACTCCAAACCACGTCACGCCTTAACACCCCCTGTTTTCCGCTTTCCGCTTCGACCGCAGAAAAAGCAGAAAGCGCAAAGCACAAAGCGGAAAACATGGCACCATTCTCGCATTGCGCGTTCCCTTTCTGCTCGAAACCCTATCACGCCTTAACACCCCCTGTTTTCCGCGTTGCGCTTTGATCAGCGTTTCAACGCACAAACGCCAGCAGTGCGACGAACAGCGCCGGATAATACAGGTAGGGCCACAGCACGGGATTAAAGACCATAAACAGCAAAAATGCCGCCGTTATCAGTGGAGCCAGTGTACGTCGATCCGCCTGCCAGTGCCAGTAGCCTATAACCAGCCCTGCCAGCAGCACCATTTGCAAAGGCTTCAAGATAGCTTCCAACCCGCGCCGCCAGAACACCCCGCTAAAGCCGACCATATGTGCCCAGGTATGCCCTAGTTCCCACCCCATACGCGGATACAGGTCGTTGTCGTTAAACCAGCGCCAGACACCAAAGAGAAACGATTCCGGTGACCAGAGCAGAAACGGCAAAATACATCCCGCCGCCACCAATCCCGCGCTCGCCGTGAGCCGCAATGCCGTGCGCCAGCCGTGCCAACGATACCAGGCCAGGAAGACAAACGGTGCAATGATCGTCACCAGTGGCGTGGCCGCTGCACACAGGCCGAGTATTCCGGCGGACAGCCATATCCGCCCTGCCAGCAGTAACCCCAGCGTCAACGTCAGCATCGCCCATTGCACCGGGGCCGTCGTTGCAAGCGACCAGTTCAGGCTGGTTGGCAGCAGGAAGACCCAGGCCCAGAGCAACAACGGAATATTAGCAAGCGGTCGATGCAACTGCTGTGTATCATCTGTGCGGTTGCCAACACGATAGAACCACAGCAGCGTCGCCCCGATGCCCAGCTCATAGCCCAGATTCGTGAGCCGGATATCCAGACTGGCCAGATAGGGTGGCAGATAGGCCAGCCAGGTCAGCGGTAGGTACGTCAGTGGCAATTCCCAGGGCATCGCGTAGATGGTATAGGGACTCTGCCCGTTTAGCAGGTTGGCAAGCGCGTTCTGGGCCAGCGGCAGCATGTCGCTTCGTTCCGGGTCGAGCGGCACCTGCGTATAGCATACCAGGCGCGTCATACTGCCGAGCGCCACTGCACCTGCTAGGAACCAGCGTGTGGATGGGGGACGCACCAGTGCAGCGCCGAACGCCATAGCACCACCGGCAAACAGCATGAGTAGCCCGGCATGGCCGCCAGGTGCCAGAAAGACCAGCACATCACGCGCTGTGGCGATCCAGGCCAGCAACAACAACCCGATCAACAGCCTCACGCCCAGGCGGGGATAGCGGGTAGCGTCAGCCGAGCCTGTCGCCAGTCGCCTGCCGCCTGTCCCTACACGGGCTGCCAGGATGATCCAGCCGCCAGCAATGCCCACCAGCACCAGTCCCCCCGCCAGTGCCAACCGCTGCCCCATCAGGTGACTCAGCCCGTACACATGCAGCGCACTGGTGACATCGAGCGTCAGCCCCAGCAAGATCGTCAGCGCGGCGGCGTTTAAGCGCAAAGCGGTCGGAGCGCAAAGCGGTCGGAGCGCTTTGCGCTCCAATGCTGGAATGCTCCAACGCTCCCACGCTTCAACGCTCCCACGCTTCAACACTCCCACGCTCCAACGCTTCAACGCTCCAACGTTGGAACGCTGTCCGCTGTCAACTGTCCGCTGTCCACTTATGGAGTCGCTTCGTCGCTTCACCGGCTTACGACCACATACTCTTGATCAGGTTGCAAAATAACCAGTTCCTCGGCACGCAACGGGCCGTCATTGACCTGTAGTTGCGTGGCCTGACCGATCGGGCGCAGAATGGCGACCGTTGCCCGATCAGTACGCAGACGATACGTCTGGTTCGCAGCGTCGAGCGCCAGTTGCAACACAGCACCCTGATAACTAAAATTCCGCACCCCATCATCAGGTATCGTCCGAAACGGATAGGGCTGAACGATCAACGCCTCGGGTGTCATCGTCAGACCATAGTGCCCGCCATAGACCGCCATAAACCAGGCGCTGCTGCCCCAGGCTCCCCCGCGTCCCTCACGCCCGGAGCCATCAACCGCCACCAGTTGGGGAATGAGATACGCGTTGTCTTCCGCAGCGGCTGTATAGGACTGTAGCACCATATTCGCTGCCTCGACATTCCCAGCGCGGGCATAGGCTGGCGCGGCTAACCCGACGATCCACGGCGCACTGGCGTCAATTTTCCATGGCTCGCGCACCACATCGCGCAGCGATCCGGGAGGATAGCCATTGAGCGCCAGCCGCATCGGGAAAGGCCCGATCATGAGATCGGATAAGCGTGCATTCATCGCGCTCATCAACTCCGGGTAGCGTTCATCTGTGGGGACGATCAGCCCGCTGCGCAAGGCCTCGAACACGCCGAATGTTTCCAGCGTACGCGACGGTGCCTCACCAGGATTACGCCAGGCCGCTGGCCAGGCCAGATCACTGAGCCAGTAGCCGCCCTCGTCGGCTGGGCGATGGAACGCTGCCCGCAACCCGGCCGCCCGCTGCGCCCAGGCACTGCCATCTTCCCCAATCGCCTGCTCCAGTTCTGCTAACTGGTTGAACGCGGCATAGAACTTCGCCAGCGCATAGGTATGCCGCACACTGTTGCGGATCGAGTTGTAATAGCCATACGGATAAACATCTTTGTCCGGCAGCCCATCATCGTTCGTATCGAGTTGCACAATCCAGCCACCGATCCACTGGCAGCGTTCACGATGCGTGCGGTAGAAATCGCGGTCGCCGGTTTTGGCGACATAGGTGTAGATCGCCTGGATCAGATTGGGCATACTATCCCAGGCCTGATTCAACCCGTAGCCCGACTGGGCATTATACACATCGGGCACAATCCCGTTGGGTTCGACATCGTCCAGAAATAGTTCGATATTCTCGCGCAACACAGACATATCGCCCAGAACATAGCTATAGCCGCTGCTGGCATAATCCAGGTCGCGTACCCAGGTGTGGCGCGTTGGTTCAAACGGACTGGGTTGTAAACCGTGTCGCCCGCCAATCGTAATCACGTTGGTGCGGTACCCATTTTGCAATAACGCAGCTTCAACGGGTGGATCATACTGCGCGACAGCGTCACCCAGTTCGCCTGATCGATGGCGTACCGCCCGATCAGCTGACTCGGCGGCAATAGCAGCCCGCTGTTCAACGAGTGCCTGGGCCGTCGCCTCAACCACCGCCGTTGCGGTTTGCTCCATGGCTGCGGCTTCGGCACCGGCAGTGGCCGTCTGTGCAGCGACCGCCGTCTGTGCGGCGGCAGCGTTCGCTGTCTGCTCAATCGCAGGAGTTGGCGTGGACGTCACCTCCGCTGCGCCGCTCGTTGTATAACCAGTGTTTGCCGGCGGCCCGTCGGTATCAACCCGATCAAACAGGCCAGCGATGCGCAGATTCGGGGTGATCAGGATTACGGCGAGCGCCACCAGCGCAACGGCAATGATGCCGATGCCACCGATAACCAGACGTTGACGCGAACGGCCGGACGGCGGTGCGGGTGCCGGCGTCGAAATCACAGGCGGAGGCAATGGTACCCCACTGCCTGGCACCGACGCAACCGGCCAGGCAGCCGGGGGAATACCACCATAACGCGCCGGATCGGTAGTCAGGGCCGCAGTTGGTTCGCCTTGCATCAAGGTGTTTGCTTCAGGTGTTACCGCCACTGACCCGGCGGGCAGCGGCTGGCTCACCGCTGGTACATAGGCAACGGTTGCGTGATGCTCCGGTTCACCGGCATGCGCATCAACAATGGTCGGCGGCAGGACAGTCGGTGGCACGGATGCCAGGCCTGGCTGCTGGAGCGCTGCCTGCAATGCGGTTCGTAACGCCGCCGCGCTATCCGGTCGATCACTGATGCTGATCGCCAGCGCCTGCATAAACACCGCGCTCACGGCAGGCGGTACCTCGGTGTTGAGTTCGTGGATGGGAATGAGCGGATCGGGGGTGTGGTTGAACATAGCATCAATCCGCGCCAGGGCATCAGCCGGCGCGGTGCGGGTCAGCAAATGATACACCGTCGCACCCAGAGCATACAAGTCGCTGCGTGGATCCGTACCGGTACCGCGGATCTGCTCCAGCGGCGCATATTGTTGCGTATAGCCATAGATGCTGGCCGTCGTTGACATGCGGGTATGCAGCGAGGCACTGCCTTTCGCCAGCCCAAAATCGAGCAGAATAATCTCGTTCCGGGGCGTGAGCTTCAGGTTCTGGGGCTTGATATCGCGGTGAATAATCGGATTCGGCTGCGTGTGCAGGTAGTCCAGCGCATCAAGCAACTGATCCGTCCACTTCAGAATCGCCGCATACCGCAACTCTGCCTGGCGACGGGTGAGCATAATCGACAGATCATCGCCTGGAATAAACTCCATCACCAGAAACTGCCCCTGATCGTCAGAGAAGTAGTCCATCACCTTGGGCAACGTCGGGTGACGCAGGTTGGCGAGCATTCGTGCCTCACGCTCGAAGGCCTTGCGCAGGGTAGCAATGTACTGCGAATCGACGTCTGATTCCGCACTGAGCAGCGCAGTATTAACTATCAGCGTCTGCTTGAGGGCAATCGTACTGCCGAGGCGTTCATCAATCGCCTCATATACCGCGCCCATACCGCCACGGCCGATCAGCCGCACAATCCGGTAGCGGTCGTGTATCAAGGTATCAGGCAACAGTATCATAGACATTCTCGATCGTGCGTACCAGGTTTTGTACGTAAGCGGTTTACTAACGTGTACAATGTCAAGTTAATTGGCTCAGCTTCTCCTATCCAACCTGATTATACCCGAATTATCGAGATTTATCACATAGGAGCGCAACCGTGGCGATACCGGCAGTGATTGACAGGAGGTACGCGGTGCCTATCCGTAACCGCAAGAACTGCCATTGATTCCCATCAACTGGAGGTGATGGCACGGCCTGTTCGTGCATGAAGTATTCATATTCGTGGTCGCATGCGTGGTTTTATTCGTGAATCGCTGACCTGCTATGTTGCTCCATCCATACCCCACCGTGTACCGCCTGTGATTGAGATGTGGCAATAATGTTTGAGCTAATAGTCCTGCTGACCCTGACCCATGAGTACTGGTTGGGCATAGGCCTTTTTTTCTATGCTTTTTGAGGTGTTGTCATAAACGCATTCTCTCGGTATACTTGGGGTGGTTACGGTTAATTCGATACAGCGGATGAAGCTACCAGGAACGGGACTCCTCGCTGCTGAAAACTGGTTCTATTCAGCCAGTAGAGAGTACATACGGGTGGCTTACCGCACCAGTCTCTCTGGTCAAGCATTATTGTAGTAAGGATGAAGCACGTATGGGTGATGAAATTAAGGCCGATTACGAGCAACTCGAACAGATCGCCAGTCGTTTTTCCAACCAGGCCCAGGTGATTGAGCAGTTGTTGGGAACCCTCCGCTGTAGCATGCAAAATCTGCAGGGTGGTTGGATCGGACGCGGTTCGGATGCATTCTTTTCCGAAACGGATGGCGAAACGTACAATATGTTGTCTATAGATAAGCTGTCGTTATTGTAGTAGTAGAAGGAGTACTCCCCATGCGTCTTTCACGTACACTCTTGATCCTTGGTCTCTGTGCGATTGTGCTGGTCTTTCCGTACACCGGCATTCAGGGTGCCCCGGCTGCGGCGCCCCGCGATTCGGTGTTCGGGGTGAACAGCCACATCGCGTCGCGCTACCCTGATCCGTCAACGGTCGATCAGCCCGCCGAACTGGTGGCCCAACTGGGTGTGGGGTGGGCGCGTGAGGATTTTCAGTTCTCTCGCATCCAGGAGCAGCAAGACGAGTTCTTTTGGGAATTTCATGACAACACCGTCGATGCCTTGACCAGTCGTGGTATCTCGATCCTGGGCGTTCTCAATGGCCCGACACCCGCCTGGGCCAGGCCAGGTAGTCCGACGAGTGATCCTGATTTTTATCCGCCCGATCCCCAGCTCTTCGCCGCTTTTGCGGGTGCGGTCGTCGATCGTTACAAAGATCGCATCCAGTACTGGCAGGTCTGGAATGAGCCAGATAATACACTGTACTGGAAACCTGAGCGTAATGATGCAGCCTATGCCAATCTGTTGAAAGTAACCTATTCCGCAATTAAGACTGCCGATCCGAATGCGCGCGTGCTGGTGGCGGGTACGGTCTCGCCGGAGCCAGCCGTCAGTTTTCTCCAGGCCATCTATGATAATGGGGCATGGAACGCGTTCGACATTCTTGCTATCCATCCCTATACCGACCCGAAAGGCCCGGAAGAGGGGGATATTGCCAGTGCTGGCGTCGGGGCCGTGCGGGTACTGGCGGATCGCCTCGGTTCCAAGCCGATCTGGGCCACCGAATTTGGCTGGTCAACTGGCATCAGTGGCCGTGGGGGCGTGACCTTTGATGAATCAACCCAGGCGAACTACCTGGTGCGTGGATCCGTTCTATTGCGCGAGGCAGGAGTGGAGCGCGTGATGATGTACAACCTCCGCGACGATACGCATCAGATGTATGGGTTGATCAGGCGCACCGGTTCTGGTACCGACTTCAGCCAGCAGAAGCCGTCGTATCAGGCATTCAAGACATTGAACCAGCAACTGGCCGGAGCCACACCGGCCGGGATGATCGATCTGGCGCAGCGCAATGTGTTGTGGGACGTTGAGACCTTCGGGTCATGGCAGCGCGGGGTGCAGGCGAATGGGACGTTTACGCACAGCAGCGCCCAGGCGCATGGTGGACGCTATTCAGGTCAGTTAAGCTACAATTTCCCAACCGCCGGGAATGACTATGTGGTCTTTACCGCTGGCGCTCCCATCCCGATTTCAGCCGGTGCCAGTCAGGTCGGTATGTGGGTGTATGGTGATGGGAGTGGCCATGCGCTGAAGGTCTGGCTGCGCGATGCCGAGGGTGAGACACTCCAGTTCCGGCTTGGATTTGTGGGCACTCCCGGCTGGAAGTTCCTCTCCACAGCGATCAACGTGCCAGTTGAGTCCTACAATCGCATCAGTGGATCGGGCAATCTGCGCCTCGACTTTCCGGCCAGCCTGGTGGCGCTTGTGCTGGACGATGAGCCGGATTCGTTTACCGGTAGTGGGACGATCTACCTTGACGATATTACAGAATTGTCCGGGCCGGAAGCGTATGGGGTGCGCTTTAACAAAGCGGGTGGGATTATTGATGTCTTGTGGGCACCCCAGGTAACCGAGATTACGTTGCCGACGAATTCAGCGCAGGGCACGCGCGTAGAGCTATGGGGCGAAACGAAAGCTGAACGTGCCAGCGGCGGCCAGTTTCGCTTCGCGGTCGGCCCGAATCCGATCTTCCTGAGCCATACGCCAGGCCAGGGACAACCGCAGCAACCGCCGCCGCAACAACCGCCGCCGCAACAACCATCACCACAACCAGTGCCACCAGATGGCCCGCAACGTTGTTTTGACACAACCGGTTTCTGCATTGCGGGACGCATTCAGCAGTACTGGGAGCAGAACGGCGGACTGGCAGTCTTCGGCTATCCGATCAGTCCGCAGCAAATTGAAACAGTGGAAGGCAAGGCGATCCAGGTGCAGTGGTTTGAGCGCAACCGGCTGGAGTTGCACCCAGAGAATACTGCACCCTATGATGTGCTGATCGGGCGTTTAAGCGAGATGCGCCTGCTGCAACTGGATCGCGTCTGGCAGCACGAGTCGCGCGAAGCCGGGTCACAGGCGGGCTGCCTCTGGTTTGAACAGACCGGGCATAACGTGTGTGACCAGGGGGCTGGCCTGGGCTTCAAGACCTACTGGGAGCAGAATGGTCTGCAAGATCCACAACTGGACCGCTTCGGACGCAGCCTGGCGCTCTTCGGGATGCCGTTGACCGAAGCACGGCAGGAGACGAACGCCAGCGGCGATGTGGTGTTGACCCAGTGGTTTGAGCGGGCACGCTTCGAGTGGCACCCCAATAATCCCGACCAGTTTAAGGTGCTGCTCGGCTTGCTGGGCAACGAGATCAAGATGGAGGAGCAGAGGAGATAGGAGATAGGAGATAGGAGATAGGGAAGTTGCCCCATCTCATCGCAGGTTGTACGTAGGGGTACGGCGCCGTGCCCCTACCGGGCGATCCTCGTCTCATGCCTCGTTGCCTCGTCGCCTCACGGCGGCAGACGCCTCCGCGCCCTGGACGCGGCAACTAACCACAATCGTTGCGTCTTTGCCTCTTTACGCCTTTGCGTTAAAAAAGCACCGTCATCATCGCCTCACCAGGTTCTTGCCTCGTCGCCTGGCCTCGATGTGCGTTGAACCGCAGCCGGGCGCAGCCGTGGGCGGACAGGGCACGGCCGCAGGTATCCGGTTGCCACGGCTGCGCCCCTACATGCACGTGCCGCACCCCTCCTCGCCTCCTCGCCTCCTCACATCCTCGCCTCCTCGCCTCCTCGCCTCCTCGCCTCCTCGCCTCCTCACATCCTCACCTCACATCAAGGTATAATACCAGGGAGGCATTCTTTAGCCTGTAACCTGTCACCTGTAACCCGTAGCGTAAAGACAAATGGCAAAGATAATGGTTGCGATGAGCGGTGGCGTGGATAGCTCGCTGGTAGCCGCGCTGCTCCACGAACAGGGCCATGCTGTCACCGGTGTCACCATGCACCTGTGGGAGGGTGATGACGAGGGTCTCTACGAGAGCCAGTGCTGTTCAATGGAGATGGTCGCGGGAGCGCGACGGGTATGTGCGCAACTGGGCATACCCTACTATGTGTTTAACTATCAACGCGAATTTCGCCGTCACGTTATTCAATATTTTCTGGATGAGTATACTCACGGCTACACGCCCAACCCGTGCCTGGCCTGTAACCGTGATCTCAAATTTCGCTTTCTGCTCCAGCGGGCGCAGGCTTTGGGGTTTGATTACCTGGCAACCGGGCATTTTGCGCGGATTGCGGCCGGTGAGATCGCACCAGGATCCAACGAACGGCAGTACCGCCTGCTGCGCGGCGTCGATCGCGCCAAAGACCAGTCTTACGTACTGTATATGCTGCAACAGCACGAACTGGCACGGTTGCAATTCCCACTCGGTGCGCTCACCAAGACCGAAGTACGTGCATTGGCCCAGGAGCGCAAGCTGGCAACCGCCTATCGCCCGGAGAGCCAGGATATTTGCTTTATCCCCGACAATGACTACCGCCGCTTTCTGCGCGAAGAGGCACCCCAGAGCATACTGCCCGGCCCGATTATTGACGAAGAGGGACGTGTGCTGGGGCAGCATCAAGGGCTACCATTCTACACCGTGGGGCAACGGAAGGGTCTGGGTATCACCAGTGCCCAACCGCTCTTTGTGATTGCGCTCGACACCGACCAGAACACGCTGATTGTTGGTTCAGCCACAGCCGCGTTGCGCGATACCTTTGTGGTTGAGCGGGTGCAGTTTGTAGACGGGCTGTGGCCAGCGGTGCCATTCACCTGTGAGGTACAGGTGCGAGCGCACGCGGCACCAATCCCGGCCCATGTCACGCCGCTGGCAGAACAACGGCTCCAGATTGTGTTATGTCAGCCTCAGCGCGCCATCACCCCCGGTCAGGCAGCCGTATTCTATCGGAACGACCAGGTGCTAGGTGGTGGGCGGATTGCCCGCACCCCCGGAAGGACGGTGAACCATGCATGAACTGGCACCAGCCACGGCACTATTGCTGTTACTGGCAACGGCCTGCGCCAGCCTGGCCCATGTGCTGTGGGGCCAGCGCTGGCAACAATTACCCTTGTTCTGGATCGCTGCCTTTATCGGATGCCTCGTGGCCTATGGCCTGGGATTACAGTTGCCATTGATGCTGCCGATGCCAGCAGGTGTTCCGATACTGGAGGCTATCCTGGTAGCCTGGTTGCTCCTGATCGTTGCCTCTCGTCTACGAGTATGATATAATCGTTCGCGTAGGTTCAGGGGCAGCCGGTTACGATCATCAAAAGAGATAAAGTACAGTACATAACATAGCGCGTCAGGGTGGTACTGGTAAGGGAGTATCATTGTGTTCCGATGGATCGGCATAAGCATCGCGATCATCTTCCTCATTGTTATAGGATTTATCGTTACAGCCGCATATTTTGCAGTGTTTCGGGAAATCTCACGTGATATAGCCATTGTCGTCCTGGCTGTATTGCAAATGATTATGACTTTGCTCTTGATCGTGTTGCTCCTGGCGGTATTGTATATTGTCAGGTCACTCAACCGATATACACAGAATACGCTGATGCCGAACATTAACGATGCGAAGGCAAAAATGACAGAAGTTCTTGATCAGGCACGTGAGATTACCGGTGAGGCGCACGAAACCACCAGCACAGTTTTAACTACCACCACGTATGTAGCGGAACACGTTGTTTCGCCCTTTATTCGGCTCTCAGGCCTGATTGTGGGGGTGCGTACTGCTGCCCGTGTGCTGGCACAACGGGATATCGGAACGGATACGAAATAAACAAACTACCAGCACCCGGTATACCTAGTTTACAGTAGTACCTGTTTGCTATTGTTGTTTATGCCGTACCGTGTTATGATAAAATCTACACACTGTCGTTCTCGGTATAGATCTGGTCGTTGACAGAGGTTCAGATAACGAGTGGATTATCAGCAATTTTCATATGGTGGACAGGCAGTGATCGAAGGCGTGATGATGCGCGGTCAGCAGCAAGCAACGGTTGCAGTGTATCGACCAGACGGTCGAATTGCCTATCATCACATTCCAATAGCTCAGCGCGAACGGCAATCCTGGCACCGCTGGCCTCTGTTACGTGGCATTGTAATGTTGTGGGAAGCACTGCATCTTGGTGTACAGGCACTGAGTTTTTCAGCCAGTGCAGCGTATGGAAAAGAAGAACCAGCGGCAAAAGGGGTCACAATTAGTACGTTCCTGATCTCTGTCTCGGTTGCAATTGGACTCTTCTTTGTGGTGCCACTTCTAGTCGCCAGTATCGTCAGTTACCTGGGAGTATCTATGCTCCAGCGTGAAATGCTGGAAGCAATGGTACGTCTCGGTATTATTATCGCGTATATTATTGTGATTAGCCGCTTGCCGGAAATGAAACGAGTATTTGGGTATCATGGGGCAGAGCATAAAGCCGTCAATGCCTATGAAGCTGGTGCAGATTTGACCGTTGAGACGGTACGCGGTTTTTCGCTGTTTCATCCCCGTTGTGGTACCAGTTTTCTGGTCTTGATCGTGCTGGTGAGTTTTGTCGTGTTTCTCTTTTTTGGTGGAATGCCCCTCTGGCTCAGGGGGCTGTCACGGATTGTTGGTGTACCGCTGATTGCAGCCGTGACTTATGAGGTTCTGCGGCTTTCAGCCCGATATTACCATCGCCCATGGGTACAGATAGTAATGATGCCGTCGTTGTTATTGCAACTGTTAACGACACGTGAGCCTGATGACCAGATGATCGCGATCGCCATCGCTGCACTTGTGCCTGTTCTTGCAGCGGATGGTGTGCTGATACGCGAACCCTTAGCAACCGATGAGCAGATACCGGCAACCTCAGTCTGATGTTAGGTATTATGGACTGGTAGCGCCCTGGAGGCATGATAATGGCGCTGGTGGGAAATATCCGAGATTTTGGCCTTTCTGATTTTTTGTACCTCGTTGATCGGGGGTACAAAACCGGGTGTTTACATTTGAGACGGGGTGATGAGCAGGCGATCCTCTACTTTGAAAAGGGGAAGTTGATCTATGCCGCACGGCGCGAAGGCGAGCAGTTGGGAGATATGCTGATCCGTCAGGGGAAGCTAACGCCAGAGCAACTTGAACAAGCCAGACAGGTACAGAACGGGAGTACGAATGGCATGACTTTGACGCAGATCATTCTGAGCGAGAATATGATGTCGCAGGAGGATTTGCAGCAAACCTTACAGACCCATACCGAGGAGTCGGTCTATGGTTTGTTTGGTTGGCCTGATGGGGAGTTCCGCTTTGAGCAAGGTCAAAAACCAGATGTGAATGAGCCGGTCATGCCGGTTCCCCTTCCTGTTGAGAACTTGATTATGGAAGGTGTGCGTCGCATTGATGAGTGGGGGCGCATTAAGGATCGCATTCCGAGTACGGATATGATCGTGAGGTTTCTGGATCAACCTGGAGCGAAAGCAAAAGGGGTCAAGCTCTCACCAGAAGAATGGCGCGTTTTTGCGCGTATTAATGGCAAAGATACCCTTGCCGATATTGCCCAGAAGACCAATCTCAGTGAGTTCGATGTGTGCCGCATTGTGTATGGCTTTGTGACGGCGGGCCTGGTTGATGTCGTCAAAAAGCCCAGACCTGCGCCGCTGTCGTCATCTCCGCGCGGCGCACAACCAATGGAGATGCCCAGGATCAAAAAGAGCCTGGTTTCCCGTATCATCAACCGTATCCGTGGTATGTAGAATTGTGCGCTCCAGCCAGGGCACAGCACCGTAGCGGAGGGCCGGTGTGCAGACGGTAAAAATGGTTATAAGTGGGGCAGTGAACGCCGGAAAGACCGAGTTTATCCGGTCGATTAGTGAGATCGAAGTGGTTTCAACCGAACGGCGTGCCTCTGACGACACAAAGCTCATAAAGAAGGAAACGACGGTGGCAATGGACTTCGGTCGCATTGCCGTCGCTGATGATCTGGTGCTGCATTTGTTTGGAACTCCAGGTCAGAAGCGCTTTGATTTCATGTGGGAGATTCTCTCCGAAGGGATGCTTGGCCTCGTTGTTCTTGTTGATAGTACCCGCCCGGAAACATTTCGAGAGACGAATCGCATCATTGAGTTCTTCACATCGTATCGTGATACCGCCTATGTCATCGCAGCGAATAAGCAAGATCGGCCCAATGCCTGGTCACCAGATGAATTGCGACTGGCGCTACGCCAACCACCACATATAAAGGTTCTGCCATGTGTGGCGTCTCAACGTGAGAGTGTGAAAAACATACTGCTGGAACTGCTCTATGTGATTATGCAACGCAGTGAAGATTAGGCTGGTCTCTGGATGCGCTTCCAACGTTGACGGCAGCGCAAACGGTCACAGGACATGGTATGGTTCCCCGCCTCAACAGATTGAGCTTCCCAATCTGCGTTGCAACGTTGAGGGCCATGGAAACGAAACGGTGACAGGACATATCCCTGTCACCGTTTGCGATCCTGTTGCTGTGCCGTCAGGTATGGCCTATGCATCGGCACGCGGCCCCTATTGTCGTCTGATTCCGGGACGGCCTGCTGTGATTCGTTACCATCCCGCAAACACCCACCTGGCGTTATCAAACCACAGGGTGTGCCCGGCATCCCCTGCCAGGCTGGTCAGTTGAATGAAGCCGTTGTTGTCGTCTGCAAACGCGAATCGACCGAGCAACACCCAGTCGGTTTGTTGCGCCTGGTTGATGAGTATCTCCTGGACACCCTCGCGGTGTTGCACCAGATAACGAGCTGCGGTGGTGATCGGGTACTCATGCTCACAACGTGGCACATGCACATAGACATCGTACATACCGGTCACCGGCAACGCCGGTTGCCAGCGGACACGATGCGTGCTGGCATCTGGATTTGTCGTTGTCAGTGTCCAGAACGCATGCCCGCCCGCGCCACACCCCGGTGGGCTGTGGTGCCAGATACTGCGACTGATCTGGAAGTCGGGACTGCTGGTGTCAATCTCAATATCTGCAACGGCGGGTGGCGGTGGTGGCTCTGTCAGAGGATCGCGTCCTTCCCATAAGAAGGTCACTTCCACCTCGGCCTGATCACCCACGATCCCCAGGTCATCCCACCAGATACCGTCGCCTACATCCATAGCGGTCGGAAAGCGTACATAGCCCTTTTCGGCATACCCCCCATTATGCCGTTCAAAATAGGCGGCATGATCCTGCGGCCAACCGCGCCGCAGTTCAGGAAAGCGTTCACGCTGCACCGACCAGTAATCATCACGTGTGTTCCAGGGGCCAACGTCCCATACCGGAGCTACCACGCTACGACCTTTGTAGGTAATCCGTACCTGATATTCGTGACCACCCCGACTGGAGAGCGAACGCCACGAGGGGAGCGCGACAAATCGGTCACGAGGACGAATGATGTGCCCGTTGGCCGTGCGACCACCAATCATTCCCAGGCGTGTGGCCCGAATGCGATAGGTGGGGGCGACATCGTCGGACAGCGCGTGAAACCGGGCCGGGGCAGCCACTGGCTGTACCTGCACCGCATGCAACTGCGGCCTGGCTGCCTGCGTTCCGAGCAACCTGGCTCGATACTGTGTCTGACGGACACCGCCCGGAAAATCGATGATCGCCCCATTGGTGAGATCGGTTTCCCAGGCAGACCAGGTCTGACCATCGGTACTGGTACGGAGATCAATCTGCACCGCACTTCCGATGGGCACGGTTGCCGTATACGTCAGTCTGACGGCAAAGATGGGCATGGAGAATAACTGCGGTGCAGCCAGGTAGAACCCATAATGCTGATACGAACGAGCGACGACGCGGGGGGGAGTAAAACCGCCCTGCAGTTGCAGGGTACCATCCGCCATGATCTGCACTCCGTTGTGCATGATCTGGCTAGCGGAAGCAGCAGATGCCATCATGGGCGTCGATGAGGCAGCGCCGTTCGGGTACACCATGGCCAGTATCGTCAGCATAAGCAATACCAGCCCGAGTTGACGCAAAACGACACGCATAGTCGTGACCTCCTTGTTCTACAAACAGGGTAGAAAATGCTACACCAGGGTAACGCGGGCTATTATAGCACAACCTGAGAAAAATATGAAATTGATGTGAAACCAGGGGGCTTTTTATTCAACGAGACTTCATCTCGACAGGGGCGGGGGCCTGGCGAGGAACGAGGAGCGAAGAGCGAGAACCCTCGATCCTCCCACGGGAAAGCCGGAGCCGTGCTGCGCCCTCCTACTCAGGCGATGTCTTGGTGGAAAACCATACAAGCATATGTTCCCATCATGCTGAGACACGGCTCTGAATCGATGCTGATGTGGTTACAGAAAGTACCCTGGTACAGTGTGAAGGAAAGGGGAAGGGGTTGGTACCGGGTGGTGAGAAATGTCAGGAGCTAGAGGTGGTCGTGAAATGCAGATGCGTAAGCGCGAAAAGACGTTCCTGCAAACTCTGATGGCATAACGTGATGATCGGAAGTTTGCAGAAACGCACGGAACGAAAAGAGGGGCTAGGCTTTTTCTTTGGGTCTGGCCTTTTCAGGCTCGCGGTCTCTGGCTGGCTCGTGCGGCTTCTCTGACTCATCGTTACTTCTCGGTGCAGTTGGCATCCAGGCACGCATCCATTCGGATTGGGCCTTCAGGGTTTCTTCGAGTGTCGATCCCCATAAGTCAAGAACTTTCTGGGCTTCCTCTTGCCGTTTCTCACCGATCATTGATTGCAGGCGTCGACTGGTACGTTCTGACTCTTCCAGGCGTGTACGCAATAATTCATAGCGTTCCAATAATTCCAGATAGCGATGGCGCGGTACAACCCCCATCATCCGCCACCACTCTTCGATCCATTCAGTAAAGGCTTCGGGTTGTAGAGGCACCATGCCTGGTGGCATAAACCGCATCATCATGCGCATAGTTTCTTCGGATGCGGTTGTTGAGCTACTGAGTGTTTTCATCAAGTGCTGTGCATCCGCGCTACCGCGCATAGCCTCTGACATCAGGTTGAACCAGGCTTCCAATAATTTAGGGGTTAAGGTGATCATCTCTCACTTCCTTGTTATATGTTGTTTTCTGCGAACGTGTATGGGCAACAATCCCGACAATCGGGACACTAACGAGTAGACGGAAGAAGCAGCACATAAGCTACACAGGAAACTTCAGATCACGAACCAGGAGCGCGATCATAGCAAAAAAGACAACGAAGTGCCTCACCGAGTTTGTCTTCAATCATCGCCACCTTCAAGTGGGCGCGATCATAGCAAAAAAGACAACGAAGTGCCTCACCCTGGTAAAGAACAGAGACACTTCGTTGTGTGAACCGGATGTATATCGTTATGATGGTGGATCAAGCTGATTCCAGACATTGGTACCAATGTATCTGCGTTCAAGATGTGCCGGGGCATACGGGCCTGTCTCTCGCTATGATTGGCCAGCCAGGCTCGTGATTCGGTTCTATACGTCTGAGCATGTACCTATCGTCTATTGACCACGTTCCTTGATCCAGTTTGCGATGGTCGGCGCAAGATCACGCTGGGCGCGGCCGCTCACGTACATGCCAATATGCCCAACAGGAAAGCCGATCGCAGTGTAGTCCTGGCTACCGACATAGTGTTCCAGCGCTTTTGACGAAGGTGGCGGTACGAGGTGATCTTTGTCAGCATAGATATTCAGGATAGGCATAGTAATGTTCTTCAGGTTTACCTGCTGACCACCCAGATAAATCTCACCCTTGATCAGCTTATTCTGCTGGAAGAAGTCACGCAAGAATTGGGCATAGGCTTCACCCGCCTGATCCGGGCTATCGAAGATCCATTCTTCCATGCGCAAAAAGCCCAGCAATTTATCCTTATCGTCCATCATATCAAGAACATCGGCATATTTCTGGAAGTTCAACTGGAATGGTTGCAGCATCAAAAAGCCAAAGTTCATAAAATCACCCGGAACATTACCCAGTGCCTTGATCATCAAGTCGGGATTCATGTTGGTACCCCAGATGTTTAACAACCCCTGTTTTCCCCCCTCTTCGCATGCATGGAAATCAACGGGTGTGACCATGGTGATCAGATTCAGGATCTTCTCTGGATGCAGGGCCGCATAGCATAGACTCAATGCTCCGCCCTGGCAGATGCCAAGCAGGTTGATCTTATCTAACTGATGCCGTTCACGTACCACATCCACACAGTTATCAACATACCCATTCACATAATCATCAAGGGTGAGCCAGCGATCGGCCCGGCTGGGATAGCCCCAGTCAATCAGATAGACATCAATGCCCAGTTTGAGCAGGTTACGTATCAGTGAGCGATCCTCCTGGAGATCGGCGACCGCCGGGCGATTAACCAGGGCATAGCAGATGAGCACAGGGATTGGGAACAACTCTTCGACAACGGGTGTATAACGATAGAGAACCAGCTTATCCTCACGATATACTTCTTCCTTTGGAGCAGTACCTACCTGAACATCATCGTGTTTAAGGGTACTCAGGGTTTTAATCCCTTTTACGACCTTCCGATTTATTTCAGTAATTTCGTGGATCGCATCCTCAGGGGTAATTTGCAATGGAAAAGATGTCATGAATTATCTCCTCATGTGACAAAATTTACGCGGCTGACCGTCACCATACGGTTTTAGCCTTCTGCAGATCGGTACTTTTTGCTGCTTCCACACTACTGTTGCAGGCGCAAAAACCACATCCTTCAAGCAAACACGTAACTCGTATAGATACGCGTTGCTATGCAACGAATAGTCCGGTTTCATTTCTACGGTATCCATGGTAACCCATGGCAGGAACTCTGCATAGGAACGTCTCGTGTGTGCAAAGGCACCGGGTGTGTCAGCGATTTCGAGCACAGACCGGTTCATGTTCTCGATCACCCTGCGGTGATCATCGCAGATAAGATATAATACCCACGAGCGGGCGAAACCATGCATAAGAAGCGGATGCAGCAGTTGTTCGGGCCACCACATCCGCAGTCACACCCACGCTCAATCCTGAACGTACACAACAATCGGACAACAGATCAAGCTTCTCGGCGGAGGCAAAGCAACCCCGTTATTCTGCAGGAGCATGTGCCTTACCATTGCCACTGGCTTCCTGCACTTTTTGCAAATCCTTTTTCAATCCGTTAATTTCCTGGCGTAAATCCGCTATGGATGTCCCACTGCCATCGGCGAGTACCGTGCCTTTGAGTGCCTTTTTCAGCGCTTTCACCTCTTTCCGCAGTTCATAAATATTGCGGTGCGCCTCATCGACTTCACTGCGGGTCGGGATGTAACCAGTTTTCAGCACCAGCTCGATGACCTCCTGCTCGTGCAGGCGATAGTTCATTGCGGCATCGAACAATCGACCTTGAACATTCACGTAGTGTTCGGAGCGAAACACCTTCTCCAGGGACGCATCTGCCGTTTCTGTCCACAGGCGCATCAAGTCACGCACATTCTTAATCGGGGTGTCCTGTTCACTGCGCTTCACCAGTTCACGCATCACCTGCTCAAAGATGTCGCCCCAGGCTGATGCGAGGACAATCTGATATTCTGTGCTTGCGCGGCGAAAATCTGTCCAGGCATCAAAGGCTTTCAGTACTTTCTCATTGATCTCGCGGGTAAACCCAAAACCAGGACTCTCCACCAGTCTACCAAAGGTGCGTTCATAGGCATCCCAGTAGAGATTGGTCAGTTGTACCAGTTCTGAATTACCTCCCGTGCCAGTCAGTGTCTCACCCAGGTGCCAGGGTGAACGTCGTAACGATGTTAGCCAGGGTTGGGTCAGGGCCTGTAGCTCTTCCAGATAGAGTTTCCAGAGTTCGCCTAAATCCTGGGAAGAGCGCAATAAACCAGCAGCATCAGGGATCAGTTGATTACGTAGACGCTCGACATAGCTCTTTAACACGGCCTGCCAGTCATCGCCGGTTTCGACTTTCGGGAGCATGGCCTTCCAGGCGTCGGATGTCAATTCAAGAAAGCGCATCATCGTTGACTGGCTGGCGAGCAACTGCCGGGATACATTTTTGGAGATAGGCTCGGCATCGGTTATCCACATCTCAACGCCCTGTGTTGCCAGTTTTCGCCACTCGTCGAGCAGACTGGTATAAGTCGTCAAGGGGGCTGGAGCAGTTCGTATTAAATCGTACCAACTCTCCCACAATTTCTTCTGAGTCTCTGCCCATATACTGGTCAGGGTATCGACCTGCTCATTCCAACTCATAGTATTCTTTACCTCCAGCCTTCATGGATGCATAGGTGTAGATCTACACAGATCTCCTCTACGGGCATAATTATTTGTTCGGTTGGCCCGCAGACTGGGCGATACTTACCCAGCGGCGAATCCACTCCGCCTGGGCGTTCAGCGCCTTCTGCGTTGATTCTTGCCAGACCTGCATCATATTCTGGGCCCCCTGTTTATCCCACGTTGTCGCCAATTTCGAGGCGTCGAAGTTGCGCACCATCTCAAACCAGCCCTCCCAGAGGCGCTGCTGCGCTTCTGTCCACTGCTTCATAATCTCCTGACCCTGGTGTGCCAGTTCAGTTATCTCTTTGGGTGCATTGGGGGTAGAGGTAAAACTCTCGACCCACATGCGTGCCCATTGCGCCTGCGCCTCCAATGTGCGCTTCACCGTCTCTTCCCAGGCAGTGGTTGCCCTGGCCCACATCTCAGTTGATTGTGGCCCGCCGAGGTTTTGTATGGCCTCCATCCAGGTGTCGCGCATTCTCTTCTGGGCTTCCGTCCATGTGTGTATCATCTCTTCGGCCTGTTTCGTCCAGTCGCTCATTGTATATCTCCTCCTTGAGTGCTTCAGCTTACCAACAGACAGGAAACACAATCCGCTATAGTAAACGAGGAACCAGGTATTGACAGGTGCAGTCGTGATGCAGGCTGTGCCATCTGGTTACCAGAGTACCGGCTCGTGTTCTCCCCGACGACTACGCCCACTACCAGTAACAGCCCTTACTCGTTCCCGGGTCAACGGAAAAACCTGTTCGGTTTCATCGGTGAGAGGAAAACCGCTATAAATCATAAACCCAATACTGCACTTCGTCAACTTTGGCCAGATCTGGCAAGTTCTGTCAACATGGTGGTCGCATGACTGCTGTCCATCATACAAACTTCTCCATACTGCACTCCGGCGCAGTGGGCCGCTGTCAACCGGCTCTGAAGCCCTGGTGCTCGTTGCGCGCGATGAGGACAAGCGGTCGTCTTTCGGCAACAGTCGTTGACCTCCTGTATAATACCTGAGGATAATCTTTTCTTTGATGATAGACAATGCTATGACCAGACAGCTTCTTTTTCCGCCCGGATTTCTGTGGGGTGCGGCAACGGCTGCCTATCAAATTGAGGGTGCCTGGAATGAAGATGGCAAGGGCGAGAGTATCTGGGATCGCTTTTGTCATACCCGTGGCAAAATCTGGCGCGGCGATACGGGCGATGTAGCCTGCGATCACTATCATCGTTGGGCCGAGGACGTGGCCGCAATGGCGGCGCTGGGGCTGAAGGCCTATCGCTTTAGTTTCTCCTGGCCGCGTATCTTTCCAAACGGCAGTGGGCAACCGGAGCCACGCGGGGTGGATTTTTATCGGCGGCTGGTTGATGCGCTACAACAACACGGGATCGTACCGGTGGCAACGCTGTATCACTGGGATCTCCCTCAGGCATTGCAAGATCGGGGCGGATGGGTGCAACGCGATACTGCGCAGCGGTTTGCGGAGTATGCGGCGTATATGTTTCGCCAGTTTGGAACTGAGGTGCCGCTCTGGGCCACGCTCAATGAGCCGTTTTGCTCGGCTTATTTTGGCTATGGCAATGGCTCGCACGCGCCTGGTATCCGCTGGCCCTGGCATGTGCTCAGGGTGATTCATCATTTGCTGCTGGCGCATGGGTGGGCGGTCGATGCGTTCCGTGATACTATGGCTTCCTCTGGCGCTGGTCAGCCAGCACCAGCGATCGGGATTGTGCTGGTGATCTGGCCGCACCATCCGGCATCGAGCAATGTGCGCGATGTACGGGCCAATCAGCGCGTCGATGGGGCGATGAATCGGATGTTTCTGGAGCCACTCTTTCGCCAACGTTATCCCGAAGATATGCTGCGCCACTTTGGGCAACGTCTTATCTTTCCGCGCATCCGTAGTGGCGATCTGGATATTATTGCGCGCCCAATTGATTTTCTGGGGGTCAACACCTATACCCGGGTGGTTAATGCCGTCAATCCTTTCGATCTGTTTCTCGGTGCACGTCAGGTGGCACAACCGGGGGCCCATACCCATATGGGCTGGGAAGTGTATCCGCCCTGTATCTATGAGGCGCTGCACATGGCTCGCGCTTATACCGATGTTCCGCTCTATGTCACCGAGAATGGTGCGGCCTATGCCGATTATGTGACCCCTGATGGCCGTGTCTCTGATCCTGAGCGCATTGCCTATTTGCAGGCACACCTGGCTGAGGTTCACCGGGCGATCGGTGATGGGGTCGATGTACGGGGCTATTTCGCCTGGTCATTGATGGATAACTTTGAATGGAATCATGGCTATGGTAAGCGCTTTGGTTTGCTGTACGTGGATTATTCGACACTTCAGCGCACCTGGAAACAGAGTGCCTACTGGTATCGTGATGTGATCGCCAGCAATATGCTGGAACTCTAGCAGCGAATTATGCTCACGGCACTACGGTTACGTCTTGTGCATCAATCGCCATTGTGGGTCGTGGCGCGGCAGACTGGTCTGCTAAGACCGGTGCATGTGCGCTGTATCGGAAGTGATGGCGGAGCATTGGGGTGATGCTCCTGACCGGCATACGTACCTTGCAGCTACCGGCACGCCTGTACCTGCTGCATATGGTGCTGCTGACGTTTGGGCTGGCGGTGAACGTGCTGTTGTTCAATCTGGCGATTCCTGCACTGGGCTACAGTTTGCGGTTGCTGGGTTTGCTGAACAGTGTGCCAATGCTGGTAGCCGCGCTCACGACGCTGCCGTTATGGTGGTTGGTAACGCGGGCAATTACGCTACGCACAGCACTGTTATGCAGTGCGCTACTCCAGGCGGCGGCCATTTTAACGGTGGTGCTGGCACCGTCACCCGTGTATCTATTGCCGGGTTTCGCGCTGAGTGGCCCGGCGGGAGTGCTGTTTCAGGTCAGTGCCGCACCGTTTATGATGCGGCACAGCAGCACTGCCGAGCGCAATTTGCTCTTCAGTCTCAGCGCCGGGTTGAATATTGCCTTTGCCGGCCTGGGCAATCTGGCTGGCGGTATGTTGCCGGGCTTGCTGGCACGGTTGCTCGCTGTGCCTCCGCAGAGCGGCATGGCCTACCGTGCAACGTTCTTGCTGGCTGCGCTGTGTGTGCTGGCTTCGAGCATTCCCTTGCTCTGTATTCGGCCTGTACCGCCTCCGCCGCCATCTGCCGCCCGTTCGCTGGCGCCGGCTGGCGGTCGGTTTGAGCGCTTCTGGCCTTCCGTAATCGGGCCACGCCTGCGGGCGAGCATTCGGCACCCGCTGCGGGCGATTCCCGACCCCTGGCAGAGCATGCTGCGGCGCCCGTGGAGCGTGCTGCGCTTTATGGTGACGCCTCTTCTGATCTCGTGTGGGGCGGCCTTGCTGATCCCGTATCTCAATCTCTACTTTCGGCAACGGTTTGCCCTGCCAGATGAGATGCTGGGCAGCATTTTTGCGGCCGTGCATATCAGCACGGGGCTGGCAACGCTGGTTGCGCCCTCGCTGGCGCGGCGATTGGGCAAGATGGGCAGTGTGGCCCTTACCCAGGCACTGGCGGTGCCGTGCCTGCTGGCGCTCGGCCTGACCCCGCTGCTGAGCGTAGCGGTGGCGCTGGCGCTGGTGCGCGGTACGCTGATGAATATGGCGGCCCCGCTCTACGATGCCTACGCGATGGAGCAGAGCGCCGAGGATGCGCGCCCGACGGTGATTGGCTTGATTAACGGGGCCTTCAGCCTGGGCTATATCTTCGGGCCGTATGTGAGTGTGCGGGTGCAGGAGCAGTTCGGCTTTATGCCGCTGTTCTTTATAACTGCCGGGTTCTATAGCCTGGCGGCTGTGCTAAACTATGGATTGTTTGTTCGCTATGAATGGCGGACTGAGCGCTCAGGCGTAGCGTCTTGAGGGCACAGGGGTGTACCTGAAAAACGGAGGTCTATCTTGCAACACCTGACCACCTTCAGGCGTCTGATAAGGAAGAATGTAACGTCATGGGCGCGAAGCATGACGGAACAACTTTAGTCGTTCCCGCGCATCCTTCACAGCAGGGCATGGAGGGACGACATTCGTTGTTCCTTGTGATGTACCGGGGGACGCTGGCCTGTTCGTTGCTCATTCGTTGACAGCAGGTATCATCGGCAGCCAGAAAACGCGGTTCACCACGTAAGTCCCTGTAACATACCTGCGTATTTTTGCATAGAGAAACCCATGGTATCTGCTTTGTTTGTGGACTTATTGCAAGGAGTGATGTATCGTGCCTTTTTGTCATCAATGCGGAGCTGAAAACCCTGACTCAGCGCGCTTTTGCGATCAATGCGGGGCAGCGCTGATCCATGTGACCGGTCATGCGATCCCGCCACCCGCGCCAGTCCTACCGGCGATGGAGGCGACGATTGTAGCGACCCCGGCGGCTACCGGAGGAATGACCTGTCCACAGTGTGGAATGCCGGTTATGCCCGGTGAGGCGTTCTGTGATAGCTGTGGAGCACCACTGTCGCCGCCGGGCCGAGCGGTAGCCAGTAGCCCCGCACCCACTGCGCCGCCGTTTAGCAGTGTACCACCCCAGCCGACCTACCCGGCTCCGCAGCTGGTGGGGATATCTGGGCCACCAGCTCCGGCAGCGCCCGTGCCGCCAGCGTCAGCAGCACCGGTGTCTCCAGGCCGATCAGTGGTACCGGCGGCTCCCGCGGTACCGGCAACACCGCCAGCGCCAGCCCCCGCAGCCAGGCATACCTCGCTCGCTGCGCTCCGGCTTGTGTTGCAGCCGAATGGCCAGATTTTGCCCCTACCGGCGACAACGCGAGCTACGATTGGGCGAGCCGATCCGGTCAGTAACTTCTATCCAGAGATCGATCTGACGCCCTACGGCGCACTGGATCAGGGCGTCGGGCGGCGGCATATGCAGCTTATGATCCAGCGCGGGCAGATCGTGGCCGAAGATCTGGACAGTACGAATGGTTCGTTTTTGAATGGGCAGAAGCTGCCCCCCCACACGCCGCAGCCGCTCCGCGATGGGGATGAGTTGCGCCTGGGGCGGCTGGTGCTGAAGGTGCAGGCGTCCGCGTAGGGGCGCAGCATGGGTGTCCGGTGTGGCTACCGGCATTCGTCTCGCACTGCATGCCACCGTCGCAACACTGTCGGGGCAGCCGCGCCCGTGCCGCGCCCGTCGCCACCCGTAGTAGGGGCGCAGCACGGGTGCCCGGTGTGACCACTGGCCAGCCGTTCCGCAGCCCATACCACCGCCGCCGCCGCGTAGGGGAGCGCAACCCCGTGCTGCGCCCGTCTGCGGGGCAATGGGAGGCGATGGGGAGCATTGCCTTGCATCGCCATGCATGGCTCGCATGGCTCGCATGGCCCGCATTGCCATGCATCGCCTGCATCGCCTGCATCGCCCGCATCGCCATGCATGGCCCGCATCGCCTGCAATGATCGTAGGGGCGACCGTTGTGGTCGCCCGCATCGAACACCCACGAGCGCCATGTGCAGCAACGTGCAGCACTGTGGGACGAGGCATAGCGCTGCGGGCACCCACGAGGGGTGCCCCTACGATCATGGCCCGGTCGTTGGGAGGCGCGGCGGGGCGCGGCAATGTGTGGCGAAGAAACCAGCAGTATTTTTCATGGAAAGCAGATTGTTAAAGGGATATACCTTGATTGCTAGTTGACGACCACCGACACCTCTGGCACGATCGCGGTTGCCCAACCAACATCATCGCCAGGAGGAGCCGATGGACGCCTATTGGAGTATACCTGCTTTTGTCGTGATCGACACGCTGATGGAACGCCTGGGGCATCGCCGTGATGGGCGCGCGCAGGTCCCCGACTCCGAGATTCTGACGAT
>Ga0308417_1000594_pt1 | contig 25967 bp, 46 predicted proteins | sample HotsprSampleOS65_FD_203528 | JGI IMG/M metagenome (GOLD analysis project Ga0308417, IMG submission 203528) | Hot spring phototrophic mat microbial communities from Octopus Spring, Yellowstone National Park, Wyoming, United States - 20090730_OS65 ...
CCCCGCCCACCACAAGCCCAAGGCCCCCGTCATCTGGGCCGTGCCGAAGCGCTTCAGCCGCAGCGTCCAGGCCCCCTTCGGCACCCTCCTGCCCATCGACTGACGCCCCCCCGTTCTCCCTCCTCCCCCGCCCGGCACGCCCGGGCGGGGAATTTCCTCGTTCACCCCGGCGCGCGCGCCTTCGACCGGGCGCTCGCCCCCTTGCGCACCTCCTCCTCTGGGCGCCCGGTCGTTCCCATCGCCCGTCTCGAGCTCCCCACCCGGTCCCCTCTCTCCGCCCACGCCGTTCTCGACTTCTTCGCACACGCCGATGCCCTCCTTGCCGAGGCGGGCATGGATCCTTCCGACCGCACCCTCTACGCCCCCTGATCTGACCGCGGACGCGTGGAGCCCGCTCGCCGCCTCCCCCCGCTCGCATGCCTCAGGAAGTCCTTCCTTGCCCACGCCCTCCCTCCGGATCGCAGACCTCACAGCCGCCGACGTCGTCCGTGTGCCCGTCTCGCGCCACGCCCACGGCTGGCGCCTGCCCGACGGGTCTATCTTCCTCGCGGAATTCCGCCCCAAGAGCACCATCCTCTCGGTGCCCGACTTCGGCTTCACCACCGAGCGCGAAGGCTCGGAGGGCGGCCGACAGGCTGTCTGCACCACCATCTTCGCACGACGTGCCGGCACCCTCGTTGCGACCGCCCCTGTGCCCGACCAAGACGACGCGGCCGCCGGGGCCGCTCGCCTCGTCTCCGATCTCCAAGCTGCCTTCGGGCCCGCCGCCCTGGCCTGCCGCCAGGATCTCGAGGCCTTCGTCCAGGCCCTGCTCGGCCACTCGCTCCCGGACTATGGCCCCGCCGCCGCCGGTGCTTTCCTCATGATCCCGACTGCCTTTTCCAAGCCCGGTCAGCTGCAGCACCCCTCCTTGCAGATGATCACGGCCAGGGGCGCTATCCTGATCCCGGGACGGCTTCTCTTGCCGCTGGCCGGTACCGCCCGGCGCATTGACAACGGACAGGCCAAGCCCCTTGGCAAGATCTTCGTCCAGCCCCCTACCTCCGCTCACCTCCGCGCCGAGGCCGCCGCGCGTCTCGAGGCTGCGAAGGCCCGGACCAAACTCTCGCTGCGCGCCTGGATCGCCAACCAGCGCCTCCCTTGACTCTCTTTTACCAGGATCCCCTTCCCCATGTCCCGCGCCTTCGATCCCACCCGCTGACATCCCATCGGCCCCGGTCTGAACCCGCGCGGCACCCGCTTCCAAACCCCCTTCGACGTCGTTAAACGCCGCTGGTGGCTCGCTCGGATCCAGCTGTTCCACATCCTGCCCTGCCTCCAGACTCCCGCTTTTCTCGATCTTCTGTCCCTCGTCGTCAACCATTGCGACAGTTTCGGCTCCTTGCCGCGCCTTCTCGTGGCCAGATTCGATCGCGCCGGCATCCTTTTTACCCTGGCTTTCGGTGGGTTTCCCCCGGGGTCGCCGCGCGCAGGTCTGCGCGGCTGGCCCCGCGACGAGGCGGATCGGGAGTGCGAGCGCAACATCCTCGCCCAGGCTCGGATCCGCCCCGACGCCCTACTGCCCGCTCTGCGCAAGCTGCGCCGGATCCGCCCCGCCACCGGCATCCTCGAGGCCTTCGAGAAACTCCCCCTCGCCCTGCCCGACTTCGCCACCGCTCACACCCGTCTCGCGGTCTTCCACGATGTCGAGGAGACCCTCGCCTAGGCGGAGGCCGACCTCAGGTGCCTCGCTCGGAACAACGGGCTTCCGCCGCTCGTCCTCGAGGCTCCGTAGATGACGGCGCCCGGCCCTACTCCTTTCTGACGGATCCTACCGCTCATGTTGAACGTTTGCTGTCGCCCTTGCGACGTTCGCCATCTCTCGTACTTCCGCCCTCCTCGGCGCCGCCCTGACGGCCAGCTAAGCCCCGCCGTCTCCTGATCACTAGGGGACTTTTGTCGGGCGCGGCATGCCCTTAGATCCCCCGACATGCGTATCCTGATCGTCTTCCTGGTCTGTCTCCTCGCCGCCGCCCCAGCCATGGCCGAGCGCCCGCGCACGGGCTGGAACGGCGCAGCAGGCTTCTCCCACTACTTCCCCCTCCCCCCCGAGGAGCGCGACCGCCTGATGGCGCTCCAGCCGGCCCAGCGTGCCGACATTCCCGGGACCTCCGGAGCCTTCGTCCCACAGCCCGGAATGGCTGGCGGCGCTCCCCCGCCTATCTGCGGTTGGGCCGGCTGTGCGCATGGGGCGGCTGCCAGCAGCGGACGCGGCCCCCATTCTATCCAAACTCCCCAGGTCTGCGGCTGGGCCGGATGCAAGCAAGGCCGCACCGCCCAAGTTCCTCATGACTATACCTATGTCTGTGGTTGGGCCGGCTGCCGCGGTGTCGGATCCGTCGCCCCCACGTTCGCCGGCGGCGCCGAGGGTGGCTTCCGCGATCGCTGTGGCTGGGCCGGTTGCCGCTGAGGGCGCCAGACGCACCTCTTTCCTTCTTCCTAATTTTGTCTTTTTCTCTCCTCCCCCTCCTGTTCTTCTTTCTTCGGCAGCTCGCGCACGCTCTCCAAACGCGTAGGGCGCCAGATCTCGTCACGTCTGTCCTGAACGCCTCCATGCGCCTCCCTCCTGGATGCGCCCGCTTGTCCAGCTCCCCAGACGGACGGAGATCTTTCCTATGATCCAACGTCCTGATCACCTCGCCCTCCTTGAGGCCCACGACGGCCTGCTATTGGTAGGTGATGTCCATGGCGACTTCGATGCCTTCGCCGACGCGTGCGCCATGGCGTTCGAGCGGAACCTCCTCGTTGTCTCGCTCGGCGACCTCATCGATCGCGGCCCCGACAGCGTGGGATGCATGCGCCTGATGACCGCCCTCGTTCGTGAGGGCCGCGGCGTGATGGTGCCCGGCAACCACGACGCTAAGCTCGTGCGCTATCTCGAAGGCAACGCCGTCCAGATCAACCCCCACGGCCTCGGCGCAACGCTCGCCCAGGTGGCGGCCCACCCGCAGGGCACGCGGATCGCCGAGGACTTCGCCGAGATCGTCAGTCAAAGTCCGCTCTGGCGCGCCTTCGGCGGGCTCGTCGCCGTCCATGCCGCCTTCGATCCGCGTGCGGCCTTCCTTCGCGCACCGCCGCTGGCCGACAGCCGGGGGCGGCGCCTGCAGGCTCTCTCGCTCTATGGCGAAACCGGCAGGGCTCTCGACGCAGAGGGCAAGCCTTTGCGTACCTACGGCTGGGCTGACCACGTCGCCCCCGGACGAACGGTTGCCATTGGCCACGACGTCGTCTCAACCGTGGAAATTGTCCGGCGCACGGGCGCGCGCGGGGGTGTGGTGCTTCACCTCGATACCGGCTGCCAGACCCGTCCCAGCGGACGGCTCTCCACGCTGGCGCTGCGCTGCGACGAAATCCCGAGTGACCCAGACCATCCCGCACGCCCCCGCCTCACCCTCGTCCTCGGTCCCGAGGGCGCGGGCAAGACCGCGCTCGTCCGTCAGCGCCTGCCCCAAGCAGTGCTGCTGTCGCCGAGCGACGCCCGTCAGGCGCTGTTTGGAGATCCACACCAGGGCCACGGGCATGCCAAGGTGGTGCGGCAGCTGCGCCAAATGACGATCGATGCTCTCGGCACGGGTGCCGAGGTTGCCGTCGAGCTGCCAGGTCTCGACCTGGAGATGCGCCACGACATCGCCTGCCTCGTGCCCGAAACCCACGGCGTCTCCTACCTGCTCGTCGGCCGGCCTTTCCTCGAGAAGACCCGGAGCGTCCCCGACACCCGCGCGGCTCGCCGCGCGGTCGCCAACGGGCATCGCCTCTTCCAGGAGGCCTTGCCGCGCCTGCGTGAGGGTGACGGGATCGCCACTGAGGTGATTGCCTTCCTCGACGACTGACCCTGGCGAGGCTCTGCGTATCGATTGAAGACTTTGCGCATCTCCCCGATCTGTTATTGGCGACAAGATCTTCGCGGTAGAGGCCACGCCACCCACACTTCAGGACTTCTTGACCTGCCTTTCTATCCTCGGCAGTGGATGCTTTACCCCACTAGCCGCCCTCTCCTGGACGCCCGTCACCGCGCACCGAAGGCGCAACCACGTCGCAAGCTGCGACCGCTCTCGTCGCCGAGACATCCCCAGATCTCCTCCCGGGAGCGACGCGGAGCGGGGCCTCCAGGTATGAGGCCCCGCTCCTCCTCTATCGCAGGATTCTCCGATCGGAGACCCCGACCGAGACAGCTGCCAGATCGCCTTCCTATGTGCAGCGTCTCCTCGATACCATCTTCGAAAGCACCCCCGTCCGCCGCGCTACTCTGACCTGACCTGACCCGCCCCTGCTACCGCGCCTGAGGGCCTGGCGCGGCACAACACGCTCACCCGCCTGCCGGATTCTGTCCCATGAGCCACCTGATTCACGCCTTTCACGACCGCACCTCTAACCCCTGGCCCGACACTTGGCGCGTCGAGGATCTTCGCTGCATCTCCGACGATCATCATCTCGCCCCCCTCGACGTCCTCCTGCCCGGTGACCTGCCCGTGCGGGTACTTCACCCCTACGTCGCCAACCACGACCGGCCCGGCTCTTACGAGATCCTCCGCTATCTCTCGACCTACGCCACCGATAAAGGCTTCGGACGCGGCCTTTCTCTCTTCGCCACCCTCGATGACCCCCTCTCTTCTCGTCCCAAGGAACGCGTCGATGTCCTCGCCGGCCTTGCCCGCGCGCTCGACGCGGCCGTTGGTGCCGAGGCTCGCCGCACCCGCCTCCTGCTCCAGGCCTTCTTGCGCCACCGGGGCGATCTCAAGATCGAGGAGACGGACGTCCCCCGCCTGTACCTGCGCATCCCTACCCCCGGTCGGCGCACCCTGCGCCTGCTGCGCAGCGAGGCGCAGGGCGATGTCGAGGTCCTGGCCCGACGGATCCCCCAGGCCCTCGCCGAGCGCGCCTGGCGGCTGCGCGCTCCCAATCCCGTCGGCGCTCTCGATCTCCCCCTGTCACTGCCCTGGATCGATGTGCCTTCCGCGCATGCGCTTCTGGCGATCCAGGCGGATCTCGAGGCCTTTCTCAGCAACACCTGACCCTCGACAAGACCTCGCCTCCATGGCTTCCTTGCGTCCTCGCTTTCGAATGCTACAGCATCATCCTGCCCGAGCCTAATATGTGCCACCTCCTCATCGCCTTCGATACACAGGAGGGCTGAAGCGGGGGAGGTCGCTACCTCCACGCCAACGCGAGGAGTCCCCTCCCCACGCCAGCTGGAAGATCGGCTTCCTCCATGCCCTTCTCCACGGCATCCTGCCCGATGGCGGCATCTTCGCTCAAGCCCTGAACAGCGGCCGCCGGCCCCGCGACCCGCGCGCGCCTGCGGGCCTTGCTGTGCATCTCCGCCCGCCACGTCGGCGGCCCTGGATAATGGGCTGCAATCGAGGATCCCAAGACCGGCGACACCAAGGAGGCCGTCATCCTCTGCCTCACTACTGCCTATCCGCCACACGAACCCACTCTGCATCCCCCTCGTGCGGCCCGAGCGCCTGCGCTTGCGCACCGCCGAGATCGCCCATGCCCGCTCGGCCTATCTGGCCGGCCGCCGCCGAGATCGCACGCCGCCCTCCTGGTGGTCCTTCACAACCCCATATCCCTTTTAACGCCCTTCTAGCCCAGGACGCCCCCAATGACCCGCCTCGCCACCGCTGCGTTCGTCACAGCCCTGCTCGCCACCCCCGTCCTCGCTCAGACCCAGTTCCGCGATAGCGCCCAAGGCGGCGTCCGGGGGCAGGACACCTCGCAGAGCCGCCAGGCCCCGATCCAGATTGTTATCGAGAATCGCATGGGCCCGGGCATCGTCGTTTTCGCCCTTTTTCTCTCACCCAGCGACGACCAGCGCTGGGGTCCCGACCGTCTCGGCGATAACGTCCTGCTGCCTGGAGCGTCCGTCCGCACTCCTGTCTGGGGCGACTGCGCGCGCCAGGACGTGCGGATCCAGGTGATGCACGAGGACGCCCGCGGCCAGGGCCCCACCGGCGAGATCATTCGCCGCAGCCTCGACGTCTGCTCCGGTCTGCGCCTCTCCCCCGACCTCGCCTGGCGCGTCGAGATCCCTACCTGACGCCCCACCCCCAGAGACCTGGATGGGGGGCGTCCCCTTCTCTCCCTCGATTCCCGAACGACCGCACATGCGCCACAAGATTAGCGACATGCTGTCCTCAGTCCGTTTGGTGCTGCCGATCCTGTACGAGACTGTCCTCGATAACGGTGCCACCTGGGCCACTGCCTGCGGCCCCGCAGACGCAAAGAACAGCTGTGCTCTCCTCCAGGGCATCCTCGACCAGGCGCCGGGGCCCAATTCCGCCTATACGCTGATGCCGCAGAGTGCCGCCTCCTGCACGTAATAGCTCCGATGGTCTGGAGGTGCCCCGTCGGGACCGCCCTACCAGGCGGGGAGCACGAGGCCGGACTCCTCACCGAGTTGCTGACGCTACAGCACCTCCTGCATCTCGTCATCGACAACCACGACCTTTCTCTCAATCCGCTCGTTCTCCATTCCGCGCTCGTGCGCTGAGACGCACTGCCCTTCCAAGCGTCGACCGGCACGCCGATGAGTCTGCTTGACGCAAACGGCCCCATCTTTTCCCACGTCCCAATGCCCTAGGTTCCCCCCCGGCGCACTAGACCGCCCGGCGGGACCACGAACCTGCGACGTCCAGCCGGAGGCCTCCCCAGGGAGGCGGCCAACCGCCGGCATGCGATCCTCCGGCGCCGGAGGAGGATCCCGGGAGAGATCCCGGAAAACCGCCCGTCTCCTGGTCCCGTCGGGCCAGAGGGCAGGCGGCGAAGACGGCTCGTATGCCGTCCGTCCCTGGCCGGGGGACGCCAACCCGTCGAACCGGAACATCCGCCAGACGGGCGTGGGGAGGGGCGATGGCCCCTCCCCCTTTCTCTATGGCAGACCATCTCCCGCTGCGAAGGAGGCTTCTTCTCATGCGACCCATTGACCGACAAGTCCTCCGCGCTGGCTTCGGCAGCCTCGTCACGCTTCTGCTGTTCGTCCCCCTCGCCGGCCCCGAGATCGCCCAGGTCTGCGCGCTTGGCTTCTCCCTCGGCGTTCTACTCGCTGCCTGGACCCTCGAGTTCCGCGCCGGCCACCAGGCCGCCATCATGATGCTGGCCCAGCGCCATGGCATCGGCGTTCTCTCCCCCGATATGCGCCGATTCGTCGGACAGGTCCGCCAGGCGATCCTCGCCCCCGAGACGCTGGCTGCCTACGATCCCGCCCATGATCAGTCCCTGAAGAGCCTCGGTGCCGCTCTCCTCGGCCTCCTGCTCCTTTTCGTCGTCGTCGGCCCTGGCTCCGTCTTCGCCGCCACCTTCCTTCTCCTCCTCGCCGAAGTCCGACGTCCTCGGATCCAAGAGGCGATCCGTATCGCTCGGGCCATCCCATCTTGACGGCTCCGCCTCACCCCGCGTCTCTCTCCTTGTGGAGAGGCCGCAGAGCCACGACCCAGATCCTTCCCCAGACCCTCCCCCTCAACCAAGGCCGATCCCCAATGCGCCCGATCCCGATTGCCCTCGCCGTTCTCCTCCTCGCCTTGCCTGCCAACGCCCAAGGCCCGATCGAGCGCCTCGGCGACATGCCGGCCGATCTGCCGCGTGCCATCGATGCTACCCCACTATCGGGCACCGACCTCGACCCCTTCACCGGTCCAGCTTACGTCCGCGCCGCCCAGGAGGCGCTGCGCGCCCAGGGCCGCTACCACGGTCCCATCAACGGCCAGGCCGACGCGCGCGGCTTTGCTGACGCCCTGCGCGCCTGGCAGCGCTCGATGGGCATGCCTGCTACCGGCCGTCTCGACGAGCCCTCCGCCGTCGCCCTCGCCCACGGCCTGCGCCCTAAGCCCCGCTGGCCGGCTCAAGGTACCCAGGCTCCCGCCGCGGCCGGACGCTGAGCAGGGAGGACGCCAAGACGGCGATCCTGACGGGCGAGATGATCGCGATCCTGTGGGATTTGCCGCCGCCAGGCCTGGTACTCCTTCACCATCCTTTCGTCTCGCTCATCGCCCTCATCGTGCTTCTGCTCCTCGGGATCGATGCCCTGTTCTGCGCGCAGCCCGCCCTCTAGGCCTCGCTGTGCCCCAGGCTCGAGGTCACGGCAGCTTGTTCGACAGGGTTTGCGGCAGGAGGGGCTCGAGCAACCGTTTGTCGTTGGAGATCCTGAATGTCCCCCGTCTATGCGACCCCGCTCGCGGCGCCGCTGCATCCCTTCCTCGCCTCCGGCAGGCTCGAGGACCTTCCCGCGCCCCAGGAGATCGAGTCCTACGCGCTTCTCTACGTCCTCGGGCCCGTGCTCGATCTTTTCGTCGAAGAGAACGAGACCGGCGGCGCGCCCTCTCTTCGCCTGACCTGGCAGGTCCGCCTGCCAACCCTTCCGACGACCCCCGACACCATTCCCGTCTTCTCCGTCTGCCCGCCAGGCGTCCATGCCCTGCCCTGCGGATCTCTGCCGGACGCGGGGCCTGCCGACTTGCCGCTGGTCGAGCGTGCCCGCCAGGCGCTGTCGCTGGTCTTCGGGCCGGAGGCGCGAGCCAAGATCCATGGGGTCTTCGCGCTCGCCCGCCTCGGCACCGATCGGATCCGCCGCCGCGCGCGCTTGTCCGCACGCCGCGGGGACGGGCTCTTCCTTTCCTACGGTGCCCAGCCAGCCACCGTCGTCCCCTTGCTGGAGGGTGCGACGGAGGCGGAGATGCGCCGTCTCCTGCTGCATGTCGGCCAAGCCCGAGGCCTCCTGAACGGCCAGATCGTGGATCCGGTCGGAGGCGTCGACATCTTCTACAAAAGGGACCGATCCGCCCACGAGCTCTTGGCCGACCGCGCCGCGGCCGCGGCCCTGCTCGATGCTGCCCGGATCCCCCTCGACCGCCTCCCCTCACGCAGCGGGGAGGGAACTTCCATCTGATGCGCCGTGCCGGCTCCACGACCCTCGCGTTCCTGGTCCTGCTGATGCCTGGCGCTCATCTCGGCGCCGCTATCGGCGCCGCCGACATCTTCCTGCACGCCCTGATTCCGCTCGCCGTCGTCGTCATCATCTACGCGGTGGCGCTACAGGGTCACGCCTGACCTGTCCCCTCCGGGAACGCCTCCCCTTCCGATGTAGCTCCAAGAGGAGCGTCCCTGCCGCCGGTCTGCTCGCCTAGACGCTAGATGGAGGCGCCTTCGATCTTAGAGAATCTTCCCATCGCGCCATGAGGCTCTCCATCGCGTCGCGATGGAATCTGATGCTTGTGACGGCTTTGTCGTCGTCTTGCATCCATCCATGCTCCGGATCCGCCCTCAGCGCCGCGGTTCCGTCGGCCTGGTCCTGCGCTGGAACGATACCTGCGATCTCTGGCGATCTACTGCCTTGTGCCTGCCTTGAGGCCTCCCCTGGACGAGCCGGGTAGACGGCCTATCTGGCGGTCATTCCTTCCTTTTCCACAGACGCTCCGATGCCTCTCCTCCTCGCCGCTTCCTTGGTCGTCCTGTTACCGGTACTGGCGGGCGTCGCCGCTGTCCTTGCCCTCCTCCTCCTCGACGACACCCGCCCGCTCCTGCCTGTCGGCCTCGGTGCCGCTGGACTAGTGCTGGCTGCCCTTCTTGTGCCCCTGGTCAGCACCGGCCTGCGCGCCCGCGCCGCGCGCCATGCGAGCCAGGATCTCCTCGGCGAAGCCGAGCGCCTCGGCGCAGATCTCCCCGCTTATGCGCTCTGGATCCCCGGCGAGGCGCCTATGGTGCGCGTCCCCCCGGACGCCTCGGCCCACCTTTACCTCGCTACAGCCGCGGCCGTCGCCGCCTTCTCTCCCCCAGATATCCCCTCATCCTGGGAGCGCCTCAGCCGCCGCGTCCTCGTCGCTCATCCGCGTGGCCGAGAGGCGCGCCACGGGATCCTGCGTCTGCCCGACGCGCCCCGTCTCGTGCGCGTCGTTCCGCGCCCTGATGGCACCTCCCTTCTCCTCGACGGTCCCTGATCCAGCCCGGACAGGGCGCGACGCGACGTCGTCCCATCCGGAACCCCCGATGTCGCTTCCTCCCCTACCCTCGCCGATTCCTAGATTTCCCAAGGTACGGACGACCAAACCTGTCAGGCCAGCGCCTGGACCGCGGCAGTTCCGCCGGAAGATCCTTGGCAATTGTTGCGGCGTCTCTCGTTGGCGCTCAATGAATTCGATTTGCACACCCGCGCTTCTCGCGTTTGGCGAGGACTTGCCGACAATCTGTTAGATCGTCCCGCGACTGCCGCAGAGGTCGCCCAGATCCTCACGTGCTATCGCCTTGCCTAGGCGATTGCCCTTCTCTCCGCTCTTGTTCGGCGCGCCACCGGCTAGCTCGCGTATATCGGCGCAACCGAGGCGGAGCTGATTGTCCATCCCCCCCGGGGGGGCGACATCCGGGCCTGGCCGATCCGCTTCGGCACCCCCGCTCCCGGACTTGTTGACGCTCGGGAGGGAGAACCAGCCTTCCTCGAGGAAGTCCGCGTCCTCAGATCAGACCCCGAGCAGCGCATCACTCCCCGCAGGGCGCTCCCATTTCCCTTTAGACCCCCTCCTTCTCTTCCGCAAGGCTCTACCATGCGCCGGATCCGCCCTCCCCGCCCTGAAGAGGCCGCCTTGCTCGGCACCATTACCCGGCGCGCGACCCGCACCTCGCTGCCTACTGCCTATGTCCTTCATATTGCGCGCCGCGCCGCCTTCCCTGCTGGCGTCGAGGTCGATCTCGATGCCCCTGGATGGTGCTGGGCCGTACTCCCCGACGATGCCGACCAACCCGTTGGCTATGCCGCTGTCGAACCACGCCGCGGCACGCTGGCCGCACTCTACGTCGATCCGGCCCACCAGGGCCAGGGCTATGGCCTGCGTCTCTTGCGCTGGGCCGAACGCAGATTGCGGGCGGCCGGCCACCGGCGCCTGCGCACCGACGCGGAATTGCCCGCGCTCGCCTTTTACCTCCGCCATGGATGGCGGGCGCTGGCTGCCACTACCCTCGATCTCGAAGCTCGCGGGCGTCTGCCCGTCGTCCGCCTCGTCAAGGTCTTCCGATAAGCCATCCCAACGACGTGGTTGCACGGATCCATTCGACCCTCCTGCTGGCCACCACCAGCCTCTATCAGGACGGTGCAGCTGTCGTGCTACGTCTCTCCGCATCCTCGGATCTCCACGACCGCCTGGGCATCCTTCATTCGCATCTCTCGACGGCAGCCCCCCCGCACCCAGCCAGCGTTGAACTCCTTGCGTCCTGGCAGCCACGGGGAACGCATGTCCTCCTCACCAAGACCATATTCCTTTTGTAGCGCGTCCCGGCGCGGACGCGCTTGCTTGTCTCCCTGCGATACGTTGCCGACGCCCCTGCCCAGTCCCAAGCTGGCGCGCTGGCGGTGGCCGATGCCAGGTATTCGTTCCTGGACGTATCGCTTCGGGATTATAACCCAAACAAAGGTTGAGCGGGCGGAAATCGGCCTCGCAGGCCGTTCTCCCGACAACGCGTTGTCGGCCCAAAGAACGACCCCTCTTCCTCCAATGACAGCACGGGCTGGTCGTCCTCGGAAGCCTCGACAACCACGGGTAGTCCCAGATCTTCGCCCTGGCCGCCGATCCCCGACCACCCCCAGAAAGCCTTTCCAGGAGGACTGGGCGGGACGAAGCCGCGGCCTATTTGATTCAACATGGTCTCCTGCCCGCATGCCCACCTTCGCGCGGCCGCAGATGACGCCCTCACCTGGCTGCGGGCGGACCCCTCCCTGCGTGTCCTTGCGGGGATCCGGATCCTCGGGCGAGTCGCCACTATCTGCACCTTTGTCGCCCCCTCCATCTTCGCCGCCGTCCTCGCTGCGCTAACCGTTCAGGGCGACTTTCCTGCGCTTGTCCTTATTCCGATCGCTGGCGCCGGCGGCCTCCTCCTTGGTGCGCTCGCCATCGTCTTCGTTGGCCTCTGGATCGCTCCCCTCGCCCAAGGGATCTTGCCGCGCGTCCTGCTACCCTGGCACTTGCCGTCGGGCCCCACGGGCCTGCTCGTCGCTCGCCCCAACGTCGTCCTCGCCGAGGCCGGCGCGACGGCCCACCAGCGCGCCCAGGCCCTCGCTCTGCTCGCAGACTGTCCCTCCTATGTCCAGGCCATCGTTTGGTATCAGGGCCGCCCCCACGCGCTCCACGCGCGCCCGCGCCACCACGACGTCGCTCTCGACGCCTAATCCCTCCTTCAAGAGTCTCCTCAAGAGATAGCGGCTAGAGGCGCGGGGCATGACCGTATGATGCCCCGCACTTCCCTCCTATCCCCTTTCGTCAACGCTGATGGATCTCTCCATGTCCCGCGTCCTCCTCCTGACAGCCATGCTCCTCCTTGTCCTCCCCGCGCACGCTCGGCGCCCCTCCGAGCCCGTTTGCCAGACGCTCTGGAGCGCTTATATTGTTCAGCTTGAAGGCTTCGCCGCGGCCGTTGCCACTGCCCAAACCCGACCGCGGGATCTTGAGCCACTGACGCGAGCGCAGGCGTTGCGCGAGGACCTGCGTCGCGCCCTCGCCGAGATCGTGATTGCTGGCTGTTTCTGAGAAGGACACCCCATGTTCGCCACCCTTGTCCTCGATGGCTCCGACCCTTCCCTCATCCCTTCGACGACGTTCAAGGAGGCCCTGATGATCCAAGACAGCCTGCTCGAAATGGCCCGCACCCCGGGATCGCCCTCGCATCGGCGCATCCTCGGCGCTCAGGCCCTCGTGCCCGGCTTCACGGGCCAGATCCTTGTGGCCAAAGTCCCCTGCGTCGACAGCCCCCAGGCGCTGGCCGCCGCCATCGCTGCCGGCATGCCGTTCATCGCCATCGTCGGTAAGTCGATCCTCGCCCCAGCGGAGGAGCCCCGTACCCCCGTGGGGAATGCCTGATGCTCATCGATTTCCTCGAGCGCTTCCCAGTGCTTATCGTCTCCGTCTTCGTTTTTGTCGTTTTCGCTTGGCACGTGTTCGAGCGCCGCAACGATCCCCCACCACCGCCGCCCGGATGGCCGCCCCGGATCTGACCCCAGATGCTTCTCGTTGTCCCCCTCTGCCCTTATACCGATCGTGCTCGGTAAGACCGTGTCTCTCCCGCTCTTGCAGGCCCAGATCCTCGCTACCGCGCGCGCCCAGGCCGCCCAGCAGCGTAAGCGTTCAACGGCGGTGGCCACCGAGACGTCCAAGGCTGTCGCCCGCATCACATGCCCCGAGCGCTCCCGAGAGATTCATGAGAAGTGCCTGCCTGACGAACCGCGATGCTGCGGTGACCTGCTCGACATCTCCGCTTGAGCCTTGCCAAGGTGTCGAGACCGTCGCCCGACGCCTGCGTGCTCCCGCTGACCTTCTCTTTCACCAACCAGCTCCTGCACCGCCGCAAGGAAATCCTCGAGGTTTCCTTCGCGCCTTCCGAAGCGGACACTGCTGTCGCTTCCTTCGGCTGCGCGCTAATCGAGGACGCCCACCTCGTAGTCCACTGCCGCACCGGAACCTCCCGCCCCTCGGCATCACCCGTGCCTAGGTGGTCTTTAATACTTCCTCGGGATCCTCATCCCCTCCCCGTTCATGTCCAACACCCGTAGGACTACCCCCCGATCCCCCTCTTGCGTCCCTTCCGCCGTAAGTCCGCGTCGCCAACCTCTCTCCTCCAGATTCTCCGACGCCTTGAGGACTCGCGCCCCCTGACCCTCTGTCCCCACAGCACTGACGCCTGATGCCTCAACGCCGCTTTCGCCGCGGGCCGGACAGACCCGCTCGAGCCTCTCTCAGCCCTGATGTCATTCCCCTCAGCGGCCAAGTCGTCAATGGGGTGTTTGGGGCTGGTCGCATCACCTTACTCTCGATCCAGACCGAGACAGCGATCCGCCAGTTTCTGCTGTTCCGCGAAATCGCCGAAGCCTTCCGGCGGATCTGCCGCGGCGCGCGCGTCGAGATCGAAGGCACAGCCCTCCCCAGCAGCGGTCCCACCCCGCGGGTGCGCGCCACCTCGATGGCGTGGATTTAATCCCAAGGGTTGCCACCCGAGCCTCCAAAACCCACGTCGGGACTGTCTCCCTCCCACAGGCCAGCCCCCCCGCAATGTCCGATATTTTTCTTTTTCTTCTCCTCCTAGTTTTTCTGGCCCTTGCGCTAGCGCCGTTCGCCCTTATGCGCCGTCGCCACCGCTTTGCTCTGCCCGCCAGCCCTCTCCCACGCGCGGGTCTGAGCTTCCAGCGGCCCATTGCCCCGATCTCGAAGACGGCGGCGATGCAAGTCACGATCGCCGACAAGCCCCCGATGTTTGCCAATTCCCCCGCAGTTCTCGAGGGCGAGATCGCGCCTGATCGCCTGCCTGCCTCCTGACGCCACCCCCGCGGCCGAGACGGGCCCAGATCCTCCTCATCTTCCCTCCGGGAAGGCTTCGCAAAGACCTCTCGACGAGCCCGCTTTCGCGCCGCCGGGAATACCCCCGTCCCAACGCCCGTTTCTCCCCTGATTTTCCGCCAAAGTCCACCACCTCTTCCGTCGTCGCTCCTGTCGATGAGATGGGCGAACGCCCCCTGGCAGACCTCGTCGCCGTGCTCCCTCTTAGCACCGAGATCTCCTTGATTGGAGGAGTGCCCATCTTCTTTCCATGACAAGATTTCCAATCTTCTCTGACCTCCATCTTGAGCGTCGGCTCTGGCTAGCTAACGAGATCTCGTTGCGCCTCGACGTCAGGGAGGTCTTGCTGCCTGGCGACATCGCTTCGGGCACGGAAACGCTTGTCTGGCTCGCGCGTCTGCGCCCGGCTCACGACCGCTGGGATATCCTCTACCTGTCCGGCAACCATGAGGTCTATGGGCACACCATCGAGCGGCTGGCTGAGGAAGTGGCGCGTGCCGCCAAGGTGATAGGCAGCGGCTTGCTCGCGCCGGGCATGTGTTACGACGCAGGTGTACGCATCATCGGCGCGACGCTTTGGACCGACTATACCACCTCGTGCCGAGATCCCGATTTTGTCGTCGAAGTCGATCCTGTCCGCTGCAACGGCCGGTTCGTTCAGAGCCTCTGAGGAAGATCATGATGGCCCTCCTCGCTTACCTCACCGCCGCCTGGAAGCGCCTACAGACGCGGCGCCGCCAACGGCACCTCATCGAGCGCCTCAAGATCCGCCGCAATCTTGGAGGCGAGGCACCTTGGCCCTGCACGGACGCCGACGCGCCCCTCGTTCTTGCACATTCCATCGCGTTCGCTGCTCGGCGTGGCTATAGCCCCGATCTTACCGAAATCCTGCGCCGCATGGGCGTTGTCGTGTACGAAAAGGAGGGGCTCGCCGCCCAGATCGGCGCCCAAGTCCGCCTCGTACGACATCCAGACGGCTGCTGGTCGCTCCTCCTTGACGCCGATCTCGCCGGTTTGCCCGTCCGTGTCGCATTGGCCTGGGCCATCGAACGCCGCATCGCTTCTCCACGCGCGCAACTCTGCGAAATTTTCGACGCCCTGGCCCTCGCGCGTGCCGTGCTCGCGGCACCGCGGCATCCGCTCTTGCGGATCCTGCTGCCAGAAAGCGCCGTCGCCGAGGCGCGGCGGATCCACGGCGACGATCTCGATGGGATGGCACGCCGTCTGCGCGTGCCTCCCGCCCTCCTAGCCGCCACCCAGACCTGATGCACCCCTTCTCCGCTGATCCAGCTCAACGGGAGGGAACCGCTATCCTTCTTCAAGCCGACGGGCTCGTCCTCGTCGCCGAGCCCGCCCACGGCCTGCCCACTTGGCCCCTGTCGGCATGGCCCTATCCGCATGATCTTCTGCCACCAGGTGCGATTGCACGTAGCCGCGATCCCCCCCCTTTTCACCCTCGGCGACCTCCCGAGGCCTCCAGGCAGTTCAGATTGTCCCACGGCTAAAGAACTTCGTCGGGCTCTCGCGCGGGCTACCGGACCGGCAGCGATGGCCGCGCTTGTTGGCATCGCCCATCTCGGTCGGCGCACGGCGCAGCGCCTCGCCGCGTGCGGCCTGCCTACATTGCTGCCGGGGCTCCCTTTCCACCTCGATATCCCCGGCCCCATGCTACATTGCCGGTGCTACTGATGCAGCATGGTGCCGGGATCCCCCTCCTCGATGCCCCTGCTACTGAGCACCTTCCTTATACCGCCTTGCTCGGGGCGATCCGGGTCCGGATCCACGGGCGCTTCCTTCCTCCAGCCGCTCCCTACCTCCTCTTCCCGTCCGATCTCTCCGCCCACGAGCGTCTGGATGCCGCACGGCAGGCCGACCGCTTGGAGACCGTCCGCGCGACGCATCCCGACCCGGACGCCTTTGTCTCCGCCGTCCTCGGATCCGGAGATCCCCCATGAGACCCTCCCTCGCCTTCTCCGCTCTTTTGCTGGCGTTGTTCTTGCTGTCCCCCTCCGTCTCTGCTCAGAACCTCGTTGGGCATGCTATCACCGAGGCCGAGCGCGCCGATCGGCGCGAGGCTGAACGCTTGCGCTACTCTCTCGAGGCGATGCGTGAGCAGAGCGTGCTTACCGCGCCACTGCCCATCGGTGCCCCTATCCCCGACGATGCGCCCCGCTTCTCCACCCGCGCCGCCTGCGTTGCCGCCCTTGGCTTTGCTTCCGTCGGTGCAGAGGGCCGCCTCGTCTGTCGCGCCATCGTCGATCGATTCCCCTTCAAGGGCACCGATCCAACGCCGGCGCGCCTCGATACCCTGCCGCTGCCCATCGACGCGGATCGCGGATGAAGCAGGCCCCGCCCTCCGATCCGCGTTATCTCCTCCTCGCCTCCTAAGGAGGGCGGCTCCTCCTCGAAGCGCACCCGCCACCTGGACGAAGTCTGCAATCGAGGACGGGGCGTCTCCTTCCTCCTTGAGATCACCTATCGTCCTCGTCCTTGATCCTACCACGCCCGAAATCGTCGTGCGCTTCCTGAGACATCCGGCCCTATGGCAACCACGTCTCCCCTGCCAGCGTTCGCACGCGCCGTCCCCCATGCACCGACGTCTATTCCTCACCGCCTCCGCACTCCTGACTCTCCACCACGCCCAGGCGACGCCGCCGCCCCCCGTCGCGCTCGTACTCGCCATCGACGGATCAGGCTCCACCTCCCGCCAGTCCAACGCCTAGCACCGCATGACTAACGCCCACCGCGAAGCGCTCCTGCACGCCGAGCGCCTCAAGGAAGCCAACCGGACGCGCCTGCGCGCCGATGACGCCTAAGACGGCATCTGTTGCGCCCCCGAAGCTCATGCCACCGCCCTCCTCCTCTCGCCACGCCAGTCGCTGCGGATCCTCCAGAAGACTTTCCGACTTTCCCTGGCGATCGCTCCCCCCTAAGCCCGCCGCTTGCGCATCAGTCCCGCCCCGCTCGCCCTCGCCAAATGCAGCCACGTCCTGCCCTGAGACGCCGGGGGACCGCAAGGTCCCCCAACCTTCCGACACCCAGACCCATACGAACATCCAGACGCGACTGTCGGCCCGCCGCACCCAAGGCGTCAGCCGTTGGCCTCCGAGCTTCAAAGAACCTCCCTCAAGACCCATCCTCGCCTCCTTCAAGCTCCGCTCCGTAGTGCAGGTTCTCGAGGACATCCCCGTCATCTACCCATCCCTCGTCTCCCTCGGCGACGACGTCTTCGCCCTCTCCACCGACTTCGCCCCACACTTCTGGACCGACATCCTCGGGGCATCCCTTCCAGCACCTTGGGTTCAATCTTGCATGTGCGGGATCTGTCCCATCGCCCGCCTCGGCCCTGTCGCCCCCTGATACCCCGTAACGAGTGCTTGCGCGGTTAGCCCTTCCGCGCCGACGCCATCAAGACATCTACCTCTACTCGCTCGACGCTTCCGACGATGCGAATACCAAACGCGACCGCTGGGGAGCAGGCTGACACAGCCACAGACATCTCATACCCGTCATGATCGAAGGACGTCATTTCTTCTCAGATCGCTACCCCTCGTTCGACCGCTTTGCCGAGATCGTCATCGCCCAGGACGACGCCCCCCAAGCCGCAAAGCCAAGAAGCTAAGGACTGCCCCCAGCCCCTGCTCGTCCTCCACGACAACTGACCGTCGAGGCCCGCTCGCCCCCGCCACCTCCTGTAGATCAAGAGCGCGCGCGCCCACCTCGCCCGAGAAGGGCGCGGCGCGGATCCGCCGTCTCCCGACGCTACCGATTTCTAGCGCCTCCTCCTCACCCACCGTCCCTGACCCCCGATCGAAGGACTCTTCTCCCATGGGCTGTGACATCCACTGGATTCTCGAGCGCCGCCACCCCGACGGCATCTGGGAGGCAACCTATTCTAAGTCGCGGTTTTACAGCTGCGACCACGACTGGAAGACCCCCTACGGCAAGGGCAGCTGGACCTCGCCCGCGATGATCCTGGCGAACCGAGACTACAACCTCTTCGCCGCGCTCTCGGAAGTGCGCGGCAACGCAGGGCCGAACGGACCAATCGCCTTTCCCGGCCTTCCGGAGGACGCCTCTTCCCATGCCCGACAGGCCTTTGGGGAAGACATCGATCTTCACAGTCACGGCTGGATTCCCGGCACCACCCTTCTGCGGCTCGCCCAGCCTCGCGCCCGCAAAGCCGTCCGAGGCTTCGCCAAGTCAGCCGTGGCGCTCCTGACCACCCCCGAGGCCCTGCGCGAAATCCTTCCCCCCTATGTTATCGATCCCAACAATGGTCGGACCTTCGCCGACCTCGCCGGAGCCGAGAGTCAGCACCAGCGGCTCGAACGCGCCCGACGGGCGACGGAGCTGCTGCCCGTCTCCGATCCGAAGGCATGGCGCCTCCTTATTGCCTACGACAACTGATTGCTCCGGTAGACACGTCTCCCAGAGATCCCCAATGATTTGCATCACTGCCGCCCGCCTGCCTGCGCGCTCAGGCCTTCCATCCCGGCCGCACTCTCCTCCATGGTTTTCTCGATAACCAAGCGCCCGCCCCTGGCCTCACTCCCCATCCCGTCGCCTGGACCGTCTTGCTCGACCGCGCTGAGCGCCCCCCCCCGACGGTCACATCGCCTTCGAGGCGACGCTCATCGTTGGCTAGGGCCCGACCACGCAGCTCCCTGGAAGACGTCTGTCACCCTCATTGAAACCCGCCATCCCTGCCGCCTCGTCGTTTCAGGGCGCGGTGCTGTCTTCAATGGGACACCATGACGGAGGAGCGGGCCCAGTCCACTCTCGGTTTGCCCAAGACCGAAGGGACCCACAAGGTCTCGCGCCAGGACACCATCGATAAACCCTTCTTCGCCTTCCTCCATTAGATCGACTTCGACCCGCGCACCTTGCCCGATCCCAAGGCCAAGTGTCACCTCTTCGATACCGCGGACCCGGGGGAGCCAGACGGACCCCCGGACCGCCCTTCCAGGATCCCTCCCCATGCGCCTTCTCGTCCTCGACCCCATCGCCATGACCGATCATCTCGATCGCTATTTCCAGCGCCACGACACTTTCTCGCAGCCGCGGCGCAGCGTCCTACCAATCGCGACCCCGCTCTCCGCCGCCTCGCTGCGCGATCGCCTACGCACCGCCGTACAGACGCCAGGCGCTGACACGGCTGTTCTCGAAGACGCCGACCTCGACCTCGTCATCCTCTTCTCCCGGATCTGAAGCCCCGATCCCGGGGGACCAGGTCGCCCGGTCCCCCACCCCCCTCTCAACGCCCGCTTCCCTCCAACGGAGACGCCTCCTCATGCGCGTCCCCCTAGACCCCCTCCATGCCCCGCGACAGCCCCGCCATATCCCCGTCCGCCGATCTTCTCGTCTTCAGCCTCGGCGAGGTCCCTCGCGACTGCGTCTTCCGACCCGACGCTGTCCTGTCGCTCCTGTCTCCCGGCAAGGAGGTCCCGCGCTTCGACAGCACGCAGCTCGTGCTGCGGATGGAGGACGTCGAAAATGACGGCCCCGGATCCCCCACGACCGCTCACGCCACCCTCATTGCCGTCTTCCTCGCTGCCGCCGCCCAATGCCTCCACGGTCCCCGGCGCGCCGCTTGACAGGAGGAAAAGGGCAAGACCCGCCTGAGCACTACACGGGCGACACCTGAGGTCTGCGCTTCCCCGTCGTCCCATTCCCAAGAAATCTGGCTGCCAGATTCTCCACCCTTCGCTCAAATAGAGCCGTTCCATGTCCCTCACCCCCGAGCGTCTCCTTGCCGCCGTCATCGCTGAAGGCGGCCACCTTCGTGTCGAGGACCGCCACGTCAGCCGCATCTTCCCCGGCGCCACCATCGCCGCTTTCCGCACCCTCGCGCGCGAACTACTCAACGCAGGCCAACTCGGCTTCCTCGGCACCGAGCGGTGGCATCGCAACGGGAAAGCCCAACGCGCCTACTACATCGCATGCCCAGGCTATGAAGACCGCGTTCCCGAACATGTCGAACCGGAAATCCGTGGCTTCGCCGACACTGCCTATTTCTACTTCTGTGCCCCCGCCCCCGACGCCGAGGAGCGCCTCAAGGTCGGTTTCACCTCCCGCCTCGAGCACACAATCTCGCGCCACTACCCAGCTGAGACCCAGACCCGTCTCTATCTCTTAGCCCGCTTCAGCCCGCGTGCCAAGCAGATTGAGGACGTCGTCGTCGAAGCGATCAATCCTTGGCGCCAGGGGGGCCGCGAATGGTTCCGCCTGCCACCTTACGCCACCCCCCACGCCCGCGTCTTGCTTCTCAAGATCGCATCCCTGATCGAGAACGCTGGCGAACAGGTCGAGGCCCTCCCCGAGGCGCAGCGCTTCTGCCGCCGCGCTCAAGGACGTATCGCGCTCCGCTTGCGCCAACGCATCAGCGTTCTCTTCGATAGCGCCCGCTAAACCGCAATACCCATCTTTGAACCGCGATACCCATCTTCCTTCCAATTCTTCACATCGCTGAAGGCCCGGCACTTGACGCGCAGAACGGCGATCTTGCCATAGAGCCCGCTGGCGCCGCAGAGCCGGCGCATCGGCACCTTGGGCGAGAATGCCGATCAGCCCCCCGCCACCATTTCCTGGCTACCGGTACCTTCCCCGCCAACGCCTACCTGCCCATTCCAACTCTCGAGCAAATCAGCGACGAGTCTCGATGGCCGGCGCCGGGAAATCTTCCGCCCCCTGCGCCCGCCAACCCAGATCACCTCAGAGGAGCAATAGATGACCTACCACATCGCCAATGACCGCCGCTGGCAGCCCCCGCGCGAAGGCACCCCAGAGGCGACCCTGTATGTCTTGCTCGATCCACATGTCGGCACGGTGATCCTGCACGGCCTCGGTCTACATGCCCTCGTACAGGCGCAGCGCATCCAGGACACCCTACCCTGGGAGACGCTCCTGATCGCTTACGACCTCCCGGCGCTGTCCGTTGAGGAAACCGAAGCCCTGCGCCGCAGCATCGAGACCACCGATGCCGCCGAGGCACTGCTCGCCTTGCCACATCGCGTCTGCACCGACCGGGCGCTGTGCCTCCGCGCACGCGACGCAACCCCATGTTTCGACGCCGAAGGGCGACCCTTCACCTCGCTGCGCGTACGACCCGACTCCATCACCGACCAAGGGTGGATCTCAGTCCGATTGCCCGGACATCCGACGCTGCCTACCAGCGAATTCCTCTGGCGAGGACGCATAGTCCGCCACGGCAACACATCCACGCCTGTTCTCGAAGGCGAGCTCATCGACGTCGTCGAAACCTGATCCGTTCGCATCCTCCTTTCTTCTCCTGCCGTCCTCCCCGCAAGCCCCGCCATCAATACCCATGGCTTTGCCCGATCTCGGCACCGCTTCCTGCCCTGAGATTACCGCCTACCGGCCCCGTGGTAGGGTCGCAATCCCGAGGAAATCCTCCTCCTTGACCGTCGCCTCCCCACCCGATCGCCGCCTTCAAGGTCCGCCAGCTCTTCGTTGGACGGTTGACTGACAAAACAGCCCATCCGCTCCCATCTCCCCTCCAAAAGTTCCTTCCCACACACCAGGAGACCAACCATGACAGACGAGATCGGAATCATCGTCTGCGCTCGCCACCGGCTGGTCCTCTGGCACGGTCCGAAGGGAGAAGGCCTGCTCCGCCTGATGCATTTCGGTGCGATGGAGAATCTCCACCCTGAGCGCGCAGACTATCGTATGCTCACCGCCACTCCCAGGCAGATGTCCTTCTGGCACCGCCTCGTCCTCGAGAAGGCGCTGGTCGCGCGTGACTATGACGCTACCATCAAAGCGCTTGCGATCCCGCTTTGCTACCGCGCTTCGCTGCCCATGCCTGAGATCCCCGCCGACGATGTCTCTTTTCTCGATCTCGTGCCGCGACCATATCGCGAGCGCTCGTGATGCCACATCCCGCAGATCCAGCGGGCGCGATTCTGCGCGCTCTCCTGGCCGCCTCCTCCATCGATCGCTCGCTGTTGCCCGAGGTGCGACGCTTCGACGACATCGAATGCGAGGTCCGCCACCTCCCCGGCGGCCAGCGCTCCCACCGCCGCGTTCTCGATCTGCTGCTCAATCTCCCTCCGGGAGCCTGGCATGGGATGGCTCGCGGCGGCATCGCCGCTCTCCTCCACAACGGCCGTCCCGTCCGCATCAAAGTCCGCCGCGGCGCCAAAGGAGATCTCCACGAGATGGGCGAAAGCGCTATCGCCCTGCTGCGGAATGCGGTCCGCGCCCTCGGACCCGATGTCCGTCTCCAGGCCCAGGATCTCACCGCCCACGAGCGCCTCGCGCTCGCTCCCTGGAGAGGCCTCGCCGCCATGTTCCCCGACGACCGCGACTTCAGCCTCCACCGTCGCGGTCGCGTTCTCGTCTTGGTGTCCGGCATTGGTCCGCGCGCCCGTGTTCATCGCCTCCTGACCGCCTGATCCTACGGCTCCCCGCCCCGCCATGCGCGGGCGGGGAGACCGTCCGTCCCCTCTCTTCTCCGGAGATCCCGATGCACATCCTCCTCGCCGCTCTCCTCCTTTTCCTCGCCCTCTCCCTCGCGCAGGCCCAGCAGAATATCTCAGGGGCGGCACGCGCCATCGACGGCGACACCCTCGACCTCCAGGGGACTCGGATCCGGCTCCTGGGCATCGATGCCCCTGAGAGCGGCCAGGCTTGCCGCGACGCCCAAGGGACCCCCTACCCCTGCGGCGAGCGCGCCCGAAGCGTCTTGGCCGAGATGATCGCCGGACGGTCCGTCTCCTGCACCATCGAGCGCGAGGACCGATACCGCCGTGCTCTCGCTGTCTGCACCGCCGCCGGGATCGACCTCAACGCCGAAATGGTCCGCCGCGGTGCCGCCGTCGCCTACATCGACCGCCGCTACCTGGCCCAGGAGCAGGAAGCCCGCGCCGCGCGGCGGGGAATTTGGGCAGGCACCTTCGAGCGCCCCGAGGACTGGCGTCGCGCCAACCGCGGACGCTGAATCTAGGGCGCCGTCGTCCCTCCACCGACGCCGCTCCAGCCCCCACCATCAGAGAACCTCTCCCATGACCAACCGCGACCTCCCCGGTCCCTGGATATTCCACGGCACGGCCCGCCATGATGGACGCGATGCCTGGACCTGGCAGAACCCCCAGGGCGACAGCCTCCTTGTCGTCCCCGCCTATACCCAGGCGCCCGGCAAGCCCACCGCCATGACCCTCATCGGGCACGTCCTCGAGCCCTACCACGTCGAGGGCAAGATCCGCCTCAATGTCAAGCCCGTCCCTCTCATCGCCCGCGTCCATCTGCCCTATCCAGCCGAAGACGAGATCCCAGGCTTCCTCGGCCGCTTCCTCGATCACCAGCGCCCCGAGCGCACCCAGGCGGCCTACGCCGCACTCGAGGCCGCCGCCGAGGCCTGGAGCCTCGCCACGATGAGTCTCTGGACCGAGCGCTTCTCCTCTGGCCGGGTCACCCTCTCCCTTCTGGATGGAACCTGGTTGCTCGAAATTTTCTCGGGCAATGTCAAGGAACGTCCCAAGATACGGCGCCTGCCCGAGGCGATCGTCGATTTCTTCCGCCCCATCGACGTCCGTCGCATTACCGTCTTTCCTGAGCCTCCAAAGCGCGCCCAAAGCGCCCACGATCGCCTCGTGACCGCCGCCTGGGTCAAGCAGGCTCAAGAGCGTCTCCTGGCTGCCTTCGACGCTGCCGACTGGGCCCCAAAGGAAGCCCTTCGCTGCCAACTCCTGAAAGACCTTCGGAGCCTCGAGCGATGGACCCGCTGATCCCCAACGCCACCTGAACCCTCTCCCTCGTCCAAACGAAGCGGGATAGCCTCCTCCACCGCATCCTCTCTGCCCCCGACGGGTAAATGGCGCTGCGCCTGTTCTCCCATCCCTCCGCTGACAAGCCTATGCCTTTCCTCATCCTGGCCGCTGCCCACGGCATCCAGGCCTTTGGCCACCCAATTGTGCCCGAAACATCTCGGATGGATCCCTCCCTGCAGACCTTGGGTAACCCGGATCTCCTCGCCAGCGACGACGTCATCTGCACCTTCGTCACCACCGTCCTCGCAGGACAGGCCGCCCGCTCGACCAACATGGTCCTCCTCGAAACGCTTCTGTCGGTTTGAGCACATCTCCGCGATCTCCTCGTTCCCGATCTCCACCGCCTTCTCGAACCACCTCCGCGAGACAGCGATTGTCTGCACCGACCTCATCGCCCTCGCCCAGATCATCTTGGCCGAGACCAAGGCGCTGCAGGCGCGTCTATATGGCTGATAACCCCAGGGGACCGGGCTCGCCCGGTTCCCTAACCGAATCTCCCAAACCCCAACCTCGAACCGCGTGTCCCCTTGGCGGCCGCCGACGCGCCCGCGCGCTGCCGCGTGGCGGTGCCCCCCTTCCTGCTGATCCGTGAGTGCCTCGTCCAATCTCTCCAGACCCCTGTACCTCCCGTCGCACCACCCAAGTAGATTGGCCGCTTGCAGACTGCATAGAGATCTCTCCTCTGGATGGCCACCCGGCACGGCCGAATCCTCGCGGCCTGACAAAACGAAGGACAGCGGGAGGGCGGCCTTTCCCGGTGCGCCGCCCTCCCGTTCAGAAGGACACTGATATGACCTACGTTTGGCTTCTCTGCCTCGTCTCCCACGACTTTCAACAGATCCGTTCTTGGCCCGTCTCCGCTCATCTTTCTGAGGACGCCGCCCGCGCCGCCCTGCCGGGCCTCGAGGCCAGAATCGCCCAGATTCGCCGCGACGCCCGCACCCGAGAAACCTTCCTGAAAGCCTGGGAGGCCGACAACCCCCGCCCGCCCGAGGCCCTCGAGCCCGTCCCTAGCAACCCCTACCGCGTCAAGCACCAGACCCCCAGCGCAATGACCGCCCACGGACGTGCCGCCGACGCCGCCTGGCTCGTTGCCCGCAACCAGGCCATCGTCGAAGCCGGCCTGACGCCCAGGGAGGAGATTCCGCAGCCCCTCGCGCTCGTCGAATTCCTCCTCGATGTCCGCGTCGAGATCTCCCTTCTTCCCCTCCTTTCCTGACGCATCCTCCTGACGCACCCTCGCTATCCACAGACGCGGGCAACCTGGAAACCCGGTCGTCCGCCCCCCTTCCAGAGGGCCTCAGATGAACGCTATCCTTAGCCTAATGCTCGCCCGCGTCGCCGTTGTCCTTGCCCCCATTTTCCGCCTCGACGCCTGGAGTCCAGCGTTCGCCGCCCTCTCCCCGCTCACCAAGACAATCCTCCTCTCGGAGGTTGAGCGCGCCGAACAGCTCTCCAGTGCCGCCTCCGCCATCTGCGTCTGCCCCTTCGTCGAGAACAGGGCCGATCAGGAGTTCCGCTGCTTCCTCGAGGATCGCCAGATCGTCGGCATCACTCAGTTGGTGACGACGCGCCGCGCCTGCGCGGGCGCTCCGACATGCCCGATGTCGAGGCTTCGATCTGCGTCTTCCTCATCGAACGGCTCCTGTCCCTCCCCCTCTGGCCCTTCGTCACCGCCAACCTGGTGATCCGATCCGCCGCGGCGGCCATCGAGGTCCTCCTGCTCGAGACCAATCCGCTCGTCTCCAGCGGCTGCGTCTTCCCCGGCTCTTTCGACAACGTGGTCCTGAACGGCGGATTCGGCCTCCTCTGAGCCTTCCCAGAGGCC
>Ga0308417_1000595_pt1 | contig 25954 bp, 18 predicted proteins | sample HotsprSampleOS65_FD_203528 | JGI IMG/M metagenome (GOLD analysis project Ga0308417, IMG submission 203528) | Hot spring phototrophic mat microbial communities from Octopus Spring, Yellowstone National Park, Wyoming, United States - 20090730_OS65 ...
CCGAGCGGGGACCGACTGACCCTTTACACCACCGCCGAGCCGTGCCCCATGTGCATGGCCGCGATCCTCTGGGCGGGGCTGGGAAGTGTCGTCTTCGGAACCTCGATCCGCTTCCTGATCGCGCACGGCTGGCGGCAGATCGACATCGCGGCCGAGGAAGTCGTCCGGCGAGGTAGCGGCTGGAGTTGCACGGTGATCGGGGGCGTCCTCAGGTCCGAGTGTGACGCCCTGTTCGTGGGCGGGCCACCGGGTCGCGGCTGAGGCCGGGCTAGGGCTTGCGGACTCTCGCGCGCCGGCAGCGCTCGGAACAGTACCGGACGGCGTCCCAGTCCCGTGCCCATTTCTTGCGCCAGGCGAACGGCCGGCCACAGGCGCGGCAGATCTTCGTGGGACGGTCAGCTTTATTGCGCGGCTCGGGCATCATGGCCTCCGGCGTGGAGCCGATCCAGGAACGCCTCGGCGACCCGGTGATGTTCCTTCAGGCGGCTGCCGAGCTTCGCCTTCAGCGTCACGATGACCGAGGTCCGCGGGTTAGCGGCGAAGAAGTCGCTGTGCCGGTCCACGAACCGCCAGTACAAGGCGTCCCAGGTCGCACACCACGGCCCCTTCCTGAAGTCGCTCATCTTCAGGACGTAGGCCGAGCCGCTGAGGTACGGCTTGGTCGTCATCAGGCCGCCGTCGGCGTGCTGGCTCATGCCGTAGACGTTCGGCACCATGACCCAGTCGTAGGCGTCGATGAAGAGTTCCATGAACCAGCGGTAGACCGCGTCCGGGGCCACGTCGCACAGCAGCAAGAAGTTGCCCAGGACCATGAGGCGTTCGATGTGGTGGCAGTAGCCGGTCTGCAGGACCCGCCGGATGACGGTATCGACCGGCTCGATGCCGGTGGTGCCGTCGTAGAAGGCCTCGGGCACCTCCCGGGAGAGCTTCCAGAAGTTACGGGTCCGCTGCCGCCGGCCCCGCGTCAAGTAGACGGCACGCACGAATTCCCGCCAGCCGATCACCTGACGGACGAACCCTTCGAGCGAGTTCAAGGGCACCCGGCCGGCCCGGGCGAGGACGGCGTCGAGGACCTGCCGCGGCGCGAGCAGCCCGACGTTGAGCAGGGGCGTCAGCACCGAGTGGAACAGCACGGCGTGGTCACGGGCGATGGCGTCCTCGTAGTCGCCGAACTTCTCCAGTCGTTCGCGCACGAACTCGTCGAGCCAGTCGGCCGCCTCGGCATGATCGGTCGGATAGGCGAACAGCTCATCCGCCCCGGGCGCGTCTGGGAACCGTTCGCGAACATAGCGACGGGCCTGACGGACCGACTCCGACTCGGCCGGTCGTCGGGGTGTCGGCAAGGCGATTCCGCGGGGCAGCTTCTTGCGGTTCTCGGGGTCGAAGCTCCACTTACCCCCGACCGGCTTGCCGTCCGCTTCGAGCAGCACCCCCAGACGCTTCCGCTGCTCGATGTAGAACTGCGTGAAGTAGAGCCGACCGGCCCCGGCCGCGAACCGCCGCACCTCCGACAAAGGGGTCAGGAAGTTCGGGTCCTCGAGCACGGTGGCAGAGATCCGTTCCTGCTCCAGGGCGGCGGCGAGTCGGCTGCCGAGCCAGTCGTCGCAGGGGTCGAGGTACGTCACGGAACGGACGCCGGAACGGGCCAGAACCTGGGCCAAGGCGGCGGTGTCGGCGAGTTCGGCCGCCTCGACGTAGCGCACCTTCCGGCCCCGGCTGCGGAGGGCCGCGGCATACCGCTGCATCGTGGCCCGGTGGAAGATCAGCTTCTGTCGGTGGAAGCGGTACTGCGTGAAAAGCAGCGGCTCCTCGACGAGGTAGACCTCGGCGGCGTGGTCGAGTGCCGGCTGATCGCGGTACAGTTGGTGCGGGAAGACGAGGGCCACGTGCGGCATGGGAGCGAACCCCGGTGTGGGGCCTCGGGTCGATCCGGCGGCCGTCGCTCCACTCCTAGTCGGACGCGCGGGTCAAAGCCAGCCCGCCGGCCACGCAAACCCCGGTGACTCGCCGGGCGGGCGGGTCCGACCGGCCCCGGGAACGACATCTACCGGCCCGGCCGGCCGACCGCTGAGCCTCTGTGACGGACGAGGGATCGACGCGGTCCTGAATCGAGCGGAGTCGAGGGCGACCGGACTCAGGCGGCGTCATCGGCCGGGTAACGAACCCGGTGCGGCCCGCAGATGCCCCGCTTCGAAGAGCGAATGAACTGGACGATCTCACGCACGGCCGCGGACGCGCCGAGTTCGGCCTCGATCCGCATCAGGGCGACCGGGATCGGCAGCTTCTCCCGGTAGAGCATGTTGAAGGCCCGACGGACCGCCTGGATCTCGGCCGCGTCCATACCGGCCCGCCGCATGCCGACCGTGTTCACGCCGCAAACCGTGTTGACTCCCTGCATCACCCAAAAAGGCGGGATGTCTTTGCTGGTGGCCGAGGCCCCGCTCAACAACCCGAGGCGACCGACCCGGCAGAACTGGTGAACCGCCGAGTTACCGCTCAGCAGTGCGCGGTCCCCCACTTCGACATGGCCGCCGATCACGGCCGAGTTCGCGAGGATGCACTCGTTGCCGATGACGCAATCGTGGGCGACGTGGCTCCCGACCATGAAGAGGTTCCGGTCCCCGACCCGCGTGACACCCCTCCCCGGCCCGCTGCCGGCCGGCATCCCCCGATGGACGGTGACGTACTCGCGGAAGATGTTCCCGTCACCGATCACGACCGAGGTCGGCTCGCCCTTGTAGCCGAGATGCTGGGGGGCCGCGCCGATGACCGTGCCCGTGCCGACCTCGTTGTTGGCCCCGATCGTCAGGGGGCCGATGAGATGGACGTAAGGCCGAAGGATCGTGCCGGCCCCGATGCTGACCTCGCCCTCGATCACCACGAACGGCCCGACCCGGACACCTTCACCGAGGCGTGCGGCGGGAGAAACCACGGCCGTGGGATGGATCGCGGCATGATCGGCATGGGACATGGAAACGGAATCCTTTCCGGCAGCCGGGGTTCCTGAACTGGCCATAAATTAACCACGGCCTTAGGCTCGGCACCAGACCAACTTTCCATGCCCGACGGACACGGCCGACCCCGCGATCGAACCACGAAAACCCACTCCCGCATCGGATCATGAAACTCATTCTCGCCATCATCCAGCCGAATAAACTCGACGCGGTCAAGGAAGCCCTGAACAAGGTCGAGGTGTTCCGGCTGACGATCATCGACGTGTTGGGTTTCGGGCGGCAGAAAGGGCATACCGAGGTCTATCGCGGTCACGAACTGACGGTCAACATGCTGCGGAAAGTGCAGTTGCAGATCGCCGTCAACGAAGACTTCGTCGAGCCGACCGTGAACGCGATCATCGAGGCGGCCCGGACCGGACCGGAGGGGCGCATCGGCGACGGCAAGATCTTCATCCTGCCTCTGGAAGACTGCATTCGCATCCGAACCGGCGAACGCGGACCGGAGGCCATTTGAACTGCCCAGCCGGCCGATCTACGAACTGCCCGGCCGGCCGATCTACGAACTGCCCGGCCGGCCAGGTCTACGAAGCCTCCCGAGCCGAAACCCCTAGCCCTGGGCGGCTAGATCCCGAGTGACCCGTTAGGAACCCACTGTCTTCCGGCAGTTAGCACCGGACCTTGCCGAGGATACATTCCCCGCGATCAGTGCCTACCTGTCATGATTGCCGTCCTCCAGCGGCTAGCCCACGCACGGAGGAGTAGTTGCCAAATCTTTCCATTTTTATCATTTTTCGTCATCCGTCATGCTAAATTTCCAGCAACTCCCTCAGGGTTGCCTTGATTAGTGATCTGATCTTACTGGTAGTCGCAATGGTTCGACCCGAAGCACCCGGTCAGGATGATCCGCCAGCTTCCGCTCAGGCGAAGATCAGCCCGGATGACCCGCAGCTTGACCCGCTGCCACCCCTCCAGGTCAAGACCCCTGTTCTTCCCGAGGACGCCACTCGATACCTCGGCCCCAAAGGCACGCTCCCCCGCGACTCTTACCCGGCCGTGCCCGGCTACCGGATCACCGCCCTGATCGCCAGAGGCGGCATGGGATGCGTTTACGCCGCATACGACATGATCCTCGAACGCGAGGTGGCGATTAAGACGTTGCTGCCCGGCGGGGATATCAATCGTTTCGTCACGGAGGCCCAGATCACCGCCAGGCTACCGCACCCGAATATTCCGCCGGTGTACGCCCTGGGCACGCTCAAGAACGGAGACCCCTGGTTGGCCATGAAGCTGATCCGGGGCCAGACCCTGGCCCAACTGCTCCAGGACCGGAAAAGCACCAGCGACGAGTTGCCGCGGTTCCTGCAGGTCTTCGAGCAGGTCGCCCTAGCGGTCGGGTTCGCCCACAGTCGGAACATCATCCACCGCGACGTGAAGCCGTTGAATGTGATGGTCGGCGAGTTCGGCGACGTACAAGTGATGGACTGGGGCTTGGCCAAGGATGTGTCGGGCGAGCCGGACCTTCGACGCGAATTGACGGGTGGCACTACGGAACCCGAGGGAGACGGTTCGGGCGGGGAAGGCACCGTTCCGCTGACCCGAGCAGGAATGGTGATGGGCACGCCGGGCTATATGGCACCGGAGCAGGCCCGCGGCGAGAACGTCGACGCCCGGGCCGACGTGTTCGCCCTGGGGTCGATCCTGGCCACGATCCTCACCGGTAAACCGGCCTTCGTCGGCACGACGGCCGAAGAGACGATGACGCGGGCAGCGAGTGCCGACCTGACGGACGTCCGAAACCGGCTGGCCGATTGCGGGGCCGATACCGAGTTGGTGCAATTGACCCTGCGTTGTTTGGCCGCCAGACCCGAGGACCGCTACTCGGATGCCCGCGAAGTGGCGACGGCCGTGGCGGCGCACCGTGCCACGGTTGAGGCCCGCTTGCGGCAGGCCGAGACGGCCGCGGCCCAGGCCCTGGTCCGGGAGGCCGAACTGCGCAAACGACGCCGACTGACCCTGCAGGCCGCCGGTCTCGTCGCGGCGGTACTGCTCGGCGGATTGAGTGTCAGCCTCTGGCAAATGAACCGGGCCCTGACGGCAGAACAATTGGCCCGCGCCAACGAACGACAGGCCCTCGCCAACGCCGAACTCGCCCGCGCCAACGAACGACAGGCCCTCGCCAACGCCGAACTCGCCCGCGCCAACGAACGACAAGCCCTGGTCGAGCGAGACGCCAAGGAAACCGCCCTGCAAGCCGAGAAAGCGGCCAAGCAACGAGCGCTCCAGTCGTTGCGCTCGTTAACCGATAGGGTCGTCGAGCGAAAATTCACGCAAAGCTCCGCGCAGACGCTGACCGACGAGGAACGCGAGTTCCTCCGTTCGGTGCAGCAACAGTGGGAGGGGTTCGCCGCGGTCGCCGGCAACGACGCCGAGAGCCGCGCGATCCGGGCCGAGGGACTTTACCGTGTCGGCTGGTTGCGTCACCGCCTCGGCGAACTCGACAATGCCGAGCAGAACTACGCCGACGCCGTGGAACTGTGGCAACAACTGGTCTCCGAGTTCCCCGGCCGCCCGCAATACCGCGAACTGCTAGCCAACTCCCACAATAGCTTGGGAAGCATGTTGGCTAGTAGCGGTCGCCTTCAGGACGGGGAACGGCACTTCTCCGCCGCACTGTCCCTACGGAAAAAACTCGTCGCCGAGTTCCCCACACGCGGAGAATACGGCCTCAGCCTGGTCAGGAGCCATCACAACTTGGGCCTTCTTTACCGCATAGCCGGACGCTTACCCGAAGCGGAACAGCACTTCTCCGCCGCCCTGGCCTTGCAGCAGCGGCTGATCGCCGAATTCCCCAACCGACCCGAATACCGCGCCGAGATGGCTTCGTGCCACAACAACATGGCGGGCGTGTTGCGTTCGACCGGTCGGTTGTCGGAAGCCGAACAGCACTTCACCGCCGCCCTGGCCCTGCAGCAGCGGCTGATCGCCGAATTCCCCAACCGACCCGAGTACCGCTCGGAGCTGGCCTCGTGTCACAACAACCTCGGCCTTCTATTGCAGGCCCTCGGTCGGATCAAGGAGGCCGAGGGGGCTTACACCCGGGCGATTGCCGTTTGCAAACGACTGACGGCGGATTTTCCCGCCGTCAGTGAGCACCAGATCACCTTGGCCGCGGCGTGTTGCAACCTCGGCCACCTCCTACGCGAGACCGACCGGCCCGAGCCGAGTCTGGCGATGTACAGCGAAGCCATCGCCACCCTCCATGCGGTGCTGGAACGCCGACCGAAAGAACTGATGGCCCGTCACTTTCTCCGCAACAGCCATTGGGGGCGGGCGCAATCGAACGACCGATTGGGTCGTTACGACCAGGCCGTGGCCGATTGGAACCGCGCCCTCGAACTCGCGCCGGAGCAGACCGCCATACGCCTGGGACGAGCACGATCCCTGGCGCGGGCCGGGAGGGCGGCCGAGGCCGTGGCCGAGGCGAACAAGTTGCGTGACCTCCCGACTTGGGATGCCCACGACCTCTACAACTTAGCCTGTGTCTACGCCGTGGCGGCCGGGCTCGAGGCCGATAAAAAGTCCGAGTACGCCCACTCGGCGATGGAACTGTTGCGACGGGCCGTCCGCAACGGTTGGAAGGACGCCGGGCACGCCCGACTCAACCCAGACCTCAACCCGCTGCGCGACCGTGACGACTTCCGCACGCTGTTGGCCGACTTGCACGCTGTTGGCCGACTTGGAAGCCAACCCGGCGTCGCGTGTTCGCCGGCCCGACACCGGCCTAGAACCCGCCCCGTTACCGCGCGAGGTGAAACCCTAAGCCTTTATCGAACGTTCCGCGGCACCAGTCTGACACCGAACGGACGATAACGTCCGCCTGGGAACGTACCGCCAAACGGTGGTTTAGACGCCCAGTTGGTTGCTCCTATACCAGCAGTTTGCTGGTTCGTCACGAGCTTCAAGCTAACATATATAATAATTTCCCAAAAATCAACAATTTATTAAATATTATATTAATAATAATACATTGCTGCTTATTTATTAAATATTATTATGATTATGGATACAGTATAAAATTTTGAACCGTATTATCTGTTTCCAACGTAGCTGTTAACCCGGAGGTCTCGGTACTGTGATATCTCTTCGGGATGTTGAACACCTTCTTATATACTGGATTTGGAATGCCGCCTGAATAATCGACGAGGTAAGGGGGAGTAACTGCAACCTTGTAAGTTCCTGGATACAGGGCTATCGAATACTCTCCATAGGAATTGAGAGAAACTTGGCCACCTAGCCCCGTGCGGTCGTTGATGAATTGAATGTCGCCTTCAGTCACTGGCTGGTCTTTGAATTTAACAGTTCCCTGAATTATAAATTTATTGCCATCTTTTGAGTTACAACCTACCAATACGAGGTAGCTTAGGCCAGTTAAAACCATGGCAGACATAGCAGATAAGTAGCACTTCATGTTATACCAGTTCATTATCCAGCCATTTCAGGATTTCTGAGTAAATCCAGGTAGAATTTAATCAATATTACGAGCAATGAAGTACTAGTATTTTATTAGATTTGAAATTATCTGATTTATATTAATTTACTTAATTAAATTGTAATTTATATTAATAATATTTATACACATTTTAATTAATCTCAGGGTAGGTCAATAGCGAAACCATCATTAATATCACAGGCGCTTTGCAAGATCATTAAACTTATACTATCCTGGGTGAATGAGATAGAGCCATCTCCTCGAAGCATCATGATACCGCCTACATGCTTAGAGGTTAATGGAGTATTGCAATTTGGATACATTTGCCAATTGGCTGTCACCGGCGGATTTGGTGGTTGCCGTATGCTGGTAAGATTGATGCAACGACAATCGGTGTCATTAATAGTATATGGATTATGAATACCCGTGGATGAACAAGTACCATTTCCGCTAGGCACGCGACTGTTTTTGACCCCAAGCGTGTGGCCACCTTCTGGCATTGCAGTGCGGTTTTCCTGATTCCCTTGCAGATACGCCGATTGCTCACCAATCATGAAGATGTTCGACAAGCCGTCAGTCATATCTCCAAAACGCCTTGCCTTCGCACCAGGAAATGTTCCTCCCGCAGACCAATGCGACGCACCAGGCGGTGTAGTCCGATCTGTCGAAGGATGATTCGTACTTCCGGCAATAGCTACATAACTCGACCATTGATATTCCCAGCGAACACCAGTGGAAATAGGAATTTCAAAAGTGGTCTGCGGCAAATTGGATGAGGGACAACGATAAATCTTCGGACGAAAATTACTGACGATGATCCGCTTCCTATCAAATTCGGCCGGGTTTAAGCTATCTCCTAACCACCATTGAGACATCTGCGAGAAAATACCAGGCCCCTGTGGTAAAGCATTGAATGAATTGCCCTGCTCGATGAATTCACTCAATGTCCACCATAAAGTTGGGCCATGCCAAGTCGTTCCGGGCACATAGATTCTCGTTTGCGGTGGCAAAGTTTGATATACTGATTCATAATTATGGATCGCCACGCCGATTTGCTTAAGATTGTTGCCACATTGTGTTCGTGCCGCGGCCTCGCGGACTTTTTGAACGGCCGGCAACAAAAGTCCGATCAGAATGGCGATAATCGCTATTACGACTAACAGTTCAATGAGCGTAAAGCCAATATGCCGGTCGGATGAGCGTGCTGGAGGTACGAACATGGTTAAAGCTCTCAAAAAGCTTGACGAAGAAATGTGACGGCGGCAATCGGAATTTAGCCGAAATGACCGCCATTTGCAACACGCCGGCGAAAGAAATACGCCGAGCATCTGGGGAAACATTTTTCAGGGTATTGCCAACCGATTGATTGAATCGTGTGTCACATGTTAGCACTTGACTTGCAGAATTTAACCTGTTTTCTACGCCGGTCGCCGAGGAGTGCCGACGGGACCGAATGCAACGAACACTGGTGGCAATAGTTTTATACTCGGTTCGGGCTTGGTAATCGCAGTTGTCGGCGATCTGCACATCCTACTGATCACCCGTCCGTTACGGCGAGTTGTCCTGTTCAGCGTTCGACCGACTTATCGCAACACGATTGTCTGGACATGGTCCACCCTCGCACCGACTTCTGCAAACGGACATGCCAGCAAATTACGACTGTGGGAGAAGCGAAGGCGTTCGCTGGTCGGGTAGGGTAGGACTGTCTTGGGACATGCCACGGCCTCGGTCAGAGAGGTCAGAGCTTCCGTGGGTCAGCAAAGATACCCGTGGTTAGGGTCGCGAGGGTGGAGAGATATTCGGAAGAATGAACAGAAGAGAGGGGAAATTCAAGTAGATACACGGCGCTGCCGTAAATGCGGCGAATTCTTTAAGGCCGCCGCCCCGAAGACCTCGACTTGCCCTCTGCCTCTAAACGGCGACGCCCCGGCACACGAACCGGGGCGTGGCGAAATCGCGACCCAATCCAGTAAAGCACCAGTATTACGACTCTACCTCTCTACCCCTGCTTTCCGACAAGCACCGCAGAGAACTGCGGGCCTACAGGCTATCCGAAGCCTCGATCCTCGCCGCCTAACTCCACTCCGTCTCCGACCCGGCCGAAGTCGTCCGACTCCTCAGCCTGCGGCCGGCCGCCAAGAATTGCGTCGACTGCCTAACGTTTCTAATTTCTGACGCCTAGCGTTCCCATTCCCGAGCCGGGATGGCAAGCCCACAGGCTAGATATGCCTAAGGTCCAAGGGGCTGGTCCAGCGGCCAAAACCCGCAGGCGGAAACAGGTACACAGGAGTTATGAGTTGTACGATTGTGTGAATAGAAAGGTACGTCCCCGCCGCCACTTGCACAATACGTGTACAATACGGTATGTTATTACCAAACATTCTAGTGGGCGATACAGGATTCGAACCTGTGACTTCGTCCGTGTGAAGAACGCACTCTAGCCACTGAGTTAATCGCCCGTTGTACCCGCCCCGCAGACGTGCGGGTATATATCTACTCTGTTGATAATCGACTCGCTCGAGGTCGTCAAGGTTCGCCGGCACACAGACCGGAACGTATCACAGCTCAACCGCTTTCAGCAGAGCAGACGAGCCACGCCCGTGGCGCTGGCTCACGAGGAGGGGACGGCGTTGCCCCGTGTATGGCACATGCCTGGAATGGCGTATGCCTGTACAGCGGGCCGGGAAGGCGGTCCCAAGAAACGACGATTGTGAGAGCGGATGGCGGGCCGTCAGGCGTCGGATCCGCCACCCGAGGCAGAGAAGACGACCGAGGCAGGTTACAGTTTGGGCGGCAGGGTCGGGTTGGCCGGCGCGTCGTCGAAGGTCGGCTTCGGGGTCGGCGGGGTGACTCGTTGGGGAGCCTTCACCGGTTCCGGGTCGATCGCCGCCCGCGGGCCAGATGTCTCGCTGACCTCGTCCTCCAGACCTTTTACGCCCTTCTTGAACTCCACCACGGTCTTACCCAGGGACCGACCGACCTCGGGAAGTTTCCGCCCGAAAAGCAGTACACCTAACACGATCAGCAGCAGGATTTCTTGACCGCCGAGACCGAACATTGCTGTTCCTCCTCGTACAGGATTGTCAGGGAGTGATTAGAAGGCGGAGGAGGTTGAAGGTAACCCCGACCCGTGAGGCGTGTGCATGCAACTGCTCATACTATACTTGCCATGACCAGAAGCGGGCAAGGACCGCGTCGGGGAATTTGTCGCTTCACGTCCACTATAAAGCGAGCGGCCAGCGGAACTTTGTTGCAGCGGGTCTGCGGAAAGATTACCCTTTCGGTGAGAATCAGCAAACCGTGGACGGGGTGACCCCGTTATTGGGTTAGCTCGCACCAGACACGAGTCATCACTCGCGCCAGCAACCCCCGCCTCCCGGGGTCGTTCGGGAGTAAAACCCACGAGGAAACTATGCCCATAGCGATGACCTGTCCGGGGTGTCAGGCCACGTTCGACGTGCCTGAGAACCTCAGTGGCAAAAAGATCCGTTGCACGAACTGTAAGCAGGAGATTCAGGTGCCGGCTGCGGGTGAGGCTAAAAAGCCGTTCGGCCGCATGGCCGTCTCCACCGGTTCGGCCGCCTCCTCCGGCTCCACTGTGAGCGAGAAGGCATCCCCGACCGAGAAAGGCCTGCCGACCACGCCCAAGGCCCCCTCACCGACCGCCGCCAGGAAGTCAACCCCGCGGCCGGACCTGGTGACGGACGTCGTTGTCGACGACGGGGATGATGACGACACCCCGGCCCAAAAGACGGCACCGAACAAGAAAGCAAGTTCGAACGACAAGGCGGCTGTGGCCGCCAGCAAGCCCGGCAAGAAGGCGAACCGAGACGACGACGAGGAAGGCGACAAGCCGAAGAAAAAGAAGAAGGGCCAGGACGGCTCCGGAGCGATGATCGCCCTCATCGCGGGAGGCGCGGTCTCGCTCCTCGCGATTATCGGCCTGAGTATCTGGCTGCTGACCGGTGATAGCAAAGGCACGGCCAAGGGAAGCAGTTCCTCGGACACGACGCCGGCTACCCCGACCGGAAGTAGCAGCAGCGGCGGTAAGCCCGGAAGCGGTATGCCAGGAAGCGGCATGCCCGGAAGCGGCATGCCGGGCGGACCAGGCTCGTCGCTCGGACCGGCCCCCGGCGAGTCGGGAGCACCCGGTGACTCACCTTTCGTCCGCCCCGGTATGGGTAACCCGGGATCCTCCCTCGGACCGCCCCCCGGCGGACCCGGCAGCTTCACACCGCCGGACACGGGCGACCCCGGCTCTTCTCTCGGACCGCCCCCCGGCGGACCGATGAGCTTCACCCCGCCCGGAGGCATAGGCAATACCGGTTCCTCCCTCGGGCCTCCGCCCGGAGTTGGAGTACCGGGTGGTGTAAGTCCCCCGGGTGTTGTACCAGGACCGGGAGTGGGCGTTCCCGGCTCCTCCCTCGGGCCACCGCCCGGCGGCGCGGGCAACGGCGCCGGTAACGGTGCGGGCATGGGAGTGGCTCCCCCTCCTCCACCTCCCCCTCCGCTCCCCGGCGTGGGCAATCCTGGCCCGATTCCCGGACCGGCCCCCGGCGGACCGGGCGGCCTCGTCCCGCCGGGTGACAACACCCCGCTCCCTCCGGGTCTTGGCCCGACCCTCCCCGGCGGGGGCGGTGTCATCGGCGGGGGTGGCGGCGGGGCCGCCCCGCAACAACCCGGCGGCGGCTTCGGTGGAGTGCAGGAAAAAGTCGGCAAGCTCTACCGCTCGGTGAACCCGTTCCTGACGGCGGCCTTCGACACCACGAACAAGGAACTCGTGACCATCAGCCTCAGGCCCGACCGCAACCGAGTCGCCGGCGTCATCTCCCGCTACAGCTACCCGGACTTCAAAGCCCAAGGCTCGGCCACCATCGCGCGCCCCGGCACCCGCGCGGTGATCGACGAAAAGAAGGACCTGCTCTACGTCGCGACGACCGGGACGGCCACGCTCCAGACGCTCGGACAGCAGATGACGGACCGCCCGACCGTCAGTGGTGACATCGACGTCTATGACCTCGCCGGCCTGCGTTCGGGTAAATTCGACGAGAAGACCGGCCTGCGACCGGTCGCCACGTTGCCGGTCGGCAAGATCATCCGCGACATCGTCCTGAGCAGCGACGGCGGCACCGTGTTCGTCCTGACCACTTCCACGGCCACCAGCCCCAGGAACGCCAAGTGCAAGCTGATCGGTATCGACACGGCCTCCAAGAAGCTGACCAAGGACATGGACCTTGCCGACCCGGCCTGGAACCTCCGCGCCGCGCCGGACGGTAAGCACCTCTATGTCACGACGGTGCCGACTCCGACCAAGCCGCAACCCGTGATCATGGTCCTCGATCAGTCGAGCCTGAACCTGGCCTCCACGCTGCCGCTGCCGTCGAACGGGGCGTGGGACCTCTTCGTCGCCGACAAGGAACGGCTTTATGTGACCTCCCCGGGAGCAGTCGTGAACAACCAGGTGCAACCTTTTAGCCTGGAAGTCGTCGATTCCAGCGGGCAGGTCTCCAAGGCCGTGAACGGCGGCCTCGGCACGACCTCCAATAACGGCTACGTCGGCGTGACAGCGAGCGGGAAATACCTGGTCAGCTCGTCGCACCACATGCCGGGGGTCGACGTCTACAAGGACGGGACGCTCAGCGGCTCGTTGACCAAGGCCGGTGTGATTCCCATCGGCGGCACCTTCTTGGTCGTCCCCGATGAGGATTACGTCGTCTTCAACACCGGGGCCGTCCTGAAGCTCGACGACCTCGGGATCGTACCCGGTGTCGGCGGCGGGTTTGGTGGCAACCTCGGCGGCGGACTGGGAGAACCCGGACTCGGCGCACCCGGCGGCATGCCCGGACTCGGCATACCTGGACCCGGCTTACCCGGCGGCTTACCCGGTGTCGGCCTACCCGGCGGCTTACCCGGTGTCGGCGTACCCGGTGGTGCCCCGGGAATCCCGCCCGGCGCGGGGCTACCGTTCCCCCCGCCAGCGCCGGGCGGCAGACCCGGAGCGGGCAAGTCTAACTAGCTCACTCAGTCGATCCGCGGGACGCCTTGGCGAACCGGGGGACGCTCTTCCCCCGGTTTCGTCTTTCCTTCCGCGACTCGCGCCGCCGTGGCATGTTCTCCCTTACACGATCACCACGTCTGCTTGCGGCCCGGCCGGCATAGTGCATAGATGTCTTGGGTCGGAACCGGCCCGGTCATGCTAGCCGGATCGCATCGACACTTCGCCGGCATCAGCACGCCCTCACCTCTGTCTTCGCCCTTGGTCCTCTTGATCACAAGGAGTCCAGTCATGCTTCGCGCATTGACCGTCATCGCTCTGGCAACGCTCGCCCCGAGCGGCCTGGCTCACGGCCAGGTCCGCATCGTCGGCGAGGGTCGCTATCCACCGCATGCCCTGGTGCGGCTCAAGGCCGAGGGTGTCGAGGATCGTGCCGCGGTGATCTGGCGGATTTACCCGTCGAAAGACGTTCATCGGGCGACCAATCCCCGCGAAGTGCTGGAGTTCTGCGGCCCGGCCGGAACCTATGTTGTGGAGTTGCTCGTGATCCGTTCGACCGAGGGGGGGTTAGCCGTCGAGGAGGCTGCTACGTCGGTCACGATCGAGGCCTGTGATGCCACGGCCCCACGACCGGGCCGGCCGGGGCCGGAGGCCAAGCCCGATCCGACAAATGCCACGGGGCGGGTCCGCTTCGGTACCGCCGGTTGCTCGGCCACCGTGATCGGCCCCCGGCGACGGGACGGCCGGTGGGACGTCCTGACCGCCGCCCACTGCGTGAACGCCGTCGGTCAACAGGGCACGCTTCACCTGAAAGACGGTCGGTCGTTCGGGTTGCGGGTCGTCGTCGTGCAGCGCACGGCCGACATCGCCTGGTGCGTGACGGAGGAGGAAGCGGGCGAACTCCCTTACGCACGGCTCGCGTCCGACAGTCCGGAACCGGGGACCGCGGTCTGGCACAACGGCTACGGGACCGACCGGCCGGGTAACCGGGAAGACGGCACCGTCATCGGTCGGGAGAACGATCAGGGGCAGCTCCAGTTCCTGCTGAGCGTGTCGTCGGGTGACTCGGGGGCCGGGATCTTCCGGGCCGACACGGGAGAACTGATCTCGGTCGTGTGTTGCACGAGCGGGGCGGGGCGGAAGGCGGCGATGTGGGGGGCCTCCACGGCGGTCATCACCCGGACCCGGCCGACACCGACCGAGCAGGAGGATGCATGGGTCCCGCTGCCGATCCCGTTGAGGGCCGCCCCGAAGGGCAAAGCCGAGGCCGAGCGGCTCGACCGGGTGATGCGAGCCGATCGGCTTGATCCGCCCGATCAGTCCGGTCGCCCCGACCGCAGCAACTGATCGGAGACCGGTGCAGGAGAGTTTCGTTCTAACACGCTTCGGGCGGTTTGCCCCGCCCGGAGCGGCAGATGAGCCATGACCCGAGACCGAGAAGGGCCGCAAGCAGCGAGGTCGGCTCGGGGACCGGGCCCGGCTCGGGGAACGGGCCAGGTCCCGGGTCGTTGGCGTGGATCACCTCGGGAGGCGGCCCGGCCGGCGGCCGCGGCGGCGGGTTCTTTTCCGGTTCCTTCTCGGGTCGAACGATGATCTTCTCGCGGGGCGGACCGGCCGGCCAATCGTACCAGTAGAAGCCGGGGGCCGGTAAGGCGAGCGCGGCAGCGGCGACCAGAGCGAGTAACCCGTACCGACGCATCGAAATCACTTCTCCCTCAGCATCTCCCCGCACGGCACGGCGGGTGTACGTTCTTGAGCCAGGCTTCACCGTCATTCCATAACCCGGCTTCCCTGTCAACACCGAGCGACGCACGAAGGAAACGTGGATAAGCTGGATCAGTTTTGCGGAACGATCTTGTCATGCCGATCCCGGAAAGTTTGTGGGCATCCCGGCGTCCCGACCGAAAGAACTTGGTGTAAGTCGTCTCTGGGGGCGGGACGAGATGGTGCGCTACCGCGTGATGAACTGGCTAGGTCTCGGTCTGATCGCGCTGACCGGTCCGAGGGCGGTCGGCGAGGAAGTCTGGAAAGCGGTCGGCCGGGAAGCTGCGGGAGTATCGTTGGCCGAGACGACCACTCGCCCGCCGTCGCGGTCTGCTCTGGCTCATCCAAAAGCCCGTCATGCCTCGGCCGAGCCGGAAGCGATCTGGCTGCCGGCGACGCGACACGGCACCGCCTCTCCGCTCCTCAGGGAGCCAGAGACACACCCTCGAATCCCATCGACCGCGGGAACAAAGGAATCTCACTTGTCGCCACCCGGATCACTCCCGCCGTCAGGCCCGAGTGATTTACGGGTCGGCCCACGGGTCGGAGCGGTGCCGCGAGCGTCAACCCCGGACGAGTACCCGCTCACACCGGCCGTGCATGAGACGGCGGCCGCCCGGCTGCCACCGGAAGTAGACGACGTAACCCCCGAGCCGCCCGTCGCGGGGCCGCCGCTTCGTTCCCGGCATCCCGGGCCTCCGGGTGTGTCCGAGCCACGGCCGATGTCGAAACCGCTGCCTCCGCCGGCCGAATTCCTGTCACCGCAAGCGTCCCCGACGCCCGTTCCTAAACCGGAGCCACTGGGACCACCGAAGCCACTGAAACTCTCCCCGGATGTGAGAGACCGGGCCGAGCGGAACAGAACCGAGCAAGGCTGGGCGGCGTGGAACCGGACCGAACTTCCGGTCGCGCCGCCGGAACTCATGATCCCCGCTGGGAGTGCCGTGCCCGGCAAGCACGGCACGTTCGGCTCACTTCCGATCACCCTGTCGCGTGACTATCCGAGCCTCAGCGAACTGTGCGGTTGGCCGTCGCTGAGGGGAATTCTGGCCGGGTCGGACGGGCCGCTCTCGGGTTGGTCCTTCCTGCAGGTGGAGTATTGGCTCGCGTGGATGACCGGACTGAACATCCCGGTCTTGGGAACGACAAACACACGAGGCGGCTTCGGGTTCCTGGGCGAACCGGGTACGCTTGCGATCCTCGGTCCCGGCGAGTTCATCCCCACCGACCGCAGCGGCTTCCGCATCCGCGGCGGGACCCAACTCGGCTGCTCGGGGAAGTGGGGCCTTGAGGGTAGCTTCTTTTTCCTGGGACGACGCACGGCCGAGGTCGAACTGACTTCGGACCGATACCCGATCATCACCCGCCCGGTGTTCAGCCCGAACCCCCGAACCGACGGCACGACGATCGGCGAGACCGGTGAGGCGGTGACCGTACCGGGCATCCTCGTGGGCGGACTCAGTGCCCGGGCCGAGAGCCTCCTGTGGGGCTTCGACGCCAACCTGAGATGCTGCCTGTTCTCGAACTGTGGCAAGCGGGTGGAAGGCCTCCTCGGGTTCCGCAACGTCAACCTGGTCGAGTCACTAGCCGTCACGGAGAACATCAGCGTGGTCGGCCCGGGCGGGAACCGGGTGGAACTGCGCGACCCGGTCGGCACGGTGGTAACCGTGCAGGACTTCTTCGGCACGACGAACCGATTCTATGGCGGGCAGCTCGGAACGACCTTTGAACGCCGCTGGGACCGGCTCACCCTGGAGGGGCGGGCATGCGTCGCGCTCGGGGTCACCTGTCAGGAGTTGGAGATCGCTGGTTTCCAGTACCGGGTGCGGCCGGGGATGCCTCCGATGACTTTCCCGGGGGGGTTACTGGCGGCCGGGCCGAACCTGGGGTCGTTCTCGCGGCATGAGTTTTCGGTCGTGCCCGAGGTGACCGTGAACGCCGGCCTCTGGCTGACGCGGGGCCTGAGGCTCTACACCGGCTTCAACTTCCTGTACTGGACGAACGTCATCCGCCCGGGCGATCAGATCGATCGCGTCGTGGACCTGACATTCGTGCCGAACGCGCCCTCGGTGGCGTTCTCCGGGCAGCTCCGCCCCCGGCCGCTCTTCCGGCAATCGGACCTGTGGGTGACCGCGTTACTATTCGGTGTGGAGTGTCGGTGGTGAGAACGGATCACGCCCGGGACAGTAGGTCGAGGAAGCAGGCTAAGTCGGGAGCGTGGAAACGCCGGCGGTCGGGACGCAGGGTGTAGTACCAGATCTGACCGGTCAGGTCGCGGCCGTCGATCGGATCCTTGCCGAGCTGCAAAAGACAGTTACCGGTCTTGCCGAACAGCCCGATCTGCAAGCACGGCTCGCGGCCACTGTTGGGGCAATTCCACCAGCCGAAACCTTTGCCATAGCTCCCCCCCCCCGAGAACTTGCCGGGCGGGAGCGGGAAAAAGCGGAAGGTCATGTTACGACCGGTATCGGGGTGAGGCCCGCGGAGGGGGGCCGCCGCCAGCGCGTGGTTGTAGTTGAGCAAGAAGGCCCGGTAGGCACACGGCAGGCTGACCCCGAGTACACCTTCCAGATCGGCGAGGTCGTTCGGCTCCAGACGGGGTCCGCCGCCGGTCAGGCGGAGGTGATCGCAGCAGACCCCCAAGGGGGGGCGGGTCAGCCGCGTCACCCAAAGCGGGTCGAGGCCATCGGCGGCGGCCCGCAGGGAGGGAGAATCGGACGGAGCAGTGCCGTTCCGCCAGGCCGACGCCCAGACCGACTCGGCCCGGAGATAACGTCCGCGAGGGTCGTTCCGCTCGTCGAGCCAGTCGGCATACACGAGTCGCGGGGTTTCGTCACCGGGGTTATCGATCACGGCCCGGAGCAGCGCCTCGGATTCGGTCACAGCAATCGCGTCCTCCGACGAGGCTCGGGTAACGGGTCGGAACGCGGGTCGCGGTCGAACAGGGTCGGCCCGACGATCAGCTCGGGTCGGCCCGGCAGTCAGCCGAGGACAGCCCGGTAAGCGGCCACGAGTCCGTCGATCTCCTCTTTGGTGCGCTTCTCGGTGACGGCGATCGTGACGCAATTCGACAGTTCAGTATACCAGCGACCCAGTGGCAAGCCGGCGAGGTAGCCGACCGCCCGCAACCGGGCCAGCACCGGGGTGGCGTCGCGGGGGAGGCAAAGGGTGAATTCCTTGGCGAACGGGGTGGAGAAGCGGAGCGAGACGCCGGGGAGTTTGCACAGTTCCGCGGCCGCGTAGTGGGCCTTTCGCACGCACAGTTCGGCGGTCTCCCGCAACCCCTGAGGGCCGAGGGCGGCCAGGAATACGGTGGCCCGCAGGGCGAGTAGCCCCTGGTTGGTGCAGATGTTGCTCGTGGCCTTGGCCCGGGCGATGTGCTGCTCGCGGGGTTGCAGGGTCAGCACCCAACACCGCTTGCCGTTACGGTCGGTCGTTTCTCCGACGAGCCGGCCGGGTATCTTCCGCACGTGTTCCTGGCGGCAGGTGAGGATGCCGAGGTAAGGCCCGCCGTAGCTCAGCGGCACGCCCAGCCCCTGCCCCTCGGCGACGGCGATGTCGGCCCCGTAGTCCCCGGGCCGCTTGAGCAGACCGAGCGAGATGGGGTCGAAGGCGGCGATGAAGAGTGCCCCGACCTTCCGGGCGACCTCGCCGAGCGCCTGCATTTCTTCGAGATGCCCGAAGAAATTCGGAGACTGCACGACCACGCAGACGGTCGAGTCGGTGACGGCCGCCCGCAGGTCGTCCGGGTCCAGGAAACCGTCCGGCGTCGGCAGGACGCGGACCCGACAGTGGAGATTGGCGGCGTAGGTGGAGAGGGTGGCCCGGTATTCGGGGTGAACGCTCTCGGCGATGAGTACCTCGCCGGCCCGCCGTGTCAGCCCCAGGGCCATGAGGACCGCCTCGGCGACGGCGGACCCGCCCTCGTAGAGGCTGGCATTGGCTACTTCCATGCCCGTGAGCTGGCACATCAGGGTCTGATACTCGTAAATCGCCTGGAGTGTTCCCTGGGACGCCTCGGCTTGATAGGGTGTGTAAGCCGTGTAGTACTCGCTGCGGCCGGCGACGGCGTCGACGACGCTCGGGATGAAGTGGTCGTAGGCCCCGCCGCCCAGGAAACAGATCGCGTCGTTGGCCGAACGGTTACGCGCCGCCAGGCGCTCCAGGTGCCGCTGGAGTTCCATCTCGCCCATCGCGGGGGGAATCTGGAGCGGTCGCCGCAGGCGGACTTCCGCAGGAATGTGGGCGAACAGTTCCTCGACGGAAGCGACGCCGATGCGGGCGAGCATGGAGCGGCGGTCTTCGGGCGTGTTCTGGATGTAGGACACGAGAACCTCGTCGCATGAGAGGGGCTACCGGCGACCCCGGCCTGAGGGTCGGGGTAGAGCGCGGCCCCGGGTTGGACCGCTGGCGGCACAACGGTCGATGATCAATGGCCCTCGGCCGCCAGTTGGGCGTCGTACTGGGCCGCCGTGAGCAGGTGATCGAGCGAGGCACCGGCGGCGAGTTTGACCTTCAGCATCCAGCCCCGGCCGAACGGGTCCTCGTTGACGGGTGTCAGGTCGGCCGGCCGCTTGGCAGCCTTGTCCTCGATCAGCAACTCGTTCCGCTCCACGACCGTCCCGGACACCGGGGCGTTCAGGTCCGACGTGGACTTGACCGATTCGATGATGCCGAACGGCTTGCCGGCTTCCAGGACCTGACCGACCGGCGGCAACTCCAGGTACGTCGGCTCGGTGAGTTGCTCGACGGCGAATTTCGTGATGCCGATCGTCACGATGTCGCCCTCGAGTCGGGCCCACTCGTGACTGGGAGTGTAGCGCAATTCGGTCGGGTTGGGCATGGTCGGTTCCCGTGCTGCGAGCCGCGTCGGGCGGCGGTCACTTCTTCCGCTTATAGAACGGTAAGGGCACGACGGCGGCGGCCAGGATCGCCCCCCGCACGTCCACCCCGAGGGGTTCGCCGGGCGTGGCCCGGTCCGGCCGAACGTAAGCCATCGCCAGCGATCTGTCGAGCCACGGGCAGTAACTGCCGCTGGTCACCGTGCCCACGGGTTGCCCGAGCCGGTCGACGACCGCACTCCCCTCGCGGGCGGCCCGCTTACCCTCGATCTCCAGGCCGACCCGGACCGGGGCCGTGGCGTCGGCGGCGAGCAAGGCGGCCCGGCCGACGAACTCACCCTTCTCGAACTTCACCGCCCAAGCGAGCCGTGCCTGGATCGGGTTAACTGCTTCCGTCAATTCATGCCCGTAGAGGGGCATGCCGGCTTCGAGCCGGAGCGTATCCCGCGCCCCCAGGCCACACGGCACCGCCCCTCGGCCGACCAGCTCGTCCCAGAGCAGGACACCGACTTCGCTCGGAACGATCACCTCGTAGCCGTCCTCGCCGGTATATCCGGTGCGGCTGACGACACAGGGCTGGTCGCGGTAGCGGCTGGCGGTGAAGGAGTAGTACTTCAGCCCGCTCACGTCGTCAGCGAACAGCCCCACGGCGAGTTCGACGGCCCGCGGCCCCTGCAGTGCAAGCATGGTCGTTTCGAACGTCCGGTCTCGGAGTTCGACACTTCGGCCGCTGGCGTGCTTATCCAACCAGTTCCAGATTTTCTCCCGGTTCCCGGCGTTGACGACGGCGGTGAACTCGTGGTCCCCGCGATAAACGAGGATGTCGTCGAGAATGCCCCCGTCCTCACGGCAGAGCAGCCCGTAGCGGACCTGGCCGGGCTTCATCGCGGCCACGGAGTTCGTGAAGACGGTCTCGAGCAGAGACTGGGCGTCACGACCGGCGAGGCCGAAGCGGGCCATGTGTGAGATGTCGAACAGGCCCGCGGCGGTGCGGACGGCCCGATGCTCGGCCACGATCCCCGTGTACTGCACGGGCATGTCCCACCCGGCGAACGGGACCAGGCGGGCCTGGTGCTCGACATGCCAGCGATGAAGTGCGGTGCGGAGATTCGGCACGGGAATCGCCCGGGGAACAACGAAGGGCGGCCCCGACGGGGAACCGCCCTCTGCCACTTTCATGGTAGCCAAAGCCGGATCGATTTCCAGAGGCCCGCTCCTTTCGGAGCCAGCCCCCCTATCCGACTCGAATCGCCCCGGCCCGACCGACCCGGACGGAGAGTGGGGAAAGAATGTGACTGGTCTGCCGAGTTGTGCGGGTGAGCCTGGCATGTGGGCAGAGCCGAGCCTGGCATGTGGGCGTGACGGAGCCTGGCATGTGGGCGTGACGGAGCCTGGCATGTGGGCGGGGCGAGGCGGGGCGCAGTTCAGTGGTGCGTCGGCACCCGGCAGAAGTGAAAACCTAACTGCCCGGCCCCGCGAAATGCCGCAGGTGCGTGACCAGGTCGAACCGCTTCACCAGGGCGTCGAGTTCCGGAGCCAACTCGTCATAAGTGGCGGCCGTGGTCACCAGTGTCACTTCCACGCGGTCGGCGTCCCGGGGCTGATCATCACTCACCTCTTTCGGCTCCAACCGCAGCACGTCCAGCGTGCGGGAATCGAACCCCGTCAGCTCGAACTCCGGCAGATGCTCGAGTTCCTCCAACAGGTCGACGAGCTTCGCCGGGTCGAACCGGCCCTGGGCCTCCTGGTTGTTCAGCACGACGTTCAGGGCCTTCTCGCGTGCTTCCGTGAGCCGCACCACCGACACGGGAACTTCGCTGTAACCGAGTTCCTTGAGGATGCGAAGTCGGGCGTGCCCGCCGACGACGTGCCCGGTCGTCTCGTTCCACACCAGCGGCTCGACCAACCCGAACTCGGTCAAGCTCGTTTTTAGCTTCCGGTAGGCTGGCGAGGTGACGGCCAAGACCCGTCGTGGGTTGTACGGGGCCGGCTTGAGGTCCTTCAGCGGAACGGTTCGGATTTCGAGCACGGGCATGGCACGACTCGGGAATTGGTGCTGACCGGTTGTTCATCCGATGAGCTTGATGAGCTACGGCTCATGCGGTGTCAACCGGGTGGGCGGAAGCAATCGTCGTGGACGAAGCGCCGGTCGGGGCGAGTCGGAGCGGATGGCGGATTAAAGTTGATCACCGTGCGGGCGGTTCAGAGAGGAAGTCAGCCCTCGTCAACTCATCAGGTCGGTGGCAATCCCGTGGGCTTCGGCCGGGGCGTTGCTGCCGTCGAACGTGAAATACCAGGCCACGAACCGGCGTCTGTGTCTGAAGACAGGTCCCGACCGAGCAGGCATGCCATGAATCACCCCGGCCCCACCGTTGTCGATCAGGTCGCCGTCTTTCGCCGCCTGCGGCTCCGCCTGCTGCGGAACGGCCTGCGTGTGGCGATCGAGCAGGGCCGCCTCCGTCTGCTGACGATGGTCTTCACGAGCCTGGTGGTGGCGAGCTTCACTTTCGCCGTGAGTCGGTATCTGTTCCATCAGCTCGCCACGGCGAACGTACCGTTCAAGGGGGCGATCGTCGAAGCCCTCTTCGACCTGATGTTCTTCACGTTCGGGTCGATGCTGGTTCTCTCGACCGGCTTGATCCTCTACGCGAGTTTGTTCACCAGTCCCGAGGCGCAGTTCCTGCTCTGCACGCCGGCCCGGGCCGACCGCATCTTCGCCATGAAGTTCCAGTCCGCCGTCGCCTTCAGTTCCTGGGGATTCGTGGTCCTGGGCATCCCGATCTTCCTGGCCTTCGGCTGGGTGTCCGGCGTGCCGTGGTACTTCTACGCCCTTTTGCCGGTGTACCTGCTCGGGTATGTGCTGTTGCCCGGCTCGGTGTCGGCCGCCGCCTGCCTGCTGCTGGTGCGGTACATGCCGCGGAACCGTCGGCAATTCCTGCTGCTCGCCGGACTCGTGGTGGCCGTCCTGATCGCCGTCTGGCTCTACCGGGTGGGGGTCGGAATTCAGAAGTCGTTCGCGACCGGGGGCCGGGAACTCGACGAGTTGATCGGCCGCTTCGACCTGCTCCGCAGCGGGTTCGTGCCCAGCCACTGGATGACCAGCGGGGTGATGGCGGCGGCCCGGGGGGACGTGCCCGGCGCGCTGCTGCCGCTGGCGCAGGTGTGGAGTAATGCCTTGCTCCTGTACGTCGCCGCCGCCTGGATCGCCGGCCGGGTGTACCGCCCGGCCTACGACCGCCTGGCGGGCAGCGGCCGGGGGAAAAAGGTCTACGGGACCAGCCCGCTCGACCGGCTGATGGAAGCACTGGTCTTCTTTCTCGACCGGCCGACTCGCGTGCTGGTGATGAAGGACTTCCGCACCTTCCGCCGCGACCCCACGCAGTGGGCGGTCCTCATCCTGTTCGGGCTGCTCATGATGCTCGGGGCGAGCAACTTCCGCCGCTACTACACCGCCGGGCTGGCCCTCATGGACCAGTACGCCATCAGCCTCATGAACCTCGCCGGCACCGCGATCCTGCTCTGTGCCGGGCTGAGCCGCTTCGTCTTCCCGCTCATCAGCCTCGAAGGCAAGAAGTTCTGGGTCCTCGGCCTGACCCCCGTCAGCCGCGACCAACTCCTGTGGGGGAAGTTCGCCTTCGCCGCCACCGGCTCACTGGTCATCGCCGAGACCCTGATCGTCGCTTCCGACGCCCTCATCGGGCTGCCCTGGGACGGCATCCTGCTGCACGCCGTCGTCGTGGCGGTCGTGGCACTGGGGTTGAGCGGCATCAACGTCGGGCTCGGGGCGTACCTGCCGACGTTCCGGGAAACCGACCCCTCCAAGATCGTGGTCGGCTTCGGCGGCACGGTGAACATGGTGACCGGCCTCGGCTTCGTCATCCTCACGGTCGGCCTGATGGCCGTGCCGTATCACACGGCCCAGTTGGCGGCCGCCCGGAACCCGGGTGTCACCATTAGCCCGTGGGTCTTCCTCGGCATCCCGGTCGGGCTGGTCCTCGGGCTGCTCGCGGTGGTCCTCCCGCTGCGGGCCGGGGCGCGGTCCCTGCGACTGCGTGAATTCTGACGCACGACCGGCATCTCACCGCCGGCATCTCACCGCCGGCATCTCACCGCCGGCCGAAGTGTGATACACAGCCGAGTGTGATATACGGCCGGGGTGTGGTACGCACTGGTGCGAAGTGGCGGGGAAAATCGGTCGGGGTTAACCCGGGCGAACCCCGGGTCTTAAGGGGCTGGGCCTGGCCGACACCGGCGACAGCGACATGGCCCGGACACTCCTGCCGAGCGGATCGGCTCGACGGGCCAACGATCGCTGCGGAGCGGGAGTGCCAGAACCCGGGGGTGTTCACGCCCACCGTCCGGGCCACGCGACATGGGGGACGGGAGTCCCCCACTCGCGAACAGCACGTCGAGACCAAGCCGTGGTCGATCACGGGTTTTCCTTGTCGCCCTTATCACCTTTGCCGGGGAAGCCGCCCTTGCCGCCCGGGAACGGGAAGCCGCCCTTGCCGCCCGGGAAGCCGCCGCGGCCGCCAGGGCCACGCTCACGCATCTCCTTGAGCTGCGCGCGTTGTTCGTCGGTGAGGATCTTGTCGAGCCTGGCCTCGACTTCCTTCTGAAGAGACTCAAGCTCTTTCTTCTGGGCATCGGTCAACTTCAGGGCGTCTTGCAGGAACACGGGCAAGATCTGGCCGGGGGCACCGAACCCGCCCCGCCCGCCGGGGAAGCCACCCCTGCCGCCCTCCCCGCCTTTCCCACCGGGGAAGCCGCCCTTTCCGGGCTGCGGGGGCTGGGCACCACCCGCCTCGGTGGCCACAGTCAACGCCAGCATGCCGACCACGAACATCAACACGGAAGTGAACCGCATCGTCGTCTCCTCGGTCCTCGGGGGTTTGGGAGTATCCCGTCGGCGACTCGGCCGTCCGGGAGTCTCCGGGTATCGCGTCCGAGGGATTAAACGCGATTCGCCCTAGGCCGAGACCGAGTCACGGCGATCTCTCATCGTCCGCTCACGAATCCCGGCCCGCTCACCGATCATCGCCCGTGCACAGATCACGGCCCGCTCACCGATCATCGCCCGTGCACAGATCACGGCCCGCTTACGAGTGCCACGCCGCCGTTGTGGCCGTAGCATGTCGGGTATGCACGGAGCGCTCATCCTGGCCGGCTTCGTCGCCTGGGTCGGACACGCCTGCATCTGGACGAGTGTGCTGAATAACCTGTACGGTCGGCCGCTCCCCAAGCAGTTCCTCCGACCCTGGCGGTACGTCACCGGGCTGATCATCCTGCTCTTCCCGCTGTTCGCCTGCTTTGGCCGGAGGGACAACGACCCGGAACAGCCCGGCCGGCCGGGGAGCCTGCGGCTGGTCTCCTACGGGTATGGGGTGTTGTGCCTCGCCGTCGGCGGGGTGTTATTCCCTGTGATTACGATCGGCCGATTGAGCCGGAGACGACCGAGGGCGTTTGTTGCCGAAACGACGCGGACCTGGGACCTCTGGCCGGAACTGGGCCGTGAACTGCTCGGCGACGGCCTCCTGGCCGGGGCGGCCCGCCTGCCGGGTAACGGTCTGTTTCGCATCGACTTGACCGATCTGACCCTCACCCCGAAAGGGTTGCCCCCGGAGTGGGACGGTTTGAGCGTCTTGCTGCTAAGCGACCCACACTTCCACGGCACCCCGAGCCGGGTGTTCTTCGACCGGTTGACCGAGCAACTCCTCACGAGGCCCGCGGCCGACCTGGTCTGCCTGCTCGGCGATTACGTCGATACCGACCGGCATCACGACTGGATCGGCCCCGTCTTTGGTCGGCTGACCGCGACCCACGGGAAGTTCGCCGTACTCGGAAACCACGACGAGCACCACCAGCCCGACCGGGTCCGGGCCGAGTTACGCGCGGCCGGCTATACGGTCCT
>Ga0308417_1000596_pt1 | contig 25934 bp, 27 predicted proteins | sample HotsprSampleOS65_FD_203528 | JGI IMG/M metagenome (GOLD analysis project Ga0308417, IMG submission 203528) | Hot spring phototrophic mat microbial communities from Octopus Spring, Yellowstone National Park, Wyoming, United States - 20090730_OS65 ...
ACCCGCAAACAGCACCATCCGTTCGACCGAAGCGCCTACCGCAAGCGAACCCTGATCGAGCGCCCCTTCTGCCGCCTCAAGGATTTCCGACGCATCGCCACACGCTCCGACCGACGCGCCGACGTCTTCCTCAGCGCCCTCTCCCTCGCCGCAACCGTCACTTGGTGGTTATGAGTCCAGACCCTAGCTGCAACGTGACCCTGAGAAAGACAACGTATCGCCACGGGACGACCATGCGCCGCAGACGTAGCGGCGACACGGGACATGCCCCGCGCTGACTCGAGGAAGGCCGCAGAGAAGCCTGCGCGCCCTGGCCGCTACCTACCCCGCCGGCGCCGGACCGCATTCCACACCTCGCTCATGCCCGCCGCGCGGCTTATTCCTGGGTCGCATCGGGAATGCACCGCCGCGCCCCCCAAGGTTTCCGGAACGAGGGCGAAATTCAAAGTTGAAAGCGTTCCGATTTTGCATCGCCTACCGGCCACGGGTGCGCCTGTTCAGAAACCTGCACGGTTGCGACCATTTCACGCGATCCCGCTGCAAAAACGGCACGCGCGGACCTAAGCCTCTAATGCGGATAATATCGCTCGCTTTTCTCTCTGCACTGGCCAGTGCGATGCGGCTAAGCCTCTAATGTTGCTACCTTTCTGCTGCGCCGCCTTCAGGTCGAGGGGGTCTTGGGGTCTCGACCCGCCCCGTGTTCGCGTCTCGACCGTCCCCGCCGAGACCTCGGACGGGCTGGCCGCTACTGCGGTCGCGCTGTCCGCGCTCGTGCAGACCGTGCCGCTGCCGTGGATGCCGAGGCTGCTGCCGACGCGAGGTTTTGCCCGCTGGCGCTACCTACGCGTTACCTAGGCTCCGAGGGGTTGATCGGGCCGCGGCTAACCCATTGACATCATGGTGGGCGCGAGAGGGATCGAACCTCTGACCCCCACCGTGTCAAGGTGGTGCTCTCCCGCTGAGCTACGCGCCCATCGTTGCGGTGTCTACTGGCGGGGAGGCAGAGACGCAAGCACCCGCCCCCGCGCCCTCGCCCCGTGACACGATCGCCTGGCCGGTGCTTTCATGGCAGCGATGGATACGCTGCCGCCCAGGCATGGCTCCGACGCACCGCCCGCCGGCCGTCCTGCCACCCGGCCCTGGGCCGAACCGGTGCGCGTCGAGCGGCCCGCAGTGCAGACGGCGCCCATCATCTTCTCTTCGCCGCATTCGGGCCGCGACTATCCGCCCGCCTTCGTCGACCAGTCGCGCCTCGACATGGCCACGCTGCGCCGCAGCGAGGACAGCTTCGTCGAGGAGCTGTTCGCGTCTGCCCCGACGCTAGGTTGCCCCCTGATCCACGCCGCCTTCCCCCGCACCTGGTGCGACGCAAACAGGGAGCCTTGGGAACTCGATCCGGGCATGTTCGCCGGCCCCCTTCCCGCCTACGTCAACGCCGCAAGCCCTCGCGTCGGCGCCGGCCTCGGCACGATCGCACGCGTTGTCTCAACCGGCGAGGCGATCTACCGCCGCAAGCTCACCTTCGAGGAGGCCGAGGCGAGGATCGCGTCCTGCTGGCGCCCCTTCCACGTGGCCCTAGCGGGGCTGATCAAAGAAACGCTGCAGCGCTTCGGCTGCTGCCTGCTCATCGACTGCCACTCGATGCCCTCCCATGCAAGCCCGCCGGGCCGCGAGCGGCTGCCCGACGTGGTGCTTGGAGATGCGCATGGAACGTCATGCGATGGGTCCGCGACCCTCCGCGTCGAGGAGGCGCTGAGCCGCAGAGGGCTTCGGGTGCGGCGCAACGAGCCCTATGCCGGAGGATACGTGACCCGGCATTACGGACGGCCGCGCGAGGGCGTGCATGCCCTGCAGATCGAGCTCGCGCGCCGGCTGTACATGGACGAACTCCGGATTGAGCGCAGCCAAGGCTTCGGTCAATTGCAGGCGCTGTTGACGGACGTAATCAGCGAACTCGCGGCCGCCGACTGGTCGTCTCTCAAACCCTGAGGGCAGTCGGCCGCCAAGGCAACCTCGGGTTGAAGTCGCCGGCTCGGCCAGCTTGGCAAGGAAAGGCCGCAACCGCTTTACGGTAAAAAAAGGCCGCCCCTCGCAGGGCGGCCGAGTTTAGGGAGGAAACGTCCAAGAAAGGCAGACAGCATGGCCGAAACCACGTTGCTGCACTGCGAAATGTAGGCGAGGCGCCAGCCTGCGGCAAGCATTTTTTGCGTCGCAGCAAAAGCCGGGCGCGGTTTCGTTGAACGCATGATCACGTCGGCGCGACGAATGGGAGACGATTCGTGGCATGCCACGTGCTAGTGCCGCGGCACAACCCAACAGGCGATGCATGGCCACGCTCCGTTCACCCGCGCTCACCCTGGTTGCTGCCCTGCTGGTGTGGCCCCAGAACGTCTCGGCACGGCCCGCCGGCTCCCCCCAGACCGTCGCACCCTCGACTGCCGATCTCTGCCGGCCAGCAATCGCCGCAGCCGAACGCGCGCACGGCATTCCGCATGCGCTCTTGCTCGCCATCGGCCGGGTTGAGAGCGGGCGGCGCGATCCCGAGACCGGCCGTGTCTCACCCTGGCCGTGGACCATTCATGCCGAGGGGACAGGGCAGTATTTCCCGACCAAGGAGGCAGCAGTCGCCGCAGTCCGTGCCCTGCAGGCGCGGGGCGTGCGCTCGATTGACGTCGGCTGCATGCAGGTGAACCTTCACCACCACCCCTACGCCTTTGGCTCCCTCGAGGACGCTTTCGACCCGGCACGCAATGCCGACTACGCCGCGCGCTTCCTGGTCGACCTGCAGGGGCGCGTGAACTCCTGGACCCAGGCCGCCGCCCACTACCACTCGCATACGCCCGAACTCGCCGAGGCCTACAAGCGGCGGGTTCTCGCCGCCTGGCCCGAGGAGACCCGACTCGCCGCGGAAGCACATCGCCAGGCACAGGCTGCGGCCTGGACAGGGCGCGCCGCGCGCGGCGGACAAACACCGAGTCTGCTCAGCGCTTCCCGTTTCGACGCCGGGCGCGGCGCGGCGACGCCCGAACCCTCTGCTTCTGGCGCTCATGCGCACGCGCCTGGCGGTCACGCCAGCCCGGCCGCGCGTGGTCGTGATCTCGACTCCTACCGTGCCGCCCCGATCGCGCCGGTCCGGCCGATTGCCGCGATCGTCCAGCTGTCCGCCGCCCGGCCGCCTGCCGCACCACCTATGCGGTGACAAGACGACAGGGTTGAGTGCGCCGACACGATCCGGCACAATCCGCGCGCGGATGCGCGGTATCCATCGGCATCATGCGTTGTCGAACCGACCTGAAAGGATAATCCTATGCGCCTTATCGCCGCTGCCGTTCTGTTTTCGTGCCTGTCGCTGCCCATCCTCGCCTGCCCCTCGGGCGAGCGCGTCGCCGAGGAGCCGCCGCCTCCGGTGGTCACCTCTGCCCTGCCCGGCGCCTCGGTCCTCGGTTGAGAAGCCCTCACGCTGTGCTTCGGGGCGGCCCGCCGCGCAGCCGGGACAGGAGCCCGGCAGCGGCGGCCGCCACCATCTCCTCGCCTCCGATACCGTACAGGGCATACAGGGAGGGTATGTCGCCCGCCTGACCGAAGCGATCGACGCCAAGCGGCTCGACCCTTTGCCCCCGTACGGCCCCGAGCCAAGCGAGCGTGGCCGGGTGACCGTCGAGGACCGTGACCAGGACGGCGTCCGGGGCAAGCGGGGAGAGAAGCTCCTCGATCCAGGCCGAGGCCCTCTCGCCCGCACGCCGGGCCCGGCAGGAGGCGAGCCAATCGTGGTGCAACCGGTCCGGGCTCGTCACGATCAGGAGGCCGGCGTCGGCAACGTCTTCGCGAACCGCGCCCATAGCGACGCTGGCCTCGGCCGCGACCGGCCCCTCGGCGACGAGAGCGAGCGAGGCGCCCGGCGCAGGCGGCACGAGCCAATAGCCGCCGCGGATCACCGCCTCGGCATCAAGCGCGCGCGCCGGCTGCTCGATCGGCCGGGTCGACAGCCGGAGCCAAACGGACGAGCCCTCCGGCTCCTGCACGTGGCTAAAGGCCCAGGCCAGGATGGTGGCGAGTTCGTCGACGAAGGCCGGCTCGTAAAAGGCAAGCCTGTCCTGTCCGATGCCGATCAGCGGCGTGTAGACCGACTGGTGCTGCCCACCCTCTGGAGCGAGGCTGATCCCAGACGGCGTTGAGACCAGGATGAAGCGCGCGTCCTGGTAGCAACCGTACATCAGGGCATCGAGGCCGCGACCGACGAAGGTGTCGTAGACGGTGCCCAAAGGGAGCAGGCGCACGCCGAACAGATCGTGCGCAAGCCCGGCCGCAGCGAGAAGCAGGAACAGGTTTTGTTCGGCGATGCCGAGTTCGATGTGCTGGCCCTCCGGGGTCATCACCCATTTCTGCGGTGAGACGACCTTGGCGTCGCGAAAGACGTCGTTGCGACGCGTGCGAGAGAACACGCCGCGGCGGTTGACCCAGGGGCCGAGCGAGGTCGATACGGTCACGTCCGGGCTCGTTGTGACAATGCGAGATGCGAGCGGGGCAAGATCACCCGCCCCGCGTCCGATCTCGGACAGGATCTGCCCGAAGCCTTCCTGGGTGGAGATCTTCCGGCCTGGCGCGAGTGGCGGCATCGGCAGAACCGACGGCACAGAAACCGGCTCCGCTGCCAGGCGTCTGCTCCCTCTGCGCTGCGCGAAGGGGGCAGCGGCGGCGAGGGCGCGCGCCGCCGCCTCGATGGCGCCGAGCCCGGCGAAGGGCTCCCACTCCTCGCCAGGGGCAACGCCCATGCCGGCGCGGAATGCCTCCATTTGTTCCTTCGTCATCAGCCCGGCGTGGTTGTCCTTGTGCCCGGCGAACGGAAGGCCCATGCCCTTGATGGTGTAAGCGATGAACGCCGTGGGCCGTCTGTGGGCGGCAGCGCGGCGCAGCGTGTCGACGACGAGGCCCATGTCGTGCCCGCCGAGATTCGTCATCAGCTTTGCAAGCGCCTCGTCCGAGAGGGGATCGATGATGGCCCGCACGCGCCGATCTCGCCCGAGATCAGCGAGCAGCGCCTCGCGCCAAGCCGCCCCGCCTTGGAAAGTCAGCGCGGCATAGGCGGAGTTTGGGCAATCGTCGATCCACTGCCGAAGCGCAAGGCCGCCCGGCCGGGTGAAGGCCTCCTCGAGCAGCCGCCCGTATTTGAGCGTCACCACCTCCCAGCGCATGTCGCGGAACAGGCCCTCAATGCGATGGAACAGGCGGTCGGGGACGATCGAGTCGAGGCTCTGGCGGTTGTAGTCGATCACCCACCACACACCCTCGACCTCGTGTTTCCAGCTCTCGAGCAAGGCCTCATAAATGTTGCCTTCGTCAAGCTCGGCGTCGCCGACCACCGCGATCATCCGCCCCCACGGCGCGTCCTCGGGCACCAGGCGCTTCAACCGCACATAGTCGCGCACCAGGGCGGCGAAGTTGGTGATCGCGACCCCGAGGCCAACGGAACCGGTGGAGAAATCTACATCGTCTCCGTCTTTCACCCGCGAGGGGTAAGGCTGGATGCCCCCAAGCGCGCGGAACCGCTCGAGCCTCTCCCGCTCCACCCGCCCCATCAGGTACTGAATCGCGTGGAACACCGGTGCGGCGTGCGGCTTGACGGCGAGGCGGTCCTCGGGGCGGAGGATGTCGAAGAACAGTGCCGTCATCAGGGTCGCGACCGAGGCGCAGGATGCCTGGTGGCCGCCAACCTTCAGCCCATCGCGGTTGGGGCGCAGGTGGTTGGCGTTGTGGATGATCCAGCAGGCGAGCCAAAGCACCCGCTTCTCGAGTGCTTCGAGCACGGCCACATGGGCGGGCTCGACCCCGGGCCCCCAGGCCTCCTGGCCGGACTCGGCGAAACTGTTGGCCACCCTGGCCTCCCTCAGCCCTTGGGCCATAGCTGGCCGGCGAGGGCGCAGCGGAACGCAACGATCGAGAGCGAAGGTCGCGCGGCCGCAGAGGCAACGCTGCCTTGCCCCTGGCCGCAGACGGGCCAGCAGCGGCGATGGCGAAACGCCCGATCGCGCCTGAACGGTTGAGCGAGCAACGCCGAGGACACGGCGGCGGTTCGTGCAGGTGCGACAAACCCGACCGCCAAGCCCCGGACGCTCCGGTCGCCTCGCCGTCCCCATCGCTCGCCCCGCCGGCGCGTCGGGATGCCGGCAACGCCGATGCGGCTAGGAGAGGGAGCAGGCCGATCGCGGTCGCGCAGGCAGCGACCCGCCGGGTTGAGGCCGCGGTCCGCCGCGGCCCTGACAGCCGCGCCAGCTGCGTCGTCGGACGCGACTCCAAGCGTCGCGCCGAAAGCGAGCAGGCTCGGGCGCGTTGGAACAGCCGGCTCTCGGCCCTGGCCTGCCCCGCGTGCACACCTTGCGGTTGAGGACGGTTGCCTGGACCTCATGCCGCATGCAGCCATCGTCAACCCCGAACCAACCGCTTCAAAGCCGAAGATGCCGCACGCTTGCCGTCTGCGGCATAGAGCTCGTGGTTCGCCTCGATCGTGTCGCGGTCGTACAGGTAGTTGACCATTAGGCCCAGGCTGTCGCGCAGCCCCTTGTCGGAGGCATCGGCGAGCCAGTTCAGGCGTTCCGCGCGCGCACCATTGCTGAGATGGAAATGCGCAACCGGGTCCCGCGCCCTGCCCCGCCGGTCGCTCTCAAGCAGAAGGTAGCGCGCGCAGAGACGGAACAGCGGCCCCCGCGCCGCCTCGGCAAGCGCCGCTTCACGGTGCCAGCCCCGGCGCGAGATCAGACGCGCAAGCGGGCTCTCCTCCGCCTCCTCCGTGTGGCCGAGACCCTCGGCAAGCGCGGCGCTCTCCTCCGACGACAGGAGTTCCTCACCGGCAGCGAGCCTCTCCTCAAGCCATCGCCGGAAGCCGGGAATCGGCGAGAGGGTGGCAAAGGTCTTAAGGTTGGGAAGGTCGTGCGAGAGACGATCGACAACCTGCTTGATCAGGAAGTTGCCGAAGCTGATGCCGGCAAGGCCACGCTGGCAGTTGGAAATGGAGTAGAAGATGGCGGTGTCGGCCGTTTGAGGGTCGATCATCGGCGCCTTTTCGTCCAGCAGCGCCCGCACGTTGTCGGCAAGCCCTCGCACCAGGGCGACCTCAACGAAGATCAGCGGCTCGCCCGCCATCGCGGGGTGGAAGAAGGCGTAGCAGCGGCGGTCGGCATCCAGCCGGTTCTTCAGGTCGCGCCAGCCGCGGATCTCGTGCACCGCCTCGTAGCCAACGAGTTTCTCGAGCAGGGAGGCCGGGCTGTTCCAGTCAATACGGCGGAGTTCAAGGAAGCCGACATCGAACCAGGCGGCGAGCAGGCCGCGCACGTCTTCGTCGAGCGCGGCGAGCAGAGGGTCGTCCCTGGTCCGGGCCATCAGGTCGGCCCGGAGATCGACAAGAAACTTCACGCCCTCAGGGATTGACGTGAACTGGGTGAGAAGCCGCACGCGCGGGGCGGCGACGGCGCGTCGCAACACTGCGAGCGCAGCCGCCCTTTCGCCGGCGTCTGCGGCCGCCGCGAAGGCAGAGCAGGCGGCCTGAACGGCCGCCGGGTCGGCGTCGAAGGCGGCGAGGGTTCGCAGGAACGCCGTCCGACCTTGCGCGTCGGCCTGGAGATAGGCGCGTGCGAGCTGGGCGGACCGACCGCGGGCAGAAACCTCGCCGCCTTTCGCCTCCAGGCAGGCGCGCATCTGCGCGGTGATGTCAGCCTCTTGCTGCGCGGCACCGGCGACCGCGGCCCAGGCGCCGAGGAGGCGTCTCAAAGCGCGGTCGAACAGGCTTTCCTGGACGGTCGCGGCCTCCATCGGGGTCTCCCTCTCCCGTCGGATACCCTCAGTATAGCTTGCCGAGCACGTGCGGGAGATGGTCGGCCAAGTCCTCAGCGATCAAGTGGGGACCGGCGCCGAAGGCTGCCTCGGCGTGCAGCCAGACAGCGGCACAGGCAGCCTCGAACGGAGGCAGGTCTTGTGCCAGCAGAGCGGCAGCGATGCCGGCGAGCACGTCGCCCGTTCCCGCCGAGGCGAGCCAGGCGGGGGCCGCAGGGGCAATGGCAGCCCGCCCGTCAGGAGCGGCAACGATGGTGTCGCTGCCTTTGAGGACCACCGTGCCGCCGAGACGGCGAGCCGCCACCCGCACGGCGGCGAGGCGGTCCACGCCGGGAGGGCCGAAAAAGCGAGCAAACTCTCCGGCATGCGGGGTCGCGATCGCCGTGCCGCGCAGCGCCTCGGGCGCGCCGCGGAGAGCGTCGGCATCTGCGACCAGGACTCGCCCCGCCGCCAGCACCGACTGCGCGATCCGCACCGAGCCCTCGCCCCCGCCGGGACCGACGAGCCAGACCTTTCTCCGATCGTCCGCAAGCATGGTCTCAAGGGGCGCTTCCGACACGATCACCCCAGGCTCGCCGGCTCGGCAGGCGGCGGCGGAGGGCGCATCGGGAGCAGCGATCGTGACCAGACCAGCTCCAGCGCGCCGGGCGGCCCGCGCAGCAAGCCGCGCCGCCCCGGTCATCGCCGACCCGGCGACGATCGTCACCGTTCCCCGGCTGTACTTGTGATCACTCGGCCGCGGACGGCGGAGCAGGTGGCGCCACAGCGCCGGGTCGTTGCGAACCGTCTGCGGCGCGATCTGGTCCAGCACCCGGGCTGGGATGCCAATCGACGCGCACAGAACCTCCCCGCAGAGATCGCGCCCTGGAACCAGCAGGTGTGCGGGCTTGAGGCGGAAAAAGGTGACGGTCAGCGCGGCCTGAGGAGCGACGCCGAGGACCGCTCCAGTGTCTCCGGCCACCCCTGAGGGCAATTCGATCGCAACCACGGGGACTGCGATCGCGCGCAGTGTATGCGCCGCCACCCCCTCGATCGGGCGCGCAAGGCCGGCCCCGAACAGCGCATCGATGACAAGGCGCGCGCCGCGCAACGCCTCCGGCGCGAGCGGCACGAGAGGTCCCCGCCAGCGCGCAGCGGCGAGCGCGGCATCGCCGTGCAGAGCGTCCCGCTCGCCCAACAACGCCACCCGCACCGGCCAGCCCGCCTCCTCGAGCCGACGGGCGACCACGAAACCATCGCCGCCGTTGTTGCCAGGGCCCGCAAGCACCGCGGTTGGGCAAGGACGGAAGCGGCGCAGAACGGCACGCGCCACGGCCCGGCCGGCGTTCTCCATCAGCGCGATGCCAGGCGTGCCGCCGGCAATCGTCAGGCCATCGGCGCGCCGCATTTCGGCTGCCGTCAACACGGCGCACGCCTGCACGGCTTGACCCTGGTTTCCTTCAAGGGTTAGAAGATTCATGGGGAGCGTCCTCCCCCACAGACGATGACGGAAGGGGAGAAGACGGCAATGGCACGAGCAGGCAAGCCTGAACGCAGCTTGGCCGAACTCTATCGCGACGACCCCGAGCGCGCCGATTACATCGTGTTCGGTCGTCGGGGGGCGGTGAAGGGCGCCTCGCTCGCCGCCATGGGTGCCGCCGTTGGCGCCGCCATCCCCTTCGCCGACAGGATGCCGACCGGTCTCGTGCCTGCCGCTTTGGCACAGGGGGCAGGCGAGCGCAAGCTGTTCCGCTTCGAGGGGAAGGAAGCTCTGATCGATCTCGGCCAGCGTCCGCTCGTGCTGGAAACGCCTGAACACCTGCTCGACGACGAGATCACCCCGGCGTCAAAATTCTTCGTCCGCAACAACGGCATCGCGCCGACACCGGCGGTCGATCCGAAGGCGTGGAAGCTCACCATCGACGGCGAGGTGAATACGCCGCTCGAGCTGACGGTGGGCGAGATCGAAAGCCGCTTTCCGCTCGTCTCCTACCAGCTTCAGATGGAATGCGGCGGCAATGGCCGTGGCTTCTTCGTCCCCGAGGCGAGGGGCAACCAGTGGGGCAACGGCGCCATCTCGAACTGCCTCTGGACTGGCGTACGCCTGCGCGACCTGCTGCGCGCAGCCGGGCTGAAGGAAAGCGCAAAGCACGTCGCCGCCTACGGCGCCGACCTGCACCTCTCCGGCGACCCTAACCGGGTCGTGATCAGCCGCGCGACGCCGGTCGAAAAGTGCCTCGAAGAGCATACGCTGGTCGCGGTGCACATGAATGGCGAGCCGATCCCGCACATCCATGGCGCACCCCTGCGGCTGATCGTGCCCGGTTGGCCGGGTTCGCTCAGCCAGAAATGGCTGACGCGGCTTTGGGTGCGCGACCGCGAGCACGACGGCCCTGGCATGGGCGGCACGTCCTACCGCATACCTGTGATCCCGATCGTCCCCGGCTCGCGGGACGACGGGCGCACCTTCCGCGACATGACCTCAATGCCTGTCCGGTCAGTCCTGACCAACTTTGCCAACGGCACGCGCTTCCCTGCTGGCACGCGTGAAATCGCCGTCCGCGGTCACGCGTGGGCGGGCGAAGACCAAATTCGCGCAGTGCACGTTTCGGTCGACTACGGCTCGAGCTGGATCGCGATGGAGGTGAAGCCCCCTGCCAACAAGTATGCATGGCAGCGCTGGTCCGGGTCGGTACGCCTGCCGTCCGACGGCTACTTCGAGGTTTGGTACCGCGCCACCGACAGCCAGGGGCGGATGCAGCCGCACGTGGCGGGCAATTGGAACCCGCAAGGTTACGGCGCAAACCCGATCAGCCGCGCCGCGATACTCGTCGGGTGAAGCCGCAACGGCAGGACGGGACGAGGAGCGATGCGCGTCGCGCTGATTGGGGTTGCGGCTGCACTGGTCGGCATCGCCCTAGTCCTTTCCGCCCCGGCCAGCTCCTCGTACGACGAGACACCGGAGGTCCTCGCCGAGGGGGAGGGACGGGAGGAGACCTTCTACCTCTGCACCCCGTGCCACAACACCGCGCTGATCCGCCGCTCCGGCTTGACCCGGCAGCAATGGGACGAGCTGATGGACTGGATGACGGAACGGCACGGCATGAACCCGCTTGAGGGAGAGCTGCGCGAGACGATCGTGAACTACCTCGCCCAGGCCTACCCGCCCCGGCGCCAGCGCGGCCCTGCGTTGGTCAACCCGTTCGCCACCAACTGACCGCTGCGCCGGGCTGCCGGCCATCGGTCTGACCCTCTCGTATCCTGGACCTGGCGGCGCACTCTGCGCTGATGCGGATCGTCGTCATTGGCGCCGGGGTGGTCGGCGTCACGGCCGCCTGGGCACTGCGCGCTGCCGGGGCCGAGGTCGTCGTCGTCGAGGCGCGCGAAGGTCCCGGGCTCGAAACCTCGTTCGCCAACGCGGGGCACCTGTCACGTGCGGCCGGCCCCTGGGCCGCCCCGGACGTGCCCGGCAAACTCCTGCGCTGGATCGGTCGCGAGGACGCGCCGCTGCTGCTTCGGCCGCGCTGGGACCCGGCGCTGTGGCGGTGGGGCCTTCGCTTCCTCGCCAATTGCACGGCCACGGCGTACGAGGAGAACGCGCGCGCGCTCGGGACCCTCGCTCGCCTGTCAGTGGCCGAAACGGTCCGCTTGCGCGAGGAGTTCGCCATTGCCGACGAAGCCAATCGGGAGGGTGTGCTCACGCTCTACCGCAAGGCGGGGGATCTCGCGCGGGCGGAGACGATGCAGGCGCGCCTCGCTCGCTACGGTTTCGCGGCCGAGCTCCTCGATCGGCCGGCGATGGTCGAGCGCGAACCGGCCCTCGCCTCCGTCGCGGAGCGCTACGCCGGCGCCCTGTTTGCAGGAGATTCGGAGACCGCCGACTGCCGCGCCTTCACGGTCGCGCTCGCCGCCGAAGCCGAACGGCAGGGCGTGTCCTTCCGCTACCGCACCCGCGTCGCGGCGGTGGCGATCGGGGGCGGCCGCGCCCGGGGTGTTGAATTGGACGGCGGCGAGCACTTGGCTGCCGATGCCGTCGTGCTCGCCGCAGGGCCTTGGTCGGTTCACCTCGCCGCGCGCACCGGGCTTCGCCTGCCGATCTATCCGGGCAGGGGCTATTCCGTGACGGTTCCGATTTCCGACCGCAACGGGTCTCCCCGCCACGCGGTGATCGACGACGACGCCAAGGTTTATATTGCGCGGTTCGGCCAGCGGCTTCGCATCGCCGGTACGCTTGAAGTCGCAGGCTTCGACGCGAGCCCCTCGCCCGCCCGCGCGGCCGCCTTGCTCGATCGACTTCGGTGGTTGTTCCCCGAAGGCGGGGAGTATGCACAGGCCGAACACTGGAGCGGGCTCAGGCCGATGACGCCGGATGGGCGACCGCTGATCGGGCACACACCGGTGCCAGGGCTCTGGCTCGACACAGGTCATGGGCCGCTGGGGTGGACCTTGGCCTGCGGCTCTGCCCGGCTTCTGGCAAGCCTGATGGGCGGCAGCTCGCCGCCAGTCGACCCCGCCCCCTTCGCCCTCTCCCGCTTTCGGCGCGCCGCCGCGCTTTGAGCCGGTCGGGGCGCTGCGCTAAGCCATCAGCCATGGCCGTCGTCGTTACTGTCGCCCAGCAGAAGGGGGGCGCGGGCAAGACCACATTGGTGGCGCAGCTCGCAGCTGCACTCGCCGCCTCGCACCGGGTCGCCGCCCTCGACGTTGACCCGCAGGCCAGCCTGATGCGCTGGCTGGCCGCCCGCAAGTCCTCGCTGAGGGCGGCGTCGGCGGGCCTAACCGTAGCGGACTGTGCCGGCTGGCGCCTCGCTGGCGAGGTCTCGCGCCTTGCCCGCGGCCACGACGTCGTGCTCGTCGACAGCCCGCCGCATGCCGAGACCGAAGCCCGGCTCGCCGTGCGAGCGGCCGACCTCGTGCTGGTCCCCCTCCAGCCGAGCCCGCTCGACGTTTGGGCGACGGCACAGACGCTTGCGCTCGCAGCCGCCGAGAAGCGCCCCGTCCGCTTGGTGCTGAATCGCGCTCCGCCTCGCGGGCGCCTGCTGGACGCGACCCGAGCAGGGCTGTTGCGGGGAGAGACGCCGGTGCTCGACGCGGCCCTCGGCAACCGCAGCGCCTTCGCCCTCGCCATGCAGATCGGGCTGGGTGTGACCGAAAGCGCGCCGAAGGGGCTGGCCGCCCGGGACGTCCGCGCCGTGATCGCCGAGCTCTCGCACTGGCTCGGCTCCGCCTGATGCACGCCCTCCTGTTCGTCCTCCATCTCGTGGGCGCCATCCTCTGGGTGGGCGGAATGGCCTTCGCCATCCTCGTGCTGCGCCCTTCGCTGGCCGTGCTCGAGCCCCCGCAGCGGCTCGCGGTCAATCGCGAGGTGTTCCGACGCTTTTTCCTCATCGTCTGGCATGCGATGCCGATCACCCTCGTCTCCGGCTGGGCGATGCTGTTCGTGTTCCACGGCGGTTTCGCCGGCGCACACTGGACGGTGCACCTGATGAACCTGACGGGGCTCGTCATGGGGGCGGTGTTCGTCGTGCTGTGGAGCGGGCCCTACCAGGCGTTCCGCGCCGCCCTTGCCAACGCGCGGGGTGCGGACGCGGCGGCGGCGCTTGTTCGAATCCGGCTGCTGATCACGCTCAACCTCGGGCTCGGCCTGTTCACCAGCGCGATCGCGGGGCTTGGGCGCTTCGCGCTATAACCGGCGCGCGATCCGTCGCCTGGAGGATCCGTCGCTGGGAGCTATGATGGGCATGCGTCCTCTCGTTGGTTTGCTTGCAGCTCTCGTACCAGGGGCCGCGGCGGCACAGATGCTGCCGGGCGACCCCTTCGTCGGCCGGCAGCTTGCAGAGCGCTGGTGCGCGTCCTGTCATCTGGTCTCGCCGCGCCCGGTGGGCCCTGTGGGCGACGGGGCGGAAACGTTCCAGTCGATCGCCGACCGGGTCTCGACCACCGCGCTGTCGCTTCGCGTGTTCCTGCAGACGCCGCACGGGCAGATGCCCGACCTGCAGATCACCCATCGCGAGGCCGATGACCTGATCGCCTACATCCTCTCGCTTCGTGGCCGCTGAGGCGGGCGTCACTGCGCCTGCCGCCGGACCACCTCTCGGTGCAGGATGTAGAGTCCTGAAGCGACCAGAACCGCCACCCCTGCAAGGGTCCAGACCGACAGCCGCTCGCCCCAGATGACGAAGCCGAGCAGCCCCGTCCACAGGATGCCGACATACTCGAACGGCGCAACCAGCGAGGCCTCGGCACGGCGATAGGCCTCTGTCATCAACAATTGCGCCGCCGTGCTGATGATGCCGATCGCGACCAGCAGGGCGAAGTCGCGCGGATCGGGCGTCACCCAGACCGGGATCATCGCGAGCCCCGCTACCGCCGCGCCGCCAACCGAGAACCAGGCGATGATGGTGACGTTGCTCTCGCCCAATTGGCCCATCCGGCGGATCGCCGCCATCGCGACTGCCCAGGCGAAGGCGCCGAACACGACGATCAGCGCAGGAATGAGCGCAATCCCGTCGCCGCCGGGGCGGAGGATGAGCAGAACACCGCCGAAGCCCACGATCACCGCGCTCCAGCGCCTGAACCCGACCTTTTCGCCCAGTAGCGGGATGGACAGTGCGGTGAGGAAGAGCGGCATCGTGAAGCCGAGTGCGGTGACGGTCGCGATCGGCAGCACGGCGTAGCCGTAGAACGCGGTCACCATGCCGACCACGCCCGAGGCGACCCGGACGACGTGCCAGAAGGGGCGGCGGGTGGCCAGCGTTCGCACTCCGCCCTGGCGTGCGATCATCGGCCAGAGCGCGACCAGAGCGATGATGGAGCGGAAGAACACGATCTCGATCGTGGGAACCCGCTCCGCGACGGTTTTCACCAGCGCCGCGGCGACCGCGAAGGTGGCGGAGGCACCGATGACGCAGGCCACGGCGCGCCTGCGCCGACGCGGGGTTTCGCCCTGCCCGGCCGCCGCTTCCCCCTCCTCTGCTGCCTGCCGCACGCGCTCCCCCGTTGGTGCAAGCCTACGTTCGCCCCCTCTGGCCGCGCCAGACGGATGGGGTTACGGTCCGCGCTCGCATGGCAGACCTGACCTTTCCACCGCACCCCAGTGTCGCGATCGAGACCGTGGAAACCGTCTGGCACGGGCGGACAGCCGTGCAGCGCGTGCGCTACAGCCTCGCCGGGTTCGACGGGCGTCGCGTCGGCCCTGCCGAGTGGGAGGTTGTGCGGCGCGGCCGCGCCGTTGCCGTACTCCCGCATGACCCGCGAACCCGGCGCGTGGTGCTGATCGAGCAGTTCCGCCTGCCGGCCCTCGCGGCCGGGCTCGACCCGATGCTGATCGAAGCCGCCGCCGGCCTCGTCGACGGCGAGGAGGACGAAGAAGGGGCAGCGCGGCGCGAAACCCTCGAGGAAACGGGGCTCGCGGTCACCGCGCTGGAGCCGGTGGGCCGCTTCATCCTTACCCCGGGCATCGCTGACGAGACGATCCGGGTCTTCCTCGCGGAGGCCGAGATCCCGGAGCCGCCGGCGGACGGGATGCTTCGGCTCGCCGGGGTTGCGCACGAGCACGAGCACATCCGCGTGTTGGCGGTGGCTGAGGACTTGGCCTTCGCCTGGCTCGAGACAGGGCGCATCGTCAACGCGACCACAGCGATCGCGCTGCAGGCGCTGCGCATCCGCCGGCTTCGCGAAAAGGCGGGATGACGGAGCTCCTGTTCCGCGGCGACGCCTACCTCACGGAAGCGGCCGCGCGCGTCCTTGCCGTCACGTCGGCCGGCGTGGTCCTCGATCGGACTGTGTTCTACCCCGCTGCTGGCGGCCAGCCCGGCGACAGCGGCTTGTTGCAACGGGCAGACGGAACAGAACTGCGGGTCGCCGACACGGTGAAGGGCGAGGCAGGGGCCGTCCTTCATCGACTCGCGGAGGGAACAGCCCTGCCCGCTCTCGGGGAAGACATCGTCGCCGCTATCGACTGGCCGCGCCGGCATCGCCTGATGCGCATGCACACGGCCCTGCACCTGCTCTGCGCCCTCCTTCCCGGGGCAGCGGTCACGGGCGGTGCGATCGGCGACGGCAAGGGCAGGCTCGACTTCGACCTTCCCGCCGCCCCCGACCGCGAGGCGCTGAACGATGCCCTCGCCCAGCTGGTCGCGGATGACCATCCCGTCTCCGAAACCTGGATCACCGAGGAGGAGCTGGATGCCAATCCGCAGCTTGTGCGCACGCTCTCGGTCAAGCCGCCGCGCGGCACTGGGCGCGTGCGCCTCGTGCGCATCGGCGCGGCCGACCCTGCGCTCGATCTTCAGCCCTGCGGCGGCACCCATGTCCGATCCACCAGCGAGATCGGGCGCGTCACTGTTGCCAAGGTGGAGAACAAGGGGCGTCAGAACCGTCGCATCGCATTGGTGCTGGAGCCGTGAGCGGGCGCGGATACGTCAACCCCGACGCTCTCATCGAACCCGAAAGCCTCGCCGCCGCGCTCGGCGCAAAGGACCTCGTGGTGATCGACATCACCAAGTCATTGCCAAACGAGCACCGGGACGATCGCGCCGCGTATCGCGACGCGCACATCCCGGGGGCGCTTTTCCTCGACATCGATGCGGTCGCCGATCGTATGACCCCCCTGCCGCACATGCTCCCCGCCGCGGAGGACTTTGCGCGCGCCATCGGCGCCTTCGGCATCGGCAAGGCCACGCGCGTCGTGTTCTACGACCAAAAGGGAATGAGTTCCGCCGCCCGCGGGTGGTGGATGATGCGGGTGTTCGGCCATGACCGCGTCGCGGTGCTCGACGGGGGGTTACCGGCTTGGCGCGCGGCCGGGTTTTCCGTCGCGACCGGCGAGCCAGCGACGCCCGACCCTGTCGCCTTCGTCCCAGCGTTTCGTCCGCATCTGGTCGCCGACCTTGCCCGTGTGCAGGCTGTCTGCGCCGGCGATGACATCGTGCTCGTCGATGCCCGGCCCGCCGGCCGGTTCCGCGGCGAAGCGCCGGAGCCGCGCCCCGGCATCCGCGGCGGCCATGTCCCTGGCGCGTGCAACCTGCCGCATCTCGACCTGCTCGATGCGGACGGTCGCTTTCGCCCTGCCGGCGAACTGCGGCTGCGGCTCGCCGAGGCTGGCCTCGACGGGTCCCGCCCCGCGATCGCGATGTGCGGCTCCGGGGTGAGCGCCTGCGCGATCGCACTCGCCGCCCATCTCGTCGGTCTGCCCGAGGTCGCGGTCTATGACGGCTCCTGGACGGAGTGGGGTGGACGCGACGACACGCCGATCGAAACCGGCTGACCGCTGGGAGACCACGACGTGCCCGACGACACCCGCCCGCATCGTCCGCGCCTCGGCCTGCGCACCCGCCTCAGCCATCTCGGCCGGCCGGGAACGAAGACGCACGGCTTTGTCAACCCTCCCGTGGCGAGAGGTTCGACCGTGCTCTACCCAAACTGCGGGGAGAGGGCCGCTGCCAGCAAGAAACGATACGATCAGGCACTGGTCTACGGCGTCCTTGGCGGGCCGAACCATCATGCACTTGAGGACGTGGTGGCGGAGATCGAGGGCGGCAGTCGCTGCCAGATCGTCTCGTCCGGGCTTGCCGCCGTCACCGCCGCCCTGCTCGCCTACCTCAGGGCAGGCGACCACCTCCTCCTGCCCGACAGCGTTTACGGCCCCACCCGCGGCTTCGCCGACCATTTCCTCGCCCGAATGGGGGTGCAGACCACCTACTACGACCCCTGCATCGACGAAGCAGGCCTTGCCGACCTGTTTAGGCCGAACAGCCGCGTTCTCTACCTGGAGAGCCCGGGCAGCCACACGTTTGAAGTCCAGGACGTGCCGGCGCTTGCGCGCGCGGCGCGCGCAGCGGGGCTGAAGGTGCTGATGGACAACACTTGGGGCCTGAATCACTTCCAGCCCTTTCGCCATGGCGTCGATGTCTCGATCCAGGCGTTGACGAAATACCTCGTGGGCCACTCGGATGTGCTGCTCGGCGCGATCACGGTCGCCTCGGAGGAGGATTGGAGGGCTGTGCGTTCGGCGGCCTTGCAGCTCGGACACTATGCCTCGCCGGACGACTGCTGGCTTGCACTACGCGGCGCGCGCACCCTTGCCGTTCGCTTGGCCGCGCAACAGGAGAGCGGGCTCGCGATTGCGCGCTGGCTTGCTGGGCGCCCCGAGGTGCTTCGTGTCCTGCACCCCGCCCTGCCCGGCGCACCCGGGCACGAGTTATGGCGGCGCGACTTCAGCGGCGCCTGTTCCCTGTTCGGCGTCGTCTTCCGACCAGACTACTCGGTCGCCGCGAGCCACGCCTTCGTCGACGCGCTCGAGTTGTTCGGCATCGGCGCCTCCTGGGGCGGCTACGAAAGCTTGGCCTTGCCGACCACGGGGTTCATCACCCGCACTGTCACGGGCGAAGACCTCGGCGGGCCGGCGGTGCGGCTGCACATCGGTCTCGAGGACGTGGCTGACCTGATCGCGGATCTCGAGCGCGGCCTCGCCGCCCTTCGCGCGCATTGCGGCTGACGGCTTCGCTCTGCTCCCTCCGGCCTCCGCTTCGCCCGCTCACCCGGCGCAAGCGCGGCACACACCCTCGATTTCCACCGTCGCGCGGGTCGGGCGGAAGCTCGCGGTTTGCGCTACGCGCGCAATCGCCGCGCCGATGCCCTCGTCCTCCGTCTCCGCCACTCGGCCGCATCGCGTGCAGATCAGGAACTGCACGGGGTGCGCGTGGTTGAGGCCGTGCTGCCGCGTTGCACTCGGGCAGCCGACGAAGGCGTTGAGACGCTCCACCTTGTGCACGAAGCCCCGCTCGAGCAAGAACTCAAGCGCGCGATAGACGGTGGGCGGTGCCGCGCCGGCGCGAGTGCGGCGGAGATGATCAAGCAGCGCGTAAGCGCCGATCGGCCGATCAGCAGCAAGAACGAGCCCGAGCACCTCGCGTCTCAGCGGCGTGAGGGTGGCTCCATGCTCGGCACAGAGCCGAGCTGCGGCATCAAGGCGGTCCTCGATCTCTGGGGCGAAGGTCAAGCCAGGGTCCCTCATCGCCGAACTGTCGCTCTCGCACACGGTTGACGTTACTCTATAACGCAAGCCCAAGGAACGCCGCCGATGCCGTCTGACGACCCACCGCGCCCCCTTGACCCCTGCGAGGCCTTCCTCGCCGCAATCCGCTTCGACGCCGAAGGCCTCGTGCCCGCGATCGCGCAGGACGCGACGACTGGCGAGGTGCTGATGCTAGCCTGGATGAACCGCGAAGCGGTCTCGCAGACCCTGGCGACCGGACGCGTCTGCTACTGGTCGCGCTCGCGCCGCGCGCTCTGGCGGAAGGGCGAGACATCGGGCCAGGTTCAGCGCCTCATCGACCTGCGGCTCGATTGCGACAGCGATGCACTCCTCGTCCTTGTCGAGCAGACGGGTGTCGCCTGCCACACCGGGCGCCGGTCCTGTTTCTTCACCGCGATCCGCGATGGGCAGGTGACGGAGATCACCCGGCCAGTCGAGGATCCAGCCGAGCTTTACCGGGGCAGGGGCTGATGGAGTCCGTTCCGGTTACCGTGCTGACGGGATTCCTGGGCGCGGGCAAGACCACACTGCTCCGCAGCATCCTGGCCCGCGCAGAGGGGGCGCGCATCGCGGTGCTGGTCAACGAGTTTGGCGAGATCGGGCTTGACCATCTGTTGGTGGAGCACGCGGCCGAGGATCTCGTGCTGCTCGCCTCAGGCTGCCTTTGCTGCACGGTTCGGGGCGATCTGCTCGCTGCCCTTTCGCGTCTTGTCGCCCGGCGCGAGGCAGGAGAGATCGCCTTCGAGCGTGTCGTGATCGAAACGACGGGGCTCGCCGACCCGGCCCCCATCCTGCATACGCTAATGGGCGAGCCCTTGGTCCTCGCGTCCTTCCGTCTCGACGGGGTCGTCACCGTCGTCGATGCCGTGAACGGCTGGACCACGCTTGACGCCCACCCCGAGGCGGTCAAGCAGGCGGCGGTCGCCGACCGGCTGGTGGTGAGCAAGGCCGATCTCGTCACGGCGGAGACGGTGGGCAGGCTCCGCGTGAGGCTTGCCGCCCTCAACCCGGCCGCGCCGATCGCAGAGGCGATCCATGGCGAGGTCGACCCCGCTTTCCTCTTCCACGCCGGCCTCTTCGACCCCGCGCGCAAGAGCCCCGACGTCGCAGCGTGGCTTCGTGCCGAGGCCTATGCGGCGCAGGACCGGGCACATGGCGGTCACGATCACGACCACGGTCACGACCATCATCACCATCATGATGTGAACCGGCACGATGACCGGATCCGCGCCTTCTGTCTCGCCTTCGACCGTCCCCTGCAGTGGCAGGGCCTTGCCACCTGGCTCGAGATGATGGTGACCGTGCGCGGGGACTCCCTTCTCCGCATCAAGGGCGTGCTCGACCTCGTCGGCCACGACCGCCCGGTCGCCATCCACGGTGTGCAGCATCTGTTCCACCCGCCCGTGGCCCTGCCCGCTTGGCCGGAGGGCGAACCCCGTCGGTCGCGCCTCGTCTTCATCGTGCGCGACCTCGACCGCGCGGTGATCGAGCAAGGCCTGCACGCCTTCCTGGCCGCAGCCGGCGACGCGGATGCGCTTCGCGTCGGCTGACGACCAGCGGTCAGCGCGGCCCCGCCAGCTTCACCCAGAGGATCGCGAGGGCGAGGGCGAGCGTGATCCCGTTGGCGAGGATCAAGCCAGGGGCAGCGCGCAACAGGCCGTAGGGGAGCCAAAGCGCGAGCCCGAGGGTGAACATCAGCAGCATGGGGAGCGCGAAATCGCCGGCGGAGCGCGTGCGCAGCGTCTTCACCGCCTGCGGAACGAAGGCGGCTGTCGTCAACGTCCCGGCCGCCAACCCGACCAGCTCCACCGTGTCCACACCGTCCTCCCGTTGCTCCTCGCCCCGGCCCACCGTAAACGAGCGCGCGATGCCGTCCACCGCCATCACTCTGCGCACGGTTTCCGGCCAGGCTCTGCGGGCGCATCTTGACGATCTCGCGTCACTGCGCATCGCCGTCTTCCGGGAATGGCCGTATCTCTATGACGGCGACGAGGCCTATGAGCGGCGCTACATCGCCCGTTACGCCGAGGCGCGGGGTGCGGCGGCGGTAATCGCGTGCGACGGCGAGCGCGTGGTTGGCGTCTCCACATGCCTCCCGCTTGCCGAGGAGGACGAGGAGATCAGCGCGCCGTTCCGCGATGCGGGATGGGACCTCGCCAGCGTGTTCTACTTCGGCGAGTCGGTGCTGCTGCCTCGATACCGTGGGAGCGGGATCGGCGTTGCGTTCTTTCGTGAACGCGAGGCCTGGGCGAAGCGTTTCCCGGGCATCGCCTGGGCGGCATTCTGTGCCGTCGAGCGGGACCCGGCCGACCCTCGACGGCCACCCGGCTACGTCCCTCTTGACGGCTTCTGGCGCAACCGGGGCTACGAGAAGCGCCCTGATCTTGCCTGCACACTGGAGTGGAGGGAGATCGGCGCGGCGGAGGAAATCCCGCATCGTCTTTGCTTCTGGCTGAAGCGCCTTCGCGACACACCGTGCCACTCCGTCTAGCCGTTCTCGCCTGGCGGGTCGAGCGTACGGCTTCGGTCGAAGCCTTCGCCGCGCGCCTTGACCACTGGCTCGGGCGCGCGCGCCGAGCCGACGCGGAGCTGGTTCTGCTGCCGGAATATGCGGCGGTCGAGGTGGGAGCGGCCGTCGCCGCAGGGCGAGGCGCAGCGGCTGAGGTGGCGGAGGCGGTGGCCCGCGCCGAGGCGATCGAGGCGGCGATGGAGTCGGCCGCGGCACGGCACGGGCTGTGGCTCGCCGGTGGCTCCCTGCCGGTGCGGGAAGGAGAGCGTATCGTCAACCGCGCCACCCTGTTCGCTCCTGACCGGCGACGGGCCGTGCAGCGCAAGCGAACGATGACCCGATTTGAGGCCGAACGCTGGGCCGTCGCGGGCGCGGAGGGGCCTTGCGCAATCGCCACTCCCTGGGGCCGTCTGGGGATCGCAATCTGCTATGATTGCGAGTTCCCGCCCATCGTTCGCGCGATGGTCGAGGCGGATGCGTGGCTCGTGCTCGTCCCGGCGTGTACCGATACACAAGCGGGAGCCACGCGGGTGACGGTCTCAGCCCGTGCGCGGGCGATCGAGAACCAGGTCTTCGTTGCCGTCGCTCCCACCGTGGGCGCTGCGCCCTGGTGCGAGAGCCTCGATCGCAACCATGGCCGGGCCGGCATCTACGGCCCGGCCGACCGAGGCTTCCCCTCAGACGGGGTGATCGCCGAAGGCGCGCCGGACACGCCCGGTCTCGTCTTCGCCGATCTCGACCCCGCCGCACTCTCCCGCGTCCGCTGCGAGGGTGCCGTCCGCAACCATGCGGACTGGCCGCGGGGCGAATTGCGCGCCGTCGTCATCGAGCCCGCATGACACTCCTCTATCTCGTGGCGGGGGAGGCCTCGGGCGACGTGCTCGGTGCCCGGCTGATCGCCGCCTTGCGCTGCCGACAGCCCAATCTCCGCTTCGCCGGCATTGGCGGTCCGCGCATGGCGGAGCAGGGGGTGGTTTCGCTCTTTCCCATGGAGGAGCTCTCGCTGATGGGTCTGGCCGAGGTGGCGCCGAAGCTGCCGCGGCTCCTTCGACGACTCGCCGAAGCCGAGGCCGATGTGCTGGCGAAACGGCCGGCTGCCCTCGTCACCATCGATGCGCCCTCCTTCTGCTTGCGGCTTGCTGGCCGCGTGCGGACCAAGGGCGTGCGCACGATCCATTACGTCGCGCCGCAGGTCTGGGCCTGGCGGCAGGGTCGAGTGCGCAGGATCGCGCGCAAGATCGACCGCCTGCTCGCCCTGCTGCCGTTCGAGCCGCCCTTTTTCGCCGCCGCCGGCGTTCCGACCGATTTCGTCGGCCATCCCGTGATCGAGTCGGGGGCGGATCGCGGCAATGCCGCCGCGTTCCGCACGCGCTTCGGTTTGGCCGCGAACCGTCCAGTTCTGGCGGTTATGCCGGGAAGCCGACGTGGAGAACTGAGGCGCCATTTGCCGCTGTTCACGCGCGCCTGCGCCCTGATCGTCGCCCGCGTACCGGATCTTGCCGTGTTCGTCCCAACCCCTCCGGCTTTCGGGGCGCTGGTGCGGGACGCGGCCTGGCCTGCGGCACCGATTATCGCTACCGATGTGCAGACAAAGCACGATGGCTGGGCAGCAGCGACGGCGGCGCTGGCCAAGTCGGGAACCACGTCGCTGGAACTTGCACTCGCCGGCGTGCCGCACGTGATCGCCTACCGCGCCCACCCGCTGACCGCAGCGATCGTGCGTCGCCTCGTCACCGTGCGCTACGCGAGCCTAGTCAATCTCCTCGAGGGGTGCGAAGTGGTGCCCGAGTTCTTGCAGGAGAACTGCACGCCGGAGGCGCTGGCGAGCGCGATCTTGCGCCTGCTCGAGGACGGCTCGGCCGTCGCGAGCCAACGGGCTGCCTTTCTCCGTGCGGTGGCTTCGCTTGCCGCACCGTGCGGCCGAACGCCTTCGGAAGCCGCGGCAGAGGCGGTGCTGGCCGAACTCGCGCGCGCCGGCTGATGCCCGCGGCGCGCTCAACCGCCAGCCGATGTCAGGCCGGAACGGTGCGCTGCCTCTGCTCGCCGAGGCCCGCGATCCAAACCCGCATCTTTTGCCCGGGGCGCAAATAAATCGGTTCAGGTTTCTTGCCCATTCCCACGCCCGGCGGGGTGCCCGTGGAAATGATGTCGCCCGGCATGAGCGTGATGAAGTGCGAGACATAGGAGACGAGGGTGCGCACGCTGAAGATCATGGTCTTCGTCGAGCCGCGCTGCATCACCTGCCCATCAACCTCGAGCCCCATCTCGAGGTCTTGCGGGTCGGGGATCTCGTCCTTCGTCACCAGCCACGGACCGACAGGGCCGAACGTCTCGCAGCCTTTGCCCTTGTCCCAGGTCCCGCCGCGTTCGAGCTGGTATGACCGCTCGGAGACATCGTTGACGACCACGTAGCCGGCGACATGGTCGAGCGCCTCCGCTTCGCTGACGTATTTCGTCCTCGACCCGATGACCACGCCGAGCTCGACCTCCCAGTCCGTCTTCACGGAGCCGCGGGGAATCTCTACCGGGTCGTTCGGCCCGGACAGGGCCGTGAGAGCCTTGAGAAAGATGATGGGTTCGGAGGGAACGGCCGCTCCGCTCTCGGCCGCATGGTCAGCGTAGTTGAGGCCAATGCAGACGAAGTTGCGCGTCCCTGTGAACGGCACGCCGAGTCGCACGCCCTGGTCGGCGAGCGGGAGGGCCGAGACGTCGATGGCGGCAAGGCGCGCAAGCCCTGCCGGGGACAGCTCCTCAGGTCCGATCTCCTCAACGAGGCCAGCGAGATCGCGCACGCGCCCCTCAGCGTCGAGGACTCCAGGCTTCTCGAGGCCCCTGGGGCCGAAACGGACGAGCTTCATCGCTGTTGGATTCTCCTCTTGGATCTCCTCTCTGTGGAGGGTCACAGGGTCCAGCCGCCGTCGATGACGATCGCTTGGCCGCTGAGGAAGGCGCTCTCGTCCGCGGCGAGATAGACGGCGAGGGCCGCGATCTCCTCCGGGCGGCCGAGGCGGCCCATCGCCTGGCGGGCGATGAAGGCGGCCCGGGCTGCCTCGATGCTCCCCGCCTGGGCGGCGTTCGCCGCGATCCGGTCGGCGAGCGAGGGCGTGTCCACCGTGCCCGGGCAGATCGCGTTCGCGCGGATGCCGCGCGTCACGTAGTCGGTCGCGATGCTTTTGACGAACCCCAGCAGCGCGGCCTTGGTGGTTGCGTAGACGAAGCGGTTCGCTGCGCCCTTGATTGAGGAAGCGGCAGACGAGACGACGATGATCGAGCCCCCGCCTTTCGCCAACATCCCCCGCAGGAAGGCCTTGGTCACGCAGAAGGCGCTGCGCACGTTGAGGTCGAAGGCGAACGACCAGTCCTCTTCCGTGCAGGTCTCGATCGTGTTCTGGTGCACGTGGCCAGCGCAATTCGCCACCACGTCGACCGGCCCCGTCTCCTCCGCCAGCCGCGTAATGGCGACCAGGTCGAGCACGTCGAGGCGGCGCGTGGTCAGGCCAGGGCCGTCGAGCGCAGCAAGCGCGGCCTCGTCGATATCGGTGGCGACGACGTCCGCACCTTCGGCGGCGAAAGCGAGAGCCGTCGCCCGCCCGATGCCCCTCGCCGCTGCCGTGACGAACGCGCGTTTTCCCGAGAGCCGCCCGGCCATCGCCCCCTCCCCGGAGTGCAAAAATCCTCCCGGCGGAAGCCCGCAAGCGCAAGAGGGCGGCAATCGTCGGTCAGGCCAGCGCGGGCTGCATGCGTCCGATCAGCCGGCCGCGAAGCCGCGCTGAGATCGCGTCGATGACCGCGACCATGACCAGGATGCACAGGATGATGAAGGCGACCTCGTCCCAGGCCCGGATTCGAATCCGCTCCGAGATAGCAAGCCCGATTCCGCCCGCGCCGACGATGCCGAGAATGGTCGCCGAACGGGTGTTGCTCTCGAAGAAGTAGAGGGCCTGGGCGAGCATCACCGGTAGAACCTGCGGCAGCACGGCGAAGCGGAGCACGAGCGGGCGCGCCGCGCCCGTGCTCTCCACACCTTCCACCTGGCGGCGCTCGATGTTCTCGATTGCCTCAGCATAGAGCTTGGCGAGCACCATCACGTCCGCAACCGCGATTGCCAGCACGCCAGCGAGCGGCCCGAGCCCGACCGCACGGACGAAGACGAGTGCCCAGACCAGTTGGTCGACCCCCCTGAAGCCATCGAACAGGCGCCGGAGAGAGAAGTGGAAAAGGGGGTTGCGCGCCACATTCTTGGCGCCGAGGAAGCCGAAGGGCACGGCAAAAACGGCGGCGAGGAGCGTGCCAAGAAAAGCCATGGCCGCGGTCTCGGCAAGGTCCTTCGCGATCTGGTCCCAATGCTCGCCAGGGGCGGGCGGGATCATCAGCACAACGATGGTGCCGAGGCCGCCGAGGCCTTTGAGAATCCGCTTCGGCGTGATGTCGAACCAGACGTGCCAGAAGACAACGATCGCAACTAGGGTCCGGACTCACAACCAGAACGCTACGATGGCGGCGATGTGGACTGCGGCGAGGTAGGTTGCGGCGAGGCGGTCGTATCGGGTTGCGATACGCCTGAAGTCCTTCAGCCGGCAGAACATC
>Ga0308417_1000597_pt1 | contig 25924 bp, 18 predicted proteins | sample HotsprSampleOS65_FD_203528 | JGI IMG/M metagenome (GOLD analysis project Ga0308417, IMG submission 203528) | Hot spring phototrophic mat microbial communities from Octopus Spring, Yellowstone National Park, Wyoming, United States - 20090730_OS65 ...
CCCAGTACACTTCGAAGGTCTTCTCAGCCGTCCTGTCCCAACTGAAGCGACCGGCCCAGTCGAGCCCCAACCGCTCGCGCCGGGCCCTCAGCTCCGGATCGGCGATCAGGTCCCGGATCGCCCGCATCATCTGCCCCAGATCGCGCGGATCAAAGAGCACTGCCGCCGCGTCGGCCACCTCCCGCATCGCCGTCGTGTTCGAGCACGCTACGGCGCGCCCGCAGGCCATCGCCTCCAAAATCGGCAGCCCGAAACCCTCATACAGAGACGGAAACACGAACACCTCGCAGGCCGCATAGAAAAGGCGCAAATCTTCATCCGGCACGAATCCCGGAAAATGAATGCGATCGACGACGCCGCTGCGCGCCGCCATTCGCCGTATCTGCGCCCCGTACCAGCCATCTTGACCTACGATCACCAGCCGGTGGGGCAGCTTCGGATCACACCGGATCAGCTCCGCGAACGCACGGATCAGACCCTCGTGGTTCTTGCGCGGCTGAAGGTCGCCCACCGTCAAAAGAAACGGCGATGGAATTCCGTAGCGTCTCCGAATCTCCTCTGCCGCCGCAGCCGCCGGCCTTGGCCGGAACTCATCGGAGACCGCGTTCGGCACGACAACGACGCGCTCCTCCGGAAGACCGAACGCCCTTAAGATCGCCCGTTTGGAAAATTCACTCGGCGCCAGAACACGCGCCGCTCGACGCACCGTCCTTCCGACTGTGATCCGCAGTTGCAGAGCCTGAGCCCGCCGGAAAAACTCCGGATGCTCGATGAAACTGACATCGTGTACGGTGACCACGACGGGGACCGGACATCCAATCGGCGCCGTGTACTGCACATGAACCACATCAGGCTTGTCTTGACGCAACTTCAGCGGTAGATCCAGCCCCAGCCGAACGTGCGGCACGGCAGAAACCTTCCGCACCCGGAAGGCGGCCGGCACCTGAGACTGCGCCCCTTCGGCTGAGACATACGCGATAACCTCCGCGGCCGGCCCCAGCCGCGCGATTCCCCGGAGCAGGTTGCGAATATAGACTTCGTTCCCCGTTAAATTCAGCCCGATTGCGTGGGCGTCCACCGACAAGCGCATCCGCGTTCCCTTCAGTATAGCCTGCCACCTTCCGACAGACTCGTTACAACTGCGGAAGCGGCAGGCACTGCTCGAGCCTCCTCCAGCCTGCCTCCCACGTGTACTCGCGCTCATACAGCGCTCGTCCGGCTTGCCCGATCCTTTTTCGCAACGCTGGGGACGCGACCAGCGCCGAGACGGCTTCGAGCAAAGCCTGGGGGGTGTCCGCAATCACGAGGTGCTCTCCCGCCAGCCCCGCCAACCCCTCCGCTCCGAGCGAGGTCGAAACCACGGGCGTCGCAGCCGCCCACGCTTCAAGAATCTTCAAGCGAGTCCCGCTGCCCGCCTGGAGCGGAACCACGGCCGCCTTGGCTCGCGCCAGCACCTGCACCGCGTCCTCCACCTCACCCCAGATTCTCGTTCCGGCGACCCCGCGGGTGTACCGCTCGATCGCCTCCGGCCGCTTGCCCACTAACCACCACTCGAGCCGCGGCCAACGCTCTCGCAGCCGTGGCCATACATCCCTGGCGAAATACCGGACCGCCGCTATATTCGGCAAATACTCCATGTTGCCGGTAAACGCGATCGCCTCCTCCTCATGCCGAACCGGAGCCTGCCGATGCGGAATGCTGTTAGGATACACGCACGCTTTCAACCCGGGCGCAATCGCCTGCACCAGTTTTGCATCCGCTTCGGAGGCGACCAGCAAGCGCCAGTATTTGGGCAGCCAACGCCGCTCCAGACGCCGGCAACATTCGGCAAACCTTCGATGCGCCACCGAAACAGGCCATGGCTCAATCTTCGAGCAACGTTCATGCCAAACTGACTCGACGTTGTGCATATCGAGCACCAGCCGCTTGACCCGCCGGGCAAGCAGCGCCGCATACGGGGCGCAACAGAAATGTTCCACCACGCCCAGCTCGTACCGGCTCTCGCCCAAGCGTTCGGCAATCTGTTGCTCGAAGCGTGCGAACCGGTCCACCAGCGGAGGCACTCCCAGCAAGAGCCGGACCAGGTTCCTGCCCACTCGTGCCCGGTGCGAGCGCGAGTGGGTTGGCAGCTCGATCACGATGATTCTTCGTGCCAGCTCCCGCAGCCGACCCGTACGCGGATCCGGCGCCCCGGCTTCGCGAAATACGACAACGTCCAGCTCGGCACGTCGGGCCAAGTATTCTACCAATCCCGCCGTGCGCAACGGGCCGCCTCCGACCGCGGGGTAGGGAGCCTCCGGGGTCAGCAGAACAGCCGCCAGCCTACTTGCCAAGCCTTCTCTTCGCCTCCTCGTAAACCTCGCGCATCCTTCGCGCGGTCCGGCTCCAGGAGAATTCCCGCGCCCGCTCGAACGACCGCTGCCGCTGTTCGGCTCGCCAGCCCGGATCAGTCGCGGCACGACTCAACGCCTCGATCCACCCTGGCACGTCGGTGAACTCCAACCGCATGCCCGCTTCTCCAGCCACCTCTGCCAGCGCCGGGTCCCGACTCGTTATGACCGGAGCGCCGCAGCACATCGCCTCGATGACCGGCAGGCCGAAGCCCTCGTACAAACTCGGCATGAGAAGAGCCAGCGCGTGAGAGTAGAGCGCCGCTAACGGCTCGTCCTCTATCTCGCCCGCCAGCACCAGGCCCGGCTCCGGCCCGAGCGGGGGAAAATCTTTCCGCCGCCGCCCCACCAGAACCAATTCGACCGAATGCCGTCGCCTCACTTCGCGCCACGCCTCAAGGATCACGCCCAGATTCTTCCTCGGCTCCAGCACGCCGACGTGCAGAAAGTACGGCGCCGGTCGCGGGCGTCGCTCGATCGGGCGAAATACGCCGGCCGCCGCCAGCGGCACCGCGACGATTCGCTCCCCCGGCACCCGAAATTTCGCCATCGCTTCGCGCCGGATCGCTTCCGTCGGCGTGACGACCATCGTCGCCAGACCGAGTCGCAGCAAGATCGGCGTCCTCCTCCGTATCCGCTTGGCCTCCGGATACCACCGCCGCAGCTTCCATGGTGCCAGGTCGTGAATCGTCAACACGGTCGGGCACACGGGCAGATACGGCACGGCAAAGTCGGTCCCGTGGAACACCTCGATGGCTCGTCGCCGAAGTTCGGCAATCAGGCCCGCCGACCACCAGCGCCGCTCCCAGAGCCGAACCGGCGACCGCCCGCGCCGCAGGTTCGGCAAACCTCCCTCCGGCATGGGGAAGGCCTGGTCGGAAACCAGCCAGAAATCGTCCTCCGGAAACGCTTCCGCCAGCGCCTGACTCAACTCGCGCGTGTAGCGGGCGATGCCGCCGGTTGTGATGGCGAGCGGCGTCGCATCCAGGGCGACCCTCATGCGGCCCACCCCGAAGCCGGATTCCCTCTCCGCTTCGCCCCTCGCGCTTCTTGTCTTGACCTGTTCGAGAGCCTCCCCAACACCGATAATTGAATCACGATGGAACTCAGCTTCGCCTATCTCGCCGTGTTCGCGGCCGGCCTCATTATCGGCGCTCTCGCCGCCTGGCTCCTGCTGCGAGGCCGGCAAATGGTGCTCGAGCAACGTCTGGCCGAGGCCGAAAAGTACGGTCAAGAAAGCAGAGCCTTGCTGGAGGAAGCCGAACGTCGGTTCTCCGCCGTTTTCAGGGGGCTCGCCGCCGAAGCCCTTCAGGCCAACAACGAGATGTTTTTGGCCCTGGCCCGAGAGAAGCTCGCCGGACTTCATCAGGAGGCCAAAGGTGACCTGGAAAGCCGGCAGCGCGCCATCGACGAACTGGTGCGTCCGCTCAAAGAGTCGCTCACCCGGGTGGATGCCTCGATCCAGCAAATGGAACAAGCGCGCGCCAAAGCGTTTGGCGCTTTGTCGGAACAGGTGCGCGCTCTGGCCGAGGCCCAAGCCCTGCTCCGCGCCGAAACCGCCAATCTCGTCCAGGCGCTGCGCATTCCGGCCGTTCGTGGCCGCTGGGGCGAGATTCAGCTCCGCCGCGTCGCAGAACTGGCCGGCATGACCGAGTACTGCGATTTTGAGGAGCAGGTCCAGGTCTCAAGCGACGCCGGCCGCCTCCGTCCGGACATGATCGTGCGGCTTCCCAACGGCAGGCAAGTAGTGGTCGACGCCAAGGTCCCGCTGAAAGCCTATCTGGAAGCTCTCGATGCGCCGGAGGAAACTGAGCGCTCGGCCAAATTGAAGGAGCACGCCAAACAACTCCGCGCTCACTTGGACCGGCTAGCCGCCAAAGCCTATTGGAATCAATTCGACGAGAGCCCGGAGTTTGTCGTGGCCTTCGTGCCCGGCGAGGCCTTCTTCAGCGCGGCCTTGCGGGAGGATCCCGAATTGATCGACTACGGCGCCGCTCGTCGGGTCCTCCTGGCGACCCCCACCACACTGATCGCGCTGCTGCTGTCGGTCGCTCACGGCTGGCGTGAGGAGCGATTGGCCCGCAACGCCGACGAGATCCGAGAACTCGGCCGCACGCTCTATGACCGCCTGCGCACCTTTTCTGAGCACCTGCTCAAACTCGGTCAGCGTCTCGAGCAAAGCGTCTCCGCCTTCAACGAGGCCGCCGCCTCGCTCGAGGCGCGTGTGCTGCCGAGTGCGCGGCGATTCCGCGATCTCGGCGCTGCAACCGGCGAAATCCCCGCGATTGAGCCTGTAGCGAGTCGGCCGAGGATCCCGGAGACCTGAGCGGCCCGCCGCCGGTCATCCGCAGGACCGGTGCTACCATTGACAGGAAGATGCACGTCCCAGTTCGCCCGACACGCAGGGAACTCTTGCTTGCCGCCCCGGCACTGAGCCTCGCCGCAACCAGCCCCCTTCGAGTCGCTCCCTTCCGCGCGGACCTCACGCCGCCCAGGGGTGAGCCGCTCATTTGGGTCGTCCCGCTCGAGCAGGTTCTGGACCCGCTGCTTGCCAAAGGCGTCATCCTGGATGACGGCCGCGAGCGCGTCGTGCTTTGCGCCCTGGATTGGTGCGGACTCGGCGGCTCGACGTTTCGCCGGTTCCAACAAGCCATCGCCGGCGGCGCAGGCGTTCGGCCCTCCGCCGTCATCCTTCACACGGTCCACCAGCATGCCGCCCCCTACGTGGACGGCGACGCCTACCGCTTGCTGCGCAGCGCCCCAGACCCTCCTCTTTGCTTCAGCGATGCCGGTCTGCACGCACTCGCCGAACGACTCGCTGAGGCCGTCCGCCGGGCCTTTTCCCGCCTTGAAACTTGTGATCGCATCGGTGTCGGCCGGGCCGAAGTCGAGCGCGTCGCCTCCGCCAGGCGCATCTGGGATCGCGGGAAATTGCTCGTCCGCTACAGCAACGGAGCGAAAGACCCTCACATGGCCGCGCTGCCGGAAGGCCCGGTCGATCCGTGGCTCAGGACGATCAGTTTCGCCCGCGGCGACAGCGTCATCGCCCGGCTTCATTTCTACGCCACCCATCCTCAAACCTTCTGCTGCGACGGCCGGGCATCGGCCGATTTTGTCGGCTGGGCCCGCGAGCGCCTGGAGGGCGAGCAAGGCGTCGCCCAGATCTATTTCACAGGCTGCGCCGGCGACGTCACCGTGGGAAAGTACAATGACGGCTCGCTCGAGGCTCGGCGCGAACTCGCCGCTCGGCTCCTCTCGGCCATGAGGACGGCCTGTGCCTCCACCACCCTGCAACCCGCCGGCAGGCTCGCCTTGCGAAGCGTGCGCCTCAAGCTCCCTCCACGGCCGCCCTCGACGCCGTTTGAACAGATCGCCGATCCTACGCGGCGTTATCGCACCGCCATCACTCACGCTTTCGCCCGCCGCAAGGAGCCGCTGGAGGTCACCGCCGTCAACCTTGGCGGCGTTCGCATCGTGCATCTTCCCGGTGAACCGTTGCTGGAGTTTCAGACTTTCGCCCAACGCCTGCTGCCCGCCGAATTTGTCGCCGTCGCCGGTTATGGCGATATCAGCCCGGGCTACCTCTGCCCCGACCGCGCTTTTGAAGAGGGCGGTTACGAGCCGAGCGCCTCCAATCATCTTCCCGGTGGCGAGCGCCTGGTCAAAGAGGCCCTCCGTCAGGCACTCGGCGCCTGAAGCTTTGAGCTAGGATATTGGCCATGAGACTCGGTCGACGTGCCTTCCTTCAAAGCTCCCTCGCCGCCTTCCTGGCAGGGGCCAAAGCCCGCGCCGTCCCGCCCAGCGATCGGATCCGGATCGGGCTCATCGGTTGCGGCGGCATCTCCGTGGGCGACACCAACGCATTCCTGGCCCACCCTGAGTGTGAGCTGGTCGCCATCTGCGATGTCGACGACTCTCGGATTCAAAAGACACTGGAGCGGCTGGCCTCGCTCGGCCGGGAGCGCCCCGATGCAGTGAAGGACTTCCGGCGAATTGTCGACCGCAAAGACGTGGACGTGTGCCTGATCTGCACCCCGGACCACTGGCACGCCTTGCCCACCATCGCCGCCTGCCGAGCCGGCAAGGACGTTTACTGCGAAAAGCCGCTCGCCACGTCTATCGGCGAAGGGCGGCTCATGGCCGACGTCGCCCGCGAGCACGGCCGCGTCTGCCAGATGGGCACGCAGTGGCGCAGCGGCGAGCACTACCGCGAGGCCGTCGAGATCGTGCAGTCCGGCAAGATTGGCAAAGTGCGCCAGGTGCGCTGTTGGGCGTACCTGGACTGGATCACCGACATCGGTAACCCGCCGGACGAGCCCCCTCCGCCCGGCGTCGACTATGACATGTGGCTCGGCCCGGCGCCCAAGCGCCCCTTCAACCGCAACCGCTTCCATTTCAACTTCCGCTGGTTTTGGGACTATGCCGGCGGCCTGATGACGGACTGGGGCGTGCACTTGATCAATATCGCCCTATGGGCCATGGGGCCCGAGTGGCCGAAAAGCGTCGTCGCCTCCGGCGGCAAGTACTTGCTTCAGGACAATTCGGAAACCCCCGATACCCAGATCGCGGTCTACGACTTTCCCTCTTACACGCTCATCTGGGAGCATCAAGTCCAGTGCGGGCTTGGGCCCGACCGCCGCGAGCATGGCGTGATGTTTACCGGCTCGGAGGCCACCCTCATTCTGGACACCTCGGGCTGGGAGGTAATTGCCGAACCCAAAAAGCGCGGCATGATCGAGATGAAACGGCGTGCCCGCACCGATGAGGCGGTCCGTACAGCGCACGTACGCAATTTTCTCGATGCGATCAAGTCCCGCACGCAGCCGAACGAAAACTTCGACCTTGGCCACCATGTGTCGGCCGTGGCGCACTTGGGCAACATCGCCCTCCGCTCGCAGAGCCGCATCGCATGGGACGCCGCCGCCGGCCGCGTACGCAACCACGAAGCGGCCAACGCCTTCCTCCTGCCGCCCTACCGCCCCCCGTGGAAGCTCTGAGAAATTGGGGACAGTATACTCAATCCCCTTTTTCCCCCGCCCCCAGCAGCCGACCCACCATCTCTACGTCCTTCTCATCGGCGAGCAACATCACGCGGTCGCCGGCCTCAAGCACCGTACCGCCCTTTGGCACCAGGTAGTCTTCCTTTCGGCTGACTAAGACCACCAGTGTCGTTTTCGGCAGTCGCAGATCCACGATCTGTCGGCCGGCGGCTTTCGATCCCGGTGCAACCTCGAACTCCAGCATCCGGCTGGTCGTTCGCCGCCCCGGCAGAAACTCCACCGGCCTCTCGGGCCGGCTCGGAAGCGGCGCCTCCAGGCCGAGACGCCGCGCCACCCACGCCAGCGTCGTGCCCTGAAGGAGCGCCGACGTGATCACGACAAAGAAAACCACGTTGAAATGCAACTCAGCATGAGGAAGGCCGGCCAGCAACGGAAACGTCGCCAGAATAATCGGTACGGCTCCTCGCAGACCAACCCACGCGATCAGCACTTTCTCCCGCAGGGAAAATCCGGCCCCAACCAGGCTCACCAGCACGCCCGCCGGCCGAGCCATCAACATCAACGCCGCCGAAACCAGCAAGCCCGGTCCGGCCACTTCGGCAAGGTGTGAGGGGACCACGAGCAAGCCCAAGACGACAAACATCACGATCTGGAACAACCACGCCAGGCCGTCGTGGAAGCGGATCAGGCTTCGCTTGTGGATGAAATCCTCACTCGCCATCATCAGGCCGGCCAGATAGACGGCCAAAAAGCCGTTGCCGCCCACTAACGCCGTCGCACTGTATGCGGCCAGCACCAACGCCAGCGTCAGCACCGGATACAGGCCCTCGCTTTCCAGACGCAAGCGGTTCAAAGCAGCAACCGTAAGCTTTCCGAAAGCGACTCCCGAGAGGGCACCGAGTCCCATCTGAAGCAAGAACAGAGGTGCTAGGTCGCTGACGCGAGCCGTCGGTTCCACCAGCAGGCGGATGCAGCCCACCGTCAGGAATACCGCCATCGGATCGTTGCTTCCCGACTCCAGTTCGAGCAAAGGCCGCAACCGCCCCTTCAAGCTCGCATTTCGTGACCGGAGAACGGCAAAGACGGCCGCGGCGTCCGTCGAAGAAACGATCGATCCGAGGAGCAGGGCCTCCTGCCAACTGAAGCCGACAATCCAGTGAACAAAGCCCGCCACGACAAGCGCCGTCAGTAAGACCCCGAGACTCGCCAGTCGGACGCCGCTCCCCCAGACTGCCGCCACCGCCGGCCATTCCGTGTCCAGCCCGCCGGAGAAAAGGATTAGCGCAAGGGCGACGACGCCGAGCGATTGCGCCAGGGCGGCATCGCGAAACTCCACGCCCCCGATGGCTTCCGAGCCGCCAGCCATGCCGATCGCCAGGAAAAATAGCAGCGCCGGCAACCCCAGCCGGTCGGAAAGCTTGCTTGCCAGAACACCCGCAACAAGCAGCAACGCGCCGACAAACAGCCCCTGCTCGAGCCCGTCCATCCGAATCCGTCCGGGCGCGGCTGCCTGCGGCCTCCCGGACCTCCCTCCGACAGGCTAAACCCGGGTCAGGAATACCGGCAGACCGATCTTGCCGGCGTAGTTCGGCCGGTACTGCACCGTGTCATACATGGTCGCCACATCCACCGAACGCGGCCCGAGTTTCGGGTCCGGGATGGGCATCAGCGTGTAGCAACCCTTTACGAGCGCCGTCATCGTCCCGCTGGCGCCCTCGAGAATCGCATCCACGGCCAGGTTGCCGAAAGTGATCGCCACCATCGAGTCGATGAAATCGGGCGAACCGCTGCGCAGCTCGTAGGTCAGGTCGCTCACCAGCGTCTCCTCGCCCGTCCGCCGTTTGATCTCGTCCGCCAGATCCTCGGCTACGTTCATCTTCTTGCGATGCCCGAAAGCATCCGGCTCGCCGTACTCTTTCACCGTATAGCCTTCCCACTTGGCGCCTTCCGATAGCACCACCAGACAGTAATTGCTCGGATTCTCCCGCTTGTCTTCAAGCAACAACTCGATGAGCCGCTCGAGGTTCACCGTGTACTCGGGGATGCAGCAGCGAATGCTCTGCACGTACGCCGTGTAAAGCGCCGTGTAACCGGCATCCCGGCCAAAAACCCGGAAGATCCCGATTCGCTCGTGGGACCCGACCGTCGTCCGCTGCCGCGAAATGGCGTCGGTCGCCCGCGTGATGGCCGTCGAAAAGCCAATACAGTATTCCGTGTTCTGGACGTCATTGTCCATCGTCTTCGGAATACAAACGATCCTGACGCCCTCTTTGTTCAGGCGAGCCGCATAACTCAGGGTGTCGTCTCCCCCGATAGCGACAAGATAGTCCAGCTTCAACGCCTCGATGTTCCTCAGCACATGGCCGGTTATGTCCCAGACCGTCGATGTGACGCCTTTCTTTGTAACCTCACGTTGCGGGAAATCCGCCGGATTGAGAAAATCCGGAAGCTTTTTCATGCTGGCGGGATTCGTCCGCGAAGTGTGCAGGAAGGTTCCGCCGCTACGGTCCACCGTCCGCGTCACCTCCCGGTCCAGCGGGTAGACGTAGCGGGCTCGGCTCTGCTCGTCATCCATGTTCAAATGGGTCAGGCCCTCCCAGCCGCGGCGTAGCCCGATCACCTGGTGGCCGAGCTCGGCGGCACGGTAAACCACCGCTTTGATGGCATGATTCAGTCCGGGGACATCGCCCCCGCCGGTAAGAATGCCGATTCGCATAGAAGTTAATTCTCTCCTTCCCGAGAAATCATCAAGAAGAGCTCGTTTCGCCGTCCAAACCCTCGACGCGCACCTCCACTGGGATGCCGCTCCGGACGCTTTGGGTCACCGTGCAGTAATCTTCAAACAGTTCCAGACACCGCCCGACGCGCTCGCGCTCGCCTTCGCCGAGCTCCGGCGCAATCGACACCTCGATCTTGCCGATCCGCAAACGCCGCTGCTCATTGCGCACCGTCTGCACCCGGACGCGCGAGCGCAGGTGCCTGAGGTCGATCTTCACTTTACGCGCACAAAACAGCAGGCTGGCGTTCAAGCAGCTTCCCACTGCCGCCGCGAGAAGGCGCGCCGGACTGGGACCCGCCGACTTGCCGAGCGGCGGCCCCTCGTCCACCGTGAGCGGCGCCAACGGTGAGCCGTCGAAATTCACCCGGAACTCATAGTCGGCCACCTGCTCGATCGAAACTGTGAACTCGCTGACCGGCTCGTTCATCCGCTCCTCCTACGTCGCTACGTTGTCCACCCACCAGGGCGCCGTCGTGCTCTCTTTGATGACGATCTGGTTCAAGAACTGCGCCGCCTTGGTCAGGCCTTCCTCGGGCGACATCAGGCTGTCTTCGTGCTCGATCGACAGCACGTAGTCATAGCCGCACATCCGCAATGTCGAAACGAAATCTCGCCACCAATCCTCGCCGTGCCCGTAGCCGCAGGTGCGGAAAATCCACGATCGATTCCGCTCATCGGTGTACAGCTTCATGTCCAGCACGCCCGACTTCGGCAGGTTCGCCTCACAGATCTTGGTGTCCTTGGCATGGACATGGAAGATGCAGTCGGCCAGAATCCGCACCGCCTGAATCGGATCGATCCCCTGCCAGAACAGGTGACTCGGGTCGAAATTGCAGCCGACGTTGTCTCCGGCCACCTCGCGCAGCTTCAGCATCGTCTCCGGACTGTAAACCACATAGCCGGGATGCATCTCGATGGCGATCTTCACCCCATGGTCGCGCGCGAACTTGGCGTGCTTGGACCAGTATGGCGCCACCTTCTTTTCCCACTGCCACTTGAGCAGCTCTTGATAATGTGGGGGCCAGGGCGAAACCACCCAGTTCGGATACTTCGCCGTGTCGCTGTCGCCCGGGCAGCCGGAGAAGTCGCACACGACGGGCACGCCCAGCTTCTCCGCAAGAATGATTGTCTTCCGCGCCACCTCCTGGTTCTTCTTGGCGATGGCCGGATCCGGGTGCAACGGCTCGCCGTGACAACTCAATGCGCTGATCGTAAAGCCGTTATCCTCAATCTTCTGCTTGAACTCCTTGAGCGCCGTCTTGTTGTCCACGAGCGAGAGCTTGCAGTGCGTATCGCGCGTGTAATTTCCCGTACCAAGCTCGATCGTGTAAATGTTCAGCCGCTTCAGCTTCTCCAGGACCTGATCGAGCGTCAAGTCCGCCAGCAGCACTGTCAGTACGCCCACTCGCACGGTTGTTCAACCTCCTCTTCGATCTTAGCCGGAACGCCCGCCAGACGTCTTCAGAGCGATTCGGCCAGCCGGCGGCCCAGCTCGCGCCCGGTAATCTCCTCCTCGTCGACGATGGCATCAGCGCCGGCGCCCGCGAGCTCCTCAACGGCGATGTGATGCCTGGCGCGGGCGATAACCCGTACCGCCGGGGCCAGTGTCTTTACCTGATGGATCACGCGTCGCACCGTGGTTGTATCCGGCACCGTCACCACTACCCCGCGAGCCCGCGCCAAGCCGGCGTGTTCCAGGATCTCCGGCTGCGTGGCGTCGCCCAGCGCAATCGCAAGAGCCGGCTGCCAGGCCGCCACCGTGTTGGGATTCAGTTCGAGCACCAGAAACGGGAGCTTTAGCTCCTGCAACGCCGAAACGACAGCCTGGCCCGCCGGCCCGAAGCCCACGACGATCACGTGGCCGCTCTCGGTCCGCTCCTCCGTACCCAGGCCGAGCGCCCGCGCCGGCGACCGCAGCCAACAAGCCGGTATGGCGGTCGCCGCCCCGATCAAATACGGCGCCGCTAGAAGCGTCAGCAACGAAGCCGCCAGAAACAACTGAAACTCTCGCTGCGGCAGGATGCCTGCCTGGCGCGCCGTCTCTCCCAGCACAAAGGAAAACTCGCCAATTTGCGCCAGCGCCAGACCCGTGGCTAGCGCTACGCCCATCCCAAGCCGGAATAAACCCACCACGCCGCTAACAATCAGCGTTTTGCCGGCGACGATCGCCGCCGCCAGCAAGGCCGCCTGGAGCAACACCCCCGGCTCCGGCAGCTCCACCAGTAGACCCACGGAGGCAAAAAACACCGTCACGAACCCCGCACGCAGGGGAATCACGTCGGCCCGGATCTGTTCGGCGAAAACCGTTTCGGCCAGGAGCACTCCAGCGATGAACGCTCCGAGGATGGGTGACTGCTCCAGAGCGTGCGAGGCCCATGTCACCAGCAAGAACACCGCGAGGGCCAATAAGATGGGCAGCTCCCGGTTGCGCAGCGAGGCCGCCAGATTCAACGTCGGCGGCAGCAGGTAGCGGCCCGCGATGACCACCGCGGTCACCAAGAGCGCCCCCTTGCCGAGTCGCAGCCCGAAGTCGGCCGCCGCGCCCCACCCCTCGGAAGTCCCGCCCAGCGCGTTCACCACCAGCACCAGGGGCACCACGGCCATGTCCTGAAGCAGCAGAATGCCCAGCGCGTTCCTGCCGTGCAGGCTGTCGAGCTCCGCGCGCGCCGTAAGCACGCGCAACACCAGGGCCGTGCTGCTCATCGACACCGCCGCCCCCAACACCAGCGCCGCTTTGTACGAGAGGCCGCTCCACTGAAACGCTGCCGTGAAGACCACGAGGGTCAGCAGCACTTGGAGCGTCCCGCCCCCCACTGCCAGCCGCCCGAACGCCTTCAAGCGTCGCCAGGAAAACTCCAGCCCAATGGTAAACAGCAGCAGCGCCACGCCGAGGTCGGCGATCATCTCGACGCCCCCGTCGCTGGCCACCAGCCCCAATCCGCCCGGGCCGAGCAGCACCCCGGTCAGAAGATAGCCGACAATGGCGTTCTGCTTGAGACGCTCCGCCGTCAAACCCAACACGAGCGCCGCCGTAATCAGAAGGGCTATGTGGTAAAGAAGCGCCCAGGCCTGCACAGATCGTACTGTCCCCGCCAGGCGCGCCTGCCGGTCCGCAGTCCGGCGCGGCTCAGCGCTTGACGATCACCTCCCGCAAGTTGTCCCGCGTCAGGAAGAACTTCACCGCACTGAACCGCTCGAACAACCTCTCGATGCCGCGATTGTTGAACTGCTGAACCGCCAGGCGTCGCCCCCGCGGGACCAGATACAGGGTCTCGGCGTCGCCGATGCGGTAGGAGTATAGCGGAACCTCCTGCGGGCGCTCCGCCGTGTGAAAGAGGGTGAACATGTGCGCGCCCGGCCGCAAGATCTCATACAGCCTCTCGATGGTGGCCAGCAGAACCGGGCGCGACAAGTACTGGAGTGTGTCCCACGCCAGCACGCCGTCGAGCGCGCCGGCGGCGAAATCGAAGCACTGCACCAGGAAGGCCTCAATCTGCGCCCGCTGCGTCGGCCCCCCGGGCGGATCCTCCTCCGCCGTGAAGGAGTCCAGGGTCCGCAACAGGTCCTCCGAATAGAGTCGATGCCCGAAACTGGTGAGGAAACTGACGTTTTCTTGTGAAATCCCGCCGAGATCCAGAATCGTCAGGCCGGCCTCGTCCCGAATGGTCGCCACAAATTGAGCCAGTCCGTGACTCTTTTTGACTACAACCTCCTTCGTCATCTCATCCGCCGGTAAGCCTGAGGACCGATCCCCGCTTCCGCCCGGCGCGCGCTCTCACGTTTTTGTTTCGGCTCCGGCGGCAGCCACTTTCGTCGGCTCCGGCCGCGCCGCCGAAGACGCTGCCGGCGCCGTGGCTGCCGGGCGCACGGGCTGGGCCGGCGCCGGCGCGGCCTTCGACGCCTCCGCCCGGATCACGTCGATGCTGCCTTTAAAATATGCCCCGTCTTCGATCGCAATTCGGGCCGTCCGGAGGTCCCCGACGATCTTCGCCTCTTTGCGAATCTCGATCTTCTCACCCGCCTCCATGTTGCCGTGCACCGTGCCTTGCACGATGATCTCTTTGGCCTTCACGTTGGCGTGCACCTTGCCGTTCGGACCGACCGTCAGGCGATGCTCCTGCACCTCGATGGTGCCCTCCACTTCCCCGTCCACGTACAGATCTTCCCGGCTGAAAATCTGCCCTTTGACCACCACTGACTTGCCCACCGCGGCAGCGCCGCCGCCAGGCTCGGCCACGCGCGTCGGTGCCGTCGAAATCGGAATCCCTTCCCGGCTCAGCTCCGTCGCCGTCGGCAACGGGGAGGCGGTGCGCCCGCCGGCCGGCTCCTCTTCCTTGCGTCGCGTCCACATTCGTCTCACCTCCTCGGCAGCCAAACTAGTTCGAAACGGCTGACCTTGCGGCGATTCTACCGTAGCCGGGGCGGCGGCTCCAAAGCGGCTCAAGCCCAAGGCGAACCTGGAACCCGCTTCCCGGACTCCACTATGATAATAGACACGTGAAAGTAGTTTCTCTCTATGTCTAAAAGTGTTCCAGCTCTGATTTTATTTTTCGCCTTCGCGGCAGCTGGCCAGGACGCTCGCACCGCCGCTCTGACGGGCGTGGTCACCGACCCGGCCGGCGCGGTGGTCACCGGCGCCAAGGTCACGGTCGTGAACACCGCTACCCGGTTCACCTCCGAGGGCCTCACCAACGAGACCGGCCGCTATTTCATCCCATACCTGGCGCCCGGCCCCTACGAACTCCGCATCGAGGCGCCGGGCTTCACCAGCTATCTCCGTACGGACATCCAACTCCGGGCGGGCGATTTCCCGCGCATCGATGTCCAGCTCGAACTCGGGGCGGTCACCGAATCCGTAACCGTTTCCGGGGCGGTCCCCTTGCTCCAGACGGAGACGGCCACGACGACGGCGACACTGCAAAACCAGGTCTTTATGCGAATCCCCGTGATGCAAAGCCGCGCGTTCAATATTCTGACTTACCTTCCCGGGGTCAATGCGACCGAATTCCTCGCCTACAACGCCATCGGCCAGCGGAACCGCTCGATGGGTTACTCGGTGGACGGCGTCAGCGCCAAGGAGCCTGTCCGCGGCGCCGCCACCCATCACACCGAGACGGTCCTCACGACCATGGACGCCATCGAGGAGGTCCGGGTCCTCACCACCGGTCTGCCCGCCGAATTCGGGCGGATCGGCAGCGGCATGATCGTCGCCGTCATGAAGAGCGGCACGAACCAACTGCACGGCTCCTTGGAGGATCGCTATTTCAACCGGTATCTTCTCCATCGGCGCTACTTCGACCGGCTGCCGCAATCGCCCGTGGGCTACCACCAGCTAACGGCCACCCTGAGCGGCCCGGTAGTCCTGCCGAGGATCTACAACGGGCGGGACCGCACCTTCTTCCTGCTCGGCTGGTACCGGCACCACGAAAAGGCTTCTGAGACCGAGATCACACAGGTGCCGACGGAGGCGACGCTGAACGGCGACTTCAGCTTCGGCGGACTCGGATACCCGATCTTCGACCCGTTCACCACGCGGCAGGTCAATGGAAGCTGGGTGCGGGATCCTTTCCCCAACAACCGCATTCCGGTCTCGCTGTTCGACCCGGTGGCCCGCAATTTCCTCAATCAGAACCCCTGGCATCGCCCGAATCAGCCGGGCTTCGTCGAGGCGGGCGGGCCCCGGGAGAATTTCGTCGCCGTCACGCGATACCGCGCCTACCGGACCCGGCTCGATACCAAGTTCGACCAACAACTCAGCCCCACACACAAGTTCTTTGTCCGCTACTCGCACAACTTTCATTGGCTCTGGTCCAACCGCGGCAACATCGCCTACGCCTGGGAGCTGCTGAATCCGGCCGCCGTTCCGATACCGACCGATATGGGGATCTTCGCCTTCTCCGACACGTGGACGATCTCGCCGACGACGATCAATGAGTTCCGCATCGGCGCCACCCGCCGCATCTTCACCCGCCGGCCCGACAGCTACGGTCAAAACTGGGCGGAAAGACTCGGCATTCCCAACACGCCGCCGGAGACCTTCCCGCAGTTCAACAACCTCGGATGGGCGGTGAATCCGGGTGGTTTTGCCAAGTCTGTCGCCGAAGAGATATCGATCGCCAATAACTTCACCCGAATCATTGGCCGCCACACGCTGAAAGCAGGTTGGGAACTGGCGCGATCGCGGTTCAACAACGTCGACGAAGACCGTCCGTCGGGAATTTACAATATGGGCGGGACCGACTTTCCGTTCCGGCCGGCCACCGGCAACGGATTTGCCGCGTTCCTGCTCGGCGCCGTCCAGAGCGCACAGTTCACCCGCAATTATGCCACCTGCTCCCACGCTGGTGGACGCACGGACTCTACATTCAGGACGAGTTTCGGCCCCGGCCCGGACTCACGCTGAACCTCGGCCTGCGTTGGTCTTACGAAAGTCCTTGCAAAACCAAGTACGGCCAGCAGTCTCAGTTTGACCCGACGGCAATCGACCCGATCACGGGACGACAGGGCGCCATCCTCCATCCGAAGGGTTTTCTGGCCAAGCGCGATTGGAACAACTTTCAGCCCCGCCTCGGCCTGGCGTGGAACTTCCGACCGTCCTGGGTCTTCCGGAGCAGTTTCGGCATCATGACGATCGACCTGCTGAGCCCGGCCACCAACTTGTGCTTTGAGGAATACTTCGCCTCCGCAAACGTCGAGTCGCCGCCGGGCGATCCGCGCATCGCCTTCCGGCTGTCGCAGGGACCGCCGAGGATCGCCTTCAACGTGAACCCCGACGGCACCGTTCCCTTCGTCGGCGTCAATTATGCGGCCCGGCAAGCCACGTGGTTCGATCCCAACATACGCATGCCCTACATCGCGAGCTGGTCCGGCGGCATTCAATGGCAGTTCGCTCCGAATTGGCTCCTCGAGTTGGTCTACCAGGGCAGCTCCGGCGTCGGCCTGTTGAACTTTTGGAACTACAACGCGATCCCGATGGATATCTCGCGAGACCCGGCTACTCTGGACGCCATCTTCCGCGCCGTCCAACTTTATCGGCCGTTTCCGCAATTCGGCGAGATTCGCCATTACAGCAACTATGGTCACAGCAGCTATCACGGCGGAACGGTGCGCCTGGAGAAGCGCTACCGCCACGGCATAACCCTGAACACCTTCTACACTTACTCCAAAGCGCTGAACGACACGGATACCGAGGCCGGCGTCACCGGAATCACCTTCTATAACCGCCGGCTGGAGAAGTCCGTCGCCGGTTTCGATTTGACTCACCGCTGGGTCGCCATCTTCACCTACGATCTCCCCTTCGGCGTCGGCCGCCGGTTTTTCAATACCGGGGGATGGCGCGACCGGGTCTTCGGCGGCTGGGAGCTCACCTGGATCAACACCATGCAAAGCGGTCTTCCGTTCACGGTGACGTTTGCCGGCAGTCCCCACCGCTATCTGCCCGGAGCTTTCCGGCCGAACATTCTCATGCCGTTCAAGGAGGCGGTCGTGAAGAACTGGAACATCGGCCCGCACCGCTTCCCGACCGCGGCGCAGAATCCGTATCTGAAGGCGGAGGCGTTCGCCTATCCCCCGACTTTCACGCCCGGCAATTTGGGCCGCAACACCTTCCGCGGGCCGTGGCTCTACTGGCCGCAAGCGTCGCTGGCCAAGCAGTGGCAGGTATGAGAGTGTGAGCGGTTCACGCTCCGCGCCGACGTGAGCAACGTGTTCAAGCGCCCGCAGTTCGCTCGCCCGGGCTCGGTGTACGACGTGCGGAATCTCGGCTTGTTCGGCCGTTTCACCGGTGAACTCGGCAACTTCGCCGAGATCGGCAGCCGCTTCCACTGGATCCTGGTGTTCCGCCTCCACTGGTGAGAGCACGCAGCGCATCCGCCACGCGCCCGGCTCGACCTGGCGCGCGGCGGATCGGATAAGATCGAAAGGCGATTTTGTACTACCAACCGAAGGAGAATTCGATGGCACATCGCAAACGCCCGATCATCAGCCGCCGTGGCCTGTTGCGCCGTGCGGCCGCCCTGGCCGCTTTCGGCCCTCTGTTTCAGGCGACCAAGCCGGCGTCGGCCGCGCAGACAGCCGCCCTCAACAAGAATTCCGCCCCAAGCAAGCTGCGCATCACCGACATGCGGGCCTGCCGCGTCGCCTCCAACTACGACTATCCGATCATCAAGATCTACACCAACCAGGACGTCTACGGACTCGGCGAAGTGCGGGACGCGGGCGTCGAGGGGCTCGCCCTCGTGCTAAAGCCTCACCTCGTCGGTCGCAACCCGCTCGAAATCGAGCCAAACCTGGACCGCATCCGCAAGTTCGCCAACCACCGGCGCACCGGAGGCGGCTATAGCGCCGTCGACATGGCTCTCCACGACATCGCCGGTAAGGTCTACGGCGTGCCCGCCTGGCGCCTGATTGGCTCCAAATACCGCGACCGGATCCGCATCTATTGCGACACCGACGAGAGCAAGGACCCGAAGATCTACGCCGAACGGATGCGCAAGCGCAAGGACAAGGGCTTCACGTTCTTCAAGATGGACATCGGGCCACGCCTGATCGAGCACATTCCCGGGGCACTCATCGGCGGCGTGGCTACAGAGAAGGGCCTGAAGCTCTATTGCGAGTTCATTCAAGCGGTGCGCGACGCCATCGGTTGGGACCAGCCGCTCGCGGCCGACCACTTCGGTCCCCTCACGCTCAATGACTCGATTCGGTACGCCCGCGCCTTCGAACCTTACAATCTCGCCTGGGCCGAAGACATGATCCAGGTCGGCCACCTCGGTCAGGGCGGCGACGCGCCGCTCAACTGGCGGGCTTATAAGACGCTGTGTGATTCTACGGTGACGCCCATCGCCACCGGCGAAAGCCTCTTCGGCCTCGAGGAAGGCTTCAAGGCTTTCATCGACAACCAAGCCATCGACATCATCCATCCCGACCCCCTCACCGCCGGCGCCATTCGCGAAACCAAGCGGATCGCCGACTATGCGGTGATGCATGGCGTGCAGACGGCGCTACACTTCGCCGGCTCGCCCGTCGGATGCATGGCCTGCGTCCATGTCGCAGCCACCCTCAAAGACCTCTTGGCCCTGGAAAATCACGCCGTGGACATCCCCTGGTGGGACGATCTGGTCAATGGCGTGCCCAAGCCGATCGTCAACAAGGGTTACATCGAGGTTCCCGACACCGTCGGCCTCGGCATCGAGCTAAACGACGACGTCGTCAAACAACACCTCCGCGTGCCGGGCTACTTCGAACCCACTCCGGAGTTCGACAAGTTCATCATCGATGACTTCCGGCGCGGAGGTCCTTATCCGCACCTGGACGAGCACGGTAACCTGGTGGTTGACTGGTAGGTTAGCCTTGCAGACTCCGGCTGGCGCCGTTATCTTAAACAACGACGCCAGCCACCAGTTCCGCTTGGGGGGTAATCAGCTCGTCCGCGCACCACCCGGTCCTGCCACGGCCGCAATCCGAGGAATCCGCGCCTCGACCGGAGGCAAAGGGGGAAAGTCCGTATACGCCCCGAGTTGATACCAGTAGGCACAGGAATAGAAGTTGTCGGCTCGGTGATTGGCGTGCCCGTGCTCCATGGTGTGCTTGAGATACCGCGTGAAGGTCACCGGATTGTCCCCGTGGAAGCGATAGCACAGATACCGCCCGCCGGTGCGCTCCGGCAACTGAATGAACGGCGCCCCGTACATCCGGTGCGCGAACGCCCGCGCGCCGTCGCGCCCGCCGAAATTCCAGCTACCCAGAAAATAGTCCTCCGAACCGGTACCGATGATGAGCGGCTTCGTCTCGTCATCGACGAAGATCATGTCGTCGCCTTCGCCCATCCAGTACTCCTGGTTCTGGAGCACGCCGAGCGTGACGCCCATCAGGTGGCCGCGGCCGCGCGTCTCGCAATAGACGTAATTGTTCTTGCCGTCGGCGTTGAGCAGCTTGTTGGCGTCCGGATTGCTCTGCCAGTCGAACGTCGTCGCCGGACACGGCGCCGACTGCCGGTATTGGGCGTGAAAATAGAGCACCTCGTCCGGCAGTGACGGCAGGCTCATGTAGTCGATGTTGGAGTAGAAGGCCCGCACCTGCCTCGTGCCCTGGTTCTCCACGGTAATTCGGGCCGACTTGCGGTACGGCATGGCGAAATAACAGTTCAGCGACCGGCCTGGAGAGCAACCCAGATACTCGCACTCATAAATTACATACTCGCCCAGATTCAGCCCGAAGAAGTCGCCGACGGGCGTCTCGACGCTGGGTTTGGTGTTGCCGTCCCAATACATCCGCAGCACGAGCTCTTTCAGATGATGCAGGCTGTCGGCGGCAATCGTGAACCAGATATGCGAAATCATGCCCGGCCCGTCGGCGCGGAACACCTCCCTGGTCTCGCCCGGCGCGATCGGCCAGAAGTCGGCATTGCCTCCCGTGCGGTCGTGACTAGACTGCTTGAGCGATCGGTAGTTCTGAGCCAGCACATAAGCGGGCAGCACCGCCGCGCCGGCTTTCGTCCCGCCTTGCGCCGCAACCGGCCGCGGCGCGGCAGCGACAGCGCCGACCACTCCAAGATTCCGCAAGAACCTTCTGCGAGCCGAACGATCGTTCCTTTCCATCGCGTTCCTCCCTGAGCGTCATTTGAACATCGGGAGCTGAGCCGCCGCAAGACGCCCGGTAGAATGGAACCGAGGAATTTGTTCCTTCGGCCCCAAGGCGCCATGCGCCTCGCCTCGTTCGCTCTGGCCGGGCTTGTGGCCGCGCTCCCTGCGGCTCCCCCAGGACCGGCCTGGCTTGAACTCCGCTCGCCGCATTTCCGGCTCATCACCGACGCAGGCGAGCGAGCCGGCCGCGAACTCCTCCTGGCGCTCGAGCAAATCCGCTCGGCTTTTCGCACCCTGGCGGGCCCTCGACACGACTCTCCGATCCCGGTCCGCGTCTACCTGTTCGCCTCCGGCGAGCTGTACCGCCGCTATCAACCCTCAGCCGCCGTCAAAGGTTTCTATCAAGGCGGGGCCGACGCCAACCACATCGTCCTGCTAGCCGCAGGCGCTGAGACGCGCCGCATCGCCTTCCACGAGTATGCTCACCTGGTGCTCAACCACAGCTCGGCTCGCCTGCCCCTGTGGCTCGAAGAGGGCATCGCGGAGTTCTATTCGACGCTCGAATTCCGTTCCGGCAAGTTGATCGTCGGACGGCCGGTAGCCTCGCACGTTGCCGCGCTCCGCGCGCTGCCGTGGCTGGACGCCGCCGCCCTGTCCGCCGTCCGGCGCGGCTCGGCGGCCTTAGACGAGGCAACCTGGGCCGGTATCTTTTATGCACAGTCCTGGGCGCTCGTCCACATGTTGAATTTCTCCGAGCGCTACCAGACCGGCCTGGCGCGCCTTGCCGCACTACTGGCCGACGGGGAACCGGCCGGCCAGGCTTTTCAGAAGGCATTCGGCGCAAGCCTCGAAGATGTCCTCGACGATCTGCGCACCTATGTGCAGCTCGATCGCTGGCCGACGGCTGAGTTTCCGTTCGACGCCACCGAGGCCGCTCCGATCGTGGCTCTCCCCCTGGCCGCCGCCGATCTTGACTCGACCCTGCTCGCACTCGAGCTAGAGTTGGGCCTTTGGGATGCCTCCGAGCGGACGTTGCGCCGACTTGCCCGGAGCCGCTCAGGCGGCGCCCACGTCGAAACGGCCCGCGCCAAGCTCGCCATGAGCCGCGGCGATTTCGCGGCCGCCAGGCGCCACTTCGAAGCGGCAATCGCAGCCGGCGCCCGCGAGTCGTCCCCTTACTTTGAGTACGCTATGCTGCTGCGCGACACCGGCGAGGATCCCGCCCGCGCCGTCCAGCTTCTCGAGCGCGCCCTCGAGCTCAACCCCAACCACGCCGAAGCCCGCTTCCTGCTCGGCCAGTATGCCTTCGTGCACGGGCGCCTCGAGGAGGCCGTCGCGCACTTCGAGCGCGCCGCCGAGATCCTGCCCCGCCAAAGCAGCTTCTGGCACGCCCTGGCTCTCGCTTGCCATAAAGCGCTCCGCCCCGAACAGGCTCTCCGCGCTGCACGACGGGCCCTGGAGGCCGCCGCCACCGAGCAGGAGACCGAAATGGCCCGCGCCGCGCTCGATCTTGTGCGCCGCCTGCCCGAAGAACCCGCGGTCTTCCGACCGGAGGTCGTCACTCCGAAAGGTTGGTTCCCTCCACAAGGCAACCGCCGCGCTGAGGGCCTCCTCGAAGAGATCGTTTGCCAGGGCCGCCAGGCGTTGCTACGAGTCCGCAGCGGCGACGAGGTCATTCTTCTGCGCGTTGACCATCCCGACAAAGTGACGCTGCGGAACTCGACCGCGCCGAGTTTCGAGTTCTCCTGTGGCCCCCAACCCGGGCGGCTCGTCGTGGTCGAATATCTGGCTGCGACTGGCCCCTCCGGCGAGTCCCATGGAGCCCTGACGGCCATCGAGCTGCGCTGATGGCCTGGCCGCGCGAGGCCGCGCGCCGCGGTGCCACAATAAAATTCCAGCGTCCCATCGATGGAGAACGCCCAAATCGCCCGGTTGCTCGCCGAAACCGCCGATCTGATGGAGATCGCCGCCGAAGACCCATTCCGCGTCCGCAGCTTCCGCAACGCCGCCTCCATCCTCGAAGGTTTTCCCGAACGCGTCGCCGACATTGCCCGCGATCCGGCCCGCAGCCTCACCGAGATCCCGGGAGTCGGCAAAGGAATTGCCGGCGTCATCGAGGAGATCCTGGCGCGCGGCTCTTTCGAACGCCGCGACAAGCTGCTCGAAAAGTACCCGCCCACCGCGCTCGAGATGCTCAAGATCCAGGGTCTCGGACCGAAATCGATCGCCGCCATCATCGAGCACTACCGCTGCACCACCGTCGACGAACTGGAGCGTCTCTGCCAGGAGCGGAAGCTGCGCGAGTTGCCCCGGATGGGCGCCAAGCTCGAGGAGAAGATCCTCCGTTCCATCGCCCAGTACCGCCGCAGCGCCGGCCGCTTTCTGCTCAGTTTCGCCACCGCGCTGGCCGAGGAGTTCGGCGCGTATCTGGCCGAGCCCGGGGATCTCGATCGGATCACCCCGGCGGGCAGCCTGCGCCGCGGCAAGGAGACCGTCGGGGACCTGGACATCCTCGTCACCGGACCGGGCGCCTCCGCCGCCCTGGACCGCTTCGTCCGCCACCCAAAGGTCACCGAAGTGCTTGGCAAGGGCGAAAACAAAGCCAGCGTCCGCGCGGGCGCCGAGGGCATCCAAATCGATATGCGCGCTTTGCCGGCGTCGAGCTATGGCGCCGCCTTGCAGTACTTCACCGGCTCGAAAGAACACAACATCGCGCTACGCAACCGCTCCCTCAAGATGGGCTACTCGCTCAACGAATACGGCCTCGAGCGACTGGACGACCGGATGATCGTCGCAGGCGCCACCGAGGAGGAGATCTACGAGCGCCTCGGTTTGGACTGGATCCCGCCGGAATTGCGCGAAAACCAAGGCGAGATCGACGCCGCCGCCGAACACCGCCTCCCGCGCCTCGTCACGCTCGGAGACCTTCGCGGAGACCTTCACATGCACACCCGCGAAAGCGACGGCCGTGCCACGCCTGAAGAGATGGCCCAGGCCGCCCGGGATCTGGGCTACGAGTACATCGCCGTCACCGACCACTCCAAGAGCCTCGCAATGGCCAACGGCCTCGACGAAAAGCGCGCCGTCGCCTTTGCGCGGCGTGTTCGCCAGCTCAACCGCGACGGCTTGGGTGTGCGGGTGCTCGCCGGGCTGGAGTGCGACATCCGCCGCGACGGCTCGATGGACCTCGCCGACGACGCTCTGGCCGAGCTCGATCTGGTCATCGGCAGCGTGCACAGCTACATGAATCTGGAGTCCGCCGAGATGACCGACCGGCTGCTGCGCGCCTTGGAGAACCCCTACCTGAGGGTCCTCGGCCACCCCACCGGCCGCGTCTTGCTTCACCGCGAGGGATTCCCCTTCGACTTCGAGACCGTTGCCGCCGAAGCGGCCCGGCGCGGCGTGTGCCTGGAAATCAACGCCAGCCCGGAGCGCCTGGACCTGTACGCGCCCCTGCTGCGCACCGCCAAAGCGCGCGGCGCGCGCTTCACCATATCCACCGACGCCCACCATCCGGCGCATCTCAAGAACATCCGCTATGGCGTTTTGATGGCGCGCCGCGGCTGGCTTGGACCGGGCGACGTGCTCAACACCTTGCCGTTCGAACGCTTCCTCGCCGCCCTGCGCCCCAAGCCATGACATCCTCCACCTTCACCTTGCCCCTGGAGCGGTACCGGCTCGATAACGGCCTTCGCGTCGTGCTCTCGCGCGATCCCACCGCCCCGGTCGTCGCCGTCTATCTGATCTATGGCGTCGGCGCGCGCTCGGAGGAGTTCGGCCGCAGCGGCTTTGCCCACCTGTTCGAGCACATGATGTTTCAGGGCTCCTGTCACGCCCCCAAGGGCCTCCATTTCCAAATCGTCGAGGCCAACGGCGGCTACCTCAACGGCTCCACCCACCCGGACTACACCGACTATTTCGAGGTGCTCCCCTCGAACAAGCTCCCCGTAGCGCTCTGGCTCGAGGCGGACCGCATGCGCGGCCTCGTAATCAACGAAGAGAATCTGGCCAATCAAAAAGAGGCAGTCAAGGAGGAGCGGCGGTTGCGGCTGGACAACCAGCCCTACGTCACCGCCATCGTCGACCTCTGGCCCCGGCTCCTGTTTCGCAACTGGACGAATTATCACTCGCTGATCGGCTCCTTTGAAGACCTGGACGCGGCCACCGTCGACGATGTCGCCCGATTCTTCAAGACCTACTATGCTCCGAACAACGCCGTGCTCGTCCTTGCCGGCGACTTCGACCTCGAGGAATCGAAGCGTCTGATCGAAGCTTACTTTTACGACATCGAGCCGCAACCCGCGCCGCCCCGTCCGTCAACAACCGAACCGGAGCCCGACGGCGAGCGGTCCGCCGTTTACGAAGATCCCCACGCCCGCATCCCCGCGCTGATTCTCGGATTTCCCGGCCCGCCCCGCCGCTGCCCCGACTACTACGCGCTCGGCGTCCTCGACGTGATCCTCACCGCCGGCGCCAGCGCGCGCTTCCAGCAAAACCTCGTCAAAGGACGCCGCAGCGTTATCCAGTACGAAGCCAACCTGGGCTGGCCGTTCGCCTCCGCCTCGGACTATATCGACCCCGGCGCCTACAGCATCTTCCTGCTCCACCATCCCAGCTTCCGTACCCGCGAGGTGTTGGACCACGTCATGGAAGAGCTCGGCCGAATCCAGGACGACGGGCCGAGTCGCGAGGAACTGGAACGCGCTCGTAGCTTTCTCCGTGCCGAACATGTAAAGCAACTGGAAAGCAACATCGGCCGGGCTCAGCTTCTCGGCCGACACGAGTTGCTCGACGGCGATGCCGGTCTCGTGAACACCGAACTCGAACGCTTCCTCGAAGTCACCGCCGAACAGATTCAGTCGGCGGCGCAACGCCGTCTCGATCCGGCGGTTCGGGCCGTGCTCGAGATCGCTCCGGGCCGGCGCGAAGGAGACGAAAGTTGACGCCCCGCCTCGATCGCACGCGCCCGCCCGTGACGCCTCCGCTCCAGATCCATCGCCTCCCCGCGGTCGACGAGTTCCGCCTCAGCAACGGGCTGACCCTGCTGCTGGTCGACGACGGACGCTTCCCGCTGACCCATCTCCGCCTCGGATTTCATGCCGGTGCGCGATTCGATCCGGCGCCGCTGGCCGGCCTGTCCGAACTCACAGCCCAGCTTCTCAAGGAGGGGAC
>Ga0308417_1000599_pt1 | contig 25886 bp, 17 predicted proteins | sample HotsprSampleOS65_FD_203528 | JGI IMG/M metagenome (GOLD analysis project Ga0308417, IMG submission 203528) | Hot spring phototrophic mat microbial communities from Octopus Spring, Yellowstone National Park, Wyoming, United States - 20090730_OS65 ...
TGGCCGGCGGCAAGGTGCTCGAGATCTACACCGACGAAGCCCTGAACACGGCCAGCAGTTGCCCGTTCAAAGGCAATCTCGACCTGCACAAGTTCGCCGAAGTGATCGAGAAATACGGAGCCGAGAATGTGGCCTTCGTGCGGATGGAGGCTACAACCAATTTGATCGGCGGCCAGCCGTTTTCGTTGGCGAATCTCAAAGAGGTTCGCAGGATGGCGGCCGAACACGGCATCCCGGTGGTGATCGATTGCAGCTTGATTTCGGAAAACGCCTATTTCATCAAGCGCCGCGAGGCGGCCTGCAAGGATTGGTCGATCGAGAAGATCGTCGCCGAGATGATGAAGCAGGCCGATTTGATCTACCTTTCGGGCCGGAAGAGCACCTGCGTTCGCGGCGGCTTGATCGCCACGAACAACCCGAAGTACTGGGAAAAGCTGAAGGCTTGGCTGCCGGTGTACGAAGGGTTCATCACCTACGGCGGCATGTCGTCGAAAGAGATCGAAGCGATGGCCGTGGGCTTGCGGGAGATGACCGATTACGACGTGGCCAGCAGCTCGCCCGACTTGATCGAGTATTTCGTCAATGCGATGACCGCGCGCGGCATCCCGGCCGTCACACCGCCGGGCGGATTGGCCGGCCATGTCGATGCGATGAAGTTTCTGCCTCATGTTCCGCAGGCGCAGTATCCGGCCGGGGCGTTGGCCGCGGCGCTGTATATCGTTTCGGGCGCCCGCGGCATGGAGCGAGGAACGATCTCGATGGACCGCGACGAGAAGGGCCGCGACGTTTACGCCGATATGGAGCTTTGCCGGCTGGCCGTGCCGCGACGGGTGTACTCGACGGCGCACATGGAGTATGTTGCCGACCGGCTGAAGTGGCTGCTCGATCACCGCGAATTGGCGGGCGGTTTGGAGTTCTACGAAGAGCCGCCGGTGCTGCGGTTTTTCACCGGCCGATTGCGCCCGTTGAACGACTGGGGGCGGAAGCTGGCGGCAGCCTTCAAGAAAGACTTCGGCGACGGTTGTTGAGGTCTGCCGCCGGCCGGCCTTCGATCCCGGATCGCCAGCGCGAGCTATCGCATTTCGAAACGATCGTTCGAAAAGGTCCCGAACAGCGAAGAGACGTCTCGATAAAACCGCGACAGCCGGAAAGCGGTTCAAGCGGGGACTGCCCGCAATCGGCCGCTTCGCTGCGCCAGCGGCCGCTTCCACAATTGTGTGGAACCATTTCGTCCGCAGGGAGTGATCGGCGATGCGCACACGACCATTTGGATCGACTGGAATCGAGGTCTCGGAAATCGGCCTGGGCACTTGGCAGCTCGGCGGAACGGAATGGGGCGACGTCTCCGACGAACAGGCGTTGAACACTCTGGCAGCGGCGGCGGATGCCGGCATCACCTTTTTCGATACGGCCGACATCTACGGTATGGGACGCAGCGAGGCGCTGATCGGCCGGTTCCTCAAAGGCCGGTCGGATCGCGAGCGATTCTTCGTTGCCACGAAGTTGGGCCGCCATCCGCGGCCCGGCTGGCCGGCCAATTTCACGCGCGAGGCGGTCCGTCAGCACACGGAAGACTCGCTGCGGCGTTTGCAGGTCGAATCGCTCGACCTGACGCAAACCCACTGCATTCCGCGGGAACAGATGGCCTCGGGCGAAGTGTTCGAGTATTTGCGCGAGCTGAAACGCGAAGGAAAGATCAAGGCGTTCGGCGCCAGCGTCGAAACGGTGGACGAAGCCCTGCTGTGCTTGGAACAGGAAGAGCTAAGCTCGCTTCAGGTGATTTTCAACATCTTTCGTCAGAAGCCGATCGACGTGCTCTTTGATCGGGCGCGCGCGCGGCAGACGGCCCTCATCGTTCGTCTGCCGCTGGCCAGCGGGTTGCTGGGCGGGCATCTGACGCGCGATGCCGTTTTCGCGGAAAAGGACCATCGGCACTTCAACCGCGACGGTCAATACTTCAACGTGGGCGAAACGTTCGCCGGACTTCCCTTCGAGCGCGGGGTCGAGCTCGCCGATGCGATCAAGGCGCTGGTGCCCGGCGGCATGACGATGGCCCAATTCGCCCTGCGCTGGTGTCTCGACTACGACGCGGTGACCACCGTGATCCCAGGCGCCAAGCGGCCCGAACAAGCCCGGCAAAACGCCGCGGCCTCGGAGCTGCCCCGGCTGCCCGCGGGGCTTCACTCGCAACTGCGGCGGTTCTATGATGATGAAGTAGCGCCGTTGATCCGCGGTCCGTATTGAGCGGGTCGCGGAAGGATGCGATTTTCATCGACAACAATCGGCCCCCGCGTCGGGCGCCGAACACTGGCCCGGGGTCTGACGCCGACTGCGGGACGCCGAGGATTCTCGGAGGGAGACTGCGCGAATGACGAGGCACAGTGCGGCCTGCAGGCCGATCCCCTCCCGAGGCGGTCCGAGCCGCCGCAGAGCATTGCGGTCGGCGCTGCGGGTTTGGGTGGTGTTCTCTGCGGTTCTTTTCGGCGGAGCCGGCAATCCGGCGGAGAACAACGAGGGCGTCGTCGCGGCACAAGAAGGCCGGTACGAACTGGGCCGGCGGCTTCGCAGTTTCGAAATCGCCTTAGCCGGCGAGCATTCGCCGGAAGCACTTCAACGAGCGACGCCCTATCTGAACGACGCCGTCCGCGACTTCTTCGGCATGCGTTGGAACGAAGCGGCGGCTGCGCTCGACATGGCGCGGTTCAGTCTGCTCTCGGCCGAGCGGCCCTCGCGCGAGCTTCGGTGGGCGGCATCGCTGAGCGCAACGCCCAACACATTTTTGCTCGATCTGGAGTCGAACGAAGTGGGGTTGACGATCGCTCCGTTTTACAACGTGGCGGGCGAGACACCGAAGAAGCTGAAGATCGAAGTCGTGCTGGAGGACGACGACCGAAAGCCGCTGGCCCGCGTCGAGTTCGCGCCCGAGACCGTTCCCTATCGAGATCTGCTGCCGCTGGGGATGCGGCGCGAAGGCGATTACGTGCTCACCGCCGCGGCGTTGGTCGACGGCAAGAGGGTGACGATCGCCCAACATCGGCTGTCGCTTGCTCAAAAGCTGAAGCCGCGGCTTCAGGCGTTGCGCGACGGTTTGCGGCTCTTGCCCGAAAAGCCCCGCAACACGCAGCGAGCCACGCTGGAAGACTACGTGGCGGCCCTATCGACGCTGGCGCACGGCGGGCAATTGGAAACAGCGGTGCGCGCCGTTCACCTTCTCAAGGAAGCCGAGCTTCTGCTGGCCGCCGAACAGAAAGAGACCAAGTTCTTCGGCGGGGGGCGAAGCGGCGATTTCTGGTTGACGCTGGCCCAACCGACCGGCAACGTTCGGGTCCGGCTCTACGCGTCCGAGGCGGCCCAAGACGGTCGGCCGCTGCCGCTGGTCATCGCCCTTCACGGCGCCGGCGGAAGCGAAAACATGTTTTTTGACGCCTACGGCAACGGCAAAATCGTCGAGCTGTGCCGCCGCCGCGGTTGGCTGGCGGTCGCTCCGGCAGCGACTTTCTTCGGGCTTGGGCTGTCCGCGCCGAAGATCATCGACGAGATCGATTCGCTCTACCCAGTTGATCGCACTCAGGTGCTGGTGGTCGGGCATTCGATGGGAGCCGGACACGCGATCCGCACGGCCGAACTGTTGACCACGCCGCCGCGGGCCGTGGCGGCCCTGGGAGGGGGGAGCCGCTTGCGGCAACCGGAGCGCCTTCGATCGGTCGCCGTGTTTGTCGCCGCCGGCAGCAACGACTTCTTGCTCGAACAAGCCAAGACTCTGGCCGCCGCGCTGCGTCAGGCCGGGGCCGATCCGGTGGAATTCCGCGAGTATCCCCATGTGGAACACCTGGGCATCGTGCAATTGGCGCTGGATGATGTGTTCGCGTTTTTCGATAAACAGATAACCGCCTCGCCGGCGGCATTGCGGTCGGACCGCGCGTCCCTCGGAGACTGACGCCGTAGGACGACGCCCTGGAGCACGGCGTTGCCGGGAAAGAGCGGTTGTTGTGAACATTCTTCGCAATCGACGGAAGATGAACGTCCCTGCACTGCTGCGCGCGAATTTCTCGTTCTCCCGGCGGGAATTCCAGCGGCCAAGGGGAACGGGTTTCGAACGGGATGCGAGAGCATCGTTGGGTTGGCGGCCATGCGGCCTCGTGTCGATGAACGGCTTTCGGTTCGCCCTGATCGGCCGAGCGCTGCTCGCCGCTTTCGCGTTGCTGGCATCGGCTGAAGCGGTGCCGCCCCAGGCCCGGGCGGGCGAGCCGACTGCCGACCTGACGCCGGAACAGGTGCGTGCTGCGATCGACTTCGGCATCAGCTATTTGTCGAAACGGCAGAAGTCGGACGGAAGTTGGCCCGACTACGGGGGAATGGTCGGCGGCGGAATCGTCTTTCCCGGCGGTTCCACGGCCCTGTGCTCGCTGGCCATGCTCAGCGCGGGCGTGCCGGCCGACGACCCCCGAATGAAAGCCGCCCTCACCCGATTGGAAAGCTACCGACCGCAAACGACATACGTGGTGTCGCTGCAAACGCTCGTCTTTTGCCAAGCCAACCCGCGCCAGTACCTGGCGCGAATCCAGTCGAACGTCCATTGGCTGGAAAGCGCGCAGTTGAGTTCCGGGCCGAACAAGGGCGCCTGGTCGTATCGCTCCGGCGGCAACGAGGGCGGCGACAACTCCAATTCGCAGTTCGCCCTGCTGGCGTTGCACGAAGCCGAACGCGCCGGAGCAACCGTGAAACGCGAGACCTGGACCAGCGCCAAGGCCTACTGGGAAGATGCGCAAAACCTCGACGGTTCATGGGGATACCACAAACGCACGTTGGGCACCGGCAGCATGACCTGCGCCGGCATTGCCTCGCTGATTATCACCAGTGACCGCTTCCGCCGACCCAACGCCGAGGTGCAGGGCGATCAAGTCGTTTGCTGCCGGAAGGCGGCCGACGACGGCGAGAACCGCATCGAAAGCGGGCTCGCATGGCTGGGCCGCAATTTCCGCGTAACCGGCAACCCCGGCGCGCCGGGCAACATGTGGCTGCTCTATTATCTATACGGAGTCGAACGCGTCGGACGAATGACGAATCACCGCTATTTCTACGAGGCCGACGGCACGCCGCGCGATTGGTATCGCGAAGGCGCGGCCCAACTCATCAAAATGCGCGGTGCGCTGGATACCACTTGGGTCGGCAGCGGGGCCGGCGAGCGCGATCCCGACATCAGCACGGCCTTCGCCTTGTTGTTTCTCTCGAAAGGCCGGCGGCCGGTTCTGCTGGCCAAAGCGCAGTTCGGCCTGGCGGAAGACTGGAATCATCACCGCAGCGATGTGGATAATCTCACCCGCTTTGTCGAAACCCAGTGGCGCCGCGATCTGACTTGGCAAGTCGTTGAACTGCGGCGAGCGACGATTGAAGACCTGCTCCAGTCGCCGGTGCTTTATCTTTGCGGCAGCCTCAGTCCGTTGCCCGCCGAAAAGGTCGAACGCGAAAAGCTCGCCGCCAAGCTCCGCGGATACCTCGACCGCGGCGGGTTCGTCTTTGCCGAGGCCGATTGCAACTCGCCCGAGTTCGACCGCGGGTTCCGCGAGCTGATCGCGCTGGCCTTTCCCGAGCCTGAATATCAACTCGCCCTGTTGCCCCCCGAGCACCCGATTTGGCGCGCCGAGCGGCCCGTTCCGCCGAGCCACCTGCGGCCGCTGTGGGGAATCGATTACGGGTGCCGCACCAGCGTTGTGTACGGAGCGCCCGACCCGAATCGCGTTCGGCCCAGCCTCTCATGTTTGTGGGAGTTGTCGCGTGCCGGCCGCGATGTCAGCTATTCGCGCAGTGTGCGCGATCAGATCGATGCGGCGTTGACCATCGGCGTCAATGTTCTGGCCTACGCCACCAATCGCGAGCTTAAGGGGAAAGAAGAGAACTTCCGCATCGCATCGCCGCGACCCAAGGCCGACGCGACGCGCCGCAATACGATCAGCGTGGCGAAGCTGCGGCACCCCGGCGGGTGCAATGCCGCCCCGCGGGCCGTGGCGAACCTGCTTGAACTGGCCGGCACGGGCGAAGCCCCCCTGAATACCGCGGTCGAGGCAAGACTGATCGACATCACGGATCCGAGCTTGTTCGAGTATCACTTGGTGTTCATGCACGGCCGCAGCGGGTTCCAATTGACCGACGCCGAACGAAAACAGCTCCGCGAGTATGTCGAACGCGGCGGAATGCTCTTCGCCGACGCCATCTGTTCCAGCGGCGCATTCATCGAAAGCTTCCGCCGCGAGATGTCGCTGATCTTCCCGGAACAGAAGCTCGAGCGCATCCCCGCCAACGACGACATGTTCAGCAATCGATTCGGGGGGCACCAACTGAAAACCGTCCGTCGCCGAGAGCCGCAACGGCCCGACGGGGCCGCCTCGACCGTCAGAGAAGGTCCCCCCGAACTCGAAGGTATTCGGTTTGACGATCGTTGGGGCGTTGTGTTCTCGCAGTTCGATGTGAGTTGCGCCTTGGAAAAACGGCAAACGATGGAATGCCGGGGCTACCTGCCTGACGATGCCGCACGAATCGGCTTGAACATCCTTCTGTACTCTCTTCACCAATGAGCTTCCATTGTCAAGAGCAGCGACCGGCCGCATGGTTCGCGTCAAGCGGCTCGCCGCCCGGCCGGCCTTGGGCGCGGGCATGCATAATCGCTTTCGCGGCGGCACTCGGTTCGCCGGCGGACATTACATTGCACGCAGCCGATGGGGCGAACGCGCCGGCCTTGCGGCGATACGAGTATCGTCGCGTTGAGATGGCCGTAGACTTCCTTGTCACTCTCTATGCCCAACAGGAAGACGCGGCGCAACAGGCCGCCGAGGCCGCCTTTGAGCGAATCCGGGAACTCAACGACGTTTTCAGCGACTACGATGCGGACAGCGAGCTGCGAAAACTCTGCGAGACAGCCGGCCGGGGACAATCCGCAGCGGTAAGCGCCGATCTTTGGAACGTCCTCGAAAAGGCTCAACACATCGCGGAACTTTCTGACGGGGCGTTCGACATCACCTGCGGCAACGTCGTCCGATTGTGGCGGCGGGCGCGCCGCCAACGAGAGCTTCCCCCGCCCAATCTCTTGAAGGAAGCCATGCGCACAACCGGACGCGAGCTATTGCGTCTGGATCCCCAACAGCGCACCGCTGAGTTGTTGCGGGAGGGAATGAGACTCGACCTCGGCGGGATTGCCAAAGGTTACGCGACTGCGGCCGCTCTTGAAGTTCTCCGCCGCCGCGGAATCCGCATGGCGATGATCGACGCCGGCGGCGATTTGTGCTTGGGCGATGCGCCCCCGGGAACCGCCGGCTGGACGATCGGAGTCGCCCCGCGCGGCCCCAACGGACCGCCCCGATGGATTCTCTCGGCCCAACGGCAGGCGGTGGCCACCTCGGGCGATATGTGGCAATTCGTCGTCATCGACGGCAAGCGGTATTCGCATATCGTCGATCCGCGCACCGGATTGGGGTTGACAAACCGATTGCATTGCACGATCGTCCATCCGGACGGACCGACGGCCGACGCCTTGGCCACGGCCGTCTCGGTTTTAGGCGTCGAGCGCGGGCTGAAACTGATCGAATCGGTTCCCGATGCGGCCGGCCTGTTGGTGCCGGTCGAGGAACCCGACGACCGAATCGTCGCCTCGTCGCGATGGTCGAAACTGGCTGTGTCTCCTCGACGAACCGACCGTGCTCCGTGAACGACTACGAGCCTCATTCGCATTCGATCATTCCCATCGTGTCTTCATACAGCCGAGATTTTTCATCATCCACGCGGGTACACCGATGGCGGCATGGCATGGAAACGAAACCACTCGAAAAGGCGATCTGCAAGATCCTCACGAACGACGGCGGTTGTTCGCCGGCCGACTGTGGGTTGTGGCCGCCGCGTTGCTGTGGAGCACCAGCGGGCTGTTCGCCAAATCGCCGTGGTTCGTCGATTGGCCCGCCGCCGATCGCGGTCCCATGCTGGCCTTCTGGCGGGCACTGTTCGCCTCGCTGGTTCTTCTGCCGTTCGTGCGCCGGCCGCGCTGGCGACCATCGTTGGTTCCCCTTGGGCTTTCATTCGCCGCGATGAGCGTGCTGTACATGACCAACATGGCACTGACGACGGCCGCCAACGCGATTTGGTTGCAGAACATCGCGCCCGCCTGGGTCTTCTTGCTCGGTATCACGATCTTCGGCGATTCGGTTGATCGGCGAAACTTCGTGCCGTTGGGATTCTCGCTGGCCGGCGTGGGCCTAATCTTGTTTCACGAGGCCGGCGGGCAGGCGATCATCGGGGTTGTCTGCGGCCTCGCTTCGGGATTGGCCTTCGCCTTGGTCGCCTTGTTGATGCGGCGCACGGCCGATGAAGATCACGCCTGGATTGTCGCGTTCAATCAAGGGGTGGTTGCGCTGCTGTTGCTCCCCTGGATCGTTTGCTGCACTCCGATGCCCACCGGCACGCAGCTCGTCGTAACGGCGGCCTTCGGCACGCTGCAAATGGCGATGCCCTACTTGTGCTTCGTTCGCGGCCTGAGGCTCATCAGCAGTCAAGAGGCAACTCTAATCGTCTTGCTCGAACCCGTGCTGCTGCCCCTTTGGGTCTATCTGGCGTGGGGCGAAGCTCCGCGCTGGTGGACGCTGGCCGGAGGCTGCTTGATTTTCTGCGGGCTGACGCTCCGCTATGCCTGGCTCGAGTTCCGCAAGGCTTCACCCCCTCTTCCGCCCCCCTGAAGTAACCCCAACTCAGGCGAACGATCGGCCCAGCAGGCTCCCGATACCAAGCAGTCCGGCAATCCGGCAGGCCGGGCTGCCCGGCGACGAGGCGCCTAAGCCGGGACGCTCGAAAAGCGCTGTGCCCCGATCTGCATCGGGTGTTCGGCAAATACGAAACGCCGAACCGCGTTTTTCGCCCTTCGTTGGATCGGCAACGGGGTTGGATTGGCAACCGCGCGGAAATCGGTTAACATTGGCGGAATGTTCTCCGGCAGGTCGGAGCAATTCCGGCGGGTCGGAGCCAAAAGTCTCCGAGAGGGCGGACAAGAGCGGCGATTCTTTAGACAACAGCAAGTTTTTTTCAGGCAGAGCTGTTGTTGGCGATTGGGATCGTTCTTAAGCCGGGCTGTTGTTCTCGCCGTTCTCCCGACCGACGCCCGATTCGCGGCGCCGGCACGGGCGGCCGCCGGGCCTCGCTATTGTGCAGGGCGGGCGGCGATTTCAACGAAGATCATCGATCGGGAGCGGGTGTCAAGCTCATGGTGCAGACAATCGAGGAATTCGTCAAAACCCTTCAAGAGGAAGGGGTTGAAGCCGGTCGCCGTCAGGCAGAGAAGCTGCTGGCCGAGGCCAAACAACAGGCCGAGCGGATCATCGAGCAAGCAAAGCAGCAGGCGGCTCAGATTGTCGACGAAGCTCATCGGGAAGCCCAACGGGTCCGTGTTCGCTCGGAGACCGAGCTGCGGCTGGCGGCCCGCGACACGATCACCCGGCTTCAAGATGCGTTGAAGTCGGCGCTTCGGGCCGTGCTGTTCCCGGCCGTGCGCCGGACGCTGATGGATGAGAAATTCCTTGCGGATTTGATTCGCGACGTCGTGCTTCGCTATGCGGAGAACGACGCGATCGATCGCGGCGCGGCCGTCGCTCGCGTCTCCAAGGAAATCGACGAAAAGCAACGGCAGCAGATGGCATCGCAAATGCTCGAATCACTCGCACAGGGGGGCGGTGGGCTTGCATCGATCAACTTGGAGGCGGTCTTGGCCGAGGCGGGGTTTGAGCTGGTGCTTCGCGACGGCACCGTGGAAGTCACCACCGAGGCCGTGGTCGATTCCCTCACGGAAATGGTCGGCCCCGAAGTGAGAAAGCTTATCTCCGAGGCGGCTGGATCATGACGCTTGATCGGTATTTCATCACCTCGCTGCCGGCGCTGGGCGATCTGGGCAGTGTGCCGCCGATGGGGTTTGCGGAGCTATGGGAGTGGCTTGCGGATCATCGTCGGATTCGGCCTCTCGCCGGTGCGCTGCTGCTCATGGACGACTTGCGTCAACGCGAGTCGTATTTAGCGGGCGAAATCGATTATCTTGAGCCGACCGTGCTCAGTCTTTCGCAAACGCTGGGACGCAGTCCGTTGCCGGCCTATTTGGAACCGGAGGCGGACGAGGCTTCGAGTGCGCCCCGGCGAATCGCAGCCGACCAGCTTTGGGAAACCTACTTTCGTTACACGGCCCAATTGGCCGAAGCGCGCAAGAGCCTGTTCCTGGCGGCCTGGGTCGGCCACGAAGTGGCGCTGCGCAACGCAGTGGCAGCGGCGCGCGCCGAGCGGCTGGGGCTGGACCCTGCCGGCTATTTGGTTGCGCCGGAGCTGGCGCAAACCGACGACGATTTCGGCAGCTTGCTCGGCGAATGGGCCGCGACGACCAGTCCGCTCGCGGGCCAACAGCGTTTGTTGCAGGCGAAATGGGCGTGGATCGGCGCCCATGACCCGCATTTCACGTTCGATGACGACGAACTGCTCGTGTACACCGCGAGGCTGATCTTGCTGAAGCAATGGCAGCGAATCGCGGGCAACGAATGAAGAGCGATGTGATGAAAGGCAAGATCGTATCCGTTCTCGGAAGTCTGGTGATCGCGGAGATGGAAGGCCGGGTGGTGCAGAACTCGGTGGGACATTGCATCCGCTCCGACGGCACCAGGCTTCTGAGCGAAGTGATTCGCGTCCGCGGACAATTGGCCGACTTGCAAGTGTTTGAAGAAACGCGCGGGCTGCGAGCCGGCGACGACGTCGAGTTCAGCTCCGAGATGCTTTCGGTTGTTCTCGGGCCGGGACTGCTGGGCCAGATTTACGACGGGCTGCAAAATCCGCTCCCGCAGTTGGCGGAAAAAGCGGGCTATTTTCTCAAGCCCGGCGTGTATATCCATGGCCTGCCGACCGATGTTCGCTGGGAATTCACTCCGGCTGCGAAGCCGGGCGATGTCGTTTCGGCCGGCGACACGTTGGGGACGGTGCCCGAGGGAATCTTCACGCACCGGATCATGGTGCCGTTCGGGCATCGAGAGAAACTGACCGTCGAACGGGTGGCGGCGCCGGGCGCCTATACGGTGGAGGAAGAAGTGGCGGTGCTCGTCGACGCGGCCGGCCAGAAGCTGAGCGTTTCCATGCAGCAGAACTGGCCCGTCAAGCTGGCGCTGAACGTTTCTCGCCGCCGCCTGATGCCCACCGATCCGTTGGTGACCCGCGTGCGCATCATCGACTCGATGTTTCCCATTGTCCGCGGCGGCACGTATTGCATTCCCGGCCCGTTCGGGGCGGGCAAAACGGTGCTGCAACAGATTATCTCGCGTTTCGCGGAGATCGACATTGTGGTGATCGCCGCCTGCGGCGAACGCGCCGGCGAAGTCGTGGAGACTCTTCGCGACTTCCCGAAGATCGTCGATCCGCGCACCGGGCGAAGCCTGATGGAACGGACGATCATCGTCTGCAACACCTCCGCGATGCCCGTGGCCGCCCGTGAAGCTTCTGTTTACACCGGCGCGGCGATGGCGGAGTACTATCGGCAGATGGGTCTCGATGTGTTGCTGCTGGCCGATTCGACTTCGCGGTGGGCCCAAGCGATGCGCGAGCTTTCCGGGCGGCTGGAGGAAATCCCCGGCGAAGAGGCGTTTCCCGCGTATTTGGAAAGCCGGATCGCCGCGTTTTACGAACGAGCCGGCACGATCGAGTTGGCCGACGGGCGGCGCGGTTCGCTGACGATCGGGGGCACGGTGAGTCCGGCCGGCGGCAACTTCGAGGAACCGGTGACTCAGGGAACGCTCAAAGTGGTCGGCGCCTTCTTGGGGCTGTCGCGGGCACGAAGCGATGCCCGCCGTTTTCCGGCGATCGACCCGCTCGAGTCGTGGAGCAAATATCAGGGGATCATCGATCCCGACAAGGTGGCCCGCATGCGCCGGCTTCTCTCCCAAGGAAACGACGTGCGTCAGATGATGACTGTCGTCGGCGAGGAAGGCACGTCGGCCGAAGATTTTGTCGTCGCTCTAAAGGCCGATTTCTTCGATCAATGCATCTTGCAGCAGAACGCGTTCGACGATGTCGATGGGGCAACGACCGCCGACCGCCAGCGCTTCATGTTCGACAAGGCCTGCCAGATCGTCGATCTGGAGTTGGGCGACTTGGACAAAAGCCACCTTCGCGAACTGATGGTTCGCGCCGCGGATCTGTTCCGCAACTGGAATTATGCCGCCGAAGGTACGGAGGAATACGATCGGTGGCTGCAAGAGATTGACCGGTTCATTGCCGACCGAGGACGACCGAGAACATGAGAAAGTACTACGACTCGATTCAACGAATCGCGGGCAACGTGGTGACGGTGCGCGCTCCGGGCGTCGGTTACGACGAATTGGCGATCATCAGCACCTCGCGCGGCGAATCGCTGGCCCAAGTCATCGGCATCGAAAGGGAAGAAGTCAGTTTGCAGGTGTTTGCGGGGTCGCAGGGCGTTTCCAACAACGACCGCGTGCGTTTTCTGCACCGTCCCATGCAAGTTCCTTTTTCCGAGGCGCTGTTCGGGCGCGTGTTCGACGGCTCGGCGCGGCCGCGAGACGGGCGCGGACCGGTCGAGGGCGCGCCGCTCGAGATCGGCTCCCCGGTGATCAATCCCGTTCGCCGCCGCATGCCCGACCGGATGATCGCCACGGGCATCCCGATGATCGACGTGTTCAACACGTTGGTCGAATCGCAAAAGCTGCCCATCTTTTCCGTCGCCGGCGAACCCTACAACGAACTGCTGGCGCGCATCGGCCTTCAGGCCGACGCCGACATTATCATCCTCGGCGGCATGGGCCTGCGGCACGACGACTATCTCAAGTTCCGCAATGCTTTCGAGGAGGGCGGCGTCTTGGGCCGCGCCATCCTCTTCATCCATACGGCGGCCGATCCGGTGGTCGAGTGTTTGATGGTGCCCGATTTGTGCTTGGCCGTCGGCGAACAACTGGCCTTGCAGGGAAAACGCGTGCTCGTGTTGCTCACCGACATGACCGCCTTCGCTGATGCTCTGAAAGAGATCGCGATTACGATGGAGCAGATTCCGTCGAACCGGGGCTACCCGGGCGATCTCTACACCCAATTGGCCAAGCGATACGAGAAGGCGGTCGATTTCGACGAGGCCGGCTCGATGACCGTGCTGGCCTGCGTCACCATGCCCGGCGACGATGTGACCCATCCCGTGCCCGATAACACGGGCTACATCACCGAAGGGCAATTCTACCTGCGCAACGGGCGCATCGAGCCGTTCGGTTCGCTTTCGCGGTTGAAACAGCAGGTCAACGGCAAAACCCGCGACGATCATCGCGCGATCATGGACGCATGCATCCAGTTGTACGCATTGTGCCGCGAGAGCCGCGAGAAGCGCGATATGGGCTTCGAGATGTCGGACTGGGACCGCAAGCTGCTTAAATACGGAATGCTCTTCGAGCGGAAGATTATGGACTTGTCGATCAACATCCCGCTGTTCGATGCGCTCGATCGATGCTGGCGCATTTTGGCCGAATGTTTCGATCCGGCGGAGACCGGCATCCGCCGTGCGATTGTGGACCGCCACTGGCCCAAGCGAGGGTAGGAGGCGGCTGCCATGGCCCTGAAAATCAAATTGACCCGGCCCGAACTGAAACGCTATCGAGATCGCCTGGTGCGGTTTCAGCGTTATCTGCCGATGCTGAAGCTCAAGCAGCAACAGCTCCAGGTAACGCTGCGCGAAGTCGCCGAGCGCCGCCGCGAGGCGGAAAAAGCCGCCGACGAAGCGGCCGAAAAGATCGAACGATATTCCTCGGTGCTTCAAGACTTTCCGGGCATGCCGCTGAAGAAGCTGGCCGCGGCGGAAGAGGTGCGGACGTCGACGCGGAACATCGCCGGCGTGGAGATTCCCGTCTTGGAAGAGGTAGTTTTTCCCGAGGCGGAGTATAGCTTGTTCGCGACGCCCGCCTGGGTGGACCAAGCGTTGTCCGATATGCGCGAAAAAGCGCGCCGCAGGGCGGCCGTCGAGATCTTGTGCGAAGAAGAGGCGGTGTTGCAGCGCGAGTTGGCCCGCACCATTCAACGCGTCAACCTCTTCGAGAAGGTCGTAATTCCGCAGTGCCGCGAGGCGATTCGCCGCATCCGCATCAAATTGGGCGATGAAATGACCGCCGGCGTGGGACGCGCGAAAATCGCCAAGGGCAAGCTCGCTCACACTTTCGTCGATGCCCCCAAGGGCGAAGAATCGCTGTTGGAGCAGTCAGGCGAAGGCTCGACGGAGGAGGCGGACTGATGATCGTTGCGATGCGCAAGATCTTCGTCGTGGGCCTGCTCCGAGAACGAGAGCGGCTGCTGGAGGCGATCCGCGAGGAGGGCGCGGTTCACCTTATCGCCGACGACCCTTCGCGCGCCGTGCCCGACGATCAAACGCGCGATCGGGTGCGCGCGTTGCAACGGGCGCTTCAGGTGCTGTACGGCATCGCGCCGCAAGGTGCGCCGCCCGACATTTCGCCGGTCGAGGCCGCCTATCGCGCGCTCGAAATCGAACAGCGAAGCGCCGAATGCAACAACCGTTTGGCGTCTTTGAGCCATCAATTGGCGCAGATCGAGCTTTGGGGCGATATGAAGCTCGAATGGATCGAGTCGCTTCAGGCGGCGGGCGTCGATGTGCAGTTCTTCGCCCTGCCTGCTGCCGATGTGCCGGCGATTGAAGCGCCCTGCGCGGCGATTGTCGGGGAGTTGTCCGATGGTCGGCTTGTTGTCGCGTTGGCGTCGCGCCGGTCGGCCGCGGCTTCGCCGGCTGCGACCGAGCCGCCGCACGACCCGGCAAAAGCCGCGGCCGCGACGGACACGGCGAAAGCGGCCGAACCGTTCCGTCTGCCCGAAAGCGCTGCGGCTGTTCCCTTACCGCCGCGCGACGCCCCTTCGATTCGGGCCGAAGCGGCGAGGATCGAGGCGGCGCTGCGCGACGACGCCGCCGCGCTGGCCCAGTTGGCGCATCTGTCTTCGGCCATGCAGGAGGAACTCGTACGGCAGGAGCAACAGGCCGAATTCTCCGCGGCACTGCGCGGCGGCTTGGAACGCGACGAGCTGTTCGCCGTGCAGGGCTGGTGCCCGGCCGACCGAACCGCGGCGTTGGCTCGGCGGCTGAAGGCGGCAGGGATCGCTGCGGCGGTCGAGTGGTTCGAGCCGGCCGAAGATGAACAGCCGCCCACGCTGATTCGCACGCCCTTCTGGGCTCGCCCCATCGAAGGGTTATTCAAGGTTCTCGGCACCGTCGCCGGTTACCGAGAGTTCGACGTTTCCATTCCATTCCTTATCGCGTTGCCGATCTTCTCTGCGATTCTGATCGGCGACGGCGGCTATGGGGCCCTTCTGCTGCTGGCGCTGACGCTCGGCTATCGGCGCTGGTCGAAGATGCTGGGGCCGGAATTCACGCAATTGATGATGATCGTATCGGGCGTCACCTTGTGTTGGGGGCTGGTGTGCGCCACGTTCTTCGGCGTCACCCTGTACGAGCCGTTGATCGCGGTCGATTTGAGCGAGGCGTCTCGCAACTTCATGATGCGGCTGAGTTTCGTTATGGGTGCCGTTCATTTGAGCCTCGCTCAGCTTTGGCAGGCCGTCCGGCTGTTTCCCGACTTGCGGTTTCTCAACAAGATCGGCTGGGCAGCGTTTATTTGGGGAATGTTGGGCGTGGTGCAGTTTTTCGTGCTGAAGTCGCGATTCGATTGGGCGACGCCGTGGCCGTTTTTCTTGGCCATCGGCGCTTCGTTGGCGATTCTGTTCCACTATCCGAGCCGCAATCCGCTGAAGATGATCGGCTTTGGGTTGGGCGCCTTCCCGCTTTCCATGCTTTCGGCGTTTTCCGACGTGATTAGCTACGTTCGGCTGATGGCCGTCGGGCTGGCCAGCAGCGTGCTCGGCGTCAGTTTCAACCAGATGGTGGCGGGATTGGACAATTGGGCGCTGAGTGTGCCGATTCTGTTGTTCGGCCATGGATTGAACATCGCTTTGGCGATGATCGCTATGTTCGCGCACGGCGTGCGCCTCAATATGTTGGAGTTTTGCGGCCACCTCGGCATGCAATGGACGGGGTATGCATTTAGTCCTTTTTCCAAACGAGTGATTCGGGAGCAATGAGTATGGCGACGACGGTGATTCTCGGTGGGCTCTGCGCGGCGTTCATGCCGTTCGCCGCGGCAGCCACGGATGAGTTTTGGCGATTCTTGGCCGAATTCGGGGACGTGATCGCCTTGGGGCTGGCGGCGACAGGCAGCGCCTTGGGCATCGGCCTGGCCGGTCAGGCGGCGGCCGGCGCGTGGGCCAAAGAAGCCCGAGCCGGTCGCTCGTTGAGCTTCACCTACGTGATCTTGGTGGGCATGCCGATGAGCCAAACCCTCTACGCCCTGATCGTGATGAACAACATTCGCTCCGTCCTGAGCAACGAGGCATTGACGATCGGTCATGCGGGCTTGCTGCTGGGAATCGGTTTGACGACCGGATTGGGAGAGTTGTTTTCCGCCTGGATGCAGGGAATGATCGGCGCGGCGGGCATTCGCGCGCTGAGCGATGGCGGCGGCAAAGGCTTCGCGTTTATCATCATCGCCATGGGCGTGGTGGAGACGGTCGGTATTTTCACCATGGTGTTCATGCTCGGAATGATTCCCGCGCTCTGATCGTCGGCTGTCGCACCGCTCGTGCCGGGCGGTAGCTCGCGGATTGAGTTCGATTTCGATTGAGGCAATCCCCGCCGGCGACCGTCGGTGCGGTTAGCGCCAACAAAGAAGTAACAGCGGCTTGAATCTCCACTGAGCCGCGGACCGAGAAGAAGTGAAGAAGTGGCGGCCGGTGCGCTTTGTTGGGCACGGCCGTCGTTCGACGCCGTTGCGTTTTCGGACCATTACCGTGTTGATTGGTTCACCAGCGTGCCGAAGTACCATTTGATCGAGTCGGGTTCGCAGTTGCGAGACTACTGCGAGGATGTACTCCGCGCGGCGCCGTCGATCGGGTTCGATACGGAGTTCGTTGCCGAAGACACGTTCCAGCCGCAGATTTGCTTGATTCAAGTGGCCGCCGGCGGACAGTTGGCGTTGATTGATCCTTTGCGAATCGACGATTTAGAGCCGTTCTGGCGGACGCTGGCCGACGCCCCGCAAACCATCGTTCATGCCTGCCGGGTCGAACTGGAGTTCTCCATCGCGGCCGTGGGTCGGCCGCCGGGCGGGCTGGTCGATACGCAGATTGCCGCGGGGCTGGCGGGCTTCGCGTATCCTGCCGCGTATGCTGCTCTAATCGAGCGGTTATTGGGGCATAAGCCGAAGAAGGAAGAGACCCGCACCGATTGGCGCCGCCGGCCGCTTTCCACCCGGCAAATCGAGTATGCGTTGGACGATGTATCGCACCTGCATGCGATGTACGAAAAGATCGACGCCCATCTGCGGCGGCTGGGTCGCTTGGCTTGGCTGCAAGAAGAGATGGACGAGATCATCCGCCAGGTGGAACACTCCGTTTCCGGCGAGCGGTGGAGGCGTCTGCCGGGTATTTCCGGGCTCGACCCGCAATCGCTGGCGGTGGTTCGCGAGCTTTTCTTCTGGCGCGAACAAGAGGCCCGCCGCCGCAACCAGCCGCCGCGCCGCGTGTTGCGCGACGACCTGATCGTGGAATTGGCCCGCCGCAAAACGGCCGACCCCGCAAGGATTCGGGCGGTGCGGGGAATGAATTGGCGCGGGGTGTCGATCTACATCAATGATTTGGCGCAGTGCATCGAACGCGGGCTGGAGCTGCCCGGCGAGCAGCGCCCGAAGAAGTCCCCCGCGCAGCGAAGCCAAGAAATGAGCGTGTTGGGGCAGTTTCTTTTTGCCGCCTTGGGAAGCGTCGCGCGGAAGGCGGAACTGGCGCCCAACTTAGTCGGTGGCCCGAACGACATTCGCGATCTGCTGGCCGCCCGAACCGATACGGGCCGCGCCGCGCATCCGCCGAAACTGGCTCGCGGTTGGCGAAAGCTGTTCATCGGCGATCTTTTCGACGAGCTGCTTTCGGGACGCCGTGCGGTTCGCGTAGCGGATCCCGACAGCGACTATCCCCTGGAATTCGAGTAGCCGACGGCGAATCCCGACAGTCAGCCGCCGTCGCGCCCCTTCGCGCGCGCCGTCGCCGTCCCCGCCGCTTCGAGTTCGAGCAGTCGCCGCTTCATCAACGGGCCGCCCGGCGCCGAGTAGCGCCCGATCTGCCCGCCGCGCGCGATCACGCGATGGCACGGGATGATCAACGGCACGGGATTCGCCGCCAACGCGTTGCCAACGGCCCGGGCCGCGCGGGGAGCACCCACACGAAGCGCCAATTCGGCGTATGTTGCAACAGTTCCGTAACCGATCGACCGACAGCCCGTCCACACCCGGCGGGCAAAGTCCGTGGCGCGGCCGAAATCGACGGGCACGTCGAAGAAGTCATCTGGAGTGCCGCGGGCAAAGGCCTGCAATCGCTCGATCAAGCGATTAGCGTTGAAGTGCGGCCCGGGCGAGAGCGCATCTGCGGGAATCTCGCGCATCAGCTCGGCACGGCTTGTCCTCTGCCGAGTCGGACCCGATTCGGCAGCCGACCGGCGCCGGACGGAGCTAACGCAGCGGAGCGACTCGGCCGCCGATCGCCGTGCGGCTTCGGCGCTGCGATGCCCGAACGACAGCGCCGCGATTCCCCGCACTCCGCCGCAAATTGCCATCCACCCCAATTCCGTTTCGAAGGCAACGACGAACGAGGGCCCGCCCTGCGGATCGCCGACATCCGCCCCATGGGCCGGCGCATGCGGCTGATTCGGGTTCAAAGTGCGATTCATTGGCAAGAGGGGTCTCGAGATGCGATTCATTGGGGAGAAGAGAGCTGCTTCCAGCGGAGAGAGTCAATGTTCGGTCCAGCCTTTGGGGATGTACACGCAATCCGGATCGGATTCGAGGTAGTCGCCGGTCAGCGCGTAGGCGCGTGCCCGACTGCCCCCGCACGCCTGCCGGTATTCGCATACGCCGCAGCGTCCGCGAAACCCGTCGGAATTGCGCAGCGCACGGAACACCGGATTGTTCTGATACACGTCCACCACGGAATCCCGGGGAAACCGCCCGCACAAGTGCGGCAGGAAGCCGGCTGGATAGATCTCGCCGAGGTGATTGACGAACATCACCCCTTTGCCGTCGCCGATGCCCAACGGCCCGCGATGCCCGCCGCGCCGTTCGCCGCCGTGGGCGGCCCGGGCCTCCTGTGGGCCGGCCATGGGATTGCCGCCTTGCTGAAGCACGAATCGGCGGTAGTGAGGCGCTTCGGTCGTCTTCACCGCATACGGTTTTGTTTGCGCGTGATGCCACAGCCGGGCAAACACCCGTTCGTACTCGTCCGGTGCAATTCGCTGTTCGAGAAGCCCCCGGCCGACGGGAACCAAGAAAAACACCGACCACATCATAATGCCAAAATCGACCAAAAGCTCGGCGATGCGGTCGACCTGGTCCACATTGCGCTGCGTGATGCTGGTGTTCACTTGAACGGGCAACTCCAGGCGCCGCGCGGCGGCCAGCATTTCCAGCGTTCGTTGAAAGCTGCCTTCCCAGCCACGAAAGGCGTCGTGAACGGACGCCTCGGCGGCGTCGAGGCTGATTCCGAGGCAACGGACGCCGGCCTCTTTGGCCTTTTCAAACGCGGAGGCGGTGGCCAGCGGAGTGGCCGAGGGCGTCAGTGCACACTCGATGCCCAGCGACGCCGCGCGGCGGATCAATTCGAACAGATCGGGCCGTTTCAACGGATCGCCGCCGGTAAATACCAGCGTCGGCTTCCGCGGGAAGGAAGCCACTTGCTCGATCAGCGCCAACGACTCCGCCGTCGAAAGCTGCTCGGCATGGGCGGTCTCTTGCGCCGAGGCGCGGCAATGCTTGCACACAAGATCGCAGGCCTGCGTCACCTCGTAGTAGAACATCAAGGGGCTGAACGGAAGCTCGCGGAGCGTATAGTCGTGATGAGGCATCGTCGTCGGCCCCGGTCGAATGCGGGGCCGCCTCGCATTGTTTCAAGAATTCGGGAAATAGAGCACGATCGACCGGACCAATCGTACCACGGAACGGGCCGGCGCGCCCCGCGACCAGCTATCTTGCGAACATCAGACGGGCCCGCTTAATGATACCGAGGGCGACAAATCGGCGGCCGCATGCGACTGCCAAGAGAGCGGCCGCTCCGCGAAAAACCGCCGCAGGCGCCGACCGCCGTTTCGCAATCAACCAGCCCTCTTCGCCGCCTTGGCCGCAAAAATCCTCCCCTGCGATACACCGCCGCAAATCGTGCCGAGCCGGCGGAATCCGGTCCGTTCTCAATGGTCTGCCCAGGTGCTTATCGCTTCGGCGGCGTTTGCCGATTGCGCTGCTGCGATTTCAACTCTTCGCTGCGGCGCTGGTTCTCTTCCATTTCTTTGATGGTGACCTTCGTCCCGATGGAGTGCTTCTTCTGGTCCTCGGAGGGCAGCTCGCCCGGCGATGCCGGCAAGATCTGCTTGACGACGACGTCATCCCATTCCACGACGCCGGGATGCAGATACGCATAGAGCATCACGCGTCCCCAGCGGGGAACGTACTTCGTGTGTTTCGGCGTGAAGTCCTCGGTTTGCACGTTCCATTGGTTGGCCGGCCCCTTGAGATTCTGCTGGCTGCGGTACACCTCGCGCAACTGTTTTTCTTCGGGGATGTAATCCTTCTTTGTTTTCGCCGGCGAGGCAACGTTGTTGCCGGTGCGATATTCGGTGCCGATTTCGTCATAGCACTTGATGAACACCTTGGGCGACGGCCCATTGGTTCGGTAACGGCACTGGAAACGATACTTCGCTCCCGCTTCGATCGGAAACAGGTCGCTGTAGTAGAGCACGCCGGTGCTTTCAGCCAATCCCCTGTCGAGCGTGAAGCGAACGACCTTGTTGCCCGGGTTGCCGGCCTCGGCCGCCCACGCTACGATGCCGCCCAACGGCTGACGATCTTGTCCGCCGGTCGATTCCCAGCCTTTGGGCACACCGCGGGCGCCCTGTTCGAAGTCGCCGATCACCAGATTCGGGTTCTTCCGCCAGAACTCCTCGGCAATCGCGTCGGGTTTCGGCGGGGCGCCCTCGACGCGCTCGTACAGTTTGTCGAGCATCTCTTTGACGTACTTGTGCGGAATTTCGCTTACGGAATTGGTGCGCGCCGACACCTCGTAGATCACCCGCGGCTCGGAGCCGGTCGAAAAATCGACGCACTTGATCACCAGGTCGTATACCTCGCCGTCGTGACCGGGCGCAAGCTCGACACTACCCCAAATGCCGATCTGAGCGCCGAAATCCTCCGTTACGTATCGCTTCACCTCCGCAAGAGGCGTGTCGGGGCCGATCTTGATGTTGTTCGTCTTGCAGGTGTCTCGAACGTCGAGCATCGTTTCGGGCACGATGAAGCCGGTTTCCCGAGTCAGCTTCTTCCAGATCATCTCGCCGACCATCTCGCCGTAGCGCCCCTTGTCGAATCGCGAGACGAAATCGAACGGGATCACGACCTTTCTCGAATCGGCCGGAAGGGGCGACTCGCCGCCCGTCGCCGCGCCCCCCCACAAACCGACCATGCCGCACAACAACGCCGATCGGATCCATCGTCGCGCAACAACTCGCATGGTTTTCCGCTCCCTTGATCCGGAAGTCCGATGGCCGCACAGCCGGGCGGATTCGGGGCTTCGGGCCGACTCGCGTTCGGTTTGCGCCGAACCCGGGGACTAACGTCCGCCGGAAGACAATCGCTCGAAATACTGCCGGTTCAGCTCGTCCCATCCCGGCGGCGAAACGTCTTGCATGCTGCCGAGAATCTCTTTTTGAATGTCGGTCGGCAAGTTGGCCGTCGCATCTTGCTTGACGACGAATTCGCCCTCGAGATACTGCTTCACATCGCCCATCTTTTCCAAAACGACCTTCCGTTCGCGCAAAGCGCTTTCGTACCGTCCGGCGAACAGATCCAGCTCGACCTGCTTCATCATGTCGATCAGCCGCTTCAGATCGGTGCGATGATAGTTCATCACGCCGAACTGGAGGTCGATGCCCTCCGCCTTGTTGCGAAGTGCGGCCTGTTTTTCGGCCAGGCGTTGAAGGTCGCGCGGCCCCGGATTAGCGCGTTGAGGCCCTTCCAGCCCTTCGCTGCCCTGCCCGCTTTCCTTGCCGCCGCCGGTGGCGCCGCCTTGGCCGTCCTTTTCGTGGTCTTTGATTTGCCCTTTGACGTAGGGATCGGGCGTCAGCCGCGCCGGGGTCTTCCGTCCGCCTTTGCCGACCGCCTCGTCGCCGACGAATTCGCCGCTGCTCTTGCCGGTACGGCCCTCGCCGGCGCGGCCGCCGATCTCGCTGGTGTTCGGCAGGCGGTTGCCCGTGGCGCCTTTGGCCGAGTTGTTCGAAATCGGGCCATCGGCCACGTCCCAGCCAGCGCCCTTGTCGAGCGAATCAATGGCGCTGCTGGTTACGTCTTCCATCTCGTCGAAGAGGTCTTCTTCTTCCTCCATCAACTCGCCGATCAAGTCCTCCAACTCGCCGGGCAACTCGGCCATCGGGGCTTCTTTGTCTTGGTCGGTCAATGCTTCTTCTTGGCTCCATCTCTCGCGGTCGGGCGTGTCGGGCAGCCACTTCTCCATGTTGGTCTTGATCTCCTCCGCCCGCTCGTAGCCCAACTGTTCCAAAGGCACGGCGATGTCGGCCGACTTCTTCAGCAGGGCGTCTTCCGCCATCTTCAGTTCGGTTTGAATTTCGACCAGTTCCTTGAGCATCGATGCGTTGGCGAAATCCTGCTCCGGCAGCTTGCTCAGATCGCTGTGAAGCTCTTGCATCATTTTGGCGAAGTCGTCTTGCTTGGCCGCCATGCCCTTGAGCAATTCCTCGTCGGCCTCGGTGAAATCTTCCACCGGCTTCTTCGCCAGACTTTCCGAGGCTTCGATCACCTTTTTCTGCTGCCGCAAAAATTCTTCGAGCTTGGCCCGCGCCTCTTCGAACTTCTTCTTCGTCTCGTCAGGTAAATCGCCCTGCTGTCGGCGCTTCATCTCGGCGATCGCCTCGCTTTCGGCGGTTCGCGCGACATCCAGCAACCGCCGCAGCGCCTCGATGATTCGCTCTTGAAGCGGAATGAGTTCTTGTATCGGGCCGTCGAACGCATCGGCCGTCGCGGCCTGGCCCAAGCGGTCGCCGACGGCAACCGCTTTGAGCATTTCGTCGAAGGCCAGCTTGTTTAGCGCCCGTTTGATCTCCAACCGCTCCTCTTTGTCGGCGTCGCCGATCGAACGGACGGTTTCCTGCGTTAGTTTTTGGATCTCCACCTGATCGACGCGGATTTCATCGCTCCATCGCCTTCGACCGTCCAACGGGGTCTCTCGGCTGGCCACTTGTGCCGCCTTGGCTCGCGCCCGAATCTGCCGCTCGAGAATTCGCCACAACGTGCTGCGAAGATTGTCAAGTTTCTCCGCCACGGCCTGGGCCTTCTCCTCCGGAGAATCCAAACGGATCGAGTGCCAGCCGCTCGCGGCTTCTTGCGGGCCAAGCTCGACGCCGAAACCGCTGAACACTCGTCTATCCCACACCACGGCGCGCACGCGAACGACTTGCCCCGGCTTGAACCGCTGCGGATCGAGCTTCAGCCCGAAGTTCCGCACGGCCGTCGTGCTGCGGCCGAAATCCGCCCATTGTTCCAACCGCTCGGCCGGAGAGCTATCGGCAGCGCGGGCTTGGGCCTCGGCCGACGAACCGTCGTCCGTCTTTGCGTCGGCCGAGGGCTGCGCCTCGTCGCTCTCGCCGGCAGCAGTGTCGATCTTCATTTCGAGCCGCAACCGCCCAATGCCGTAGTCGTCGGCCGCGCGAATCGAAACCTGAACCTCCGACTCGGGCGCGGCGTTGCTCTGCCGGCCTGGCTTGAGCAATTCGACGGTCGGCGGCTTGTCCTTCACCACACGGACGCGATTGATCCGCGGCGACGGGTCGGTCAGGCCGGCTTCCGTCGTCAGGTGAATGGTGAACGTGCCGTCGTCGAGCAACGGAATACGCTCGACCCGCAGAACCCGCGGGTCTTCCGACAGCACCCGACCCGAGCGGCTGATGCTTCCCATCTGCACCAGCCCCTTGCTCAGAGGCACCGAGCTGCGGATTCTCATATCCACAACGGTAAATTGCGGCGCGTCGAGATCGGGCGTGCGCACGGTCAGCGTTTCGTCTTTCCGCTCCATGTACGGCGGAAAACGATACACCACCTCGACCGACTCGATCGTCGGCTTCTCTTGCACGGTGATCTGATAAACCGCCGACTGCGAGTCGCCGATCTCCAATCGATACTTGAATCCCTTCATCACCGAGGGAACGGTGAAGGTGAACCTCCGCTGTTCCTTGTCGCCCTGCATCGGCGATTCGGTTTCGCGGCCCGCTTCGTCGGCAATCAGCAACACCGCCCGCTTCGGTTCGGCATCGGCATTATCAATCCGGCCGACGATTTCCACGCTGCTGCCGATGAGAACTTCTTTATTCTTCGGTTCGACCTCGATTCTTCCCGTCTTTCCGACCGAGGGAACGAACTCCCAGGGACTGAGCAGCCGATTTGCCGCCGAGCCCCAATTGGGAATCAGCGCGTTGCAGGCGATCATGATGCCGACTAACAGCCCCAGCAGCCCCAGCGACTCGGCAAAATCGCGCGGCGTTTGCATGCAGTAGCGGAAACGGCGCCAGCGATTCTCGCGCTCGGCCGCCGCCTCGAACGACATGGCGCCGATGCGGTTTGCCGCTTGCCGGACCGCCGCCTCGCAGAACGCGCGGTTTTCGTTTCGCGTGTCTTCGCTGAGTTGGACCAGATTGATCAATTCGCTGTCCAGCTCGGGAAACTCGGCCTCGACCCGGCGGGCCGCGCCCTCCAAGCTGCGGCGAGCGCGGGCCGCCCGCCGCACCACAGCCCAAATCATCCCGCCGATCACCCCAAGCCAAAGCGCCAGCAACACGCCCAACGCGAATTGGGGCAACCGCACCAGGGCGTCAATCGCCAAAAAGAGCAGCAGTGTCGCCAAACAAACGCACACTGCCAGTGCAATCGACGAAAGAACAGTGAAGAACCACCATTTCTGCCGAGCGGCATCCAAACGCCGCAAGATGGCCTCAGCCGCGGGAACCATGGACCGGCCTCCTTCTGAAGGCACACTGCCTCAACGCACCGACCAACGACACGTCTGTTCCGCCAACCCGATCGATCTTCGCTGGTTGATCTTCGCCGACCGCACCTTGCAAACCGAAGCGACAGATACCAGCCATGCCGACGGACCGCCCGTCCTCGTACGAACGAACCCCAGCGCGCACCGCCACCCCGCCGGCCGGACGCGACCACCATTATTCTCGCCGAAATCGGAAGGAAAAGTCAACTCGATCTCGATTTCGATTACCGTCCTGATCGCCGCTCGATTACCCGGCCGCTCGTTCGCCCGATCGTCGGCCTTCACGTCGCGGCCTGTCGCAACGATTGATGGTCGCCATCGCCGCGCCCGACTCATTCCCGAAAGTCCGCCCGGGGAGATGTGTTGCACTCGAACACACGGCCGATCGTCATCACGACGATTCGCAAGGATCAAGAATAGGGGGCGATCGCTCGTTGGTCTGTTCGGACGGTCGGCCTATCGCACCCGCGTCGGCAGAATGACCATCGGCAGACCAATCCATTGCAATCGGCGCTGCAACGAGTATGCCGTTTGGTTGTGCAACAGGCGCTGCACCCAGCTATCGCGTTGGAAGACGAGCTGGCCGGCGAAGAAGGTCGCGTGCGGATAGATTTGGCCCACTTGGCGGCAAAGCCCTTCGAGGTCGTCCACCGGATCGGTGCCGATGGTCATATATGACTCGGAAGGAAAGCCCAGCCGCC
>Ga0308417_1000607_pt1 | contig 25702 bp, 17 predicted proteins | sample HotsprSampleOS65_FD_203528 | JGI IMG/M metagenome (GOLD analysis project Ga0308417, IMG submission 203528) | Hot spring phototrophic mat microbial communities from Octopus Spring, Yellowstone National Park, Wyoming, United States - 20090730_OS65 ...
AAGACCGTGCGCGGCTTCTACCAGGTGCTGAACACCACGAGCTACAATGGCTTCTTCGAAGCCTTCATGGGCGACGAAGGCACGCTGGTCATCTCCGAAGACCCGCGCAAGGGCTTCATCTTCCGCGAGCAGGAAGCGAAAAAACGCGAGTGGGAGGACGAAGCCTCAAAAATCGAGGCGATGGGCCGCGACGCCATCGAACTGAAAATCGGCGAAACGCTGCGGCCGGACGGCACCAAAGACCCCGAGGGCCAGCGTCTTTTGGAAGAAAGCCGCAAGCCGCCGCACCAATTGCACCTGGAAAACTTCTTCCACGCCATCCGGCACGGAACGCCACTCTCCTGCCCGCCCGAGGTGGCGTACGAGACGGCGGTGACGGTTTTGAAGGCCAATGACGCCGTGGCTACCGGCCAGCGTCTGGAGTTCAAGCCCGAGGATTTCAAGGTCTGAGTCGTGATCCGCGCGACCGCGATCGGCCCTGTCCGGGGATGCCGAGCATACCGCGCTGCCCTGTGGCAGACGCGGGGGCTCCGGTGTGCGTACGCGGCGGCCGCGTGCCTGTTGTTCCTCTCCACGCCAATTGCCTTCGCCGACGGGGAGCCGAAACCGACCGCCGGCGCGATCGAACTCCTCGAATCCGACAGCCGCTCGCCGTACGTTCACCGCCTGACGCTCTATGACGAGCACGGGACGGCGATCAATCCGAAGGCGGAGCGGCCGGCACCCTACTCGCCGCGGGCCACCTGCGGCAAGTGCCACCCGTATGGCGAGATCAGTCGCGGGTGGCATTTCAATGCCCCGGATCCCAATGTGTCGCCAGGGCGGCCGGGTGAGCCTTGGTTTCTGATCGACGCCCGGGAGGGGGTAGTACTTCCGGTGTCGGGCCGCGCGTGGCCCGGCACGTTTCGACCGGAACAGCTCGGTCTCAGCGATTGGCAGCTCGTGCTGCGGTTCGGACGCCACCTGCCCGGAGGCGGCTTCGGCGAGCCCGACCCCGCGCGGCTGGCCCGGGCGAAAGAGAAGCTGCGTTGGGCCGTTTCCGGCCCGCTCGAAATCGACTGCATGTTCTGCCACAGCGCAGACCACCAGCACGACCCGGCCGAAGCGGCCCGGCAAATCGAAGCGCAGAATTTCCGCTGGGCACCCACCGTCGCACTCGGGCTGGCGGTCATACGCGGCGAGGCCCGCAAGGCTCCCGATGATTGGGACCCCACCCTGCCGCCCAACCCGGACTATCCCGAACAGGCTGGCCCACGGCTGACTTACGATCGTACCCGGTTCGACGGCGACGACCGTGTATTCTTCAATATCACCCGCCGACCCGCCAACGAGCGGTGCTACTTCTGTCACTCGTTCCGCGAGGTCGGACCGGGAGCGACGGACGATTTGCTTGTTGCACAGGACGTGCATCTGGCCGCTGGTCTGTTGTGCGTCGATTGCCACCGCAACGAAATCGACCACCGTATCGTCCGCGGATATCCAGGCGAGGCCGCCGAACGCAATGAGCCCGCGCTGGCGGCGTTCACGTGCGAGGGGTGCCACTTGGGAACCCGCGATGCCGACGACGTCTCCGTCACGCTCGGCGGGCGCTACCGTGCCCCACACCCGCAGCACCGCGGTCTGCCGCCGCTGCACTTCGAAAAGCTGACCTGCACGGCGTGCCATTCGGGGCCCTGGCCGCAACTGGATGCCAAGCACTTCCAGACGGCGATGGCGCACGGGCTCGGGCTGCCGACCCGCGACCGGAAAGACGACCAACCGCCCCTCATCGTCGGCCCGGTCTTCATCCGGGACGCGGACGGTCGGATCGCGCCGCACCGGCTCGCGTGGGTGGGCCGCGTGGCCGCGGGCGCGCGGGCCGCTGGCGAACCGGCCCCCGGTGCACACCCGCAGCAGGTATCGCACGTCTGCTGGCCCTTGGCCCACGACGTGCGGCCAGCGGCCCAGTCTCTCGGCGTGCGCGGGTGCACCGATTGCCACGAGGAGGACGCACCGCTCGACTTCGGACGCGTGTTGCCGCCCGTCACGCCGGTGGCCCAGGCCCCAGCGGCCAGCGAAGGCTCCTCTATGACCATGGTGGAGCTGCGCGGCGATGACGTGCTGATCCGTCGCTTGTGGGCGCGCGCGTTCCTGTTTCGACCGGCATTCAAGTGGTTCGGCCTCGCGTGTGCCGGACTGATACTGCTCGTGCTCCTGCGATTCCTGCTGGACGCGGTCACGCATTTCCCGCCGCCCACGGGCACGGGCTCCGCGCCGCCGATCGCAGCCCGACGCACCGGGCTGAACGTCGGCGAGCATATCTTCCATGGCGTGGCAGTGCTGGGTGTAATCATTCAAGCGGGGACCGGACTGGGGTCGAAGGTTTTCGGGCTCGAGCTCGCCGGCTGGCGACTGCTCACCCATATGGGCGGTGCTTTTCTGTTCGTCGTCGGACTGACCGTGACGACGCTGCAATGGGCGGGTCGCTGCCGCCCCGTCCGCCTGGCTGGCAAGGAAGCGCTCACCGCCGGCCAGCGGTGGGTGTTTTTCGTTTATGTGGCCGCCGGCTGGCTGGTTATGGTCACCATGCTTGGCGCGATGCTGCCCGTGGCAGGCTACCGCGAGCAGGAACTGCTGAAGGAAACTCATGAGAATGCTGCCCTCGTGCTGCTGGCAGCTCTTGTCGTGCACACCATCGTTTCCTGGACAGCTCGGCGGGCACAAAGGAGGAAACCGTGAACACAAATGCCTGTATCCGCACCTGGGCCCGGGCGACCTGTTGTCTCGCCTTGCTCACCCTGGCGGCGGAGCCGGGACTGCCGGCGCAGGAGACCCAGCCCGCCCCTGCGGCTACCACTCCGGCGGGCGAGCCGGTCACCACGCAACCTGCTGTCCCGCCGGGCTTTGTGCCGATCGAACTCGTTCTGCCCAAGCCCGCTTTCAAGGGGACGCCGGCCCACGTACCCCCGGGCACCAACCTCGAACCGCCGCGCAAGGGACCACGACCGCCCGTCTTCGCCCCGCGCGGCACAAAGAATGTGGCTCTGAAGAAACCCGTTCGCAGCAGCGACAACGACCCCATCGTCGGCAATCTGAAGATGGTCACCGATGGCAACAAGGAGGCTTCGGAGGGTACGTACGTCGAACTCGGCCCGCGCCCGCAATGGGTGCAGATCGACCTCAAGGAACGGTATAACATCTACGCTATTGTTGTATGGCATTTCCACAGCAGCGCGCGCGTCTACCACGATGTGATCGTGCAAATCTCGGACGATCCCGACTTCATTACCGGCGTCCAGACGGTTTTCAACAACGACCACGACAACTCCGCCGGCCTCGGCCGTGGTAACGATAAAGAGTACTGGGAAACGTACGAAGGCAAGCTGATCGACGCGGGCGGCGTCACGGGCCGCTACGTGCGCCTCTACAGCAACGGCAGCACCGCCGACGACCAGAACCACTACACTGAAGTGGAGGTCTACGGCGTACCGGCGAAATGAACGGTCAGCGGCTGTTTGCCATCACATTTCTGGCCATCTGTGGCCTGGCGATCGGTCTGCGCGCTCCGCATCTGAACCGCCGACCAATGCACGGCGATGAAGCGGTGCATGCCGTCCGCTGGGAGGAACTGCGCCAGACCGGCCGCTATGTCTACGATCCGTACGAATACCACGGCCCGACTCTTTACTATGCGACCTTTCCCGCCGCCCTGATGCGCGGCTTCCCGCCCTTTGCAGCCACGGACGCGGCCATGTATCGCAGTGTCCCTGTCGCGTTCGGCGTCGGGTCGGTGCTTCTGCTTCTGCTCTTGACGCCGGCTCTGGGGCGGCCGGCGACCGTTGCGGCAGCCCTCTTGACGGCCGTCTCACCCGCGATGGTTTTTTACAGCCGATACTACATCCAGGAAACGCTTCTGGTTTTCTTTACGTTGCTTGCGATCGCAGCAGGCTGGCGCGGCGCGCTGGCCGCCACCACCCGCCGTCGCGGTGCCGCCGCCGGCTGGTCGATATTGCTCGGCGCGGCGCTCGGCTGCATGCAGGCCACCAAGGAAACATGCATCATTGTAGTCGCCTGTCTGGTAACAGCGCTGACTGTGGCATTAGCAGCGCAGAGACGGACCGTTTCGCGTCTTGCCTTGGGTCACGCCCTCCGCGCCGCCGCCTGGGCGCTGCCCGTCGCGGTCGCCGTGTCAGTCCTCCTCTTTGCCGGCCCCGGGGGCCATTGGAGCAACGTGGTGGACTCATTCCGCGCCTACCGCGTGTACATCGAGCGCGCTGGCGGGGGAATCCACACGCACCCCTGGTATTATTATCTGAGTCTGCTTCTCTATACGCGTGCGGCTCCCGGCCCGGCGTGGAGCGAGGCGCTTATTGTCATGTCAGGACTGCTGGGGGCGGTTGTCACCTTCGGCGGCCGGCGGGCACCGGCCCGGGCCACAAGCGCTTCTCCTGAGCTTACCCAATTGCAAATTCTGTCTAAAAGCGGCCTGGCGCGCTTCCTGGCGATCTATACCTTTTTACTGCTTGCGGTGTATTCAGCGATCCCATACAAAACCCCCTGGTGCGTTCTGGGCCCGCTGCATGGACTGATTTTGCTGGCCGGCATTGGTATCGGGTGGTTGTGGAACATTATGCCCGGCCGCCCTGCTTGGGCAGTGCTTGCTGTGGCATTCCTGGCGGGAGCCGGACACCTGGCATGGCAGGCCTGGCGCGGCAGCCACGATGAAGTCTTTTGCACCGACCCGCGCAACCCATACGTGTACGCCCATCCCGTGCGCGACGTGGAGCGACTCGCGGAGGACATGGAACGACTGGCGCAAGTTCACCCCGCCGGTCGCAAGCTGCTGATCCGCGTCATCGCGCCGAACCCCTGGCCGCTGCCGTGGTACCTGCGCGCGTTTCCGCATGTCGGTTACTACGAGCAAGTGCCCGCGGACGCAGACGCGGACGTCATTGTGGTGTCCACGGCACAGCAGAGCGCATTGGAAGCTGTGCTCCGCAAGGCGTACGACGGGCCGACGTACCGCGGCCTGCGCCGGGACGAGATTCTGGCCATTTACGTGCGGCGACCCGAGCCGCAGGAACTCGAGTGTGACCGCGGAAGCCGCTGACAAGCTGCGTGAGCTGCCGGACGGCGACGCAACCGGCGGCTGGTGTTTCGCATTCGACGCCATGGGATGCACGTTCGGGCTTCGGATTGTGCACCCCCGTCGGGACTATGCGCGGCAGGCGGCGTGGGCGTCGTGCGCGGAGATCGACCGGCTCGAACAGCTCTTCAGCCGCTTCGTACCGTGCAGCGACATCAGCCGGCTGAACGCGGCCGCCGCAAACGAACTCGTCCCGGTGAGTTCGGAGACCACCGAATGCCTGCAACTGGCGCACGCCGTGTGCGTGGAAACCGCGGGCGCGTTCGACGCTGTGTATCGCAGTCGCCAGCGCCTTGGTGCCGGTCCGGCACTGGTTTTCGACCCGCAGGCGCGCGGCGTAGTGGTGCGCGTGACGGGCCTCGATCTCGACCTGGGCGGGATCGGCAAGGGCTACGCCCTGGACCGCGCGGCCACCGTGCTGCGTCAGTGGAACGTGGCCGCCGCTCTGCTAAATGCTGGACAAAGCACCGCCTACGGACTGGGACGACCGCCGTCGGGGCAACGATGGCGCGTGGGTCTGCGGCGGCCCGACCGGCCCGACGAAATCGCCGGGCAGGTCGAGCTGACCGATCGCGCCGTGGCCGGGTCGGGTCAACGCGTTCACGGCCCGCACATTCTTGATCCCCGCACCGGACAGCCGCCGGCGCGTTCTGCGGCGTGGGCCCTGGCACCGACGGCGGCTCTGGCCGACGCCCTGTCCACCGCCTTCATGGTCATGTCGACCGAGGAGATCCGCGCCTATTGCGCGCGTCACGCCGACGTGGCAGCCGTCATTTGGGAAACGGCTGTCGACAGCGAACCGACCTTAGCTGGCACGGGAAGTGCCCTGCCACCCGGCTTGTGCCCGCCCCTCTGAGCCCCGCGCGGGAACGGCCGCAGGCCGCCCTGTCCGGCGAGTATACTCTTGTGTCGTGACCGCGGAGGCTCTGAGGCCGCACAAGATGGCGAACAGACCGGTGACCAATGCGGGTTCGAGTCGGGCGCCCGATGAGCCGTTGGCCACTGCCGAGTGGCGACGGGGACGCTTCCCGAAGCTGATGCGTTTCCGCATTCACGAGGTGCTGCTCGTTTCAAGCCCCTACGACGCGTTCATTCTGGAGGAGGACGGGCTGCTGACGGAGAAGATCGAGGCGGAGTTCTCCGACCTCGGACTCAGCTACGCGCCCAACATCACGCGCGTCTCGACCGGCGAAGAAGCCCTGGAAACCCTGCGCGGCCGACATTTCGACCTCGCCATCACGCTGCTGCGATTGGGGGACATGGACCTGGCCCGCTTCGCCGCGGCGGCCCGCGAGATTCAGCCCGGACTGCCCGTCGTCCTGCTGGTCGCCAACGACTGGGAGCTGGCACGTCTCACCCACCGCCCCCGCACGCTGAACGTGGACGGCGTATACGTCTGGTACGGCGACACGAAGATCTTCCTGGCCATCAACAAGGTCATCGAGGACCGGCTGAACGCCGAACACGACACCCGGGCCGGCGACGTCGGCATCATCATCCTCATCGAGGACTCCGTACGCTTCCGGTCCTCGTTGCTGCCAATCATCTACACGCAACTGGTGCGCCAGACCCGGGCGGTGATGGCGGACGGGCTGAACCATATGGACCGTCGTTTGCGCCAGACGGCGCGCCCCAAGGTCCTGGTCGCGGAAACCTATGAGCAGGGATGGGAGCTGTATCAGCGGTTCCAGAAGTACCTGCTGGGCGTCATTTCCGACGTTTCCTTTCCCCGGCACGGAGAGCAGGACCCGCAGGCCGGCATCGCGTTCCTGGAGCGGGTGCGCCGCGAAATGCCCGACCTGCCCGTGTTGTTGCAGTCCTCCGATCCTTCCAACGCGGAGGCGGCCCACCGGCTCGGTGCTCGTTTCCTCTACAAGCGCTCCGCAACCCTCCCCGAAGACGTCCGCAACTTCATGCTGGAGAACTTCGGCTTTGGGGACTTCGTCTTCCGTCTGCCCGATGGGCGCGAGGTCGCCCGCGCCGCCGACCTCCGCTCCATGGCCCGGGTGCTGCGCGAAGTGCCGCTCGAATCCATCGAGTATCACGCCCGCCACAACCACTTTTCCACCTGGCTGCGGGCCCGCACCGAGTTCGCGCTGGCCCGACGCATGCGCCCGCGGCGGGTGTCCGAATTCAGCGATCTGGAGGCGATCCGCCGCTACCTGATCCGCGGCATCGCGGATGCGCTGCGGCAGAACCGGCGCGGCATCGTGGAGGAGTTCTCCCGCGAACGCCTCGACGCGGGCTGCACGTTCGCCCGCATCGGCGGGGGAGCGCTGGGCAACAAAGCCCGCGGACTGGCGTTCGTCGACGCCCTGCTGGCCCGCTCCAACCTGGATCAGGAGTTCCCCACAGTCCAGGTGCATGTGCCGCGCTCCGTCGTCATCGGCACCGACATCTTCGACGAGTTTCTCGACTTGAACCGCCTCCGGCTCGATGAACTGCTGGCGCTCGACGATTCCGCGATCCAGCAGGCGTTCCTCACCGCCCGGCTGCCGGACGACGTCGTACGCAACCTGCGGGCCTTCCTCGACGCCGTCCACACACCGCTGGCCGTGCGCTCTTCAAGCCTTCTGGAGGACTCGCAGTACCTTCCTTTCGCCGGGGTGTATGCCACTCACATGCTGCCCAACAATCACCCCGACCCGCGCGTCCGGCTCGAACACCTGATGAACGCGATCAAGCTCGTCTACGCGTCCACGTACTCCAGCGCCACCCGGCGCTATCTGGAAGCCACGCCGCACCGCCTCGATGAAGAGAAGATGGCGGTCATCCTCCAGCCGATTGTCGGGGCCCGGCACGGGGAATATCACTATCCGGACTTCTCCGGCGTGGCGCGCTCCTACAACTACTACCCGTTTGGCGCGATGCGGCCGGAGGACGGCGTGGCCGGGGTCGCGCTGGGTCTGGGTCAAACCGTCGTGGAGGGCGGTCCGGTGCTCCGCTTCTGCCCGACCTGTCCAGAAGTCCTCCCCGAACTCGGCGACCCGGAGGAATTCCTCAACCATTCGCAGCGGACGTTCTACGCGGTCGACCTGCGCGCCGCGACCGCCGAGCTGGACATCGCCGGCGACAGGTGCGTCGTGCAGCTGGAGCTGGAGGACGCCGAGCGACACGGAACGCTGGACGCCCTCGGGTCCGTCTGGTCGCCCGACGAGCAGGCTTTCTATGACGGGATTCGGCGGGCGGGCATCCGCGTGGTCACATTCGCCCACATTCTCAAGACGGGGGTATTTCCCCTGGCGCCCCTGCTGCGCCGTTTGCTGGCGCTCGGTCGCGCGGGGATGAACAGCCCGGTGGAAATGGAGTTCGCGGTCAATCTGGCCGCCCGGCCGGCCGAGTTCGCGATTCTCCAGCTTCGCCCCTTCGCCGTGCGGACCGACGAGGACGCCGTCGAGCTGGATCACCTGCCCCGCGAGGAGCTTCTGTGCGAGAGCCGCCACGCTCTGGGGCATGGGGTGATCGCCCCGCTGCACGACATCGTGTACGTCCAGCCCGCACACTTTGATCCCGCCCGCACGCCCGACATGGCGCGCGACATCGGCCAACTCAACGAGCGTCTGCTCGCCGAGAACCGGCCGTACCTTCTCCTGGGCCCCGGCCGGTGGGGCTCTTCCCTGCCTTGGCTGGGCATTCCCGTACAGTGGGCGCAGATCTGCGGCGCGCGGCTGATCGTCGAGACCACCCTGGAGGACTTCGTGGTCGAACCCTCGCAGGGCAGCCATTTCTTCCAGAACCTGACGTCGTTCGGCGTCGGCTATCTCACGATCAACCCCTTCTCCAGCGCAGGCTTCGTCGACTGGGAATGGCTTGAGGCCCAGCCGGCCTGCTGCGAAACCCGTTTCGTGCGGCACATCCGCCTGACAACCCCTCTGGAAGCCCGGCTCAACGGCCGCCTCTCGCGGGGCGTCGTGCTCAAGCACAGTCGGCAGGTCCCACCCGCGTCCGCGGTGGCCGACGCGTCATCCGGAAGCGGCCCGGCCCAGTGGTAGCGCCACTTCACGCCGATCGCATACCCCCCGTCAGCAGCGACCCACTATGGCTTCCCCGAGGACGGCGTGGACGGCCCCACCGCTGGAATGGCAGCCGCCGGCCCGGAACTCGTCGCCGCGGGCGCCGCGAAACCAATACCATCGACGCGCCAGCGGCCGTCGTCCCCCTGAACGCACATGAGCCGGAGCACGGCGCGGTCCGCAGCCCCAGCCGCCGGCACGAGAACCTCCTGTTGTCGAGGAGTGCCCGCCGGTCGCACCGTCACATGATCGAAGTCGAGCTGCCGGTAGTACGCGATCGTCGCCGCCCAGTTCTGAACCAGGTCGCGCAGCCAGCGCGCTTCATCCTTCGGCGGACGGCCGCGCTCCCGCGTCACCCGTGCGACGAGGACGTCGCGCGCGGCCACACGCTCGGCCGCCTGCTCCAGCGCCTGCCCGGCCCCCGGCGCATCGTGCCCGGCGCGCGCGTCCAGGTACGCCCGCAACGTCAGCAGCAGGCTCCGGGCGGCCGCTTGAGGTGTATCCAGTTCCACGACTGGCAAGGCGGTCTTCGGCGGCGCGGCTGCCGGCCGACACCCGCTTAAGAGCAGTATCCACACCATCAACACCGGCGCCGCGGTTACCAGCAGCGACCACAACCCCCATCGGCGTGGCGACGATTCCATGGCATCACCCCAATGCGCCCGGCTCGAGCTTGGCGAACAAGATGGCCGGCTCGCCCAGCCGATGACCGCTGGGCAGAGGCGGCGGCGGCTCCCAGCGCGGCGGCTCCTGGGGCAACCCGAGCATGTGCCGCAGACGCAGCGCCGCCCGCGGCATGAACGGCCAGCATAGCACCGCCAAAAACTGAATCGCGTGGATGCAGGTGGCGATGGTCGCCGCACAGTCCGGCAGGTTGTCTTTGCGCGACGCCCACGGAGCCCGGATACTGAAGTACTCGTTGCACGTCCGCGCGAACGCCATCGCCTCTTCCAGTCCGGCCCGAAAGCGGTGCTCCGCAAGGCACCGGCCGACCTGAGCGAGGGTCCGCTCCGCGCCGGCGAGCTGGGCAGCGTCGGCGGACGTGCGGGCCGCAGCATCGGGGACGCGGCCATCGAAGTAACGGGCCGCGAAGGTCAACGCACGGTGCACGAAATTGCCCAGCGCCGCCACGAGCTCCGCATTGTTGCGCGTGACGAAATCGTCCGGGTCGAACGCGGTACGGGCCGTTTCCGGGGCCTGAGACGTCAGGTAGTAGCGCAGCGCATCGGGGTCGAGCCCTTTGCGGATGTACTCCTCGATCCAGACAGGCGCGTCGGGAGCCGTTGTGCTCTTGCTGATCTTGCGCAGCTCGCCGCCGATCCGCAGGTTCAGGTAGTTGTTCGCCACCACGGCCGTCGGGAGCTGGTGTCGGCCGTCGGCCATCAGCATGGCGGGCCAGGTCAGTGCGTGGAAAACCGTGTTGTCCTCGCCGATGAAGTGCACGATCGCCGTGTCCGGATCGCTCCACCAGCGGGCGTACGCCTGCCAGTCCCCTTCGTGCCGCGCGCACCAGGCGGCCGTGAACGACATGTAGCCGATGGGCGCGTCGAACCAGACGTAGAGTACCTTGCCCTGCGCGTCGGGGTCGTCCAGCGGCACCGGAACGCCCCAGGTCAGGTCGCGGGTCATGGAGCGCTCGGGCAGCCCCTGACGGATCTGCCCCAGCGCGAAGTTGAGCACGTGCGGACGCCACTGCCCCTGCTTCGACTCCAGCCACGCCCGCAGCGGCGCCTCGAACTCCCGCAACCGCAGGAACCAGTGGGTCGTCTCGCGGATCTCGGCAGGCCGGCCCGTGATCACGCTGACCGGGTTCTTCAGCAACAGCGGCTCGATCATCTGCCCGCACGTCTCGCACTGATCGCCCGTCGCCTGCTCAAAGCCGCAGTGATGACACGTCCCACGCACGAAGCGGTCCGGCAGAAAGCGCCCCGCCTGCGGGTCGTAGAGCTGCCGGGTCCGGCGCTTCACGAAATAGCCCTTGTCGTGGATGCGCCGGAAGAATTCCTGACTCAGCCGTTCGTGCAGAGCGACGTAGTCCGGGTGGTGCGTGCCCCCGTAGACATCAAACTCGATACCGAGATCCGCGAAGTCGCGCTCCTGACGGTCGTGGTACCGGCGGGCGATCTGATCGGGGGTGGTGTTTTCCTGTAGCGCGGAGATCTCGATCGCCACGCCGTTGTCGTCGCTGCCGCAGATGAATCGGACTTCTTGCCCGCAGGCCCGCAGATAACGAACGTAGATGTCCGCGGGAAGGTAGGCCCCGGCGATGTGTCCGACGTGGAGGCGATTGTTCGAGTACGGCAGCGCGGCCGTGACCAGAAAGCGACGGGCCATCCGCGGCAAGACTCCTTCGTTCGCGCCGGCCGCCGCGCAGAACCGGCACTTCGGGCCCAGCCGCCGGCGTCCGGGGATGGGGTGATCCTACGCGCGGCCCGCGCCGACCGCAACGTGCAGCGAAAAAGAACCGCCGGCCAACCGCGCCTTGCCGGTCGACCGACGGCACACTGTCTGATTGGCAAATTGGGCTGATCGACGCCTAGTCGTTGTTGCTAAACGTGCGCCACAGCCACCACGCGCCAACACCCAGCAGAGCAATGGGGGAGAGCAACCACAGAAGCAGAAGCCACATAGTCTCACTCCTATTCCGCTACCACTCGCTTTGACTCCGCCGCGCGGAGTCCCACTGTTACCAAAGGTGGAAGGCTAGGGCCCCAGTCCCTTCCGGTCAAGAGGCGCAGGCGAAGATTTTGCGGCCCGGCAGGAAGCGCCCAACCTCCGCCACCGGGGGCGTCATCGCACTTCGATGAGCAGACCGCGGGCAGCTTCCGGCAGCTCGCCGCGAAAGTCGGAGGGCGCATCCAATGTATGCACCGCCCCGCGCCGTCGACCCACTGCGTTCAGCCCCGCTGCTATGATCGCCAGCAGACGGCGCCGTGTCAGGGCACCCCGGTTCGCCGACACCAGCAGACACCCGCGGGGCGCCAGCAGCCGGACGGCACCGCCCACCAAAGGCAGCAGATCCCGCTCGAGCTGAAACACCCGGCGCGGCCTTTCCAGTCGCGCAAACGTCGGTGGATCAAGGATTACGAGGTCGAAACGTTCCCCACGGCGCTCCGCCCGCTCGTAGTACCGGAAGATGTCGCAGCAGTAAAAGCGGTGCTCGGCGAGGCTCTTGCCGTTCGCGGCCAGGTTTCGCTTGCCCCACTCCAGGTGCCGCTTCGATACATCGACGTTGCTCGTGGCCGCCGCCCCACCCAGCGCGGCCGCGACAGCGAAGCCGCACGTGTAGGCAAACGCGTTCAACACGCGCCGGCCTGCGGACAGTTCACGCACCAGGGCGCGCTGGACCCGGTGGTCGAGATAGAGTCCCGTTGCGTAACCGTCGTAGGGGTGGACCAGGAAGCGGGCCCCGTTCTCCACTACCAGAAGTTCCGCGTCAACCGGCACCCCGATCCAAGGCTGCGGGTCGCGGTGCAGCCGCTCGAGATCCGGCCGAGGAACGCTGCGATCGCGGGGGAAGTGCTTGCGGTACACGGCCCGGGCCTGAACCCGGTCCGCAAGGTGGCCGCACAGCGCGCGCACCGTGTCAAGCGGCCAGGCCAGTTGACCGTCGTACAGTTGCGCAATCAGAACGGGCCCCAGCTTCTCAACCACCAGCCCGGGCAGCCCGTCGCCCGCCGAATCCACCAGCCGCGCCACGTCCGAGCCGGAATCCGCCAGCAGCGCCCGGCGACGGGCCAGCGCCAGATCGGCGCGCCGGAGCAGGTCGGGCAGCGCGGACATTTCCGGGCGCTCATTCCGCGGCCACACGGAGCACGTGGTAGTGCTTCTTACCTTTGCGCAACAGGATAAACCCACCGGGCAGCACGTCGTCCGCCGTCAGCACGCGGTTCGGATCCAGCACCGGACGATGGTTTACGAAGATGGAACCGTTCGGCATGTCCTTGCGGGCCTGCCCGCGGGAGGGGTACAGACCGACCGCAGCCACCAGGGCGATGACGCCCGCCTCGGGCGTGCCGAGCACGCCGGGATGCAGGCGTGTGGTCGGCGCCCCCTGAAAGGCCTCCTGCAATTCCTGTTCGGAAAGTTGCCGCAGGTCCGCTTCCTTGTCGAACAGCACGGCCGTCGCCCGCTGCGCACGAACGAGGGCTTCCGGCCCGTGGACCAGCCGCGTCACCTCCTCGGCCAGGACCCGCTGCGCCTCGCGCTTTTCCGGCTCGGTCGCTACGCAGCGCGCCAACTCGTTGATCTGGTCCAGCGGTAGCAGTGTGAAGGTATGCAGATAGCGCACGACGTCACGATCGGCGACGTTGAGCCAGAACTGGTAGAAGTGATACGGGCTGGTGCGGGCAGGGTCGAGCCAGACGTTGCCCGCTTCGGTCTTGCCAAACTTCGTCCCGTCGGCCTGCGTCACGAGCGGCGTGGTCAGGCCGTACACCTCGACGCCCCGCAGCCGCCGGATCAGGTCCGCCCCGGACAGGATGTTGCCCCACTGGTCGCTGCCGCCCATCTGGAGCGTGCAGCCGTAGCGGTCGTACAGCTCCAAAAAGTCGTACGCCTGGAGGAGCATGTACGTGAATTCCGTATAGGACAAACCGTGGTCGCGCGTCTCGAGCCGCAGCCGGACCGAGTCGCGCGTAATCATCTGATTGACTGAAAAATGCTTGCCGATGTCGCGCAGGAAATCGAGCAGATTGAGCCGGCCCAGCCAGTCCACGTTATTGACCAGAACAGCCGCATTCGGACCCGTGAAGTCCAGGAAACGTTCGACCTGCCGTCGGATGCCGACGATGTTGTGCTCGACCTGTTCACGGGAAAGCAGCGCGCGCTCTTCGGACTTGCCGCTCGGATCGCCGATGATACCGGTTCCGCCACCCAGCACAGCGATCGGTCGATGCCCGGCCCGCTGAAAGCGCATCAGCATGACCAGCAGGACCAGGTTCCCAACCCCCAGACTGTCGGACGAAGGATCGAAACCCGCGTAGCCGACCACCGTCTGACGCCGCAGGGCCTCAATCAGCCCCGGGCTGGACACCTGATGGATCAGTTGCCGCTGCTCAAGCTCCTGGTAGAAATCCGGCTTCATAAGCGGGGGATTCTACCGGCGACGCGGACGACGACCAACCGGTTATGGGGCCGCCCGCGACAACTGGAGGTCGGCCGGCGCCTGGTCGATGACCCCCGTAGCCCCTAGTGACCAGTGGAGCGCACCGGCATGACGCTCGATCTGGATGAACTCATTGATGGCTGGCCGTGTCCGCCCGGCGAGCTGCGGGCCCGCGTGGTAGTCGGCCGGGACGGTCAGGAGCTGATTCAGGTCCGCGTCGATCTCGGTCTGATGCAGATGTTCCCGACCGGCCGCCCGGACGGGGAGCGCTACCGCGGCCTCCCATCGGCTCAGCACTATATCGAGCGCGAGCTGCGCCTCGGACGCCAGACCCTCGAAGCGCGCGACTGGCAGGAACTCCATCGCGAGCTTCTTCAGCTCAATTACCGCCGACTCGCCTACTGCTGCTTGGCGGAGGACGCTCTGGATAGCGGGGACGCGCCGGCCGCCCGCCGATTCCTACGCGGCGCGCTGACCGATGTCGACGACTGCCTCGCCCATATCCAGCTTCTGACACGCTATGACCCGGAGGCGTGCGGGTGCCTGTCGCTCCGGCCGACGCTGGTGTTCGACCGGGCCCGCCTGTTGACCCAGCTCCGCGTCGTGGACGGCCGCTACGAAGAGGCGATCGAAGAAGCGGAGAACGGCGCCGAGGCGCTGGAGAGCCTGTTGACGGAAATCGGCTTCGACCAGGAGCTGCGCGACCAGGACCCCGGCGTGCGGCACCTGCGCGACCTGGGCCGGCAACTCCGCATGGAATACGGCATCACGCGCACGCTGCGCGAACGGCTCGACGAAGCCGTGGCACGCGAGGACTTCGAAGAGGCAGCGGCGTTGCGCGACGAGATGCGAAGGAGAGAGGCAGAGCGCCGGAACGCGACCGACCGCTCAACAGCGAGCGACTGACGAGCGCCGCGGCTGCCCCGCGCCTTGCGTCGCCGGCTCGAGGGCGTGGCGCGGGACAGCCGGACCCGTCAGACCGCGCCGGTCACGATACCATCGCCTTGAGGTTCTTGAGCGGGCGGACCTTCACGACCTTCCGCGCAGGCTTGGCCTTGAAGATCATCTCCTGGCCCGTGAAGGGGTTGATGCCCTTGCGGGCCTTGGTCGCCGGCTTCTTGACGACCGTGATCTTCATCAGGCCGGGGACCGTGAAGATCCCGACGCCGCGAAGATCCTTCTTGATCAGGTCGGCGAGGGCATCAAACACGCCCGCCACCTGCTTGCGCGTGATCCCCGCATTCTGGGCCAGAATGCCGTACACCTCCGACTTGGTGCGCGCCTTGCTCTTGCTCTTGGCCATACGTGTTCAACCTCCCAGGAACTGTGCGAGCCGTCGGGCTCACGGCCACCGGTTCATGTAGACCCGCGGTCAGCCGCGCGAACGAACGCCGTGGCGCATCGCAAATATCCGGGCGAGAACTTCGTCCGCGCTGACAGGCGACCGCGCCGCCTGCTGACCACAAGCTACCTTTTCCCACGGAAACGCCGCCTCGTCAAGAGCGGACACCCGAAAAGTGCCGAAAAAACACGGAAAAGCGACCCCCGCGACGTGGCTTCGCCTCAGCCCCCCGCCGCGGACAGCCCGTCCCGGTTGATCACGTCCACGCACTGCCGCAGCGCGCCGAAACTCTTGCGGTTGAACCGCAGCTTCAGACGGGGCAGGTCGGCGTACTCGCCGTTCTCCTCCGGCAGGACCGAAACCTGTTCGATCTGCCCGGACGTGACCAGGTGCCGGAACTCGTCGTTGATCCGCGCCAACGTCTGCTCGCCGATCGGCCGCCGCAGCCGCAGCACCAGATCCTCGCCGACGTACCGCATGGAGTGGTAAACGCGGTAGAATTGGAGCACTTCCCGGACGGCGACCTCCACGTCGTCGGTGATGCGGAACAGGCTCATGTCCTCGGCGTCGATCATGCCGGCCCCCAGCAGCTCGGCCTGCACGTACGCCCACCAATGCTGCCAGTACGTGCCCCCGGGACGCTCCAGCATGACGATCGGCACCAGCGGGGCTTTGCCGGTCTGCACGAGCGTGATCGCTTCAAACCCCTCGTCCAGCGTCCCGAACCCCCCGGGGAACAGCGCCACCGCCGACGCCTCCTTCATGAACATCAGCTTCCGTGTAAAAAAGTAATTGAAATTCACCAGCTTGGCGTCCTGAGCAATGATGACGTTCGTCTTCTGCTCGAACGGCAACCGGATCGCGACCCCGAAGCTGGCCTCCCCCCCCCCCCCCCCCGGCCCCGCCCTCAAGATCCCATCGCCCGCCCCGGTAATGACCATCCAACCGCTTTCCCGCATGCGACGGGCAAACGCGACCGCCACCTGATAATCGGGAGCACTCTCGGCCGTCCGGCTCGAACCGAAGATGCTGATCTTGCGGATCTCACGGTACGGTGCAAACACCTTGAAGGCGTAACGGAGCTCGGCCAGCGCCCGGTTCAATAGCTTCACATCCCCGCGGTCCGCCTCGTCCCGGGCCAGCCGGCAGACCGTGACCATCATCTCCTTGAGCAGGTCCTGATTCTCCCCCGGCAAGAAGCGCTCGGCGAAGCGGTCGATTTCGACATTCCGCTCACGCCGTCGCTCGTCGTCCGTGTGATCCTCGGATACGCGGTTCAACACACCGTCCATCGCAATATTCCCGGAAGGGCCCGCCGGCCCCACAGGGCCCGGCTACAGACGCAGCCTGGAACCCCGGCGCCGGCAACGAGCCGCCCGCCACGTCCGGGTTCTCCGGGTGGTCGGACGTGGCGGCCGCAAGCCCTTGAGTTTATCATACCTGTCGCATTGTTGGAATCCGGCGGTGGCGCGTTGACCGGAGCGGAACGGACTTTTAGCATACCCGGTCTGTGACTCGAAGTGGCTGCTTTCAGCGGCGTCCTGGGCGCGGGTGTCGATGGAAAGCGATTGGCTAGCGCGTTTTGCGATCGGCGCGTACCTCACCGTCCTTACGCTGATCTGTATCTACGGGGCGCACCGGTACTTCCTGGTTTTACTGTACTACCGGGTCCGCAAGCGTGTGCCACAGCCGGCGGGGCGGTTCGAGGAGCTGCCGCCGGTGACCATTCAGCTCCCCATGTACAACGAGCGGTACGTGGCGCAGCGCATCATCGAGCGGGCCTGCCAGATTGATTACCCGCGTGATCGCCTCCAGATTCAGGTGCTCGACGACTCCACGGATGAGACGGCGGCCATCGCCCGCCAGACCGTAGAGCGGATGCGTGCCCTGGGACACAACGTCGTCTATCTGCACCGCGACAACCGGACCGGGTTCAAAGCCGGGGCGCTGGAGGAGGGCACGAAGACCGCCACAGGCGAATTCATCGCCATTTTCGATGCGGACTTCCTGCCGCCGCCCAGCATCCTGCGGGACACGATCCACTACTTCACCGATCCGCAGGTGGGGATGGTCCAATCGCGGTGGGAGCACCTCAACCGCAACCTGTCCCTGCTCACGCAGGCCCAGGCCATCCTGCTGGACGGCCATTTCATTATCGAGCATACGGCCCGCAACCGGACCGGGCGGTACATGAGCTTCAACGGGACGGCCGGAATCTGGCGCAAGTCCGCCATCGCCGACGCCGGCGGGTGGCAACACGACACGCTCACGGAGGACCTCGATCTGTCCTACCGGGCCCAGCTCCGCGGGTGGAAGTTCGTCTTCCTCCCGCATTTGACCTCGCCGGCCGAGCTCCCGCCCGAAATGAACGCCTTCAAAGCGCAGCAGCACCGCTGGACCAAAGGCGGCGCCCAGACGTGCCTCAAGCTCCTGCCCCGCGTTCTGCGCAGCCCGGTTCCATGGTGGATCAAGCTGGAAGCGTTCTTCCACCTCACCAGCGGAGCCGTCTACGTCCTCGTCGTCATTCTCAGCCTGCTGGTCGGCCCCGCCTTGCTCGCCAAGCTGGCCCTCAAGACCCCCCAGTCGCCCTGGGTCCTCTGGTACGAGCTCGTGCTCTTCATCATCGGCTTCGGCTCCACGGCCGCGTTCTACATCGTCAGCCAGCACCAGTTGCTCCGCGGCTGGTGGTACGGCCTGCGTCATGTGCCCACGTTGATGGCCGTAGGCATCGGCATCGCGCTGAACAATGCCATTGCCGCCCTCGACGGGTTCTTCGGCGAGACCGGCGAGTTCGTGCGCACGCCCAAGTTTGGCGACACCGTCCATGCCCATCGCGACTGGCGAACCCGCCTGGGCGCCTTTCAGCTCAAGAAAAACTGGCAGGCCTGGGTGGAACTCGGGATGGCGGTGTACCTGTGCGCCTGTGCCGTGTCGCTCATGCTATTCGACCATTGGTTCGAGCGCGTGTCCATGGCCTTGCCGTTTCTGCTGATGTTCATCCTCGGCTACGGGTACGTGTCCTTTCAAACGTTCTACACGCGCTGGCTGTCCCGCCACCGGGCAGCCACCGCATGAACGGACGTTTCCAGACACGGCTGCCCCCCGCCACTCGGTCCCTCGACCTGCCACGCCTCCTGGTCACCCCCCGGGCCGCGCCTTGATACTCCCCTTCAGCGACCCACGCCCCGACGCCGCGTCCTCTGGCTCTCGCCGCCGCCATTGCCGGACTCAAAGAGTTCTTCGACAACGGGAACCTCTTCGGTCGCATTGTCGGCGACGACCACGGTCGACCCGTCGTCCGGCAACTCCTCAGCCTCGTCGACCGCGTCCCGCCGCACCGGCCGACCATCCTCGTCCAGCTCCAGATCGGCCTCGGCGGTCCGCCGCCGTGCGATGGCCTGCAAGTTGCGTAGCAGGCCGTCCTCGCTCTGTCCCGTCAGCTTCGCCAGCGCCTCTGCCACATCCGGTATATATCGTTCGAAAATACTGCGCCGCTGGCTTTCCAGGCGCTGTCGCTTGCGGCGCCGCAGGTACGCGCTCAGCTTCCGACCGCACTCCTGAAGCGCGAGCTTCATTTCCTTGCGGATCTCGTCGTAGTCGGCGATCGCCTCTTTGCTTTCGCTGGTGAACGGCACCCAGACGCTGGCCATATGCACCATTACGACCAGCGGCCCGACTGGCAAGCTCCCGGTCGGCTGCGACAGCCCGTAGTTCCGCCAGTCCACCTCCAGCACGCTTTTGTAGGCCGCGCACGCCGACTGCTGATACAGCAGGGGCACACGGTTGGCGAAGCGGATCACGCGGGCCGGCTCCTCCGCGGGCAGCGCCCCGCCCCAGGCCAGTCCGACTTCAATCAGAAACGGGTTGCCGCGGTAAACCGCCGGATCGCGGGTCGTCGCGGTAAAAAACTCCGCCTTCACTTCCTTCAACAGCCCGGCCAGCAGGTTCCGCACCCCGATCGGCGCCAGACAGTCAGTCGGGGGCGCCATGATCTTCACCTGCTGCATCGCCTGATACAGCCGCTCCACGTCGTGCGTGGCGATTTCGTGGGCCTTGGCCAGCGGATCCAGCTTCGCGGCCTGACAGATTTCCAGTGCCAGTCGCGGGCTGACACGGCAGAACTCGTTCTGAAGAAACGCTGCCAGCCGCACACTGCGCTGACCCTTCTTCTGCGGGCGGGCCTCCTTCAGCATCTTCATCAGCACGCCCAGCTCGATACCATGCGGGTGCGGCTTGATTTCGCGCGTCTCGGCGGGCAGCTCGTCGGTACCACGGGGAAACTCGCGGTGCTCCGGAACGGGCGAAGTGTAATGAATGGACGCGTGCGGGTTCGCAATGGCCGTCTGCTCGATGTACTCATCTACGGACTGGCGACCTTTGGAGTACGTCGCGACGAGCTCGATCACCACCTCCGTGCCGCGGTCCCACGGCACGTCAACTTCCTCGTCCACGATCACATCCGCCCGGTTGCGGGCCGTGTCCATCTGAATCTGCATATGATGGGCACGTCGATCGGGCCCCGTCCGCGATGTGATGTGCACGCTCTTGCCCGTGGTCAGCAGGCCGTACATTCCGGCGGCCGAAATTCCGATACCCTGCTGTCCGCGCGCCATCTTCAGCCGGTGGAACTTCGAACCGTACAGCAGCTTGCCGAAGATGTTGGCGATCTGCTCGCGGACGATCCCCGGCCCGTTGTCGCGCACCGTGACGCGGAAACGCTCTTCGGCCAACTGGTCGATCTGGACCCAGATCTCCGGCAGCAGACCGGCTTCTTCGCACGCGTCCAGACTGTTGTCGACCGCTTCCTTGACCGTCGTCAACAGCGCCTTCCGCTTGTTGTCGAAACCGAGCAGATGACGGTTCTTGGCGAAAAACTCCGAAACCGAGATGTCCCGCTGCTGGGCGGCCAACACTTCCGCCGTCACGGCCCGCCCCCGCCGCGGCGATGACTTGGCCGCCTCCGCGATGGCCGTCGTGGCCCCTGCGGCCCGCTCTCCTTCCACATCTGCCCTGTTGGCGACGCCGCTATCGCCATGCCCGGCGGACGTCTTGCGGCTGCGTCTCGCCTTGGCTGCCGCCCTCTTGGCGGGTTCTTTTTTCAACGGCAGGCCCGCCCGGGCGGGTCTGGGCGGACTCGGCGGACGACGCGTTGACGTGCGCCGACCGGGGCGTTCCGGCACCGCTTCCGGCTCGCGCCAACGCTCCTCGTCGGCTGAAGCCTGGTGGTCGTCGACCGCGGGCGCATAGACCGGCTGACGAACCGTGCCGACCGGGATCTCCCGGGTCGGCAGCGCGTCAAACAGCGTCGGGGGTTCTGCGGGGCGCGTGCTCTCGTTCGGCAGGGCCATCCGTGGCTCTCCCGCGGCGGGCTGGTCACGACAGGGGAACAAAGAGCCGTTCCCTCCAATAGCTCGCCAGCGTTCGGAGCTATAGTAGCCCCGGCACGCCGCGTGTACAGTGGGCTTCAGGCAACGAGGATTCGACGTGCCCCTGACCTCCCGACAGCGACGGGACCTGCTCGCGGCCAGCCACCCGCTCAAGCCGATGGTCACCGTGTCTCACGAAAACGTGTCGCCGGAAGTGGTTGCGCAGGTCCGGGCCGCCTTCCAGCGCGCGGAACTCATCAAGGTCCGAATACACGCGCCGACCGGCAAGGAGTGCGATGCGGCGGCGGATCGCCTGGCCCGTGCGGTCCCGTGCGAGATCGTCACACGGATCGGGCGCGTGGTGCTGCTATACCGGGCGCAAGCGCGCCCGCCCGTTTGACGAGCAGATACGGGTCGTTCCCGTCGCCGCGGACATGAACAAAGCCCCCCTCTGAACGGGCCCCGCGTGCAGCTCGAACGTCTTTTCGTCCACGACCAAGGTAGCTATAGTGTTCGCTTCGCGTTGTGGTGCGCGGGCCCCGCGAAGGCGCGCGAGCGGGGTCCGCACGAGACTCCGGTACCAGACCGATTACCGAACACGCGCGGTTCGAGGAGAGGCTGCCATGGCCAGTTCCCGCACTCATGCCGGCTGCACGCTCGCCGGACTGCTGCTCAGTGCCGTGATTCTGCTGATCCTGCCTGCCGCTGCCGTGGCCCAGCACGCGGCCGGGGAAGCGGCCGCACCGGTCGCCGCGACCGAGGGGCCCATCGTCCACTCTTTTCATGACATTCCCACGGTGTGGTGGGCTGCACCGATCGGCGCAATCTGCGCGCTGATTTTCGCGGCCATCTTCTACGGCGGCATGAAGCGGGCGGACGAGGGCGACGCGGACATGCGGCGCATTTCAGGCTACGTCCGACAGGGGGCCATGGCGTACCTGCGCCGCCAATACAAGGTAGTGGCCATCGTCTTCGTGGTGGTCTCGGCCATTCTGTTCTTCATGGGCTGGTACCTCCGGGTGCAGCACCAGATCGTATTCGTGGCCTTCCTGACCGGCGGTTTCTTCAGCGGCCTGTGCGGCTGGCTCGGGATGAATACCGCCACGCAGGCTTCGCATCGCACCGCAGCCGGCGCCCGGCGCTCGCTCAACGACGGCCTGCGCGTCGCGTTCCGTTCGGGCGCTGTGATGGGCCTCGTCGTCGTCGGATTCGGCCTCATCGACATCGTGGGCTGGTTCCTGCTCTTGTACTTCAACGTGCTGCCCTTCGACTTTGCCCGCAACCTGACGCTCAATGACATCACGGTCATCATGCTGACCTTCGGCATGGGCGCCAGCACGCAGGCGCTGTTCGCCCGTGTTGGCGGCGGCATTTATACCAAGGCCGCCGACGTAGGGGCGGACCTCGTGGGCAAGGTCGAAGCCGGCATCCCCGAGGACGACCCGCGCAACCCGGCCGTCATCGCAGACAACGTCGGCGACAACGTCGGCGACGTCGCAGGCATGGGAGCAGACCTGTACGAATCGTATTGCGGCTCCATCCTCGCGACCGCTGCCCTGGGCGTCGCCGCCGCTACCGCGCTGCCGGTCAGCGGTCACCAGGAATATTTGGCTGCCCTGCGCTTTCTGACGGCCCCCATGGTTTTGGCCGGCCTGGGCATCGTGCTGTCGGTGGTGGGTATCTACCTGGTGCGGACGAAGGAAGACGCTACGATGGGTGAACTGCTCAAGGCCCTGCGTGTCGGCATCTACGGCAGCAGCATTCTGATCGCCATCGGCGCTCTGATCGTCTGCCGACTGCTGCTGGCGGACGTCCCCGGCGTGAACTGGCTGGGCATCTGGGGCGCCATCATGGCCGGGCTGGTCGCGGGCAACATCATCGGCTACGCCACAGAGTACTATACCAGCTACGACTACCCACCCACGCGGGCCATCAGCGGCCAGGCCGTGACCGGCCCCGCGACGGTCATGATTGCCGGCCTGGCCACCGGCATGAAAAGCACTTGGGCTTCGCTGACGACGATCATCGTCGCCATTCTGGTTGCTTTCATTGTGGCCGGCGGCCAGCGCGAATACCTGCTCGGCCTGTATGGCGTCGGCATCGCCGCCGTCGGCATGTTGTCCACGCTGGGCATCACGCTGGCCACCGACGCGTACGGCCCGATCGCCGACAACGCCGGCGGCAACGCCGAGATGACCCACCAACAGCCCTTCGTGCGACACCGCACCGACGCCCTGGATTCGCTGGGCAACACGACCGCAGCGACCGGCAAGGGGTTCGCCATCGGGTCGGCGGCCCTGACGGCGATGGCCCTGCTGGCCGCCTACGTGGAGGAAGTCCGCATCGGTCTGATCCGCGAAGCCCGCACGGTCGTGACCTCCACATTCACAGAGCCCAATCCGGCCGAAGCGATCTACTACGGCCACGGCAAGGCCGCTACACGTGTTGGCCGCGGGGATGGAGAACAGGCGTTCGATTGCTACCTGGTCCTCGAGCCGCGACCCGTACCGGCCGATCTCAAGTCCGGGGTGCGCCTGACGGGTCTGTCCGCCCCGGACGAACAGAACGTCCGGACCGTGGAATTCGGCGGACACCAGCTGCGCCTCGTTTCCGCCCGCCGGGCGTCGCTGGGTCAGTACATGACCTACTACGACGTAACCCTGATGAGTCCCAAGACCCTCTGCGGGCTGTTTGCGGGCGTGATGCTGGTCTTCGTGTTCTGTTCGCTGACGATGCAGGCGGTCGGACGAGCCGCCAACCGGATGATGCTCGAATGCCGCCGGCAGTTCGAGCGCTTCCGGGCCTTCGTCCGCGAGCAGGGCAAGAGCGAAGCGGAGGCGGCCAATCCCGAGAACTGGCCGCGCGACCAGATCGATTACCGCGGCGAGAAACTCCCGGACTACGCCCGCGCGGTCGCCATCTCCACCGCCGGTGCCCAGCGCGAGATGATTTTCCCTTCGCTGCTGGCCATCATTGCTCCGGTCGTGGTCGGGCTGATCTTTGGGGTGCCGGGCGTCATGGGGCTGTTGGCCGGTGGGTTGACGGCTGGCTTCGCCGTCGCGATCTACATGGCCAATGCGGGCGGGGCTTGGGACAACGCCAAGAAGTGGATCGAGACGGGCCAACTGGGCGGCAAAGGCAGCTTCGCTCACAAAGCCAGCGTGGTCGGCGACACCGTGGGCGACCCGTTCAAGGACACCTCCGGCCCCAGCTTGAACATCCTCATCAAGCTGATGAGCATGGTTTCCGTCGTCTTCGCCGGCCTGATCGTCAAGTACGCCCCCGTCATCGCCGACTGGCTCGGACTCGGATGACGTCAAGAACGCGACGGGCCGGCCAGCGGGTGTGCCCGCGGCCGGCCTGTCTTTTTATGCCAGTACGTTACTGGTTACCTGCTTGTTCGGCCCCCCGGCATCCATGAGGTGCTGCCCGTTCCGCACCAGCACATTGCCGGTAAACGTATATCGGTCGCCGCGAAGCACCGCGCCTACGCCGTTGTCAGCGATGCGGCAACCCGTAATGGCATAGTCGCGTACTCCGTCGCCCTCGACCAGAATGCCGGTCCCCTGATTGCTCCGCACCGTCACCCCGCTCAGGACAAATGAGCCGGCCCGAACCACGATTCCGTGACGCCCGCCGGGCCGGCCAAACACCCCGCCATTGAAGATCGTGCCACCCGTGATCACCAGAATGGCATGCTCGGCGGATGCATCCAGCAGGATCTGCTCTTCATCCGAGGACGCCGCCCAGCAGCCCGCGATACTCGTGTAGGTATGGTCGATCTGCACGATCCCGTGGATACAGCCGTCGAAGGTGGCGTGCGTGATAAACAGCTCACGATTCGACTTGCGCCCCGGTTCGCCGATCAGCAGCGCCGTGTGCAGTGCGATCAGATCCGTGGTCACGATATGCACACCGCCGTTGTCGCCGGTCAGGTGCACACCGATGCAACGTAGGCCGTACCGGTCTTCGCCGATGATCCGCCCGCCGAAAATCCGGACTTCCGAGCCGCGGGCTACTTTTACGCCCGTGCCGGAGATTTCCCACATCAGACAGTGGTCGAGGGTGGTCGCGTCCATGACTCCTTCAACCACAATGCTGCTGCCGGTCCGCACCCCCTCGCCGCGAAAGAACAGGTGACCGAAGAACGACCGCTCCGCGCCGCCCAGACACGCGATGGCCGCGACATCCGGGGACTTGTCCATCCGCGTCGCCACAAACGCCAGATGCCGCACGGACGTCTCCCGGCAAACCGTACCGGGCTTCCACAACAGCAGCGGTTCGTCCGCTTCATGCAGGAGAACCGACGTCCAGCCGTCACCCGTGATGTCCAGCCGCTCGGTACTGCCGATGGTCAGACTCCGGGTGATGCGGTAGCGTCCTGCGGGAAAATGCACGCGCCCGCCGCCGCCTTTGAGTGCGGCGTCCAGCGCGGCCTGGGCGGGCGCCGTGTCGTCGTTCTGTCCGTCGCCGGTGGCACCGAAGTCGCGGACGTTGAACGTGGCGGCCCCCCGTGACGGCGGCTCACCGCCGTGTGCCGAAGACACCCACATCCCGGCCATAACTCCTCCTGTCCCAGCCAGCGCCTGCCCCAGCAGCGTGCGCCGGGTCGGTCGCGCCGTATCACCACTGGCCGCGTACGAGGACATCAGTTCCACTCCTGTCGGACAGGCCCCACCGCCCCGGTGGCAACGCCCCGTTTGAACGCCTGCCGCCGTTCGATGATAATGCTGCCCGCCAACGCGGGAA
>Ga0308417_1000608_pt1 | contig 25697 bp, 23 predicted proteins | sample HotsprSampleOS65_FD_203528 | JGI IMG/M metagenome (GOLD analysis project Ga0308417, IMG submission 203528) | Hot spring phototrophic mat microbial communities from Octopus Spring, Yellowstone National Park, Wyoming, United States - 20090730_OS65 ...
CGCCTGCGCGGCGGGTGGCGGGGGGAGGGGAGCGGGCTGGGGCGCCTGCGCGGCGGGTGGCGGGGCGAGGGGAGCGGGCTGGGGCGCCTGCGCGGCGGGTGGCGGGGCGAGGGGAGCGGGTTGGGGCACCTGCGCGGACGAGGGTGGCGCCAAGGTCGGCAGGGTGGGGCTGGGCTGCGTCTGGGGCGGGACGAGGGGGGGTGGCGGAGGTGCGGCAGGGCCGCCAAGAAGGCGGTCGAGCGGACCGGGCGCTTGAGCCTGGATGGTAGAAGCGGCGACAAGGGCGGTGCCGACGAGGAGGGCGAGCTTAGCGACGGACATAGACGTCTCCCTGGATAGTCCAGCGCCCCTCGGGGGTCTCGGACATGCGGATGGGCACGAAGCCGGGCAGGCCGGCGAGGAGGGTAGGCCAGTTACCGAGGCGATCGGCCTCTAGGGTGATTTGGAACGAGCCCCAGGGTGGGAGCGGCATTTCGAAGGGTGTACCATCCGATCGGCGCTCGGGGGCGCCTGGAGGCCGTGGCGGCGGGTCGATGCGGGTCTGGGTAATTTGGAGGCGGACACCGGAGGCCTGGGCGTGTTCGATGAGAAAGCGGCGCACGGTGACGTCGTCATGGACGCCTTCCTCGCCGCGGGCGGGACGCGGGGGGAGGGGGGTTACAATCTCGATGCCGGCCTGATCGGGTGGAAACGTGAGGCGTTGCCCTTGCGTGAGAAGTCCGTCGAGATAGCGCTCGGCCCAACCGATGATGCCGTCAGTGCGGCGGAAGGTGGCGTGGGCGGAGCGGGGTTCGCACCGGCGTCCGGCGGGCTGGTAACCGGGGACTTGAGTGGGGATGGCGTTGAGGGCGGCCTGGCAGTGCTCGAACCACAGGCGATGCTGGGGCTGCTCGGTCCAGGGGGCGGGGACGACGATCGGCTGGGCCTGCTGGCGGGCGAGGAGGGCGGCGCGCAGGCGTGCCTCGCGCTCGATGCGTTCGCGCTCGGCGGCCTCTTGGGCGATGCGGTCCTGGTAGTCGAGCCAGAAGGTGTATCCGAGGCCGGCGCCGACGACGATGAGGCCGATGAGGAGGGCGATCTTGAGGTAGGTGCCCGATGGATTGGCCTCCTGCAGGCGGGGCGTACGCTGGCCCTGGAGGAGGTCGATGATGCTGAGCTCGCGCGCGCCCTCAACGTTCCAAGAAGAGGGGGCGTAGAGGGCGTTCCAGTCCTGGCGGCGCTCGCGATCGAAGCGCTCGATGGCCTCGCGCTCGTGTTCGTAGAAGGCGTCGCCGTCCGCGACGATAGCGTCGTCGCGGACCTGGACGATCCACCATCCGCCGTCGGTGGCGAAGGCGCCGAGCCAGGTGCCGGGGAGGCTGTTGGCGGCGGCGGCCGCGGCGGCGACCGCGCCGGGGACGAGTCCATCGGCGCGGGAGCCGATGCCGAACTGCCGGACCTCGCGCCCGCCTTGGGCGTCGCGCAGCACGTAGAGGTCGGCGCCGCCACCGGTGTCGCGGATCTCCTGGCGGGCCTGGCCCCGAAGGTCCTGGTTAGCCGTGTCGGCAAGGACCCAGCGGAGGCCAACTGCGTACTTGCGCGAGCCGATCTTCAGGATCTTCGGGGTGCCGATCGGAGAGGGATCCATTTCGGGGAGCCTTGGCTGAGGGCGTTTGGGGCCGTTGGAGCGATGTAGGGGGGGCCGCTTGTTTGCGCAAGCGGACCTGCCGTCTCAGCGCTGGGCGGCCTGCAGCTGTCCGCTTGACTCCAGGATGACGGGGGTTAGGACGACGACGAGGATTTCGCGGAGGTTGGAGTTGTCCATTCCGCCGCCGAAAAGGCGGAAGGTGGGCTGTCCAATGCCGCGGTCGGTGGCGGAGTTGCGTACTCGTTCGAATCCGCCGAGGACGAGGCTGTCACCGGAGCGCATGCGGACGCTCTGGTTGAGGGCACGGGAATTGATGTTGGGCAGCTGGATCGTATTGCCACCCGAGGAGAAGGTATCGAAGGTGTCGCCGACGAGCTCGGAGAGGGAGATGTTGTAATTCAGTATGAGCTCGCCGTTGGAGAAGATGCGCGGCAGGATGCTCATCGAGAAGCCTGTGGAGACGGAGCCTGGCTCGAGGCTGGTGGTAGGTGTCGAGGCGCCTTCGACCTGGGTCTGGGTAACGCGGGCAAGGTAACCACGGGTGTTGAGGATCGAGACTGGGGCGACTTGGTTGTTGAGGGCCGTGACGGAGGTGCTGGTGACCAGCGACGCGTTGGTCCGCTCGGAAAGAGCACGGATGAAGGCCTCGGATCCCTGGAAGGACTGGTTGAGCCAGTTCTGGCGGGCGTTCTGGACGATGCCGGCGGAGATAAGGGCGCTGTTGGCGATGTTGCCGATGGGGGAAACGGAGGAGAAGCCGAGGTTGATCCCGTTGGCGATGTCGCGGAAGAGGATTCCGAGGTTGAGGTTGTAGTTGTCAATGTCGCGCGATTGGATCGCAAGGACCTTGACTTCGACGGCGACCTGACGGGCGAGGCGGCGGTTCTCGGCACGGACATACTGCTCGACATGACGCAGGAGGCTGGGGCGAGCAGTGATGGTGATGGTGCCGGCGTCTCGGTTGATGGACAGGGGGGTGCCCTCGGGGAGCATGGACTTGATGGTGGCTTCAACGGCCGCCCAGTAGTTCAGGCGGACGCGGTTGGTGGCGGTCTGCTGGGAGGACTGCTGTCCGCCCGCGCCTTGGCCGCCGGCGCCGGCGCCCTGGGCGCCGGTGGTGCCGGAGACGGCGCCTTGGATGCGGTTCTCGAGTTCGACCTCGTTGGGCAGGGCCTGGAGGGTGAACTGGCGGGTCTGGACCCCCATGAAACGCACGACTCCGTCGCGATGCTCCCAATCGACTTCGAAGTGGGCGGCGACCTGGTTGAGCAGGCCGGAGAGGGGGCCACTGTAGCGAATGGTCATGGGGCTTGGGCGCATCCCGCCGACGGTGGCGAGCACGGGGCCCGGGGCGTCGAAAGCGGGGCCGCCGATCCCGGCGGGCAGCTGGGCGGCGGGATCGGCGGCGGCCTGGGAGGATTGCCAGACGGCGACGCCGTCGACGGTGTGTCGGATGCCAGTCAGTTCGGAAAGGCGTTGTGCGATCTGATCGAGGGAGAGGGGGCGTTCGGTGGTCAGGGTGACACCCGTGCGGGTCTCGAGGCGTCCCGGGAGGGGTTCGCCCATGGGGTTGCGTTGGCCGACCTCGCCGAGCCAGATGCCGTCGGTCATGCGAACATTGACGGGCCCGCGGTAGGCCTCGAGGCCCTGGCGGACGGCGAGGTTGCGGTCACCCTGGGCGATGTTTCGGGCGAAGGCGGCGTCCGCCGTTTGGCGAGTCTGGGTGCAGCCGGCGGTGGCGAGCCCGGCGATGGCGACGGCGGCGAGGAGGGCGGGGCGGCGCATGGGGCGTGGTCTCCGTGGGATCTCGTCGCGGGGCTCAGTTCAGGTCGGCGTCTTGCGGGCTCGTGATGACGAGCACGCGGTTACCGCTGTAGAAGCGACCGAAGATGGGGGGGCTGGCGTTAGCGAAGGCCTCGATGAGGGTGCCGGCGGCATCCTCGAAGGAGCCCTGGAACTCGGCCGAGGCCATCAGGGTGAACTCGTGGTCGGCGCGCCAGGCGATGCGCCAGCCGGCCTCGCGACCCCAAGCCTCGAGGGTGGCGCGTAGGGTCTGGCCCTGGCGGGCGATCCAGGAGCCATCGACCCGGGCGGCCTGGGCGCTGGAGGCCAATCGCTGGGCGGCTTCGGTATTGGCCGTGGTGCGGCGGTCGCGCGGGGCGTTGCTGGAGCGCTCGGCGACGGCGGGGCTGGCGCGACGGTCGGTTACGGCCTGTGGGGCAGCCGTGACGGCCGGCCCGGGGACGGCGGCCTGCGGTGCCGTCTGGGGGGTCGGGGCGGGCGGCGGGACGAGTACGAGAGGGACGGCATGGCCGCCGACGAGCGGTGTGGCCTGCGGCTGCGGGGCGACGAGGATCCCTTGGGCGGGCTGGGTGGGCCCGGCGATCACGGGGGTGGCGGGGGCCGGGGGCGGGGCGACCTCCATACGGGTGGGCTGGCGGCTGGGGAGTTCGGTCATCCGCTCGATCGCATCCAGTTGCGCCGAGCGCGGCGCCGGGCGCGGGGCCCGGGGCTGGGCCACGGTCGGATCGGCCTGTCGGGCGGCGGGGGCCGGCCCCTGCTGGGCGGCGGCCGGCGTGGCGAGGGGAAGGGCCGCGGCGAGGACGGCGGCGACGAGGGTACGATTCATGAGACGCGCTCTCCGAGGGATCAGCCGGTGATGGGCCTATCCTATGTCCGGTGGGAGGGCGTGTCTAGGCGCGCTCCGCTGCGCGCACGGTTGCGATGCTGGCCTGGCGCTGCTCCTCTTCGTACGCGAGGCGTCTGACGACGAGATCGAGGGTCTGCGGTTGGTGGTATTCAAAACCTTGGACGAGCATCTGCGCGGGCCTGGGCAGGCGCTGGCGCTTGAGCGCGGCGGCGGTGGGCCCGTCGGCGCCTTCGGCGATGAGACGCACGCCGGAGCGGCGCAGGATGTCGATCTCGTAGGCCAGGCGCTCGGGGGGGCGGTTAGGGGAGAACCAGGACTTATCGAGCTTCACCGTGGCGGGGGCAAAGCGGCGAATCATGGCGAGGCGGATGTGGTCCTCGTCGGATCCGACCCAGTCGTCGAGGAGAAGGTGGGCGCCGGACTGGCGTAGGCGCCGCAGACCGGCCTCGAGGGCGGGAAGGCGGTCTAGGCCGACGCGGGCGGTCTCGACGATCTCGACGTCGATCCCGGGATTACGCTCTCCCTTTGGGCCCCAGAGCTGTTGGATCCGGTCGATGAAGGCGGGGTCGGAGATCTGAACTTCCTGGAGGTTGAGACGCACCCGACCGCGGCGGCGGGGGAAGAGGCGCTTGGCATCCTCGGTGGCTTGCAGGGCTGTCCAGTAGGCGAGGGAGGAGCCGAGACCGCGGCGCTCGGCGTCTTCGATCACGAGGTCGGGCCGCTGAGGAACGCCGTCACGTACCGGCCGCAGAAGGGCCTCGGTGTGGCGGATCCATCCGGTTTCGGGCTGCACCTGGCCCTGGTAGGCGAGAACAAGGCTGTCGAGCCCGAGGTGGTGGGCCAGACGGGCACCGACGATGGCGGCGGACGGAGTGTCGGTCATCAATAGAGAGATGACGGTCTTCGTTTTTGGCCGCAAGGCCTTGCGACCGGCATGGGGAAGGGCGAGATTGAAAGACATGCGCGCCCCTGTTTCTCGTCTGTTGCTCGTCCCTTCGCCGCCCGGCGCCCCGATGGGGGTGCCAACGGATCGGCTTGCGTGGGAGATGCTAGTGGTGGGCCTGCGTCCCGACGCCGGGCATGGGGCGGCGGCGGCAGCGGCTTTTGGCTATGCCGGTGGGGTGCCGGTGGCTGAGGTCTCCGAATCGCTGGCTGCCTCGGGTCTCGAGGCCTGGCCGGCGGCGCCCGAGGCGCTGGCGGCAGCGTCGGCGCTGGCGCGTCTGCCGTCGGGGGCGCGTGTGCATCTGACAACCTCCTCCCCTGGATTGGCGGAGGCGCTGGCTGATCTGTCCGCATCGGATCTGCCGCTATGGCTACGCCGTCGCTTGACTACGCTGCTGGCCGCCCGCCGGGTGGTGGTGGAGCCGGTGGGGACAGCGACGCCGCGGATCGCGTTTCTCCTTAGGGCTGCGCGCGCAGCGCTTCCTTACGCCCGACCGCTGGCCGAAGTCGAGGCCCGGATGGCTGGCGTGCGGGGCTGAGGCCGGTGTACTGTCCTTGGTGAGCCGTGACGGACGAGCCGACGGGGGGTGGCGGAGACGTCTGTTGTGGGGTTTGGCGTGGCGCCGTGGCACAGCGGGTGAAGGCGAAGAGGTTCTAGGGCCGCTGCTTGGGGTGCCCCTGTGGATTTCAGGCTGGGATGATGCTCCAAACCAAGGTTGGGCATGCGGAGAGCGGCCGGTGAAGCTGATCGTCCGGCGGCTCGTCCGACGTCTCCATCCTGTTGGCAACGCTAACGGATCCGTAGGCCAGAGGCCGTCTTCAAGGCCGGTGATCCCTTTGTTTGGGGGATAAGCCCGGTTCAGGCGCAGCGGGGGATCCCGGCGGTGGCCTCGGCGAGGAAGCGCGAGGGCTTCTGGGGCTTGCGCAGGCGCTCTTCGGCGCGGGTCAAGACCAGGCGGTCGCGGGCGCGGGTGATGGCAACGTAGGCGAGACGGCGCTCCTCGGGCAGATCGTCGGTTCGGGCGTGAGGCAGGGCGCCCTCCTCGCAGGCGACGAGGAAGACGGTGGGCCATTCGAGACCCTTGGCGGCGTGGATGGTGGAGAGGGCGACGGCGTCTTCGGTCTCACCGCCGCGAGGGCGTCCGGCGCGCATTCGTTCGAGGACGCTGTCGGGGGTGCTTGCCTCGCGGATCTCCTCGCCGAGTTGTTGCATGTGGAAGCGCCACGCCGCCTTGCGCTCCTCGTTGAGGCGCTTGGGTGGGCTCTCCTCGAGGAGGGACAGGGCGAGCTGGGCGACGGTTTGGAAGTCTCGGCCGCGCTGGCGCTCCTCGATGCGCCGCAGGATCCAGGTCGGCGCGGGCTCGAGGCCTTCGGGGAGGGGGAGTCCGCAGCGGGCCAGGATCGCGGCGATCGCGTGGCGGACCTCCCGCTGAATCCAGAAGCCGCCGCCGGCGGTGCGAACGGGGATCCTGCGGCGGGCGAGGGCGCGCTCGACGGGGGCGAGGAAGGCGGCGGTGCGGGCGAGGACCGCGATATCGCGGGGGCGCAGCCCCTGGCCGAGGAGGCCCGCGATCCGCTCGGCGACGAGCCGACCCTCGTGCTCTGGGGTAGGGGTGACGAGGATCTCCACGGGCGCGCCAGCGGGGCGAGTCGCCTGGAGCGTCTTTTGAAAGCGCTTGGCGTTGTGCCGGATGAGCGCGTCGGCGGCAGCGAGCACCTGCGGGGTGGATCGATAGTTCCGCACGAGCCGCAGGACGCGGGCGTTGCGGTGGCGGCGCTGGAAGTCGAGGATGGCGTTGGGATCGGCATGGCGCCAGCCGTAGATGGCCTGGTCGTCGTCGCCGACGGCCCAGAGGTTGTCACGCGGCCCGGCAAGGAGGCCGGCCAGGGCGTGCTGTGCTGGGTTGAGGTCTTGGTATTCGTCGATGAGGAGGTAGCGCCATCCTTCGCGCAGTTCGTCGAGCAGGCCCTGGGCGGCTGGGTCGCGCAGGCGCAAGACGACGCCCATGAGGAGGTCCCCGAAGTCGATGGCCTGGCGGCGGTCGAGCTCCTGCTGGTAGAGGGCGTAGCCACGCGCGAAGGCTTCTTCGGCGGCGAGGTCTGGACCGCCGCGGCGTCGGACGTCGGCGCGTGCCTCCTGGGGAGAGAGGAGGCGGTCCTTGAAGCCGGAGATGCGCTCGGGCGCCTCTTGGTCGTCGCAGGGGAGGTCTTGGCAAGCCTGCCGGGCGATCTTAGCAGCCTCGGTCTCCTCAAGGAGGGTGCGGTCCGCTAGGCCGGGGAAGGCCTGGGGAGCAAGGCGTAGCAGGAGCAGCGCGGTGGCATGGAAGGTGCCGACATTGAGGCGCCGTGGATCGGGGACCTTGGCCTGGTGGGCGATGCGCTCGCGGATCTCGGCGGCGGCCTTTCGCGCGAAGGTGAGGGCGAGGATCTGGTGGGCGGGGATCTGGGAGGGCCCAATCATCCAGGCAACGCGGGCGACAAGGGTGGCGGTCTTGCCGGTGCCTGGACCAGCGAGGACGAGGCAGGGGCCGTCGAGATGGGTGGCGGCGGCCTTCTGTTCGGGGTTCAGGTGGGCGATGGGGTCCATCGCGCTCACCCGAAGAAGGCGGCGGCGCTTTTGACTCCGACGGCCTCGAGGGCCTTGCGCACCCGCGAGAGCCCCCGGGCCTCGATCTGACGGACGCGTTCGCGGGAGACTCCGAGGGAGGCGGCGATGGCGTCGAGCGTTTCGGGGCTTTCGGCGAGGTGGCGGCGGCGGAGCACCTCCGCGTCGCGGGGATCGAGGCTGGCGAGGGCTTCGGCGAGGGCTGCGCGGGCCTGTTCGAGGGCACGGCCGCCCACGACCGTCTTCTCTGGATCGTCCTCAGCGAGGATCTGGCGGCCCTTCGGCAAGTCGCTGTCTGGGTCCTCGCCGGCGCCGACGTCGATCCCGGCGGGGGCTTGGATCGCCATCTCGAAGCGGTCGAGCTGCTCGCGCGGGATCCCGAGCTCGCGGCAGATGGCTGCACGGCCTTCCTCGCCGAGGCGGCCGGTCCCTGGCTCCTCATGGTTCCGGCGCAGACGGAAGTAGGAGGCAAGAAGGGCCTTGGTGGCGGCAGTGTTGAAGATGCGCACTGGCCCGAGGTTCTCGAGGGCGTGGATCTGAAGACGCGACAGGACGTGGTAGCGCGCGAAAGTGGAGAAGCTGAAGCCGAGTTCGGGATCGAAGCGTTCGAGGGCGGTGACAAGGCCGATTTGGGCCTCCTGGACGAGGTCGTCGAGTTGGGTGCCGGGACGCAGCGCACGCTGGGCGAAGGCGACAGCCATCTTGCGGTAGGCCTGGAGGATCCGCACCCGCGCGCGCTCGTCGCGGCTGTCGCGCCAGCGGCGGGCGAGCTCGATTTCCTCCTCGCGCGTCAGGTTGTCGCTTTGGGGCATCCTCGTTCCGTCCGCAGGGGGGCGCCGCCCAAGCTTAGGGACGCGGTCCTGGAGCAGCAAGGCGACCCGCCGTGCGGCGTTGCCACCAGACGAAGACGCCGACGCCGGCTACAAGGAAGGGCAGGGCCAGGAGGGGACCGCCGAGGTGATGGAGGCCATAGACCGGCAAGGCAGCAAGGAGCAAGGGTAGGAAGGCGCGCAGGCGGCCCCAGAGGAGCACGAGTGCCTCGCGAGTTGTGCGCGCGGTGGTCTCCTCGGTCATGCCGGCCTCCCTCGTCGTTAGGTGTTAGGTCCCGGTGTGGGACGTGGGATCGATCGTATCCGCGGCCTTTACGCCCGCCTGCTTGAGTGTCTTGTAGATGAAGGCGGTCTTGTAGGCCGAGACCTTCTTCTTTCCGTCCGACATCTGCCTTGTCTCCTGGGAACCTGCGCCTGTGGCCGCCTGTGCCGCCCCAGCGGCCGCCGGCGCGGCGCCGGCTGCGGCCTGGGCGGTGCTCCCGGCGGCGTTCCCGCCGCCCCCGGCGTTGCCGTTCGGGCTGACGCTGCTACCTCCAGATCCGCTTCCCGGAGCGCCACCGCCTCCAGATCCGCCTCCCGAGGTGCCGCCGCCGAGCGGACCGGTGCCGCCGCCTCCAGAACCGCCTCCCGGAGTGCCACCGCCTCCAGAACCGCCTCCCGGAGTGCCACCGCCTCCAACTCCGCCTCCCGAGGTGCCGCCGCCGCGCGGGCCGGTGCCGAATTGGATCCGGTTCTTGAGGGCGCGGACGCCGTCGCCGGTGGCATACATGATCTGGCCGCCTTTCCTTAGCCCATAGCGCGCGCCAGCGCCGATACCAGCGCCGATGCCCTTGGCACCGAGGTAGCCGAGAAAGCCAGCACCGATGACTGTGGCCGCCACCGCGCCCTTGGCGGGGATAGAAGCGATTCCGGCAACCTTGTCGGCCATGGGGCTGCCGGCGGGGGCGGAGTTGAAGACGGAGGCCATCATTTGGGAGATTCCCTTGGCGACGCCGACTGAAACGAGGGTAAGGAAGAGGGACTGCCAGAAGACGACGCGGTCGAGATTGATGGGGGAGTCGTAGCTACCGCTCGAGGCGACGATGCGCGAGACGACCTCCTGCCAACCACCGCCACCAAGGGTGTCGCGTATCGCCGCCTCGAGCATGGCCAGGACCGCGGCGCCGCCGACGAGGGTAGCAACGGAGCCGACGAGGCTCCAGGCTGCTTTTGTGGCCCAGCCGCGAGTGGGGTTAAAGAGGAAGGCGGCGACGAAGACAGGCGAGAACATCGCAAGGATTAGGATCCGCAGCACAATGTCGAGGATGAAGAAGGCGAAAAAGACGAGGCCAATGAAGGAGATGAGAACGAGTAAGGCACCAGCCAGGTACTGTGAGAAGACAGCGCCCGAGACGACGCCGTCCAGCGTAAATTCGGTAGCTTTCATGCTCTCCCATGCCGCATGCATGGGGTAGGTGAAGATTTGCTCGATGGCGCGTGCAAGGCAGCTCGCGGCCTCGGCGGCGCTGCCGCCGCCACAGCCGCTCCTGCCCATGGCCTCGGAGGAGAGGGCGGAGGAAATCCGGATCGGCTCCTCGACGAACCAGGTCCAGTAGGCACCCGAGGGGACGGCAGCGAGCATGAAGGCGACGATCATGTAAAGAGCGGATCGGCGGACGATGCTCCAGAGCGTGCTGGCGCCCCCGCTCATGCCGAGCATCATCTGGGCGACCTGGAGCAGGAGCCAAATGAGGAAGGCGTAGTTGAGGAGCGTCAGCGTCTCGCTGGCGAGGCGGGTGGTCAGGGCCTTGGCGATCTGTTGGGCGGCACCGACGAACTTCTCGATAAGGGGGGAGATGATAGCCGCACCGCCCCGCAGCGCTCGGTCTTCGGCGAGAGCGACCTCCGGGAAGAGGAGCAGGAGACCGCCAGTGGCGATGGGGCCTAGGAAGGCAGCAGGGCGGCTCATTGCCCCCATCCCATTTTGCGTCGCGCGATGGACTTGATGCCGATCTTGACTGCGCCGCCGGTGGCGATTATCGCGCCCCCGGCGGCAGCCTTCAAGGGTAGGGCAGCGATGGAGGTGGCCTTGTCAGCGGCGGTTCCCGCAGCCGCACCGCCAAAGACACCGCCCATCAGGCCGCCGATGGCCTTGGCAGAGCCGATGAGGGTGAGGGCGGCGAAGGCGAGGGTCCAGTAGTTGGAGTCGCCGATTCCGATGCTCCGATCGAGGTGGACTGCGCGCTGGGCGTAGTCGCGGATGAGGCCTTCCCAATTGCCGACGCCCCCGCCGCCGATGAGGTTGCCGATGAGCGTGCCAACAATGCTCAGAACCGCGACAGACCCGAGGAGAGTGAATAGGGAGCCGATGAGATTGTCGATGGCGTTGCGAGTGACGCTCCTGGTTGCCTGGATTAAGTAGAGGGCGATGAAGATGGGGGAGAACATCGCTAGCACGAGAACGCGTAGGAAAACGTCAATGACGAAGAAACCGAAGTAAATCATTGCCAGTCCGAAGAAGATGCACAAAGCTATGCCCGCGAGAATATTGGCCAGGCCGAGTGGCATGTCGGTCGGGCTGGAGATACGGAAGGGAGTTGCAGCGATGAGGGTCCAGCCGACGGCGATACCACCGCGCAGCACCCGCTCGGTGATGCAGGCGATTGCCTGCGCCGATGCGCCCGCATCCCCGCCTTGAACTGTCCCGCAGCTCGCAACCTCTGTCCATCCAGTACCCGAGGCTATCGCCTGGGTCATTGCGCTCGTAGCCTGCAGGGGTTCTTGGACGAACCAGCGCCAGTACTCGCCCGACTGCACGCCGGTGAGCATGGCGACGAGGATCATGTAGATCGCGCCCCGCTTGACGATGTTCCAAAAAATTTCGGATCCTCGAGCCATGCCGAGCATCATCTGGGCGATTTGTAGAAGCAACCAGATGAGAAAGACGTAATTAAGCAGCGTCAGGACCTCAGCCGCGACACGGGTGCCGAACTGCTGGCCGAGCTGCGAGGCGGTTTGGACGAAGCTCCGAACGAAGGGAGCCAAGATCGGATCGCCGTTAGCGAAGAAGATGGCGCGTGCGGCGACGTCGTCCGGATTGGGCCGAGGGTTCAAGCCGACGAAGGAGCGGATAGCTCCGGCGGCATTTCGGATTCCGCTGGAGGCGATCTGCCCCACCTGCCTGAGGGTGGCCTCGGTCCGGGTGGCACCAGTGGCGTTGGCGATGGCCGCGCCGGTGTTGGCGATTATCTGTGCGCCTTGGCTAACATAGTTCTTCCCAGTGACGGCGTCGATCGTCACCCCCACCACGGACGCAACTGTCCCCCAGAGCGTCAGCCATTTCACGGTGGAGGGGATGGCGGAGATGATGGGCAGGATGGCGGGCAGTGGCAGGGCGTTGGCGTCATTGCGCGGGGCGTGCGCCAGCACCATCGCGCAAGCGAGGGCGAAGACGGTTAGAGCACGGCGCAGGGAGGGCATGCGGGGGCTCCAGCAGAGAATGGCCTTGTTCCGAGATAGCGCGTCGCCCGGGCGGGAGCAACAGGTGAGACTCGAAGCCCGGACAAGGCTTCCATCTGCCTTGAGGCTTTTTAGGCGTAGTTGGCGTGAACATAGCGCCGGAGCGTGTTCTGGTCGAGCACGACCTGGGTTCCACCGCCGGGGTTGGCATAGAGCATGCAGAGGAACTCATAGACGGTCGGATCGTTGACGCCCATCTCATAGAGGGCGCGCCGGCAGAGGGTCGTCAGCTTCGGGCGGGGCGGGACGTCATCGATAACAGAAAAAACGAGCTCGTCTGCATCGTCGCGTCGGCCGACGATCAGGTACCTGCCAGGGGGTGCAAACTTGGCGCGGCGAGCAGCGGGCGGCGGGGTCATGGAGGGCCAGATAGTCCCCCTGCCGGCGGGCCGCAATCGGACGGGGGTGGTCCTGACCATGCGCGGACCCAGATTCCCGGGGCCCCGGCATCCGTCCCTGCCGGCCGCTCCCGGGGGAGTGGCCGAGGCCATTGAAGGCTCTTGTCTGATGACCAGCCGCCGCGCCCAGCTCGGCCTGCCTCTTTTCGACGGCTACGAGGCCCCAGCCGATGCGCCCAGCCAGGTGGCCGGCGTCTGCCAAGCCGTCCTTTATGCGGATCTCAAGACTGGGTTCTCCGTCGCTGAACTGCTGCTCGACGGTGGCGGCAAGGGGGTCGTTGCGGGCAAGGGGGATCCGTTCTCCCCGGGGGATCGGGTGGAGGGAGAGGGACGCTGGGAGACCGACAGCCGATTCGGCCGGCAGTTCAAGGCCTCCTACCTGCGGGCCCGGGTGCCGGAGACGGCGGAAGGGATCGCACGCTACGTAGCCTCCGGTGCGGTGCCCGGGATTGGGGCCAAAACAGCGGAGCGGTTGTTGCAGGCCTTTGGAGAGCGCCTGCCCGAAGCGATCCAGTCGCCGCCCGCCCTGGTGGCGGCGGGGTTGACGGAGATCCGGGCGAAAGCGCTGACGGAGCACTGGAAGGTTCGCGCGCGCCACGGACGGCTGTTGTCTTTTCTCTACAGCGTAGGCGCGGGCCCGGCGCTGGCGCGCCGCCTGCTGGACGCCTACGGGGAGGAGGCCTATCGGATCCTGCTTGTCGACCCCTACCGCGCGGCACGCGAGGTTCATGGCGTGGGCTTTCGCACGGCCGATCGCATTGCCCTCTCCCAGGGAATGGCCAAGGACGCGCCGGCGCGGCTGCGCGCGGCGTTGATCCATGAGATGGGCGAGATCGAACGCGAGGGGCACTGCGCCTGTCCCCGGATGGGGCTGGTGGCGCGGGTGGCCAAGAATCTGGTGGTTCGTGAGGGCCCGGTCGAGGCTGAGCTCGAGCGGCTCCTGGTACAAGGCGAGCTTGTCGAGGAGCGTCTCGGAGGCCGCCCGGTCATCTGGCGCGCGAGTGTACGACAAGCCGAGATCGAGGTGGCGGAAGGGCTTTCCGAGCGGCTTGGGCCCTTCGGGGGCGAGGTTCCGGAAGATCTGGTGGGCCGCATCACCATCGCGCTGGGGCTACCCCCGCTTGATCCGGGCCAGGCCGACGCGGTTCGCCTGGCGCTGCGCGAGCGGGTGTCGGTAGTGACGGGCAACCCGGGGACGGGGAAGACCTCAACGGTCTCGGTGCTGCTGGGGTGCTTGCGCGCGCAGGATCCGGGCGTGCGGATCCTCCTCGCTGCGCCGACGGGGCGCGCGGCCAAGCGTCTGACGGAGCAGACGGGGGTAGAGGCGGCAACGATCCACCGCCTTCTTGTCTGGTCGCCTGAGACGCGGCGCTTCACAAAAGGCCCGGAGAACCCGTTGGCCTGCGACGTGCTGGTGGTTGACGAGTCTTCCATGCTCGACCTCTTTCTCTTCCGCGACTTGCTGCGGGCGCTGCCACCATCGTGCCGGATCGTTTTCGTAGGCGATGTCGATCAGCTCCCGAGCGTGGGTGCGGGATCGGTGCTGGCCGACATGATCCGCTCCAAGGTCGTCCCGGTAGCGCGTCTGACGCGCATCTTCCGCCAGGGCGCTGGCTCGCAGATCGCGACCGTGAGCCAGCGCATCAACGCAGGGCAGATGCCGCGCCTCGAGGCGCCGCGGCGCGGAACGGACATGTGGGGCCTGTGGGCCGAGACGCCCGTAGAGGCGGCGGCGGCTGCGATCCGCCTGGCCACCGAGCGGGTGCCGGAAGAGGGCTTCGATCCGTTGCGCGACCTCCAGGTGTTGGTACCAGGGCACCAGGGCGAAGCAGGGGTGGCGGCACTGAACCGAGCGCTGCAGGCCCGCCTCAACCCGGCCTCCCCCGAGCGTCCGGAGTTGTCCTGGAAAGATCGGACCTTCCGACTTGGGGATCGGGTGATTCAGACCTCGAACTCCTACGAGCTCGACGTCTTCAACGGCGATATCGGATTCGTCGTGGGAATCGATGGGACGCAGGCGCTGTCGGTTGACTTCGATGGGCGGACGGTACGCTACGAGGGGGGAGACCTGACGGATCTCCAGCTGGCCTACGCCATCACGATCCACAAAAGCCAGGGTTCCGAGTTCCCGGCCGTCATCGTGCTCTGCACAACGCAGCATTTCCTCATGCTGCGCCGCAACCTGCTCTACACCGGCGTCTCGCGCGCCCGGCGCCTCTGCGCGCTGGTGGGGCAGCAGCGAGCGGTGGGGATTGCCGTACGCAAGGGGGATGTTGGACGCATCACGGGCCTGGCTTCAAGGTTGTCCGCGCTGGTACTGGCGCGGAGGCAGGCGCTCCCATCTCCTGGCTCATGAACGCGATCCGCCGCCTGCCCGACGTCCTCGTCAACCGTATTGCCGCCGGCGAGGTGCTCGAGCGCCCCGCTGCGGCGCTGAAGGAGATGGTCGAGAACGCACTGGATGCGGGCGCTAGCCGGATCTCGGCATGGTTGCGCGGGGGCGGCGTGCTCGAGATTGGCGTCGAGGACGACGGGTGCGGGATCCCGGCAGAGGAACTGCCGTTGGCGGTCGAGCGCCATGCGACGTCGAAGTTGACGGACGAGACGCTGACGGAGATTCCCTTCTTTGGCTTCCGCGGCGAGGCCCTGGCCGCGATCGGCGCGTCGGCCCGTCTGGAGATGACCTCCCGTCCAGCCGGCTCGGCTGAGGCGGCGCGGATCCGGGTTGAGGGCGGAGTCGTCCATCCGGTCGAGCCTGCAGCGCTGTCGGGAGGAACGCGGGTAGTGATGCGCGACCTCTTCTTCGCGGTGCCTGCCCGCCTAAAGTTCCTGAAGACGGCCCGTACGGAAACCGAGATCGCGATCGAGGTGTTCCGACGCCTCGCGCTAGCCAACCATCATGTCTCCTTTCGTTTGCGTGTTGAGGCGCGCGAGGTCCTCTCGGTCCCGGCGCAAACGCCCGAGGAGCGGTGGGCGGCGGTATTGGGTCCGTCCTGGAACGGTCAGGCGGTGGCGGTCGACGCGTCGCGCGACGACCTTGGACTGCGCGGCCTCGTCGGACTGCCGGGGCTCGCCCGGGCATCCTCGGCAGAACAGCATCTCTTTGTCAATCGTCGCCCCGTCCGGGATCCACTCCTGCGCGCGGTGCTGAAGGCGGCCTACGAGGAAGTGCTCCCGGCGGGGCGCCAACCGGCGGCGTTGCTCTTCCTCGACATCCCGGCCCGGCTGGTTGACGTCAATGTCCATCCCGCCAAGGCCGAGGTGCGTTTCCGCGATCCCGGACTTGTACGGGCGCTGGTCTTCTCGGGCGTCCGCGGCGCGCTGCGCAGCGCCGGCCTGTTCCCGGCCCCGTCCTCTCCGCCGCCGCCCGCCGTTGCAGCGGCGGAGCCGCTGCCGACGTCCTTGTCCGCCGGTGCGTCTCCCTCTGCCCATTGGGCGGCGCGTGCTCCTGTTGGGGCGGCTGCGCCGGCTGTGGCTTCCCCGGAAGTCGGTGGCGCCTTCTCGTCACGGGTCTGCGCGTCGCCGGTGCCGGGGTTCCGGGTGGCGGATCTTTTCGCGCCGCCTGCTGGGAGACCGACGGAGGTCTGGGCGGTGGGCAGGGTTGTGATTGTGCGCCGTCCCGAGGGGATCGCGCTAGCCTCCGCTGCGGCTGCGGCGCGGGTGCGGACGCGGCGTCTTCTGGAGACGGGAGGCGGGGTCCGATCGCTGTCGGCGCCTGTGGAGATGGCGCTGACGCCCGAGGGGCGTGCGGCGCTGGAGGCGCATGCGCCGGCGCTGGAGCGGCTAGGGTTCCGCTGGTCAGAAGTCGCGCAGGGGTGGTTGGTGCGGGCGGTACCGGCGGGGATTGCGGATCCGGTTTCGGCCCTATCAGCGGCCGCGGCCACGGGTCCGGCGGGGCTGATCGAGGCTCTGCTGGCGGGAGCGGAGGGGCGCGACGGGGTGTGGTCCGCGGCTGCGCTTGAGGATCTCAGTCGGGATCCGCCGCAGGGCCGTCTGCTCGACGTTCGCGCGCTGGCGGCACTGGCTGATGGTGCTGCGGGCTGAGGTGTTTCGCCGCGCCCTCTTGGCCTTGGCCGGGCGGTCGGAGCGGGCCGGGGTGGCGGCGGTGCTGCGGCTGTGCTGGCGGACTGGGATCTCGCGGGAGGCGGCGATTGCCGGGTGTCCGGAGGGAGCGCGCCTGCTGTGGTGTCATCCGGCGACCCTGGGCCGTCGGCTAGAGGACCTGGCAGCGGGGGTGGAGGTGCTCGATGCGATGCTGCTGACGGGAGCGGGGATCGCGTGGCTGGGACCGCCGCCGGAGCGTCTGGCGGGGGCGTGAGGGACGCTGGTGCGGGGCGAGCTCGCGGTGCCGCTGGACCTCTTCTGGCATGGCCAGCGATGCGCGCTGGAGGTGCCGTGACGCCGGTGGCCGTGGCTGCCGCGGGTGCGCGAGATTGTGCTGCAGGGTCCGCTGCGGGTGGCGTGGCGGACGCCGGAGGGGCCGGGGATGTGCTGAGATCCGGGTACGGCGCCGCTGTCGGCCTGGAATCCGGACGCCTACCATCTGCGCTGACCGGGAGAGTCTGGGGACGGACCTAGGTTGGGGTGCAGGAAGATCCTCAGCTGGAGACCGTCCGATGTCCGACCGTGCCGCGATTGCAGCCGCGCTTGACGCTTTGGCCAAGGCGCTGGCCGCGGGTACGTTTCCGTCGGTGGTGCGAGGGGAGTTGCGCCTCGAGGGTCTGGAGCCGTCGGTGGCTGGGCCGCTGGCGGCCGCCAGCTCGGCGGCGCTTGATCTGCTGTCGGGCCCGCGCAAGGACTGGGCGGCGGGCCGGCGGGAGGTGGTGCTTGCCGCTGTCGGGCGTGGGGGGCAGGTGCAGGCGGCTGCGGCTGTCGAGTTGCTGGAGCGCCGCACGCTGGGGCGCGCCTGCGCGCTGCCGCCATCCGATCGGGCTGGGTGGCGGGACTTCGTGGGCGATCCGGCGGCGCTCGTGGTTCCCGAATCTTCCTTCCCCGTCCAGGCGGCGATCGGGGCGCTGCTAGCGGAGGCTGAGATCGGACGCGGACGGCTGGAGATTGTGGAGGTACCCCTGGCTTTGCCGGAGGGGGAAGACTTTCGGATCTTCCTTGCTGGTTCCTCTTGGCTGAGCGTTCCGCCCCCTGGGGAGGACGAGGTGGCGGCGCGGGCGCTGCGGGCGGCGCTCGCGGTGCGCTCGATCCGCAAGGACGTACCAAAGATCTTCAAGCAGGGACTCTTCACGGCACGCGCGGTGAAAGCGGCGGGCTGGGCGAAGGAGGCGCCCGCCGCGATCGCGGCGCGGCTGCGGCTGCCGGAGGATCTGGTGCTGCGCTGGCTCGCCGGCGGCGGTGAGGAGGGGGCGGCATCGGCGGCACCGGCGCCGGACACACCCTCGGAGGCACAGCGGCGCTTCGTGCGGGCGCTGGTAGCCGATCTTCCTCCGCTGCGCCATGCGCTGCCAGAGGATTGGGCCTTCCGCCGCGACGTGGTGAAGGGATTCTTGGACCGCACGGCCAAGCGAGCGGAAGGCTGGCGGCCGCGTTGGCGCGCCATTGCGCAGGGTTGGGCGTTGCGCCGCGCCCTGGGCGAGGGGATGTCGCTTGCGGATGCGGCCCGCGTGGCGGGCCTGTCGCGGGGGGACGCCTTGGCAGCGCTCGATGCGAGCCTAGCGCGGGAGGAGGAGGCGCTACGGTCGGAGATGTCGGCAGCGCTCGGGATGGATCTGCCGCGGGGCTAAGGGTCTCAAGCGGGCTGGGGGCAGCGCCGCCGGACGCCGGATCACGCGATAGGGGGCCACCGAGGTCGGCATCGGCCTGGACGCCGCCCTCGTCGCGCCACCGGCACAGGCGATGGAGCAGGGCCGGGCCGATCAGGGGTTCCGGGATCCAGGTGAATCCAGGTGCGGCCCCTTCAGGGGCGTCGAAGGGGCTTGAGGCCGAGGTCGTCGGGATCAGGTCGCCGAGGGCGTTGTCCCGTCCTCGAGCGTGGGCGCGGGTCCGATCGAGTTGAGGAGCAGGTCGGTCGCCGAGGGGGCCGTCAGCCGCCCCGTCGGGCCAGGAGGCGGAGAGGCCGGCATCGGCGCGCCAGTCGGCCGGTTACGGTTCGGCCTGCGCCCGCTCCGAGCTTCGCTCGAGCGCATGCGTGCGAGGCACGAGGAGTCCGTGCCGGCACAGATGGATTCGTCCGTCATCGAGGAGGCCGTCGATGGCAGGCGTCGCGGCCGCGGGCAGGCCGGGAAGGGCGTTCTGAACAAGGTGGTCCAGCGAGGAGGGTGTCCGGGAGGGCATGGACGGCGGCGGTCCCTGGCGCGGTGGCCCGGGGGGTGCCGGGGGAGCAGCCGCCCGCGTAGGGGCCTGCGAGGAGGGTGTTGCAGCCCGCGCGGATCTCGGCATGCATTGGATCGAACGCGTTCTTTTCCAGCGTTTTGGCGGCGATGGCTGACGCCTAGACCGGCCGCGCATGGGCCTTGATCAAGAGGGCGATTCCACGCATGATGTCGAGGGCGCCGGGAGATTCCGAGATCGAGGGCATGGGGATACCGTCGAGGAAGAGATCGATGTTGGAGGCATCGTGAAAGAGTCACCGCCCGCGAGCGCGGGCGACCGAGACGAGGAGAACTGTGGTCCTGGCGTCAATCCCGAAGCTGAGGAGACGCTGGAGGAGATGGCGAAGCCGAGCCTGCGTAGGCGGGGGCTTACGCTGTCCGGGGCGTCGAGCGCGGGACGGATAGCGGGGGCGCTGAACGGCGACGGCGTCGCCCGGATCGATCAGCGCTGTCAGGAGGCTGGCGACGCCCTCATGGACGCTGGAGATGCCGTCCGCCTCGGCGTTGAAGCCGCCGCTGCGGTGAGCGCTTCGTGCGCGGGTGCGGGAGTGGGGGCGTCTAGGGCGCCACCGGCAAGATCGATGAAATTGATTCCAGCCGCCCTGAGGTCGGCGATCGTCTGCCGGATGGTGGCCATGGGATAGAGGGGCCCGCAGGCTAATCACGCGGCGCCGGCGAAGGGGTGATGGACGTTATGGGCGCCTGAAACAGAGAGGAGAAAGGATCGCCAAGAGATCCGTCCCGTTCAAGAAAGCCGCCCTGGTGTGGTTTCGCCTGGCATGCGCCCGCGCGCTAACGCGGCGGCGGGCGGACGGGGTCGGTCGGCGCGGGCAGCTGCGCGCCGAAGCGCTGGCGCGCGGCGGCGAGGAAGGCCTCGCTCTCGGCGACGAGGCGGTTGCCGACTTGGCGTCCGTCGAGGGGGGTGGGGGCGTTCATCTGCCGGCTGAAGAGGAGGATGCTTTGGTCAGGCTGTAGCACGAGCTCGTGGCAGCGCCACAGGCTGTTCTGGTCGAGCGCATGGGGCGGTTGAGAGTGCAGGAGGCAGAGGCGGCCATCCTGGGCGATCCACCAGCGATAGACGTAGCGCGTGTCAGGTGCGCCCTGGTTGCCTGGCAGGGGCGAGTTGTGGAACCAGCCGGTTCCGTCGGGGTTCAGCGCCAGGATATAGAGGAAGGGGCCGCGCTCCCAGGTCGAGCGGTAGGCGACGGTCGCCCCGGAGAACCACGCCTGAGCGGCCTGCCGGTCGGGCGCGGGCGCGCCGGGAGCGGGCTGAGCAGCGGCCGGGGCTGCCAAGAGAACCGAGAGGGCGAGGACGAGAGGGTGCAGGTGCATGGAGCTGGGCCTTAGGTTGCTAGACTAGGGATTTTGAAGGAGATGGGCGATTGGCGATTGCAAGGGGGTGAAACGCTAGGTCGCTCGCCCGTGTGCTCAGACGCCATCGCCGCCGGGGTCGCAGCTGTCGCCAGACCCGACATCTGCGTCGTTACAGTTGGCTGCCCCACTGCCATCGCTGCCCCCACAGCATCTGACCAAGCCGCCGCCTTTTCCGTTGCTGCCATCCCCGCCGTTCCTGTTTTCGCCGCTGCCCCCTCGCCGCCCATCCAGAGATCGCTGTTGCTGGGGTTGGCGTAGGCGGGCTCGCCGCTGCCGGGATCAACAGGGATCGGGGCGGAAATCTCAGGGACGGAAGCGAGACCGGCACCGGCGGTCAGCAAGACCATGTGTCGGACGGCTTGAGTCCTTGAGGCAGAGATGGTCGAAGGAGGGGCGGCCGACAATGCCCGGCCGTGCTTTTTCTTGGTGTTTCTCGATCTGTCGACCTCAGTCGGTGGGCACGAGTGGGGAGCCGGGTGGCGCGGCCGGGGCCTGGACGGGCGGCGCGATCGGGGTCGGGGTGGGGGAGAGGACGAGGAGGGCAAGCAGGACGGCGGCGCCGCCAATGGCGATGGCGATGGCGAGACGGGTCTGATCGAGAGGGGGCATAGGACGATCTCTGTGGTCGATAGGGAGAAGGTGGGAACAGCAGAGATCTATTCGCCGCCGCCGTCTCTGCCCGAGCTATCGGCGTTAGAGCCCGTCGGGGAACCGTCACCGTCCGAGCCGCGGGGAGATCCGGCGGCCTCGACGAGGAGGACGCCGTCGACGACGCCGCGCACGCGGACGAGGAGACCGGCGGGGAGATCGCTGCCGTCGTGGCTGCGGGCGCTCCAGTGGGTGTCGCCGAGGCGGACGCGGCCGCGGCCGCCCTCGAAGGCCTGGTCAGTGCGCCCCGTCCGGCCTGAGAGACCGGCGTCGGGCAGGTTGGCGGCCAGGTCGGCCGGCGGGGGAGTCTTGCGCAGCAGCAGGCCGACAGCAACGCCGGCGCCAAGAAGGAGAACGAAGGCGAGTGCCTGGCCGCTTGCGTCAAGGCCGAGGAGGAGGGTCAAGAGGCCGGTCCCCATCAGGGCGACCCCGATCCAGACAAGCATCGCACCCGGGGTCAGCAGCTCGAGGGCGGCGACAAGGGCGCCACCAATGAGGAGCCAGGCGGCGGGGAGGCCGGCCATCAGCCCCGCGCCCAGGGGTTGGCGGACGCAGAGCCCGGGGTGGGGGCGGGAGGCTGCATGGCACGCAGGCTCTCGAGAGCGACGCCGGCAAGACCGGCGAGGCCGCTCATCTCGGTGGGGACGATGACAAGGCGGGAGTTTGGGTTGGTTGCCATCTCCTTGAAGGCAGCGACGTATTTGTCAGCGATGAAGTACTGGATCGCCTGCGGTCCACCCTTGTCAGCGGCCTCGGCGACCATCTGGACGGCCTTGGCCTCAGCTTCGGCGAGACGCTCGCGGGCCTCGGCGTCGCGGAAGGCAGCCTCCTTGCGGCCTTCGGCCTCGAGGATCTGCGCCTGCTTCTCGCCCTCGGCGCGCGTGATCTGAGCTTCGCGGTCACCCTGGGCCTTGGCGATCTGGGCCCGACGCTCGCGCTCGGCGGTCATCTGGAGGTTCATCGCGCGGACCAGGTTTTCGGGGGGTTGGATGTTGCGCAGCTCCACGCGCGTGATCTTGACGCCCCAGCTCTCCGTGGCTCCGTCGAGGACCTGCAGGAGGGAGGCGTTAATCTTCTCGCGCCCCGAGAGGCTTTCGTCGAGGGTCAGGCTACCGATGACGGCCCGCAGATTTGTCATGGCGAGCGAGGCAATGGCGTTCTCGACGTTGGCGACTTCATAGGCGGCCTTCGTGGCGTTGAAGACGCGATAGTAGACAATGCCGTCGGCGCGCACAACGGCGTTGTCCTGGGTGATGACGTCCTGCTCGGGGATGTCGAGCACCTGCTCTTGGATGTTGATCTTGTGGCCGATCTGGTCGATGAAGGGAACGATCAGATTGAGGCCAGGTTGGAGGAGACCGGTGTAGCGGCCGAAGCGCTCGACGGTCCACTGCTGGCCCTGCGGCACGGTCTTGATGCCGGCCACGACCGTGAGGATTGCGAGGAACGCGACGACGCTGAGGACGATGAGAAGCTCCATGGATGCACTCCCTTGGGCTGAGGTGATGGAATAGCAAAGAGAATGTAGGTCTGCGGTGCGGGGATGGCGGTCGTGCATCTCCGTCGTCTGGAATTGCGATGCTAGACCGTGCTGACATGGCGTGCCAGGCTGTAAGGCGTGGCGCTGATGCTGGCCTGGCTCCTTCCAGTCAGCTTGGCGTGCCCGGGCTGGTGCTTCCGGTGGCGGCGGGCGAGGTGTCAGCGTTGGCCTTGCAGATCGCTGGGATGGCGCCTGCCTGGGGTCTTGCTGGGGTACCGGAGGAGGTGGCGGAGGGACTAGCACCTCGAAGCGGGAGCCAGCGGCGTCCCTGGCGATTCCGGTCCGCTGGGCGTTGACGGCGCGCTTGTATCGCGGGATTCCGTGGTGCGCGGATGTCTTTGCCGGGGGGCAGCCTTAAGGCGCTGTTCAAGATAAGATTTTGCGTGCGGCTGGTGTTGCGGCTGACCCTTAAGGGTCATGGCCGCTGACCGATGCGTTCGAGCCGTTGGCCGGGTGGGCCGAGAAGGATCGCCACGGCGACACCGTGGATCCGGTCTCGGGACACGGCACCGGGGCCGCCTTGGGCACGGGAATCGGTGCTGTGGCCCCGGTGGTCTCCGAGAACAAGGACGTGTCCGGGCGGCGCCTGCAGCCGGGGCGTATCGTCGAGGGGACCCGGCAACAGGGGGCGGGCGACGAGATGGGGGGGGGCCTGGGGGAGACGCTCGCGGGCAAGCGTTGCGAAGGCTGGGGCGCCGTTGGGGCCGATATCCTCGAGTGGGACGGGGACGCCATCGAGATGGAGGACGCCCTCGCGCATCTGAAGCGTCTCGCCCGGCAGGGCGGCAACGCGCTTAAGGAAGAGGGGACCTTCGGGCATCCGGATCGCTACAATCGTACCACGAGCAGGAAGAACCTCCCAGGGCCATAGGGGACGCACCAGCAGAATGTCACCTGGCAAAAGGGTGGGAGTCATGCTGCCTGAACGCACCAGGATTGGTGGCCATAGCGCAAGCCAGGCGGCGCCGGCGGCAGCGACAAGGAGGGCGACGAAGCGGATCACGGCGATTCTCCGAGCAGCGCGGCCTCGATGGCGCGCGCGGTCTCGATCGAGATTCCCTCGACTTCGCGCCAGAGGTCATGACGCTCTACGACGAGCTCTGGCGCGACTTCCGCCCGTCGCTCGGCCTCAGTGTTAAGGGGCAACGCAACCCCAAGGATGCGCTCACTCAGTGGATGCGCTTCCGTCAGAAGGCCTCCCTGCTGCGCCTCGATGGCTGCGTTACCCTTGTGGAGGACCTGCTCGAGAACGGGATGAAGGTTGCTGTCTCTGTCGCCTTCCAAGAGACCCTCGAGTCGCTGCGCGAGCGTCTCTTCTCCCTCGCTCCGGTCTGCGCAATCCACGGACGTCTGGCGCCGGCGGAGAAGGAAGCGGAGCGCCGGCGTTTCCAGGGCGGTGACGCGCGCGTCTGCCTTTTCGCCGTGGAGGAGGGAAAGGGGTATCTGCTCCATTTCGGGCCATCCGGCTACATCCTCAGGGTGGCGGCGAATGCCAAGAGGCAAGGGCCCACCATAGAGCAGGTCGTGCATGCGCGCCTCTGACCTCGGATCCCCGCTCCAGGTCCAGCGTCCGTAGGCCTCCTTGGTCACACCGAAGACCTGGGCGGCGAGCCAGGCGGCGAAGTCCTGCATCTCCGACAGGCGCGCTCCCGTGGCCTTGGCTAGCAGAAGGGCGAGGTAGGAGAGCTGCAGCGGGTTCTCGCCGGCGGTGGCCGAGAGCCAGAGGCGCCAGGAGGCCTTGGCGTCGATCTTCTTGGCGAACTTCGCGCGCGCTGTTGGGGTTGCGCAGCTGATGGGCTTTGTCCCAGACGACGGCATCGAAGACCATCGCTTCCCCATCGCGGGCCTTGCCGCGAAGCGTTCGCTTCTTGCCGTTGTCGGGCAGGACGAAGAGTTTCTGGAGGCGCTCGTAATTGACGACCGCGATCTCCTTGCCCCCATCGCCGGCGGCCTGGATCGTGGCGCGCCAGTGCGGCGCGACCACCAAGGGACAGGCGATGAGAACGCTCGAGATCGCCGGATCGTCACGCAACGACAGCCACGCCACCCAGGTCTTGCCGAGGCCGACCGCCTCGCCAATGAGGGCGCCCGCGCGTCCTGCGCGGCGGATTTTGCGCATGAGCGCGATCGCCTCCTCCTGGTGGGGACGCAGTGCGATTTCCTTCAATGGTCGCGAGGGGGCCCGGCGGACGCGGTTGGCGCGGTCTTTGAGGAGGCGCTCGAGGCTGTAGGGCGGCAGGCAGAAGGGTAGGAGGCCCTTGGGCAGGCGCTCGCCTCGCCAAGTCCAGGCGTGCCACTCCTCGTCCCAGCGCGCGCCGGCGCCCTGCGCCGTGCGGCGCAGGGCGAAGGGGACATCGAGAAGGAAGAGGCGGCCCTTGGGGGTTGCCGCGGATGAGCGGAGCATGGAGGAGGGAGATTGGTGTGTTGCGCGCCGGCCGTGAGTCCGGCGCGGAGAGGCCTCTGGCTAGCTCGGGGGGAGGACGGCCTGGAAGATGGCTTCACCGGTGCCTGATCCCAGGGGCCGAGAAACCTCGATGATAATGGTCTCGGAGGTAGGCGCTCTCCAGTTCTCTAGACGACCACCCCATCTGATGGCAGCTTCGTCTTTCTTGGCATTTGATTTGGTGGTACCGGCGCTGCTGGTCTAACGGGATCTTGGTGAGGTGGTGGTCATCGGTACGCGGAGAGTTGATCTAGCTCTGCCTGGAGAGTGCGCCGCTATCTTCATCGAATAGAGCATATAGACCGAAATCCAGCAGCAGCACATCGCGGTCTGGCGACTTGGAGATAGCCAAATAAAGTTATTGAAGACAATACCAAAAGATTAGCGATACGAGTTTATAAACGGGCCTATAACCCAAACAAAGGGAACGATAGCCTGAGATAGGCCCCTCCCCTGGGGTTCCCGATGGCACTGCCGGACCGGCGGAGATGTCAGCCGAATCGCCAGGAGATCGGCCTCGCAGGCCGATCTCCGCCCGCTCAACCTTTGTTTGGGTTATAGACCCGTTTATAAAGGGATTATAACCAAAACAATAGGATTATACCCCAAACAAAGGGAACAATTGTCTGAGATTGACCTCTCTCCCAGAGTTTCCAATGGCACTGCCGGACTGGCAGAGGTGTCAGCCGAATCGCTGGGAGATTGACCTCGCATGCCGATCTCCGCCTGCTCAACATTTGTTTGGGTTATAGACCTGCGCTGTTTTCCTCGAAGTGGGCTTGGAAAGAGGTCATGGAGGCAAGCGCCGCCTCGGCCTGA
>Ga0308417_1000611_pt1 | contig 25584 bp, 27 predicted proteins | sample HotsprSampleOS65_FD_203528 | JGI IMG/M metagenome (GOLD analysis project Ga0308417, IMG submission 203528) | Hot spring phototrophic mat microbial communities from Octopus Spring, Yellowstone National Park, Wyoming, United States - 20090730_OS65 ...
GCCCGCGAGGGCGGAACGGACCACATCGGCCGTGCTGCCGCGGCCGGACGCGGCTGCCTCGGCCGTGCGAAGCGTATCCTCGACCTCGGGCAGGTAGGCCTCGAAGCGCTCCTTGACGACGCCGAGCGCCCTGAGCCGAAGCTCGCCTGCCTCGGCCACCGAGGCGTCGAAGGCCCGGCGGAATGCCGCTGTCGCTTCGCCGATCTCGCGACGCGCAGCGGCGGCCGACGCGGCGGTCGGCTCCGCTGCCAGTTCGAACTCGATCCGGTTGATCTCGACGGCGTGGCGGCTCAGTTCCCCAGCCAAGGTGGCGGATCGTCCTGCGCTCCCGACCTTCTCGATCTCCTCCTTGAGGACGGTGACGCCCCAGATGCCGGCGCCCGCGACGCTTGCGAGCACGAGGCTCAGGCCTCCGACGAGCACGCCAAGCTTCCCGACGATCCGCAAATTCGCCAGCATTTTTTCGCTCCTTTCTTCTCTAAAACGCCGGCGCTGTGCCGAGCCTTCCTTCGCGCATCGTGCAGGCGCGAGATTACCGGATCGTTCATGGGCGCCTCAAAACGCTCTCCCGCTGCCTGGCGCTCGCTCGGGCCGTGGTGTGGCAGCCAGGGGGGCGAGGTGCCGCGGGCAGGCACGCCGGCACGCCGCGGGCTTGCCGGCGTGCCTCCCTCAGCCGGAGGGGCGTCTCAGGCGGGCGCGAGTGCTTCGCCTTCCGCAGGCCTGGCAGCGAGCTCCTCAGCGAGGATCGTCGCCACTGCGGCAAGGAGCGCCGCGCGCTCGTCTGCCGGGGCGGCCGCCTCCGAGGCAGCCCTCGCCGCCGCCTCCCTCTCTGACGCCTCCCGCTCCGCCGCTTCTGCCCGCGCCTCCGCTGCCGCCAGAGCGGCGCGAAGCTCCGCCTCCCGCGCGAGCGACGACTTGAGCGCTGCGGCGGCGCGCTCTGTTGCGCGCGCGACCTCGCCGACGAGGTCCGACCGCCCAACGCCTGGGACCGGCGACGAGACGTCCCCTCCCGCGAGCGCGCGCAGGCGAAGCACGGCTCCTCTGACGGAACGCCTGGTCAGAGCCGCGCCGGCAAGCAGGCCGAAGGGGATGCCGGTGACGACCCCCGCAACCGCGGCAGCCACGACCAGCCCGAATCCGCCAGGGGCGAGGGCCTCGCGCAGAAGGTCAAGCAGAGTTGTGATCTGCCCGAGGGTCGCCTCGTAGAACTGGTCAAGACGCATGGATGGCAGAAAATCGTCCAAGCCTGAATGAAGAGTCAACGCCCGGTCTCGCCTTCCGAGCGGCCTGGCTCTGGGCGGAGCGCCGCCTGCAGACGCTCGGCGCCCTGGCCCGGCGGGATCAGGCCGAGACGGAGGAAGAGGTCGATCAGCACCAGATTGACGTTGAACTTGAAACGATCCGTCTCCCGCACGGTCTCGACGACGCGCGCAAGCGGCCAGAGCTCGAACCGCGCCACCTCGTTGTCGTTCGGGTGGGGGACGAACCCCTCGGGAAGCATGAGGTCGTAGACATGTAGCGTGTCGCGCCGCATCCCCAGCGCCTGGCCGGGCGCCTCCCACGCCATCACATAGCCGATCGTCGAGACCTTGCGCGCCGTGGCGGCAAGTTCGGGCGGGATCGAGGCTTCCTCCCAGGCCTCCTTCGTGAGCGTCTCGTCAGGGCCGAGTCCGGCGGGGATGCCGCCCGCCACGATGTGGTCGAGCTTGCCCGGCTCGACCGGCTTGTCAGGCGATCGCACTGCAACCCAGAGATGCAACCCCTCAGCCCGCTGCACGAGGCCGTTGACGTGCACGCCCTCCGCCCTCACCCCGAAGGCCGGCACGGCCGAGCGGTCGAGGGTCGCAAGCGCTGGCCCGCCCGGGTCGGCGCGCAGGTCGTAGCGCTCGCCTCTGAGCCTTGGGATCAGCCCGGCCCTGACGAGGTCTGACGCCGCCGCCTCAAGCGCATCAGACCTGGCGCCAGGGCTGCGCAGCCGCCCAGCCAGGGAGACGCCGCGCGTGTCGAAATGGAACGCCTCAGGGCGGAAGGTGAGCGCCCGCAGCACCTCAGGCCCGACCCAGCCGACCTGGCGGCCTCCGATCAGGAAGGGTTCGAATCCGGCGGGTGAAGGGAGGTCGTTGCAGCGGGCGATGTGCCGCCACCAGGGGGCGATGTCCTCTGTCATGGGCGAAGAGTTGCATGGCAGGGCTGATGCTGCCATGGCGGGGTGGGGCTTTGCGCCGCCTCGGCAGGCACGACATAACGGGTGCCCGTTCCGACCGGAGCTTCCGTGACACCGCCGCACGCCTTGCGTCCCGCCGAGCCCTCGCAGTCTTCCCGGAGCCATGCCGAGACGCTGCGGTCTCTCCTGCCCTATCTCTGGCCGAAGGGCGAGCCGGCCATGCGCGCCCGCGTCGTGATCGCGCTGCTCTGTCTTGTGCTTGCCAAGGTGGCGACCGTCTATGTCCCGGTTATCCTCGCCGCTGCCGTGGATGCGCTGGCCCCTGCCGAGCGGCGGGAGGGGATCGTCGCCGTGCCAGTCGCCCTCGTGGTCGGCTATGGGCTTTTGCGCCTTGCCGCCTCGCTGTTCCAGGAGCTGAGGGATGGGGTGTTCTCGGCGGCGGCGCAGCGCACCGTCCGGCGCGTCGGGCTTGCGACCTTTGAGCACCTGCACGCGCTCTCGCTCCGCTTCCACCTCGACCGGCAGACCGGCGGGCTCTCGCGCGCGATCGAGCGCGGCACCAAGGGCATCGACACGGTGCTGCGTTTTGCCCTGTTCTCGACCCTGCCGACACTGCTCGAGATCGTGCTTGCGACGGCGGTGCTGTGCGTCGCGCTCGGGGTGGACTTCGCGCTCGTCGTCCTCGCCACGCTCGTGCTCTACGTCGCCTTCACCCTGCTCTTCACCGAGTGGCGCGTGCGCTTCCGGCGGCAGATGAACGAGACCGATCAGGAGGCCTCGACCAAGGCGATCGACAGCCTGCTCAACTTCGAGACGGTGAAGTATTTCGGCAACGAGGCGCACGAGGCCCGCCGGTTCGACGAGGCGCTCGCCCGCTACGAGCGCGCGGCGGTGCGGAACCAGGTGACGCTGAATGCGCTCAACCTCGGCCAGGCCACCATCATTGCGGTCGGGCTCACGGCGATCATGCTGATGGCCGCGCACGGCGTCGTCGCCGGCACGCTGACGGCAGGCCAGTTCGTGATGGCCAATGCTTTCCTGATCCAGCTCTACGCGCCGCTGAACTTCCTCGGCTTCGCCTATCGCGAGATCAAGCAGGGGCTCGTCGACATGGAGGCGATGTTCCGCCTGCTCGCGGTCGAGCGCGAGGTGGCGGATGCGCCTGGCGCGAAGCCGCTCGTCGTGACGGAAGGGGAGGTTCGTTTCGAGGATGTGCGGTTCTACTACCGTCCCGACCGCGGCATCCTCGACGGCATCTCGTTCACCGTGCCGGCCGGGCGGACGGTCGCAATCGTCGGGCCCTCGGGGGCGGGCAAGAGCACGATCTCGCGTCTCCTGTTCCGCTTCTACGACCCGCAAGAGGGGCGGGTGCTGATCGACGGGCAGGACATCCGGTCGGTCACCCAGGCCTCGGTGCGGGCTGCGATCGGGATCGTCCCGCAGGACACGGTGCTGTTCAACGACACGATCGCCTACAACATCCGCTATGGCAGGATCGACGCAACGGATGCGGAGATCGAGCAGGCGGCGAGGCTTGCCCGGATCCACGACTTCATCATGTCCACGCCTGAGGGCTACAGGACACGCGTTGGCGAGCGCGGCCTCAAGCTCTCGGGCGGGGAGAAGCAGCGGGTGGCGATCGCGCGCACCATCCTCAAGAATCCGCCGATCCTCTTGTTCGACGAGGCGACCAGCGCCCTCGACAGCCGCACCGAGCAGGAGATTCAGGCGAATTTGCGCGAGCTCTCGAGGAACCGCACGACGATCGTGATCGCGCACAGGCTCTCGACGGTGGTCGATGCCGACGAGATACTCGTTCTAGATGCGGGGAGGATCGTCGAGCGCGGCACCCACTCAGCCCTGCTCGCGAAGGACGGGCTCTATGCCGAGATGTGGCGCCGCCAGGCGGAGCAGGAGGAGGCGGGCGAGGAGAAGGCCGTGGCGGCGGAATAGCCGTCAGGGCACGAGCACGAGAGCTCCCCGCACGCGTCCCTCGCGCAGCCGCTTGAGCGCCTCGTTCGCCGCCTCGAGCGGCAGGGTCTCCACCTCCGTGCGGATCGGCACCCTTGGGGCTAGGGCGAGGAAGTCGAGCCCGTCCTGCCGGGTCAGGTTGGCGACCGATCGGATCACCCGCTCGCCCCAGAGGTCGGCATAAGGGAAGGAGGGGATGTCGCTCATGTGGATGCCCGCGCAAACGACGGTGCCGCCGCGCTCCACCGCCTTCAGCGCTGCCGGCACGAGCGCGCCGACAGGGGCGAAGATGATCGCCGCGTCGAGGCGGACGGGCGGTGCTTCGTCCGACCCGCCGGCCCAGACGGCGCCGAGCGAGCGGGCGAAGTCCTGTGCCGCCGTATCACCTGGCCTGGTGAAGGCGAAGACCTCGCGGCCCTCATGGCGGGCTTCCTGCGCGACGATGTGGGCAGCGGCGCCGAAGCCGTATAGGCCGAGACGCTTGCCGGCGCCCGCCAGCCGTAGCGCGCGGTGGCCGATCAGGCCTGCGCAGAGCAGCGGTGCTGCCTCGGCATCCGTATAGCCCTCAGGGATTGGAAGGCAGAAGCGGGCATCAGCCACTGCGTGCTCGGCGTAGCCGCCATCGATCTGCCAGCCGGTGAAGCGCGCCTCGGTGCAGAGATTCTCCTGGCCCCGGCGGCAGAACCGGCAGCGGCCGCAGGCATGCCCGAGCCAGGGGATCCCCACCCTGTCGCCAAGGGCGATCCCGTCCACGCCGTCGCCGAGCGCGTCCACCCGGCCGACGATCTCGTGGCCGGGCACGATCTCGGGGCGCTGTGGCGGCAGATCCCCGTCCACCACGTGCAGGTCGGTGCGGCAGACGGCGCAGGCGGAGACGCGCACGCGCACCTCGCTGGGCCCCGGCTGCGGCACCTCCCGGCAGACGAGGCGTAGGGGGGTACGCGGAGCGTCGAGCACCATCGCCTTCGACGAGGACATGGCTGCAAGCATGCCATGGCCGCAGGCCCGGCGTCTCCTTGGGGGTTCATCTGCCCGCATCGACACCCCATGTGCCAGCTGCAACCAGTGAGGAGGGGATCCATGCAGCTCGACCCCGAGGGCAACGCACCGGCTGATCTCAGCCACGCCGGGTCGGTCGTCGACAAGGCGATCGCGTACATGATGGAACAGCGGATCGGAGCGCTCTCGGCCGCCTCAGCCCTGCTCGGCGGCGCGCTCGGACTTCTCTCGCGGTCGATGAGCGACGAGGCGATCGTGCAGGTTCTGAACAACGCCATCGCCTCGGTGCGGGCAGGGGAGCTCCGTGCCGAGAGCGGTCAGCAGCAAGGCTGAGCGGCGCTCAGCCGATGTGCCAGAGGGATCCTGTGAAGCCGAGGGCGACGACGCCGTGCCCGCCCTGGATGGTCGGGGTGTCGACAAGAGCGCGGCCGAGCGAGGGCAGGTCGGTCGGTATCTGGTGGTCCGTCACGAAATAGGTCCGCTGGCCGCCGAGGCCGAAGAACCGCCACTGCCGGCATTCGACTGAGACGATCTGGGCCCCGACAATCGCAGCGGAGGCGCCAATCTGCGTGATCGAGAACTGCGCCCCCTGGATGTCGCGCAAGGCGAAGCTTCCGTCGAGCGGCGAGAAGATGAGATCGTCTCGGGGAGTCGGCACCGTGTCGGGGTTCATCAGGCGCTGCACCACCTCCGACCAGGGTATGCCGACAGCGCTGCCGATGCTTCCCCGACCGAGGGGCCGGCCGCAAGCGCGAGGAAGAGCAGTTTCCGCCGTCCAAGCTCCGGCGCGGTGAAATGGATGAAGAATTCGCCGGCCCCGACCACATACCCGCCCCCGAGCTGAGCCACGATCGCCATCCGCCACCGATTTGAAGACCGCTCCCACCACCCCATCGGTATCCTCCGCCTCGGGTTTGCGTCGAGTGTACTCGATCCCCGCTGCGCCTGTGTGACATCGAGCACGTCGCGGGGAGCACCCTCCAAGCCTTGACGAGCCCTGCGAAGGCGCATAGCAAGGAGAGGCAGACGGGGTCCTCTGCGAGGCGCCCCGCAATTGTTTGCGTTCGTGCGAAAGGACAAGAGCCATGTCGCGTCGCTGCGGCGTCACGGGCAAGGCTGTGCTGACCGGCAACAACGTCAGCCACGCCAACAACAAGACCCGCCGGCGTTTCCTGCCCAACCTCCAGGTCGCCTCGATGATGTCGGAGGTGCTTGGCACCAGGGTGCGCCTGCGGCTGACGACGCGTGGTATCCGCACCATCGAGCACAATGGCGGCATCGACGCCTGGCTCCTCGGCACGCCGGACCGCAAGCTTTCGCACGAGGCGCGCGCGCTCAAGCGCCGGCTCGAGCGGGCGAAGGCGAAGAAGGCGGCCTGATGCGCCCCGGCCGGCTCGGTCGGCCCGAGGGCCCGCTCCGGCGGGCCTTTTTTCTTCCCCCCGTCGAGGCGCGATGCTGCCGCTCTCTCCGGCGGCGCTGATCGCCGCCCTGAACGCGCTGCCGCCCGACGCGGTCTGGGCGCTGATGGTGCTTGCTGCGTTCGGCTCCGTGCTCGGCATGGTTGCCGCCTTCGGCAGCACGGGCGCCACCGTCTTCGTCGCGGTCGCCGTCGTCGCGGCCAATCTCCAGGTGCTGAAGGTCGTTCCCTTCGTGCTTCTGCCCGGGCCTGTGGCGGAGGGGACGGTGGTGTTCTCCGCCACCTATCTCGCGACCGACATCCTCACCGAGTACTATGGCGCCGCAGCGGCGCGGCAGGCGGTTTGGCTTGGCTTCGCCGCGCACCTCGTGATGACCCTCCTGATGCTGCTTGCCCTCGGCTACCGTCCGCTCGATGCGGCGACCGCGGGCGAAGACCTTGCCTGGGCCCTGCCCTTCCATGGGCATCTCGCGGCTCTGTTCACGCCTGCGCCCGCTCTCTTCGCTGCCGGAATGATCAGCTATCTCGCGAGCCAGCTGCTCGACATACGCCTTTTCCTCGCGATCCGCGCGGTGACGGGCGAGCGCGCTCTGTGGCTGCGCAACACGGCCTCGACGGCGTTGAGCGCTCTCATCGATACCGCTCTGTTCTCGGCCCTCGCTTTCGTCGTCTTCGCAGCCACCCCCGTGCCGTGGGAGTCGCTGTGGCGCAGGTACATCCTCGGCACCTGGCTCGTCCGCGTGGGGCTTGCGGTGCTCGACACGCCGGTGATGTATCTCGCAGGCAGCCTCCTGCCGGAGCGTCGCCTCCGGTGAGCGCGCGCTACCCGGCGCACCGCTTCACCGTCACGGCCCGCGATCCGGCAACACGGGCGCGCACCGGCGTGATCGAGACGCCGCACGGGCGGATCGAGACGCCCGCCTTCATCCTCTGCGCCACGCGCGGGGCGCTGAAGGCGGCGACGATGCAGGAGGCGCGCGCCATCGGCGCCTCGATCGTGCTCGGCAACACCTATCATCTGATGCTCGCGCCGGGCCCGGAACGGATCGCCCGAGCCGGCGGCTTCGCGCGCTGGACCGGCTGGGGCGGGCCGACGCTGACGGACAGCGGCGGCTTCCAGATCTTCTCGATGGGCCATGGCGGCGTGGCGGCCGAGATCAAGGGCAACCGCTCCAGCACTCCGGCGCCGACCCTGGTCCGGATCGAGGAGGCTGGCGCGACGTTCCGCTCCTATCTCGACGGCTCGATACGCGAGCTCTCGCCCGAGACCTCGCTCGCCTTCCAGGCGGCGATCGGCGCCGATCTCGTGGTGGTGCTCGATGAATGCACCCCCTTCCATGCGGATAGGGACTATGTCGAGCGCGCGCTTGCGCGAACCTTCCGCTGGTCGCGCCGGTCGCTCGCCGCCTTCGACGCCGCCGAAGGAAGAGGCAGCGCCGGGCCGCAGGCGCTGATCGGCATAGCCGGCGGGCATGTGCACGAGGACCTGCGCCGCGTCGCGGCCGAGTTCGTCAACGGCGAGGATTTCTTCGGCCATGCGATCGGCGACTCGCTTGGCGGCACGCGCGCTGAGATGCATGCGATCGTCGCCTTCCAGGCCCCGCTTCTTCGCCCCGACCGCCCGATCCACCTGCTCGGCATCGGCCAGATCGCAGACATCTGGCACGGGGTTGCGCAAGGCATAGACAGCTTCGACTGCGTCCATCCAACGCGAATCGCCCGCCATGGCGGAGCCCTCGTCCGCCCCGGCACGGAGGAAACCGGGGGCCGAGACCACCTCAATCTCCGCAACGCGCGCTTCCGCGACGACCAGCGCCCGATCGAGGAGGGTTGCGACTGTCCCGCCTGCGCCTCCGGGCTCAGCCGCGCCTATCTCCACCACCTGCTCAGGGTCGATGAGCTTGCAGGGCTTCTCCTGGTCACCCGGCACAACATCCGCTTCATGGTCCGGCTGATGGCAGAGGTGCGTGCGGCGATCGCTGCGGGCCGGGTGCGCGAGACGGCGGCGGCTTGGGGGGTGACTCTCGGATGATCGGGGCGGTCGCGCTCCTGCTCTGTTGCCAGTTCGCCGGAGAGCTCGTCGTCCGCGCAGCAGGCTTGCCTCTGCCGGGCCCCGTGCTCGGCATGGCGATCCTTTTCGGGATTTTGCTCGCACGCGGCGGAGAGCCGCCGGCGGCGCTCGTGACGGTGGCGGATGGGCTTTTGCGCAATCTCGGCCTGCTCTTCATCCCTGCGGGTGTCGGCGTGATCGTGCATATCGGCCTGCTCGCCGAGGCGATCGTGCCGGTCGCTCTTGCCGTGAGCGTCGGCACGCTCGCCGCGATCGCGGTGACGGGGAAGCTGATGCAGGCGCTGCTCGGTCGGACAGGGAGCGAGCGCCGGTGAGGGAGGGAGAGGCCCTCGCCACCCTTTGGGTCTATCTCTCGGCCGACCCGCTTGCCGCGCTCACTGCGACCCTGCTCGCCTGGCTTGCCGGGCTCAGGGTGCACGAGGCGGCGCGGGGGAACCCGATCGTCAACCCCGTTCTGGTCGCCGTGCTCCTGATCGTCGCAGTCCTCCTCGCCGCAGGCATTCCATATGCGGATTATTTCGAGGGCGCCCAGTTCGTGCATTTCCTGCTCGGGCCGGCGACGGTCGCTCTCGCGCTGCCGCTCTACCGCCAGTGGTCGCTCGTGCGCGGCTCCGCGGTCGCGATCCTGGTCTCGCTCGCTGCCGGCAGCGCGTTCGCTGTCGCCTCCGCGGTCGCGCTCGGGGTGGCGTTCGGCGCGCCCCTCTCCGTGATCGCCTCTCTCGCCCCGAAATCCGTCACCACGCCGGTTGCCATGGGAGTGGCCGAGGAGATCGGTGGACTGCCGGGGCTCACGGCAGCGATCGTGATCCTCTCTGGCATCGTCGGGGCGAGCCTCGGGACGCTGGCGCTCAACCTCGCGCGGGTCCGGGACTGGCGTGCACGCGGGCTCGCGATTGGCACCGCAGCGCACGGAATAGGCACCGCACGCGCGCTCGTGGTGAACGAGACGGCGGGGGCCTTCAGCGGGCTTGCGATGGGGCTCAATGCGCTCGCAACGGCGCTCGCGCTGCCGCTCGTCTGGCGGCTCTTTGCCTCAGGGTGAGGTGCTCGCGCCCTGCGCGACCAGGGCTCGCTCGAGACGGAACATCACCAGAATGGTCCGCTGCAGGAATGAGAAATTGTCGTCCGAGATGAGGGCGAGATCGAGCGCGCCGTCGCCCCGGGCGGCGACGGCAAGCCCCTCGAAGTTCTCTGCGAGCAGCGGCGGGGCGAGGCCAGCGATCGTCCGTCCCGAGAGCACGGGCTCGGCGAGCGCAGCCTGGGAGAGGAGCGCTATCCGGCTCGTGAAGCCGGAAAGCACGCTGGCGCGGCGCTCGAGCACGAGAGCGCCGCCACCCGGAAGCCCGGCTGCATCCACCGCCACGAAGCCTCGCGCCGGAAGGTAGCGCCGTTCCTCCCAGGCGCTGCCGTCGCCGCTGCCGAGCCAGGCCTGGGCGCTGCCGTCCTCGCCGGTTGCTTCGGCGATTGCGAGGAGCCGCCCGTCGGCCAGCGTGGTGAGGCTCTCGAGCCCGGCATTTGCCGGCAGCGCCGCGATCCCCTGCGGCGCCGGGAAGACCAGGCCCGGCGCTCGCGGTGAGGCGAAGACGCGGATCCTGTGCCAGCGCTCGAAGGCGACGAGAAGGCGGCCATCCGGCAGACGCGCCAGCGCCTCGGCGTCGCCGTCGCGGCCGGAGGCGACTGGGCGGCCGTTGCCGTCGCGGATCGGCATCAGCGCCGCGTCGGCAATGCCCGCGACAATCCCTGCGCGATCGCGCTCGATCCGCGCGCGCAGCCACTGCCCCTGGTCGGAGACGGCGAGCAGCGATCCGTCAGGGTCGAGCAAGAGACCGGAGAACCCGCCGAAGCCGCGATCGGCTGCGGTCAGCGCGAGCGCGCCGCGGAACGGCAGTGGCCCGAGCCGGTCGAGCCCCGGGTCCTCCTCCGAGAGCGGCAGCGGGCGGGCAGCGACTGTGAGCGCGTGCGCCGGCTGCACGCAGGCTGCGAGCGACGCGGCGATGAGCGCGCGGCGGGAGAGCCTCAGGCGACCAGCGCCGCCTGCTCGGCCGCGGCGCGGTGCCACGCCTCGGCTGCGTCCTCGTCGAACAGCTCAGCGAGCTTCTTCATCATCGTTCCGCCGAGCTCTTCGGCATCGACGATGGTCACCGCACGGCGGTAGTAGCGGGTCACGTCATGGCCGATGCCAATGGCGGTGACCTCGATCTGGCGGTCGCGCTCGATGCGGCGGATCACGTCGCGCAGGTGGCGCTCGAGGTAGTTCCCGGGGTTGACCGAGAGCGTGCTGTCGTCGACCGGCGCGCCGTCGGAGATCACCATCAGGATGCGGCGGCGCTCCGGCCGCTGCGCGAGCCGCCGCCAGGCCCATTCGAGCGCCTCGCCGTCGATGTTCTCCTTGAGCAGCCCCTCGCGCAGCATCAGCCCGAGATTGCGCCGCGCCCGCCGCCAGGGCTGGTCGGCCGCCTTGTAGATGATGTGGCGCAGATCGTTCAACCTGCCCGGATTGCGCTTCTTGCCCTCCTGGACCCATTTCTCGCGGCTCTGACCGCCCTTCCAGGCGCGGGTGGTGAAGCCGAGGATCTCCACCTTCACGGCGCAGCGCTCAAGCGTGCGGGCGAGGATGTCGGCCGACATCGCTGCGACCGTGATCGGCCGCCCACGCATCGAGCCGGAGTTGTCGATCAAGAGCGTCACCACCGTGTCGCGGAACTCGGTGTCGCGCTCGCGCTTGTAGGAGAGAGCGTGGGTCGGGTTGGCGACGACGCGGGCGAGGCGGGAGACGTCGAGCAGGCCTTCCTCGAGGTCGAAGTCCCATGACCGGGACTGCTGCGCGAGCAGCCGCCTCTGCAGCCGGTTGGCGAGCTTGGAGACCACACCCTGCAGATTCTGCAGCTGCTGGTCGAGCTGGCTGCGCAACCGGGTGAGTTCCTCCGCGTCGCAGAGCTCCTCGGCGCTCACCTCCTCGTCGAACTGCCGGGTATAGGCTTCGTAGTGCACCACAGCCTCGCCGAGGTCGCGCTTCTTCCGCGCCTGCGGGCCGGCGGGGCGGTCGTCTCCCTCGGCGGCCGCGCCCTCCTCCTGCTCCTGCTCGACGCTGTCGGCCGCCTCCGCCTGGCCGTCCGCCTCCTCCTCGCGGGCGCCCGGCATGGTCTCAGCCTCCGCGGTGGAGCCGGCGCTGTCCTGTTCCTCGCTCTCTGCCCTCTCCTCCTCTCTGCCCTCTTCCTCCTCATTCCGCTCGGCTTCCGCATCTGCGTCCGCCTCCTCCTCGGCGAGGTCGAGCGCGGCGAGCAGGCGGCGGGAGGCGCGGGCGAAGGCGTCCTGATCGTCAAGCGCGGCCTTCAGCCCCTCGAGCGCAGCGAGCGCCTTGGGCGGCAGCGCCTCGCGCCACAGTTGCACGACGCCGCGCGCGGCTTCGGGTGTCGCCTCGCCGGTCATCGCCTCGCGCGCGAGCAGTTCGATCGCCTTGGCGACGGGGAGCTGCTCGCGCCGCGTCATCCGGTCGAGCCCGTCCGCCTCGCACTCCTCGCACAGACGCGCGCGGAGATTCGCAGCCACCCCCTCCATCATGCGCGCGCCGATCGCCTCGACGCGCGCCTGGGCAAGCAGGTCGTAGACCTCGCGCGCCTCGCGCCGGGCGGGCAGCCGCTTGCCGTGCACCGCCTCGTCGTGCAGCTTGAGCCTGAGCGCCATCGCATCTGCGGCGCCGCGGATCCGCGCCATTTCCGCTGCCGGCAGGGCGCGTGAGGGAACCGGCAGCCTGGCCCGCTTGCCCGCCACGCCGGGAGGCCCGGGCTGGAAGGCGACGTCTATGTCCCCGCGTTCGGCGACAGCGCGCAGAGCGCTTGCCGTGGCGCGGCGGAATTCCTCGGCCCGGGCGCTGTCTCGAGGGCTCGTAGGCTGGGCCATGGGCTTGGCGCGGTCAGGCTGCCCGGCGCGGGCCGGCACCGAGCGGCAGCTCCTCGTTGAAGCAGCGCTGGTAGTACTCGGCGACGGTCGCGCGCTCGGCCTCGTCGCACTTGTTGAGGAAGGTGACGCGGAAGGCGAAGGCGACGTCGCCGAAGATCCGCGCGTTCTCGGCCCAGGTGATCACGGTGCGCGGGCTCATCACCGTCGAGATGTCGCCGTTGATGAAGCCTGCCCGCGTGAGGTCGGCGAGCGCGACCATGGCGGCGATTCGCTTCCTTGCTGCACTGTCATTGGCGGGGATGGCGAGCTTGGCGGCGACGATCTCGGTCTCCTGCTCGTGCGGCAGGTAATTCAGCGTAGCGACGATGTTCCAGCGGTCCATTTGGCCCTGGTTGATCTGCTGCGTGCCGTGATAGAGCCCAGTCGTGTCGCCGAGCCCGACCGTGTTGGCGGTCGCGAACAGTCGGAAGGCTGGGTGGGGGCGGATCACGCGGTTCTGGTCGAGCAGCGTCAGCTTGCCCTCGACCTCGAGCACGCGCTGGATGACGAACATCACATCCGGTCGGCCGGCGTCGTACTCGTCGAACACGAGCGCGCAGGGGTGCTGCAGCGCCCAAGGCAGGATGCCCTCGCGGAACTCCGTCACCTGCTTGCCGTCGCGCAGCACGATCGCATCCTTGCCGATCAGGTCGATGCGGCTGATGTGGCTGTCGAGATTGACGCGTATGCAGGGCCAGTTCAGCCGCGCCGCCACCTGTTCGATATGGGTGGACTTGCCGGTGCCGTGATAGCCCTGGATCATCACCCGGCGGTTGAAGGCGAAGCCGGCGAGGATGGCGAGCGTGGTCTCCCGGTCGAAGCGGTAGGCCTCGTCGATGTCGGGCACGTGTTCGGTACGGACGCTGAAGGCGGGCACCTCCATGTCCGTGTCGAAACCGAACACCGCGCTCGCTTTGACGGTGGTGTCGGGCAGGTCGATCGCCGAGGTGGGGCGTGCGTCGGCCAAATGGGTCACCTTGTTCATGCGGCTGTCTGCTCTCTCTGGCCGACAGATTAGACCCCGCTCGTGCGCTTGCGAAGGCCGCCGCAGCGCCCCGCCTCACGGCGTGCGGTGCGGCAGCGCGCGGATCAGCGTCGTATAGGCGGCGTTGATGGTCTTGAGCCGGTCCTCAGCCGCCTTGTCGCCGCTATTGGCGTCCGGGTGGAAGCGCTTGGCGAGCGCCTTGTACGCGCGCTTCACATCCGCGCGCGTGACCGGCCAGGCGAGGTCGAGAGTCGCGAGCGGGCCTCGCAGTTCGGCCGGCGCCTCCACCGTCCGTTGCCGCTCTGCTGGCTTTGCCTTGCGCAGCACGCCGAACGGGTCGAACAGGCGTTCCTCCGCGCTGAGGCCGAGCCGCCCGAGCGGCCAGGTCGGCCGCTGCCAGGTCGTGTCGCGGCGAAGCTCCGCCTCGATCTCGCCCGGGCTCATCCCCTTGTAGTAGTCCCAGGAGCGATTGTATTCGCGCACATGGTCGAGGCAGAACCAGTAGTAGTCGTTCAGCCTGCCCCGGGATTTCGGGGCGCGGAAGCCGCCATGGGCGGTGCAGCCGGGATGGTCGCAGACCCGCGAGAGATCGTCCGTCTGCGGGGCGTCGGCCCGCAGTCGGGAGCGGTGCGAACCATTCGGGCGTGCGGTGCCGCTGCGCATTCGAAAGTTATGGCCACAGGCCAGCGAGGTGGCAAGGCAGGCGCAAGCGGGCGACAGGGATGACGGCAGGGCGGGCAGAGCGGATCAAAGCCATCCTCGAGGCGACGCTTGCGCCGGTCGCTCTCTCAGTGGTCGACGAGAGCGGGCGCCATGCCGGTCACGCCGGCAATCCAGACGGTGCCGGCGAGACGCACTATCGGGTGCATGCCGTCTCGGCGCGCTTCTCCGGCCTTGGACGGGTCGCCCGCCAGCGCCTGGTGCACCAGGCTCTTGCTGCCGAGTTCGCCAGCGGGCTGCATGCGCTGAGCTTGCGGCTCGAGACTCCGGAGGAGGCGCGCCGGGACGCCTCTCCAGCCAAGTGACGGGCTGCGGCCGACGCCGACTCGGCCGGGCGGAAACGTCCCATTAAGCGATCCCGGTCACACTGCGCGCGCACGGAGGAGTTCCCCATGGCGCGCAGCACACTGATCAACCGAAACATCGTCGCCCAGCGTGGGCGCACCTCGATGCGGCTCGAGCCCGAGTTGTGGGACGCGCTTGCCGAGATCTGCCGCCGCGAGCGAACGAGCCCGTCCGAGCTCTGCCGCAGGATCGAGCGGATGGGGCTCAAGGGGGGGCGCACCTCGGCGATGCGGGTGTTCGTGCTGCAGTATTTCCGTGCCGCGGCAACCGAGGAGGGCCATATCGCTGCCGGCCACGGCATGGCCGACCATTCCCGCTCGTCCGGCTCCGGTTCGGCTCTGCGTGGCGCGCAGATGCCGCCCTTCCTCTCCGGCAGGGCAGCCGAGTAGCGCGGCGGGTTGTTCCGCCTCACCCTGTCTCGGCGTCACCCGCCGGGGCTGGCGCGCGGGTCGAGAAGCGAGGCCAGCGGCGGGCCACGAGCGGCCCGTCAGCCGCGTAGGCGTGGCAGGTGTTGAGCAGCGGAGGGGGATGCCTCGGATCGACGGGGTGCTTCTTCCGCACCACGGTCAGTGTCTGGAAGGCAACGGTCGCCATCGGCCCCAGAAGCTCGACGAGGTGGGTGCAGCCCCTCACCCCGCCGACCAGTTCCTTCACCTTGCGGTTCCAGCCCGGGCCGATGCGCAAGCCCGCGAGCTTGGCGAAGTTCGGCGTGATCGCCGGGCAGATCGCATAGGGGCCGAACTCGGTGTCCGCCTCGCAGGCATGCACGACGAGCTCCTCGTCCACGGTCAGGCGCATCAGCATGCCGTGCAGCTTCTCGCCCGGGCGTATCTCGCCTCGGTCCTCATTGGCGAAGGCGTAGGTCTTGGTGTCGGCGAGCGAGGCCTCGATGTCGAATAGCCCGTCCTCGCGTTGGTATCCCTCGATGACGATCGTGCGCGTGTGCAGCTTCTCCCGGGGAACGGGCGGGCTCAGGGGCATGGCGCGTGATCCGGCGAAAGCGACATGCTGCCGATATGGCATCAGCCTTGTTGCCGCGCCAGCGGTCAGGGAGCGAGCAGCGCGGCGAGCCTGCGGAGGTCTGCCGCCGCCTCGGCCGTCGGGTGGCGTGTCAGGAACGGGACCTGGCGGCGGATCGCTTCCGCTACCCGCCCGTCGCGCCGGATCACGCCGGCAAGCGGCGGCCTCTCCCTCAGGAAGGTTTCCGACGCCTTCCGCAGCGCCGCCCAGGTGCGCTCGCCGGAGGCCTGACTTGCGGCCATGTTGACGACGATCCGCCGGTCGCCCGCAGGCCGGTCGAGCGCGGCGAGCTTCAGGCAGGCATAGGCGTCGGTCAGCGCCGTCGGCTCCTCCGTGGTGACGACGAGCAGCGTGTCTGCGAACGCTGCCAGGCGGCGCGCCGTACGGTCGAGACCGGCGCCTATGTCGACCACGACATGGTCGTAGGCGCGCGCGGCTGCGAGGCCTGAGAGTATCGTCTCGACCTGAGCCGGATCGAGCTGGGCGAGCGCGCCCGACCCTGACCGGCCCGCAAGCACGGAGAAGCCGGCCGAGGGAACGGGGGTGGCGAGGCCCTCGGCACTCTGCCCCTTCAGCAGGCCCGAGAGGTCGTGCGCGACGGAGAGGCCGATCTGCACATCCACATTGGCGAGTCCGAGGTCGCCGTCGACGAGAAGCACGCGCCGGCCGCGCTCGGCGAGGGCATGCGAGAGCGTGATAGCGAGCCAGGTCTTGCCGACTCCGCCCTTGCCGGAGGCGATGGCGATCAGCCGGCCGCACGGGCGCGGCGTGACCAGGGGCTCCGTTGCGGCGGGTGCGGCGAGGGCAGTCATGCTTTCCACTCCTCTCAGGCGGCAGCGGCGCGGCCACGGCGCTCGGCAGGGTCGGCGAGCAGCCGCGCGGCGAGCGCCGCTGCGGTCAGCGGCGCGAGCCCGTCGGCAACGCCAGGGCCGGTTCCCGCTTCGGCGATCGCAAGCCCGCCGGCATGCGCTGCGGAGACGACCGCGCCGACGCGCCGCGCGACGTCGAGCCGCGTCGCGACGATGTGGCGCGCGCCCGTCTCGGCCAAAGCCTCCGCCGCCTCTGCGGCTTCTGCCGCATCCATGCCGGCCGGGAAGACGACAGCCACCGAAGCGCCGGAGGCGGCGGCGAGGCCTGCGATCTCTTCGCGCTCCGCGGCATCGAACGGGTCGAGCCCGGCGGTGTCGATCAGCGCCGGTTCGGCGCTGCCTGCGGCAAGCGCGCGCAGCACTGTCGCCGGGTGCGGCGCGACGATCAGGTCGAGACCAAGCAGCCTCGTGAAGGCAGCGAGCTGCTCGACCGCTCCGGCGCGCCTGCCGTCGGCCGCGATCACGCGCGGCGTGCGGCCTGCAAGCCGGAGCGCCGTGGCGAGCTTCGCGACCGTGAGCGTCTTGCCCGCTCCGGGCGGGCCGACGAGCATGAGCGTCGCCCCTGGCGCCAGCGGGAGCGCCTCGAAACGGAATCGGGCTGCGAGAGTCGCAGCGAGGTCAGGCCCGGCGGCGAGCGAGGCAGCGAGCGGCGCGGGCACGCCATGCGCGGCGAGCGCCGACGCCACCGTCGGGTCGCCGGGGAGCGGCGGCGCGACCGGTCCGACCGGCGAAAGCGGCGCGACCGGTCCGACCGGCGCGGCCGCTGCGTTGTCCTCCTCCGGCTCGGTGGCGGCGGTGAGTTCAACCCCCTCGGAGACGCGACGCGTGCCGAGGATCAGGGCCTCGGGGCCGAGCTCGGCGCGCGCAGCCGCCATGGCGGCTGCGACGGTGCGGGCGCGGAAGCAGCGGATGCGCACGGCTCAGATGCTCCCAACCGTGCGGATCCGCGCCCGCGGATGGATCTCGGCCTGGCTCAGAACCGTCGTTGCCGGTCTGAACCGTTCCACCACCGCCCGGACATGCGGGCGGATCGCGGGCCCGACGAGCAGCACCGCCGCTTCACCCGAATTCGCCGCGCGGTCCATCGCCTCGCGCAGCTTCGCCATGAACTCCGTCAGCTTCGAGGGCGGCATGGCGAGCTGGCGGTCCTCCGCAGGCCCGGTCATCGACTCGGTGAAAGCCCGCTCCCATTCCGGCGAGAGCGTGATGAGCGGGATGTAGCCATTCGGCCCGGTGTGCTGCTCGCTGATCTGCCTTGCAAGCCGGATCCGCACCTGCGCGACGATGCCCAAGACGCCGCGCGCCCCGGCCGCGAGTGCATCGGCGATACCCTCGAGGATGGTCGGCAGGTCGCGGATCGAGACGCGCTCGGCAAGCAGCGCCTGCAGCACGCGCTGCACGCCTGCGGTGCTGATCTGCGCGGGGATCAGGTCGGAAACGAGCTTCTGGTGCTCGCGCGGCAGCTCGTCGAGCAGCTTCTGCGTCTCGGCGAAGGAAAGGAGCTCGGCCATCTGGTCGCGCACGAGCTCGGTCAGGTGCGTGGTGATCACCGAGGCAGGATCGACCACGGTGTAGCCGCGCGCGGCAGCCTCGTCGGCCAGCGTCTGGTCGATCCACGCAGCAGGGATGCCGAAGGCCGGCTCGGTCGTCTTCTCCCCGGGCAGGGCAACGGGCGCGCCGGTCGGGTCCATCGCGAGCAGCATGCCGGGGCGCACCTCGCCGCGACCGGCTTCGATCTCCTTGATCCGCACGACATAGGTGGTGGGCGGGAGCTGCACGTTGTCCTGGATCCGCACGGGCGGCAGCACGAACCCCATCTCGGCGGCAAGCGCGCGGCGCAGCGCGCGGATCTGCTCCGTCAGGCGCGCGCCGCCCTCTGCGGTGGCGAGGCCGAGCAGCGCGTAGCCGAGCTCGAGCCGCACCGCATCGATCCGCAGCGCTGCGGTGGCAGGCTCCTCAGCAGGCGGCGTGGCGACCGCAGCGGCCTCGGCAGCGCCCACCCCTTCCTCGGCCGCGCGGCCGGCACCGCGCCGCGCCCAGGCTGCAGCCCCCGCAGCGCCGGCGATCGCGAGGAAGGGAAGCGCTGGGATGCCTGGCATGAGCGCGAGCACAGCGGCCGCGCCGGCCGCCATCGCCAGCGGCTTGGGCGAGCCCGCGACCTCGCGCATCAGCGCCTCGTCCGTCGTGCCCTCGACTCCCGCCTTGGTGACGACGATGCCGGCGGCGGTGGAGGTGATCAGCGCCGGGATCTGGCTCACGAGTCCATCGCCGATGGTGAGCAGCGAGTAGGCGCTGACCGCGGCAGCGAAGCTCATGTTCTCGCGCCCGACGCCGATCGCGAGCCCACCGAGCAGGTTGATGATGGTGATGACGAGGCCGGCAACCGCATCTCCCTTGACGAACTTGGCCGCGCCGTCCATCGCGCCGAAGAAGGCGCTCTCCTCCTCGAGCTCCTTCCGCCGCCTCTTCGCGCCCGCCTCGTCGATCAGCCCCGCCGAGAGGTCGGCGTCGATCGCCATCTGCTTGCCCGGCATCGCATCGAGGCTGAAACGGGCGGCGACCTCGGCGATCCTGCCGGAGCCCTTGGTGATCACCACGAAGTTCACGAGCACGAGGATCGCGAACACGATCAGCCCGATCACCACGTCGCTGCCCATCAGGAAGCCGCCGAAGGCGGCGATCACCGCGCCAGCCGCCTGCGGGCCCTCGTGGCCGTGCGCGAGGATCAGCCGCGTCGAGGCGAGGTTCAGCCCGAGGCGGAGCAGCGTGGTGATCAGGAGAAGCGTGGGGAACGAGCTGAAGTCCAGCGGGCGGCGCATGAACATCGCCGTCATCAGCACCAGCACCGAGGCGGTGATCGAGAGCGCAAGCCCGAGGTCGAGCAGCACATGCGGCAGCGGCACGACCAGGATGACGATCAGCAGCCCCACGCCGATCGCCATCACCACGTCCGGCGTCGGCATGGCGCGTCCGATCCGCGCCGCGATCGCCGGCATCACCGGCTCGACCTTGCCTTCGGCCACCGGCGCAGCCCGCTCAGGCGGGGATTCGGTCGGCCTGCGCGGGCGGCGGCACCTTCACGCCGGCCGCGCTGTACTCGCGGAGCTTGTTGCGCAGCGTGCGGATCGAGATGCCGAGGATGGTCGCCGCGTGGGTGCGGTTGCCGAGGCAGTGCGTCAGCGTCTCCAGGATGAGGTCGCGCTCGACATCGGCCACGGTGCGGCCGACCAGAGCGCCGATCGGAGCGCTGCTCGCCGCCCCGCCCGCCGCCTCGCGCTGCCGTGCAGCCGCCGCGGCGGCAGCAGGAACCAGGCGCTGTGCCGCCTCCTCGGCAGCTGGAGCGGCGCCGCCGAGCTCGATCGCGTCGATGTCGATCGCGTCGCCAGAGGCGAGCAGCACGGCGCGGTGGATCGTGTTCTCGAGCTCTCGGACATTGCCGCGCCAGGAGTGTGCCTCGAGCATCGCCATCGCGGCGGCGGTGATCGGCCGCACCGGCAGGCCGTTCACCTCCGCGTATTTGCGCGCGAAGTGCTCGGCGAGAGGGGCGATGTCGCCCGGGCGGTCGCGCAAGGGGGGCAGGGTCATCGAGACCACGTTGAGACGGAAATAGAGATCCTCGCGGAACGTCCCCTTGCGCACCTCGGCGAGCAGGTCACGGTTGGTCGTGGCGATCAGCCGCACATTGACCTTCACCGGCTCGGCCCCGCCAAGGCGGTCGACCTCCCGCTCCTGGATGGCGCGGAGCAGCTTCGCCTGCAGCCGCACGTCCATCTCAGAGATCTCGTCGAGCAGGAGCGTGCCGCCATGCGCCGCCTCGAACTTGCCGATGCGCCGCGCGATCGCGCCGGAGAATGCGCCCTTCTCGTGGCCGAACAGTTCCGATTCCAGAAGGTTGTCCGGGATCGCTGCGCAGTTGAGTGCGACGAAGGGGCCGCCCGCCCGCCGGCTCTTGCGGTGGATGTGGCGCGCGAGCACCTCCTTGCCGGTGCCGCTCTCGCCCGCGATCAGCACCGAGGCCTCAGAGGCGGCGACCTGCTCGGCGCGGCGGATCACCTGTTTCATCAACGGGTCGCGGTGGATCAGCGCATGCCCGTCCGAGCCGGCTGCCTCGAGGATCGCCGCGATCAGGTCCGCATCGGGCGGCAGGGGGAGATACTCGCGCGCGCCGGCGCGGATCGCGGCCACCGCGAGGTCGGCGTCGTTGCCCACGCCGCAGGCGACCACGGGGGTGGCGATCCTCTCCGCCGCCATCGAGCGCACCAGCGTCGAGATGTCGAGCTTGACGTCGCAGAGCACGAGGTCCGTGCCTGTGCCCGCGCGCAGCATCGAAAGCGCACCGGCGATGTCGTCTGCGTGGCTCAGCTTGGCGCCGCGGGCGATGGCGATTCGGCCGGCCTGCCCGAGTTCCGCCGAGAGCGAGCCGATGATGAGGATCCGCATCCTGCGTGCCTCCGGGTAGGCCGCGGCCTCAGCCGCGGTCAGCCTTGACGATTTCGGTCATGGTCACGCCGAGGCGGTTGTCGTCCACCATCACGACCTCGCCCCGGGCCACCAGCCGGTTGTTGACGTAGATGTCGATCGCCTCGCCGAGCTTGCGGTCGAGCTCGACGACGGCGCCGCGGCCGAGCTTGAGGAGCTGGCTCACCTGCATGGTGCTCTTGCCGAGCACGGCAGAGACCTGCACCGGGATGTCGTATACCGCCTCGAGCTCGCGCGAGGTCTGCGCGAAGGGAGCGTTCGCTTCCGGCTGCGACGTCTCCGTCCCGCCTTGGGAGAGATCCTCAAGCGCTATTCCCTGCCCCTGTTCAGTCGCCATCGCCCTTCTCCTGTTCTCCCTCCGTCCCGCTCGTGAGCCCGAGCTGGATCAGCACCTCGCGCGCGGCCGCCTCGAGCGCCGCCGGGTCGCGCCTCGCCTCGCCGCCGGGCCAACTCACCCGCATCTCACCTGCTGCCATTCCCTCCGCGGCGATCACGTCGAGCCGCCCGGCAAAATCCGCCGCCGCCGCTGCGGCCACGAGCCGAGGCTCGAGCGCGCGGGCAAGATCCGGAGGAAGGCGTATCGCGATCCGCTCGACGCCGGCGAGCCGCGCAAGCAGCGCCTCTGCAAGCGCAGCGCAGGAGGGCAGGGCGTGCGCCGCAGCCGCCGCTGGCAGGGCGCGCGCGACGAGGTCGAGCACCGCTGCGGCAAGCGCGCCTGCCGCACGCTCAGCGGTCGCCTCGGCAGCGCGCTGCGCCTCTGCAAGCCGTTCGGCGATCGTCTCAAGCGCTGCCGCCGCGCGCGCTTCCGCCGAGGCCTTCGCCTCGGCAAGCGCGGCGGCGCGGCCCTCGGCGATGCCTTCGGCACGCGCCTCCGCCAGTTCAGCCGCGGAGAAGCTCGGCGCGATCACCTCAGGCTCTGGAGGCGGCTCGGCAAGCCGCGCGCGGCCGTGTGGCCCGTCGGCCGGCAAGGAGAAGTCGTCCTCGAACAGGTAGCGTCGCGGCGGGGGCCGGTCGGCAGCGCGGCGGGCGAGGGCGGAGAGGGCGATCGGGCGAGGGGGCGGGCTCATGTCAGTAGACGAGATCCTCCTCGCGGCCGTCGCTGATGGTGATCTGACCCGCGCCGGCGAGATCCTTCGCCGCGGCGACGATGGCGGCCTGCGCCTCCTCCACGGCCTTCAGCCGCACCGGGCCGAGCGCGGCGATGTCTTCCTTCAGCATCTTGCCGGCGCGCTCGGAGAGGTTCTTGAAGAACAGATCGCGGATCGTCTCCGAGGCGCCCTTCAGCGCAAGAGCGAGCTTCTCCTTCTCCACCGCGCGCATCAGCACCTGGATGCCCGGGCCGTCGATCCGGGTGAGGTCCTCGAAGGTGAACATCAGGCTCTTGATTCGCTCCGCCGCCTCGCGATTGCGCTCCTCGAGCGCGGCGAGGAAGCGGCTCTCGGCGGCGCGGTCGAGGCTGTTGAAGATGTCGGCCATCAACTCGTGCGGATCCCGCCGTTGCGTGCGTGCGAGGTTCGACATGAACTCCATCCGCAACGTGCGCTCCACACCCTCGAGAACGTCCTTCTGCACGCTCTCCATCCGGAGCATGCGCATCACCACCTCGAGGGCGAAGTTCTCGGGCAGGATCTGCAGCACCCGCGCGGCGTGGTCCGGGCGGATTCGGGAGAGAACGAGGGCGACGGTCTGCGGGTATTCGTTCTTGAGGTAGTTCGCGAGCACCTGCTCGTTCACGTTGCCGAGCTTGTCCCACATCGTCCGGCCGGCGGGGCCGCGGATCTCCTCCATGATCTGCGCCACCTTGTCCTTCGGCAGGGTCTTCAACAGCAGCCGCTCGGCGCTTTCGTAGCTGCCGCGGAGGTTGCCGGTGGCCGAGATCTGGTCGGCGAACTCGACGCAGAGGCGCTCGACCACGTTCGCCGAAACAACGCCGAGGGTCGCCATCGCCGAGGTGATCTCCTTGATCTCGTCCTCGTGCATCATCGCGAACAGGCGCCCGGCTGCCTCCTCGCCAAGCGCGAGCATGAGGATCGCCGCCTTCTGCGCCCCGGTCAGGCTGCGATAGTCCTCGCGCGCGCGTGCCATACGCTCCTTCCCGCTCCGCCCGCCTGTCCCGCTCCGCCCGGCCGCCTCAGCCTTCCTGCGCCATCCAGCTCCGGATCACGGAGAGCGCCTCGTCAGGGTGCTTCTCGGCGAGATCGGCGATCCGGCGAAGGCTTGAGGCCCGCATCTGCCCCTCGACCTGGCTGACATTGATCATGGTTTCGCCCTCGATCAGCGGCACGGTGCCGTCCGCGGCCGCGAGCGCCGCCTTGCTGCCGGGGCCTGCGATCGCAGCGGCAGCGGCGGCAGCGGCCGGGCCAGTGAGCGCGGGCAGGCCGGTGGTGCCCGGAAGACCAGCGAGCGCGTCGCCGTTCGCCGGCCCCACGCGCTCGAGCACCCGGCCAGCGAGCGGGCGGACGACGAGCAGCAGCGCAAGCAGGGCAACGAGGCCGAACACCGCCGTCTCGACGATTCGCACGATCTCGGCGCGGCCGATCGGCAGCCCGAACAGCCGCTCCTCCTCCGCTGCGCCGGCATCCGGCTCGACGAAGCGGAGGTTCACAACCTCGACCTTGTCGCCGCGCGCCTCGTCGAACCCGACAGCGCCGCGTACGAGCGCGGTGATCTGCGCGAGCTCCTCCGCCGTGCGCGGGCGCCAGACAGGCGCGCCGCCGCCCGCTGGCCGGTCGAGCGCGCCGTCGACCAGCACCGCGATCGACTGGCGCCTGACCTGCGGCGCCTCACGCACGATCTGCCGAAGCGTGCGGCCGATCTCGAAATTTGTGGTCTCCTCGATCCGGCTTTCCTCGTTCATAGAGCCCGTGTTCTGCGGCTCCGGGTTCGGCAGGTTGTTGCCGACAGTGACGTTCTGCTGCCGGTCCTGGCCACGGCTCTGTTCGGTGATGGACGAGGTCGAGCGCGCCACTTGCTGGTCGGGGTCGAAGCTCTCGCGGCTTTCGGTGATTCGGTCGAAATCCATCTCGACCGTTGCCTCGACCCGCACGCGGCCCACGCCCAGAGTGCGCTCAAGCAGCTCCTCGACCGCGCGGGAGAGGCGAAGCTCGTGCGCCCGGCGCACCTCGTCGGCGTTCATCGCGAGCCCCAGCCCGGAGACAGCCTGGCCGCCGCGCGCGAGCAGCGAGCCGCGGCTGTCGACCACAGAGATGTTCGCGGGCTTGAGCCCAGGCACCGCGGCGGCGGCGAGATGGACGATCGCCTGCACCTGCTCGCGGTCGAGCCGCTGCGCACCCGCCATCGTCAGCACGATCGAGGCCTGCGCCTCCGCCTGCTGCCGCGCGAATGGCTCCCGCCGCGGCAGCACGAGATGCACCCGCACGGCGCGCACGCCCTGAATCTGGCGGATCGTGCGCGCAAGCTCACCCTCGAGCGCGCGCACCTGATTGATGCCCTGCTGGAAGCTCGAGGTGGTCAGGCTGTCTGCGCGGTCGAAGATCTCGTAGCCGACCGAGCCGCCCGTCGGCAGCCCCTCGGAGGCAAGCGCGAGCCGCACCCGCGCCACCTGCTCGATGGGCACCATGATCCGCCCGCCATTGCCTTCGAGCCGGTAGGGGATTCGCTGCCGCTCCAGGCTCTGCACCACGGCGGCGCTGTCGCGCGTGTCGAGGTCGGCGTAGAGCAGCGCCATCGGCGGCTGGCTCGAGCGGATCGCGAGAAAGGCGATCAGGCCGAACAGGCCGAAGGCGACGATGCCGAGCGCGGCGATCCGCGTAGGCCCAAGCGCGCGCAGTCCCTGCAGCAGCCCGTTCACGTCCAACCCTCTCCTTCCGCTCGGTCACCGGCGGAGCGGCGTCCTGCCGCTGAGGGGACAGTGGCGTGCGAGCCCTTACCCTCCGGTTAAAGCCCCGGCAGATTCTGCCGCCTCAGGGGGCGCCTCGCGCTCTCAGCGATCGGGCATCACGCTGCGGATCCGGTCGGCGTTGACCTTGACCTCGCCAAGCCGAAGCTGGATCGAGCCGTCCCTGTCGCGCTCGGCGCCGGTCACCCGGCCGTAGATCGTGGTCGAGGCCTGGACCGTGCTCGTGCCCGTCTGGCCGGTGACGGTGAGGGAGTAGACGCCGTCTGGCAGGCTGTTGCCGGCGTTGTCCCGCCCGTCCCAGTAGAAGCCGTGGGTTCCGGCGCCCGTCTCGCCCCGTGCGGTGCGCACCACGCGGCCTGCGGAATTGGTGATGGTGATCGTCGTCTCGCTTGTGGGGCTTGACAGCGTGTAGGTTCCGGCCGCCTCGCCGCGCTGCAGCGGCATCGCGCTGCCGTCGATCTCCACCATCCGCCCGATCAGCGGCGTGAGCGCTGTGAGCTGCGCGGTTCCCTGGAGCTTGATCAGGTTCTCGAGGTTTCGGTTGGTCGCGAGCTGCTGCTCCACTTGGGCGAACTGCACGAGCTGCTGGGTGAACTGGTTGGTGTCGAGCGGCGCTGTCGGGTCCTGGTTGGTGAGCTGGGTCGTCAGGAGCTTGAGGAAGTCCTGGAAATTGTTCGCAATTCGCGCGCGCGCCGCCTCCTGCATGCCCTGGCGGTCGGGGACGGAAAGCACCTGCTGGACGGTCG